>Ga0302325_10017097_pt1 | contig 15347 bp, 14 predicted proteins | sample Palsa_T0_2_FD_201948 | JGI IMG/M metagenome (GOLD analysis project Ga0302325, IMG submission 201948) | Peat permafrost microbial communities from Stordalen Mire near Abisko, Sweden - Palsa_T0_2 | ecosystem: Environmental > Terrestrial > Soil > Palsa > Peat permafrost | place: Sweden: Abisko...
TTCTCGCGAGTATTCATAGTCGCTACGGATTTTACTTGCTAGTCTGGCTCGGTGTGAGATTTCTTGTTCGGCTTCGATGCTGGAGAGGTGGATATCGCCGAAGATGGCTCTTGTTCGTTGCCGTGAGGATTGCAGCAGAGTCTGTGGATGGGCCAGGTCTCCCATGGTCGAACGTCGAAGTCGAAAGTTCCCTGTGCAGTCGGACTTTCAACGAGAAATCTTGAGCGGATTAAGGCCGAGAGTTTGGCCGTTGATCTTCGGCATTATTTCAACTCGACAATATTTAAATATCTTTAGTCCGAGATGAAATTTCTGGAGCCGTCTCTTTTTTTTCTTCGAATTGTACCAATTCAACGCAACGATGCTTGCGTCGCATTTCGCCGATATAACGGTATGCTCCCTCATCCTTTGCCGTTTTGTGATGAATTTTCAAGTTGGGAATCTCTCTGAATACTGTGATGATACTCAATTAACTTGCTTCTGATCCCCTTCTCTTCACAATAGTCCGTACTTGCAAGCAAACGCTAACCTGGAAGATATCTCAATAGCAATCATGTCATCTCTTGGAACATGATATAATATAACATTAGAACACGAGGTATGTCACTTTTGTCTTCATTCCTGCTTTTATGATGATTTTCTTTATTGTTTCAAGACGAGTCTGAATACTCATGTTGACAAAGAACCGCTTATCTGATCTCCTTCTTCCATCTACACGCTATGTCTCTGGCCTTGCTGATAATAGATGTAGAACTAGTGGAGTGTAATAAGCCGTTGGGCATGTGAACTGAAAAGACTTTATCGGAGGTACTTTCCTGTCTTATGTTTTTCGGCGATGATTATACATTCTGAATCGCTTCGACCTGCAGTCCTTTGGGACTCTGAAGAAGAAACTGCTTTCACCGGCTCTATGAGCACCTTCTATTTCTTTTGACATTATCGTTTTGAATTAGATCTAATATTCAGGTTATCTTCCAACCATAGATTGCCGTGGGAGCTATCGAAGCTTAAAGGTATATTCATCCGTTGGGTTGGCGTTGCCGTCGTCCCATGGCCACGAGAGATCTGTTCAAATTTGTTTTGTCTCATATATATGCTGCTGCGCTTAGACATTTAGTAGCTTGCAGTTCCCGTGTTATGTCGAGGTCATGAATTTACCTTTAAGCACCTATAGACTCACGGCAAATCGTAACCTGCAATATAATTATTATTATTTGTCTCTTCTCCAAAATAACGCCAATTCTACTCCTCATCGCTCTCCTCTTCCGCCTCGTCAAGCCATGTGACAAACTTCTCAGCTGAATCTCTGACCGCCAACATATCAGGCCCCTTCGCTCTCTCATCTCCATACCATTTAATAATCTTGTCCTCCTCCACCACATCCGCATCATAAAAATCCTGCAACACGCGAACAAACTTTCCCAACGACACCCCTTCCCTAACCTTCTTAACAAAATACCTCTGCAAAATCAACAATATATCCATCTGCACCTCCTGATCCTCCGTAAACCGATCCAACAGAGGAGCCCACTTTTTAATGATCCCTTTCCCCTGAGCAGATTCGGAGATATATACGTTCATGAGGGCCGTGATAATTGCTTCGCGGACTTCGTGGAAAGTGACGTTGGTGGCCATACGGAGGGTCTTGAGTTCGATGGTCGCGTTATCGATGCTGTGGTTTTCGTTGAAGGCCCGGGAGAGGGATTCGCTTGCTTCGAGGTAGAATTCGTCGTGGGTGAGGATGTCGGAGTGGCCTGACGCGGAGCTGCGGCGACGGGCGCGGGCGTGGGTTTCGTCGTCGGAGTCAGAGTCACTGCCGATTTCTGATACCTCGGAGTCGGTCATATTGAGTGTATCTAAGAGTTAAAAATGTCTATTGTTGGAATTGTACCTATTTGAAAGGGTTCGTCTTCGTCATCCGAGTCATCGGGGTTTTCAACGGGTTTTCCGTCGCTTTGGTAGACCGTGAAGGTCCCTGTACCTTCGATCGTAGTGTTCAGGGGAAGTTCCGTTGTACTCGCCAGGACGACGCCCCGACTAAGATGACAGCCATCAGGCACAGAGTTATTCATCTCAACGATAGAATCAAGGAGATGCACTCCCTGACCGACAGTGACATTATCCCATAATACCGAATTCTGCAGTACTGAATTGGGAGCAATGACGCATTTCCGCCCGACAACACAGTTGACAATGTTGACTCCCTCGCCAATGATACTTCCCGCTCCGATAATAGCATCTTTTACTTGTGCCGATTTCTCGATCTTGATCTCTCTTTCTCTCCAAATAGTACCCTTCTTCACGAACGTTTGATCGTTTTGGAGATTCATAGAAGGATCGAAGGGTGCAGTCAGTCCTCGAGTCATATCGTTACTAAATATTAATCCACGGCATTGCAGAGATATACCATGCAGCCCAATATTTGTCGTAATCCGTTATGCTTGCACAATATCCTTCTTTGGCAGTGTAGCAGTAAATGGTCTTGGATAAGATATCCGAGGTTAAAACACCATTGACGAGGTCTTTTCGTAGGTCTTCATAGTCAAAGTTTTCGGTGAATAGTGCTGGAACCTGCTTGTCAGTCACGGAATCCAAAGACATTACCTCGGGAGTGCATATCTCGATAAAGCAATCAGATAGATCTGTTCGGAAGATCACGCTTTTATGACTTGAAGTGATCTCTTTTGAGAGATGAACCAACTTCTTCTGATTTGGGTGCACTTCCAAATGTTCCGATAATAAACATTGCTGGAACTCAAACGTGGACGTTTCCTGTGCATTTTGCTCATCCAGTACATGAAGTCGTACATCCCGTATGTTCCTACCATCAGCAACGTAAATGATATGCCACACCTCTTGCTACTTAGCGAAGTATTGGCATTCATTTGAATATTCACCATTGTCATCAGCAACTTATCTCTATCCAAATCCCTCATTCGGCGATGTTCCTCTACCACCGACAACAACGACAAATTCGTCAATACTCCTCCCCTCACAAGCACAAAATCACTCTTTACAAGTCCGAGTCGGTCTACCTCTCTAAGCGCGTCCCCCACCGACCGCACCGCAGCCATACCAACAACTCTCACTCTCACGGGATAACCACGTTCTCCCCATCGCGATGAAAGCAGATAAGACCGGACTTGCTCTGTCAATGTTGATGTCACGAGAATGATATCTTCGACGCCGCCTCGTTCGAGAAATTCGAGCGTGTATTCGAGAAGGGGGGTTCCTGCGAGGGGGATAAGGATAGGATGAAGTTCCGTGGACAGGGGCACTCGGAAGCTGCATTCAAGATCGCACAACACAACACCCTTTAAATATTAGTTTCAGTGGGATTTTGGAAGAGCTTACTTGCAGCGCATATTGGGCTTCTTCGTCTTTTTCGAGACGTGACTGGGTCCTTTTCACCGACGGCTTGGGAGGCATTGTTCGCTGTTGAGTCTTCACAAAAAGTTTGATGTAGATCCTTCGATTTTATGTCAGGATTAAGTAACACTTTCTAGGTCCTACATCTAAATATAATTGCTCCACATCTGTCAAAGTCTGAATCCTATAATCTCATCGTATCAGCAAATACGCTACGTGACACGTTAAACGTCCTTCTCCAAACTTCATTCTTCGTTCTGACACTAGCTTAGAGGGTGTTTCACCTGTTGGATTTACCATGGCAATGACGTACCGTATGGCACTTCCTATCTGGACTTACGGCCTCGCCTTCTTCTGCCGGGTGCTAGAGACAGCTACAGCATCTCTGTAACTGCTTTCTCCACGTTTCTGATGAGTTTGCCCGATGTGAACACACTTTTGTGCGTTGTCTTTCGCTGGCGAACGTGCGAAAAAGGAGACCAGAAATCTTAAATGACAATGATATCAACATGTATTTCTAAACAATCATATAAGATACAGTATACCCCCAACACTATCCTTACAGTCTCGCCACGCCATGGTATCCCTCTCTTACAAAAAGTATTCTGCAACAGGTCTCTTCGAAGGCAACCCTCTCCTACCCGTTAGCCATCAAGTCCCGCCACAAGAGTGATACATTTCTTGATTCGCAGCATCAAATATCTTGTAGTTTCTTCCTCCAGTCTCACTGACTTCCAGTATACTTGCAACATTGCCACATCGATAACAGTAATTGGGTGCACTCCACACCGTCACGACACCTCCGTCAAACATTTCCTTATACCCCTCCAGGACAAGTTGATGTGCTCTTGCTATAAAGGAAAGGTTGTTGCGGTGATTGAATGCTCTTGCCACATCTGGACCGAATAGCCAGCCTGCGCCTCGAGGCGATAACGCCCATCCTGGCGCATCATCCGGATCCGACCAAAGTAAATCGCACATGGGGCCTGTTGTCAGGAAACCATTAAAATCATAGCATTACCTTCATGAGGGACTTCTTGTTTCCGATCAATGAGCCTCACAGCGTCTAGTTCCAGTATTGACGGGCTCAATCCACCGTGCACGCAAAGCACTTTGCCATCGACCACAGCAGTGAGTGCTAAATAATCGAAAACTTCTGTACAATACCTCCAAACACTCGCACTGCCATATTTCCGTACACATTCATCGTAGAATCCATAAACTGTTGTTATTTGCCGTGATTCGTGATTCCCCCTGATCAACGTCATGCGGTCGGGATATCGAACTTTGAGCGCCAATAATAAAAGAAAAGTCTCGACGGAATGAAATCCTCTATCCACAAAGTCCCCTTCGCGTCAGCCTCCCACCTGATATCATGCTGTACCCATGAAAACGTATGCCGTATCAGGACATTCTCCGCCCTCCTTGAATAACTGTAATAGATCGTGAAACTGTCCGTGGATATCGCCGCAAAGCTACACTCAGCCCGCGTCCAAATAAACAATCCCTACAGTAACAGGACTATCGACATGCTGTACATTGGACTCCTCAATAATGATTTCCTTGGCCTTTAAGCACAATTGACGGACCTGCGCCTCTGTTAGAGGCTTGCACTCTCTCAGTTGAGCGATCTGTCTGCACAAGTATTGTTAGCTCGGTCAAGAAACAGAAGAAGAGAACGGAGAGGGTCCATTACTGGTCAAGATCGCTCATGGAGCTCATGTCTGTGGCTGATGAATCTCGTCCTTGTCAAGTCGTCGACGCCATTTTCTACAGCCGATTACGATCGAGACTGTCGCGGCCCCTGGCATTTGTCATTTCTGAGGGATCGGCGACATCTTTTTCTCTATCGATTGGAAATGTGCTGAAGCGGTAACATGACAACGGAGGCGGAAGAAACACTTATCAACGAGGCCCAGTGGTCTCTTATCGAAGGCACGGAAGTCGGTGGTGGTGATTCTCAAGTCGGGAAGCTCGCTCAGCAGGTCCTGGACGGCGAATACATCGCCGTATTTGAGAGCGACTTCGCTCGGTGTTTACTGCGAACGGACGATGCCACGGTTCAGAGCTTCTCAGAAGAGGAACTCGATCTCAGAGATTTCCTGGAAACTGCAGTCAAGGAGTGGTTCGAAAGCGAAAAATCATCTCCTTCCATAAAAGAATTTAAAATCCTCGCATTAGGGATCACTGCTCTACATGCGTTCCTCCAAGTCAATTACACCGGGCCCTACCTCCCGTTCGACTCCCTTAATCTCCTACCGCCCTCACTTCGCACACACAAATCGATCACAAAAGCTCTTCTGCAGGCTCTCGCCGTTGACGGAGAACGACCGTATCATCTCACCCCGCACCCATACTTCCTAGTCATTGCGTCTGTCCTCTTAAACCGTGCGTCTCAACTACAGACTGCGCCATGGTGGAGAGCGAGATTAAACTTCCTCAACCAGAGAGTACTAGAAGGTGAGTCAGCGACTCTGCATGACAGAATTTACTCGGCTATGGATGAAGTTCGAGCGGCAGTGAATTCACGAGATCGCGACACAAAAGGCCGATTCGAGATCGAACATGGTATAATCTCAACATACTATGGACAGGATAATAAGGCGCTACAGCTGTTACAGGCCGCAGGCGCAGAAGTTGGTCTAGAATGGGTTTTGACAGGAGCACTTGGACGGCGTACGAAATTCCAGACATTCGATGTCAGTCAACTCGTTGTCCTTGCGCGTGGTCGAGATCGTACGGATGGCGAGACGGCAGTAGCCCCTAAGCCAGCAACACTGGATCTCAACGACGACACTCTTCTTGAAAGAATCTCCTTCACCGAGAAATTGGCACCAACAAACTCAGTACCTGATTCACTTTCGTCCCTGGATCCATCGAATCCTACGCCGCTTCATCCCCTCGATTCCACTATCCTCCTCGCCCTCACGACTTGCATCAAAAACACAAACCCAGACGGTGGCTTAACAATGGAAGAAATGGCTCCGTACGTCGCTCGAGTGATTGTCCACCCTCGAAACTGGACAGTACATACCATGGCCCTTCTCATCCGAACTCGTCTCGAGCACACTCGCGCTCGCACCATTCAACGCAGTGTCCTCCAATTACAAGCTCTTGTAGACCAGCTTGTAGACGAGATTGGTCCCTCATCAGGCACCGATGCCCCGAAACACTCCTTCCTCCCTAAACCATCCGAAAAGACCGAGAGTGCTACTACAAGAGTGCGCTTAGAGTATGCCTGGCAATTATTAATCCCAAGTATATGGGATTTAGAAGCTGAACTTGCTCAACGGTGGATATCACTGGGTGCACTGAGGACGGCCTTGGAAATATTTGAGAAGCTGGAGATGTGGGATAAGGTGGCAGTTTGTTGGGCTGGTACAGGGAGACAAGATAAAGCGTCCCAGATCCTGACGAAACAACTTGAGAAGGATCCTGAGGATGCGAAGTTATGGTCGTTATTGGGGGATGTCGAGAAGAAGCCCGAACACTGGGAAACGGCATGGAAAGTCAGTGGTCAACGATACGCCCGTGCACAACGCGCTCTGGGGGAATACTATTTCCAGCTCAAGGATTATTCGAAAGCCAGAGACGCGTTCAAGCTGAGTCTTAAAATCAATCCACTTAACCACGTTGCATGGTTCACCTACGGATGCGCATGCTTGGAATTAGCCGATTTCGAGGAATCATGTGAAGCGTTTTCAAGGTGCGTGGGACTTGATCCCCAAGACAGTGAAAGTTGGTCAAATTTGGCGAGCGGATTATTGAAGCTGAATAGGAAAAAGGATGCATGGCAAGCCTTGAGACAAGCTACTGCAGGAAACTATGAGAACTGGAAGATCTGGCAGAATTATACTTATGTGAGTATCGATGTGGGCGAATTTTCAGAGGCTATTCGAAGTATGAAGCGGGTTATAGATGTTTTAGGAGCCAAAAGAGGAGAGACATGTATTGATGAAGAGGTCACGGAGATTTTGGTCCAGAGGGCAATACTGGATGATCCTTCGGAAGGTCGGGGCGTTGGCCGACAAGTCATGGAACTGATCACCAAGCACATCATTCCGCTCATCACATCGTCGGCACGGTTGTGGAATGCCGCCGCCCGTTTATACCTGTGGAACAGTCAATACTCAGATGCTTTGGATGCCCACATCAAGGCTTTCCGGACCTATCTCAATCATCCGGGCCTTGAAACTGATTCTGCGGTATGGAAGGCAGCTGTTGAAGAGGGAGCAAAACTGTTGGATGCGTATCGTAATCTCGGCGAGAAACCAGGCAGAATGGGAGGAGAGGTATGTAAGGACTGGAGGTACCAGGCTCGAAGTGCATTACGTGGATTGAAGGGTCGTGGCAAGACTTCACACGAGGGATCGGAGGCATGGGACGAACTAGAGGGTTTACTGGAGGACACGAAGAATTGATACTCATAGATCTCATCTAACGCTAATCAATCAAGTACTCGAATGTCTATAGCCTTCTATACCCTTAACAGTCTCAGTAACTTTTCGGCAATGCAAGGACTTTCATGGATATCATGTTCTTGACCTGTTCTCCACTGACCGGTGCAATCCTCGGCACAAATATCTCCCTCAGATATCGTTCAACGTGATAATCCTGCCGTCAGCTCTAATCCTAAGGATGAGGTACCTGAGCATAACCCATTCCACCCAGTGTCAACACTGCCCTTTCACAAGCTTTGAAAGCAGCCTCAGCAGCAAGATATTTCGCGGAATTGCAGTAAGCACCAACAACAGTACTGCTCTCGGAGCCTCGATCAAACATCTCAGCAGCGCGATATGCCATCAACTTCGCAGCTTCCAAATTCATCCATGCTTCGGCCAGTGGATGAGCAATCCCCTGATTCTGTCCAATCGGTCGGGAAAAGACAACTCTTTCCTGGGCGTAACGAGTGGCGCGTTTGAGCGCCGCGAGACCCGTACCGATAGCTTCACCAGCTAGAAGACATCGTTCGGCGTTCATACCCTGCAGAACCATCTTGAAACCTTGTCCCTCTTGGCCGAGTCGATCCGATTCAGGGACGGCAAGGTCCTCGAAAAATAATTCGTTTGAATCGATTGCCCGGCCGCCCATCTTTGGGATAGGTCGGATAGTGACATGAGCACGATCTATTGGCGTGTAAAACAGTGATAGTCCAGCTGTTGGTGCTTTGGGATCGAATGCCGCGGTCCGAGCTAATAGAAGGATGTGACTAGCTTGAGCCGCCGATGAGATCCATCTAAAGTAAATTTCAGATCATGTAACAACGTACATCTTTTGTCCATTGACAATGTATTTGTCGCCTTTCTTCTCCGCGCGCGTCTTTAATTTGTACGTCTCGCTTCCTACGTCTGGCTCAGTCACTCCGAAGCAAGCTGTATGTTGTCCCTCAATGAGCGCCGATAACCAGCGCTCCTTCTGCTCAGTCGTGCCGAACTTGACTACGGGAACAAGGGGATAAATGTTCGCATGGATACTCTGGGCTCCGGCAACGCCAGCTCCCGACTCGGCAATGGTCTGCATCATCACTGTAGCTTCGGACACACCGAGTCCAGCTCCTCCATATTCAGTGGGAAGTGTGATTCCAAGCCAGCCTGCAGCAGTGATTGCTTTTCGAAACTCAATAGGATAGGTGGCTGTTCGATCTGCCTCTGCCCAGTATGAGTCTGGAAACTGTGTACATAGCTTCTGTATTTCTTGCCGCACAGAGAGCTGAGTCTCTGAAAGAAGAGAATCGGTGATAGAATCGATCTGCGTGGACATTAACCGCGCGGCGGGCCTGAGCCGACTTGTTGCTCGAGAGGAAAAGGCAATGCATCGTAACGTACGTGGGAAAAAAGACATTTTCGGAAGTGTCAGGACGTCAACAAAAATATGGAGATGACAATCAGGGCCATTTATGTGGGGGAACGGGAACCGCGCGACCGGCCAGACTGCCGCGGGTGCCGAATCTAATTATGATTGCGGTGGCCGCGCCGATCCGATCGGGAAGAGCGAGCGATCCATAGTGACTGGCAGGAAGGAAATCAGGGTAGGGCACCACTCTCCTTGGCAACTTGGCATGACAACTCCGCCCCTAACCCACAAACAATAATTAACGCCAAAGTAAACAGCGTGATCGTGGAGAAGCCTTGACTTGGTGAATGGCACCCGACACGGGTCTGCAGCCTTTTGTCAACGCATCGGCCTCTTCGATGGCCCTTGCCCAAATCCCAACATCGCCGAGGATGCCTCGCGACACGTCCCTCGAAGAGGATCAAATCGATCCGGACGCTAAGCTCATCCTGTCCGATTTCACGCAAAGTAGTGCCACCGAAAGTTCCTCCATCTGTGCTAACGTGTAGTCACCGAGTATTTCCCCATGGACCTGTACAGAAGCATGTTTTTCATCCATACCCTCGATAACGAGTATAATCGTATCTTCATTTCCTCGTTTCTCTGATTGTCAGGCGCTCTGGACTCCTTCGACGATCTTGCGCGAAAGTTATATGACCGATCACTACCAGATGATGAGATCGCCAGAATAAAGAGGGAGATGTCGCGGAACCTAAATCTCATGATGGCTGATCGAAATGAGACTCTGGCAGAAGCAACTCGTCTCTACGAAACAGTGAGTTCTACTATGGTGTGTTAGCTTATCTTAGGCTGACCAAGCTTTCAACACCCTGGATGCGTCTATCACTGTCGCAGAAGAGAATCTCAATAACCCTCCATCTTCGACATACTTCCTTCCCACGCCACCGTTGGAGGACGAGATAGAGAACGAAGAAGATCTCAGCGATGAGTCGGAAGAAGTGGAAGATGACGAAGATGACGCTGTCTCGATCAAGACAGACGATTTGACTACGGCACACCTTGAGGAGGCAGAACTCAGAGCACTTCGTCGTCGTATGAAGAAATCCTTCCAGTGGCAGCCTACGGCGACCTGCATAAAGAAGGAACTTCAGATGATAGGTCGATGGCCACCGGGCCGTACGATTGACAAAAACGCAAGGCACAGAAAGAAATTGGCCAAAATCAAGCGAAAGAGACAGCGGCAGATGCAACGGACCATCAGAAACCGTGCTATTGCCGGAAGAAAGGCAGCCTTGGCGCGGTCGGAACAGAAGGCTGCTCAAAAGCCAGGTAGCCAGAAAAAACAAGAGGCCAAAGTGCAATATGCGATGCCGGTTGCCGCTGATGAACCTACGTATTGCTATTGCGGAGACGTAAGCTACGGAGAGATGATTGCATGCGAAAATCAGGTATACTTACATGGTGACGGGATTGATCTTAGTCTTGTCCGAGGGAGTGGTACCATTTGGATTGCGTGGGATTGGATGCAGCGCCGAAAGGGAAATGGTATTGTCGAGACTGCAAACCCGGCGGTGACAGCATTGGGACAGGAAGAAAGCGAAAGCGAAACTAACTGCGGCTATTTTGATATGTATACTTCACAGGATATCCTGGAGCATGGGGCTAGAACATAAAGTAATTCATTCGGACTGATTAAAAAACCAGCTTTCCATCTGACCACCTCACACACTAAAGAGATCGAATAAGATACAACTATTTAAGCTTCTGAAATTTAAACTTCCACCACCTGTCCTGCACCACTTGAAGCCCGCTATACTCTAGCACTTGATCAGCACGGGAAAAGAGAGATGGTACTGTCGGTTCTACTCCACGAAATCGTGCTATTTGCGATTCCACGATCTCGCATGGAGTCTCCTTTCCTGGCTCGCGAGGTTCCGCTTCTCCACTGCAGTTTTCTGCTTTTTCTTTCCGAATAAAGGCCTCAAGACCAGAACCCCTAAAACTCCCGCAAGTGTAACACCGGAGAGAATAGCCGCACCGAGCGATAAGTTTCGCACGAGCTTCATGTTCTTGTTAGATTCGGCCTGTTGTTGATTAATTTCCTCCAATTGCTTGGTGAATTGGTTGAAATCTTGCTTGACCTCGGACTTCAGCTCATTCACATGAACTCCAACGGTCTGTGGTACGTTCTCCAACTGTGCCTTCAGGGACTCGATATTGTTCTTGTGATCAAGTTGTAACTGATTGACATCTCGGTGCAGATTATTGACAGGCTGAGGATCGAACCCTGGATGTTGACTGATCTGATTCACTTGGTTTTGCGTATCATGGATTGTGTCCAGTATAGCCCTTGAGCGGTCCCTATCTTCTGTGAAAGCGGCAGCGGGAAGCCTCCGATCGAAATAATCTTGAGTTAAGATTGATCCCTCAAGATTGAGAATCGGGCCTCTCAGCGTGTCGAGTTTATTGTGGAGCGGTGTTGCAACGTCCCGTAGATCACTCGGTCCAAGCGTTGGACGGTTTCTGAGAGAGTGCACGTCTTGAGCAACTCCATTGAGTCCCGCGAGATTTTCGTTTGCGATTTCAGTCTGATGTTTAATTCCAGCAAGTTGGTCCAAGACAGGTTGTTGATCAACTTGAGGACAACCTTCGATCAGGTTCTTAAGGTTTGTAAACCCATTCTGAATGTCATCGGGGTTCAGGTTGAATACAGGATTATCGTGTATATCCTTATGGAGGCCTTCGAGATGGTCTAGAACCGAGGTACTCTGATAGTTACCAATCGAGCCGGTAATTTTGTCCATTTTTCCGTGAATGTCGCTGAAATCGACCTTCTGATTGAGATTCTCAAGATTTCCGTGAACCTTACTCAACTCAGCCTTGATGTTGTCGGAATGGTCTTTCAGGAGCCCTCTGACTCCCCGGATATCCGTATTTAGCCCCTCTGTGTTGCCTTTGACGGCGCTCATGTCGTTCTTTGCAGAGTCCAACTTGCCGTGGACGCCGTCCAAACTTTTATCTACGGCCTCGAGATGGCGATCCACTGAACCCATACTTTGGCTGATAGAGCCCAGCTCTTTGTTTGTCTGCCCAAATTTGACCTTTATGTCTTTTAAAGTGCCTTTGGCCTCATCCAAATTGCTGTTGACGGTTTGAAACGCCACTTTGTTCTCTTCCGTGTGATGTTCGAGCTTTTCTGAAAACTCTTTGAAGACGCTATCGAAATCGGGGAGAGATTGATGCACTCTGATATCTTGCAATACGTTTTGCATTCCCCGAATCAGCTCAGGATCGGTCTCAGGTTTTTTCTGGAGTTCTTCCAAGTAGGATTTTAGCTCATCCAACTTTTTGTGGTTCTCATCTACGGTGTCATTTGCCTCTTTGAGCAACCCCGCAATTTCCTCCAGTTTTTGAGAGTAGTCATCTAGTGATTCAAGTTTCAGGCTACGTAGCTGCCCTTCGATGTGTCGTAAATTGCCTTTCATCTCTATGATGTCTGGCTTTTCTTGACTTTGTAACTCTGCAACTTGGGTAGCCATCGCTTTAATCCGCTCTCCGATGTCCTCGTTGATATCCTGCTTATCGAGCATTGTGACCATCCCTTTGTGTATCGCGTCTAATTTGGGGTGCCCGTCTCGAGCAAGACTTTCCATTTTCGTGTGCATGGAAATTAGCAACGAATTGTCAATAATTGGCCGAGAAGATATTTGCTTTGTCTCCGCCTTTATGTCGACGATTCCTTGTTCCATCTCTTTCAGCTTACTCAACTTATTTCGAAGTTCTTCAAACACCGGCCTTTGAGCGTCAAGTCGTTCTTGAATAGAATCCAGTCCAGCCGCCTTCTGTACTCTGTCCGCCACCTCGTGGAGCCATTTTTGCAAGTCCGGCTCAGCTGCCTGGCCCATTTTCTTGATACCGGTTGCAATTGAATTAAGGATATCCCTGTCCGCTCGGACATCGTCACGTATCTCATCCACGTGGTTGACCATCGCCTCCATCAGATGGCTCTGTCCTATCAGGGATGCATGCATATCACGCGCCACTGCCGCCAATGTCCTTTCCATTGAATTTACCACCATGTACGTTGAGTCATGCGCTTGTGTTATCCACTTCGCGATAATTCCGCTCGCATTCTCGAAATTCCGATTTTCACCTGGCGGGCCGAAGAACGTTTCCCACTGCTGATCGAGTTTTTGCAAGTCGGCAGTTTGCTGGTCAAGCGCTTCTTGAACTTCTTCGGTCAGACTCCATGGTCCGCGAAGCTCTATGGAGCCGTATTTGTTGATTTCAGACTGAAAATTATCGAACCGGTCCGTGATTTTTTGGATGCATGCAGCAAGCTTATTATTACGGTCGGCCGTTTGTGATTCCTCATTGATCTGATGTAATTCCGTTTCTAGAGCCGTCAGATCGTCGGAAAGTGTCACTTCGAGTTCGTGTAATCGGTTCAGTGCAGCCGTCTCCAACAGAATTCGATGGATATATTGGTTCTGTAGCTCGAGATTCCCATCTCCTTGACCGCTTTGTGAAGCTTGATTATCGCTCATTGCTTTAGCGTTTGCCTAGGAGACAAGATGCTGAATGAACAGAGGGCCAGCAGAAATAATGTGGTAACACATGGTTGGCTTCAGAGTCGTTTCCTAAGACATTGGTACCGGGATATTTTGGCTCGTTCGGAGTGATGATCTGCGATGGATACGCTACAGGATGAGCCAGTTTCACATTCGTCAATATCGCTCAGTGAATCCAAATAAATTATCCAGTATAGTCGCTTCTAAGTGCAGTTAACTCCTACATGCGTCAGTTAAGTAAGTGCCGTAAACCTCTCCTTAAGATTACCCCAAACTCGATTACAATCCTCGCAATAATTTTTTAGCTTCCCAATATCTTGCATTCGCTTCTCCAAATCGTCATCCGATACAGTGACGATATACTGTGCGGCCACGTCGCATTTGTACAATTCATCAACCAACCAGGTCATCCACTCCCCATCGACGAGCTCTTTCTCCACCTTGTTGACTGTATGTAACGATACCAATAACTCATGTCTTATGACACTTAACTGCTGCCGTTTTGACCGCAAGTGCGAGGCTTTTTCTCGCGCAATTGGAACGACAAACTCAGGCGATGAGTCGTAGTTCGGATCCGTTAGGTCGTAAAGGGCGTGTATTTCTGAAAATTTATCATAACTAGCCAAGTCAGGTTAGATGCGCGCTGAGAGTTACCATAACGAATTATTAGTCTCATTTACACCAGTGAGTCCATGGGAGACCAACTCATCTATTTCGTTGAGCCCGACCATACGTATCATAGCATTGTTGCGGTTTACGCCAGCTTTGATCATGATTTCTTCCGCTTTGCGAGTATGCCAATAACCAACAGTTGACCTGCTTGACAGGAATATGTTGGCAAGCACACTAAGGAGGAATATCCCAATCAAGATCCGGTGAGCGCTAAGAAAGCCTATGGTTCGCTGTATGGCCGCCGATGGCAAATAAAATATGTCTTCCAGCATTCCTTCGGTTGTCCCAAGTACATCCTCGGAGAATAATGAGAATATAGATCTCTTCGAAGACCTTTGCTTTGAATCTCGGACAAACCCAGTTTGCAGCCTCTTGGCTTCGAGCACGCCGCCAATTCTCCCGTACATTCTGATGGATCGCTGGATATCATTCCCACGACCCAGAATACTGACTTCAGGTTCAACTTCAGCAATGACTCTGTTAGCAGTATCCTCAATTGAATGATGAGCAGCTCTTTTGACAACAGCTGAATATTAGCTTTTTACGACATGTAACAACCTCGTAGGACTCGGGGTACATTGATCAAGTCCACGCCTATAGATACCAACAATTTACATTTCGTTTTCGACACATAGGTGATGCAGTACTTGTGTAAGAGTGCTATCGATTCGTTCCGAGGGAGATCCCAAGGCCGATATTTAACGAGAACGACATAGCATCTACTGTCAGATGGATAACATACGATTATACAAAAATTCATCTCGTTTGAGGATAGTCTGATATTCCGTAACAGCTGTCTCTCGCATTTTCCCTGAAGTATAGTATTAGTCAACATCCAGCTGGATGACATACTTGAGATGGAGTCCCTGAACTCCATAGTATATTTATACTCCCGTATCAACTGCTTGTCCACAGACTTCCATGGGCCAATTTCCAGTTCAC
>Ga0302325_10017098_pt1 | contig 15345 bp, 13 predicted proteins | sample Palsa_T0_2_FD_201948 | JGI IMG/M metagenome (GOLD analysis project Ga0302325, IMG submission 201948) | Peat permafrost microbial communities from Stordalen Mire near Abisko, Sweden - Palsa_T0_2 | ecosystem: Environmental > Terrestrial > Soil > Palsa > Peat permafrost | place: Sweden: Abisko...
TGAGAACTGTGCCGCAAACTCTAGGAACTGTGGCTCGAACTCTGAGAACTGTGCCTCGAACTCTGAGAACTGTGGCTCGAACTCTGAGAACTGTGCCTCGAACTCTGAGAACTGTGCCGCAAACTCTGAGAACTGTGCCGCGAACTCTGAGAACTGTGGCTCGAACTCTAAGAACTGTGGCTCGAACTCTAGGAACTGTGGCTCGAACTCTAAGAACTGTGCCGCGAACTGCAGGAACTGTGGCTCGAACTCTGAGAACTGTGCTTCGAACTCTAGGAACTGTGGCTGGCGCCCTCCGTCATGTAACGGGTGGCTGGCGCCGCCCTTCCCAGCAAGAGTCACTCACCGTGCCTTTGGCACAGTCAGTTGGCTTGCTGCGCCGCCATCCGCTGACGCGTCGCGTCAATCTGTTGCTGCAGCACCTGCGGGGGCAAGTTGAGCTGGGCGCACATCCGCTCGAGCGTCTGCTGCTCCTGCGGGTCGATGGTTCCGTCGATGAGCGCGGCGGCGACGAGACCGGAGAGGAACCACTCCGGCGAGGCGACGGCGCCGACCTCGCCAACGAGCTGACCCTGTAGCGCGCGGCCCACGATCTCCTCGGGGATGTTCCAGCGCTTGCCGCACTCGACGAGCAGGCGCTTCTCCTCGCGCTTGAGGCCGCCCGAGACCATCATTTGCGCCATCTGCGAAAAGAGCACGACGCGCTCGCGTGGATCGCGAATGTCGGGGACGAGGAAGCCGACGGACCCGGAAGAGCCGACGGGGTGACGCGGTTGCGCAGAGCCTGGCGGGCCCACCGCGTCGAGCGCCCAGACTTGCCCGGTCGCGACGACATCGGCCCCGCAGTGGCTGCACCTCGGATCGTCCGTCTCGAGGAGCGGACCGCCGCAACTCGGACACTGGACCTGGGTCATCGAGAGCTTCGTGCTCACGCCCGTCTTGCGCGCGAGACGCAGCGTCGACTGCCGCGGGAAGGGCTCGGCGTTCGGTGCGAAGCGCGCCGACCAGAAGACGTTCACGTAGACGAGATCGTCTTTTTCACCCTGCGCGACGTCGCAAAGGATCACGTCCGCGCCGCCGACGGCGATGTCTCGCGCGCTTTGAGCGATCTGCGCGCCGTCGCCTCCACGGGCCACGCACTCGGGTGTCGCGGCCTTGCGCATCGGCGCCGCGTTTTGCTTTCGGCCCGATTCGATCCACTTCCAGAAGATGTAGCTCGCGCGGTCCTCGAGCGTCTCTCGCGTCACGCCGAGATCGGCTTCGCGCAGGGTGTCGAGGCCGGGCACCGCGTCCGCCGAGTTCGGGTGCCACTCGGAGAGCTGCGTGATCTCGGCGAGGACCCAGTCGTGCTCGCCCGAGCACACCGTCGCCTTGCAGTACTTGCACGAGACGACCTCGCCTCCGCCAAGATCAAACGGCGCGCCACACGACGGGCACGCCTTGCCGACGGCGGCCGCGTCGAGCTTCGTCTGCGCTCCGTGACGGCGCACGAGCGACCAGATCTCCGTGTATGGCGTGACGGGCGAGTGCCCGAGCGCGCCTTGGATCTGCTGCGGGGTCGATTGGATGGGCACGGTCGCGTCACGCCCTTGCGCCGTGAAGCGAACGTGGACGATGTCGAGCGGGGGGTTCGTCTGCACCGCTTCGAGCGTCACGTAGAGGACTTGCGTGTCGCTCATCACGTTGCGCACGCCTTCGCTCTTCATGAGCTCGAGCTGCACCTGGAAGCGCGAGAAGCAGCCGTCGGACATGAACGCGCGCGACTGCCGCATGTCCCCTTGCATCCAGCCGTCGCGGAGGATGTCGCTCATGTGGCGCACGCGATCGACGATGCTCGCCTCCGTCAACGTTGGATCGCGCGCCTGGAGAGCCTCGAGCGACACGGACTTGCGGCTGTTGGCTTCTTGGTCGTACTGCGCCTCGAGCACCGCGTCGCGCACTCCCGCGGACCGCCGGCTCCGCGACGCGATCACGACGATGACGACGAGCACGATGCCGCCGAGGACGAAGAGCCCGCACAAGAATCCGAGCGGGCTCGTCGACTGACCCGTCGAGTAGGTCGAGCCGCCTCCTCCGGAGTACGTCGTGTGACCCCCCGAGAACCCCGATCCGCCACCGCCCGAGCGCGAGCCACCGCCGCCGCCCGACGACCCTCCGCTCCGGTAGTTCTGCCCTCCGCCGGGCCTGGCGAAGGCCTGTCGCGACGTCAGAGCCACCGTGAAGGCGAGCGAGCTCACGAAGAAGAGGAGCGCAGCGAGCGAAAGGACGCGCCGAACCCGACCCATCACTTCACCGGGAAGAGCTCGCGGTTTTGCCACGACGGAAGCTGCCGGACGTCGGCCCACACTTCTTTGGCCGACGTGTAGCGGTAGGCATCGCGTCGCCGAAGCATCTTCGCGATGAGCGCACCGAGGGGCGTGCCAATCTGCTCGGCACGCCGCCGCGGGATGCCTTCACCGACGACGCGCACGAGCTCTTGATAAGGGACGTTCTGCGGAACGGCGGGCTCGCCCATGAGCATCCAGAACATGAGGAGACCGATTTGATAGAGATCGCTCTGCTTGCTCGTGTAGCCGCTCGCGACGACCTCGGGCGCCATGATCTTGTGATGCACCACGTTGGGCCTGACGGCGGGCGCGCCGCGAAGCTCGTGGCTGATGCCGAAGTCGCTGATCTTCACGGTCGGTCGGTCAACGCCGTGGACGATGAGGACGTTACCCGGGTGGAGATCGTCGTGGATGATGTCGTTGTCGTGGAGGAACTGCACGGCCGCGAGGAGCTGCCGCGCGAGCTCGATGACGAGCCCCTCTTGCATCGGCGCGCCGATCATGTCGGTGAGCGAGTGCTCGCACTTCTCGAGCGCCATGTAAAAGAGGTGATCTTGCTCGAAGGCGTCGTGCATGTAGACGACGTTCGGATGCCTTAGCGACATGAGCCGCTGGTTCTCGCGCGCCCACTCCGCGTACACCTCTTGGTAAGGGCGGTTCGCGGGCCGAATCATCTTCAGCGCGTAGACCTGGTCGAACGGGCCGAGGCAGTCGTAGACGGCGCCGAACTCACCGGCGCCGAGGGTCTTGCGCACCTCGTACTCGCCGCGCTTCGAGACGAGCCGTGTGCCGACCTGCGGTAGTCGAACGACGAGGCGCTTCACGGGTGCGCCCGACGCGACGGGGATCGCGGGTTGTGATGACGGTGGCAGCGGCAGCGCACCGCTGGCGGCCGAAAAGGGGCCGCTCGAGCCTGCGTTCGAGCCCACGGGAGACGGTGCGGGTGTGCCCATCGCCGGCGTGCTGCGAGGCAAGTTGCCTGTGTCCGGAGGAGCGGGAGGTCGAGCCGTCACCGTCGATGACTCTACCACCTCGAGATGAGAACGGTTGGCAAGCTCACCCAAGTCGAGCATCCTGCTTCCTGCTCCTGTGCCGAAGATCCGAACCGCCGAGCAACTTCGGCTAGAAGAAGCGCGCGAAGGAAAGAAGTGGAGGCGCTGGGGCACCTACCTCAGCGAGCGCCAATGGGGAGCCGTGCGCGAGGATTACTCCGCGAGCGGCGACGCATGGAGCTACTTCCCGTTCGACCACGCTCACCTCCGCGCGTACCGCTGGGGTGACGACGGCCTGCTCGGGCTCTGCGACAACCGCGGCCTGATGAACCTCGCGGTCGCGCTGTGGAACGGCAAAGACCCCATCCTCAAGGAGCGACTCTTCGGCCTGTCGAACCCCGAGGGCAACCACGGCGAGGACGTCAAAGAGAGCTACTACTACCTCGACGCGACGCCGACGCACTCGTACGCGCGCGCTCTCTACAAGTATCCACACAAGGAGTTTCCCTATCAGGAGCTCCGCGACCGCTCGAAGCACGCGAGCAAGCAGGAGCGCGAGCCGGAGCTCTTCGACACGGGCGCCTTCGACGACGACGCCTACTTCGACGTGGGCGTCGAGTACGGCAAGACGACCGCCGAGGACGTCCTCGTTCGCTTCACGATCACCAATCACGGCGAGCGCGCGAGCCTCGTCGTCATCCCGCAGCTGTGGTTTCGCAACACGTGGAGCTGGGGTGACGACACACCCAAGCCGAACTTGCATCGTGGCGGCAAGGACTTCGTCGTCACCGATCAGGTCCACCTCGGGCGGCGCTTTCTCTACGCGGAGAACGCTTCGCGCATCCTCTTCACGGAGAACGAGACGAACAAGCGCGCCGTCTTCGGCATCGACAACCCGCAGCCTTACGTGAAAGACGCGTTTCACCGCGCCATCATCAAGGGCGAGCGCAACGCGACGAGCTCGCGCGACGAAGGCACCAAGTGCGGCGTCGTCTACGAGCTCGACCTCGCGAAGGGGGAGACGGCCGTCATTCGCCTTCGCCTCGTCGACGAGGTCCAGAGCAAGCCCTTCGAGGGCTTCGACGAGGCCTTCGAAGCGCGCAAGCAGGAAGCGGACGCGTTCTGGGCCGCCGTCATGCCGGAGGGTCTCGACGAGGACCAAAAGCGCGTCTTTCGCCAGGGCTCCGCTGGGCTCCTGTGGTCGAAGCAGTTCTATTGCTTCGACGTCGAGCGCTGGCTACGCGGAGATCCGAAGAGCCCCCCTCCGCCCGCCGAAAGACGCGCCGGAAAGAACGCCGAGTGGACCCACCTCTTCAACAGCGAGGTCCTCTCGATGCCCGACAAGTGGGAGTACCCCTGGTACGCGGCGTGGGACCTCGCGTTCCACTCCATCCCCATCGCGCTCTTCGATCCCGAGCTCGCCAAGCAGCAGCTCTCGCTCCTCACGCGCGAGTGGTACATGCACCCGAACGGGCAGCTCCCCGCCTACGAGTGGGCGTTCGGCGACGTGAACCCGCCCGTCCACGCGTGGGCGAGCGAGCGCGTTTATCAAATCGAGCGACGCATGTCGGGCCGGAGTGACCGCGGCTTTCTCGAGAGCGTCTTCCACAAGCTGATGCTGAACTTCACCTGGTGGGTGAACCGCAAGGACGCCAAGGGTCGGAACGTCTTTCAAGGCGGCTTCCTCGGCCTCGACAACATCGGCGTCTTCGACCGCTCGACGCCGCTCCCCGGCGGCCACGTCCTCGAGCAAGCCGACGCGACGAGCTGGATGGGCATGTACTGCCTGAACCTCCTGCAGATCGCCCTCGAGCTCGCTCGCGAGAACCAGAGCTACGAGGACGTCGCCAACAAATTTTTCGAGCACTTCCTCCTCATCGCGAAGGCCGCGAACGTCGGCGACGAGAGCACCGCGCAAAGCGGGATGGCAGGGTTGTGGGACGAAGACGACGGCTTCTTCTACGACTGCGTCAGCGCACCCAACGGCACGCGCACGCCGCTCAAGGTGCGGTCGATGGTGGGTCTCATCCCGCTCTTCGCCATCACCGTGCTCGACGGCGACGTGTTCGAGCGTTTCCCGGCGTTCGCCAAGCGCGTCAAATGGTTCCTCTCGAATAGGCCCGAGCTCGGCGAGGGCATCACGTCGATCCACGACAAGGGATCGGGGCAACGGCGGCTCCTCTCGCTGCTCGACCGGAGGCGGCTCGTTCGGGTCCTTTCGCGCATGCTCGACGAGGAGGAGTTTCTCTCACCCTTCGGCGTTCGCAGCTTGTCGCGCGCGCACAAGGAGCACCCCTTCATCTTCCAGGCGGAGGGCCGCACGTACCGCGTCGACTACGAGCCGGGCGAATCGCAGACGGGCATGTTCGGCGGCAACTCGAACTGGCGCGGGCCTGTGTGGTTCCCCGTCAACTACCTCATCATCGAAGCGCTCCAGAAGTACCATCACTTCTACGGGGACTCGCTCCGCGTCGAGTGCCCGCGCGGCTCGGGCGTGTGGATGAACCTCTGGGAGGTCGCGGTCGAGCTCTCGCGCCGTCTGACGAGCCTCTTCATCCGTGGCGCGGACGGCCGTCGCGCGGCGCACGGCAAGCTCGATCGTTTGCAGAACGATCCGAACTTTCGCGACCACGTCCTCTTCTACGAGTACTTCCACGGCGACACGGGCGAAGGCCTCGGCGCCTCGCACCAAACGGGCTGGACGGCGCTGTCGGTCAAGCTCCTCCAGCAAAGCCCGATGTGGAACGCCAAGTGGGACGACAAGCTCTCCCGCATGGTGCGCAGCTAAGAAACCATGACCGCGAACTTTAGGTAGCGACCCTCGGGGAACGCGGGCAGCGTCGGGTGATCGCACGGTGCTCCGTGGAGGGCGACCAAGCGAAACCTGTCGGTCGCGAGCGCGACGTCGTCGAGGGTGCTCGTGAAGGTCTCCGCGTCGACGTGGCTCGAGCAAGAGGCTGCGCACAAGATGCCGTCTTTGGCGACGACCGCCGCGCACGCCCGATGAAGCGCGCGGTACGCGGACAGCGCCTTCGGCAGCGACTTGGCGTTCGGCGCGAAGCTCGGGGGATCGCTCACGACGAGGTCCCATGTGAGCTTGCGCGCCTGCGCCTGCTCGAGAAACGAAAAGCAATCTTGCGTCACGAACTCGTGCGCCGAGGGCGATACCCCCGCACGCTTGAAGCTCTCTTGCGCAGTCGCGTGGCCTTGGGCCGCGATGTCGACGCTCGTCACGTGCGTCGCCCCTCCAAGAGCGGCGCGAAGTGAGAACCCTCCCGCGTACGAGAAGAGGTTGAGCACGCGTCTTCCGTGCGCGAGCTCGCCGACACGCCGTCGATTCTCGCGTTGGTCGAGGAACGCGCCGGTCTTCTGCCCGTGCTCGAGGTCGACCACGAAAGGCACACCGTGCTCGCGCACCACGGGGCGCATGTCGGTCACGTCGCCGACGACGCGGGTGACGTGTTTGGCCTCCCCACGGCGTCCGGTTCGAAGGAGCACGGTCGTCACGCCGAGGGGAATGAGCGCTGCGGTGAGCGCTGGAAGGATGTCGTCCCACCGCGCTCGCAGACCGTCATCGTCGATGACCACGACGGCAACCTCGCCGTATCGATCGACGACGAGACCGGGCATGCGGTCTCCTTCCCCGTGGATCACGCGGTAGGCGGTGGTCTGTTCCGCAGCAAACCATCGGGCGCGAAGGGCGACCGCCTGTGCGAGACGCTCGCGAACGAGCGCGCCATCGATGGGATGGTTGCCGTGCGTCCACACCCGAACCGCAAGCGGTCCCGTTTGTGCGCCAATCCCGTGAGCAATGACCTCGTCCTTGAACGTGAGACGCACGTCCTCACCGTCACGCAGCTGCGCTCCGGTGAGCTGCTCGCGATAAACCCAAGGATGACCGCGACGTACGGGCTCTGCAGCGCGGGCTGACAATACCAACGTCATCGCGGCAGCACCTCTTCTCCTACATCGGCACCATGGCTCGACGTTGGGTCGTGTTGTGTCATGGTGACCCGAGCGCCGATGTTGGGCGATCTTTTTGTCGCAACGAAGGGTGCGCAATCATTGACGGTGATGGCGAAAGCCGTTCAAATATCGAGAGACTTCGTTCGCACGCGATTTGCTTACGACACCTCGTCGACGTTTTTCGACGGGTCCGTGCCAAACGGGTCATTCAAGGTTAACGGTCGCACGTAACCGAGGCCATCATGGGAAAGAAGCGCAAGAAGGGTTCACCAATCACGGACGCCATGGCGTCGGTGCTCACGGAGACGCCCGCACCCCTCACAGCGGAAGCAGCCGCACCAACGCCCGCAGCGCTCCTCCGTGAGGAAGATCTCGTGGAGGAGACCACCGCTCCGCCGCCCGTCGTCGAGCCCCCGAACGTGTCGACGGAGGCGCCACAAGCGTCGACCCAAGCGCCACAAGTCGGCGGCGAGCATCACACGATGAGCGAGTCCGAGGCCGAGGCGCTCATCGCAGCCACCCCCACGCCCATCGCCGAGGTTGTCGCGGTCGAACCCCCTCGCGAGAGCGTAGCTCCCTCCACTGCACGACCGAAGCGTCGCAAGAAGCGGCGCACGAAGCCGCCTCCTGCGGCCCAGGTTCGCGATGCGCTCGATCAGAAGATTGATCGGCTCGAGGCCAAGCTCGAAGTAAAGAAAGTGGAAGCAGCGAAAGCCGCTCGCGAGGGCTTTGGGAGTAGCCCAGCCCTCGACGACCAGAGCGTGCCGCCCGTCGACCTCGAAGTTCACGACGAGTTCTTCGCGGCAGGCGAGAAGGGCCCTGTCACGCGCGACGCGAGCGGAGCGTTCTCGCCGATCGACGCCCGTCACGCGCAGAAGATGACCGCGGCTGCCCACGCACGCCGCGCGCACCTGGCGCGGTACGTGAAGTGGGCCGTAGGAGGCGCTACCGCCCTGCTGCTTCTTGGCATCACCGTCAGCAAGCTTCGCCATCCTGACAACGAGCCCGTGAGGCGCGAGATCGCTCACGCCGCACAGGTGACGACGCCGCCCGTGCAACCCGAGCAAGCCAAGCCCGTTGACGTCCCCGCCGTCGTGGAGCTCGCGGATCAAGGCAACCTCGACGACAAGAAGGTCGACGACACGAAGGTCGACGACAAGGCCGACGAAGTGAAGGACGACACCGACAAGAAGCCCGACGAGCTCCCGCCCGAGAAACCGAAGAACGCGTGGCAGGAGAAGCAGACCGCGAAAGCCGCGCTCGAGCGTGGGGCGAACGGAGTGGCGGTGGCTTCAGGTGAGCGGTCGGTCGCGCTCGACGCATCCGACGGCGAAGCGTGGCTGGTCCTCGGCGCGGCCTATCAAGCCATGGGCAACGTCGGCCAAGCCAAGCGCTGCTACAACGCGTGCATCTCGCAGGGCAAGAAGGGCCCCATCAGCGACTGCAAAGACGTGCTGGGCACGCTGTAAGTTGCACGGCGCCGCTGGCGGCGCCGAACAAGACAGACCAGCCTGAGGCCGGCGCTTTTGCCGGCCGAGGGCCGAGGGTTCGAGGAGCGAAGCGACGAGCCCGAGTTCCGTGCGTTGACACGTGGACACCTCGCGGGTACATGCGGCGCGGAAGCGGAGGCGGCGTTGTTCAAGAAAGTCTGCATCTTTTCGGGCAACGCGCATCCCCAGCTGGCGCAGGCCATCGCGACTCACCTCGAAACGCCGCTCGCCAAGAGCCGCACGACGCGCTTCTCGGATGGCGAGAGCTTCGTCGAGATCAACGAGAACGTCCGCGGGGTCGACGCGTTCGTGATTCAGCCGACGTGCAGCCCGGTCAACGACAACGTCATCGAGCTGCTCATCATGTGCGACGCTCTCCGGCGCGCGTCCGCGGGGTCCATCAACGCGGTCATTCCCTATTACGGCTACGCCCGGCAGGACCGGAAGGTCGCGCCACGCACGCCCATCACGAGCAAGCTCGTCGCTGACTTGATTCAGGCCGCGGGCGTCACGCGCGTCGTCACCGTCGATCTCCACGCTGGCCAGATTCAAGGCTTCTTCAACATCCCGGTCGATCACCTCTTCGCGATGCCCGTCGTGCTCGAGGACTACCTCAAGAAGAACTTCGACTCGTCGGCCGTCTTCGTCTCTCCCGATGCCGGTGGCGTCGAGCGCGCCCGTGCGTACTCGAAGCGCCTCAACGCGAGCCTCGCCATTATCGACAAGCGTCGCGAGCGCGCCAACGAGAGCGAAGTGATGAACCTCATCGGCGACGTGAAGGGCCGCCCATGCATCGTCCTCGACGACATCATCGACACCGCCGGTACGCTCGTGAACGCGGCGAAGGCCCTCATCGACAAGGGCGCCACGAAGGTCGTCGGCGTGGCCACGCACGGGGTCCTCTCGGGGCCAGCCATCCAGCGCATCGTCGATTCGCCCCTCACCGAGGTCGTCGTCACCGATACCATCCCCCTCAGCGAGGCTGCGCGCCTCAGCGGCAAGATCAAACAGGTTTCCATCGCCAAGCTCCTCGGCGAGGCCATCAAGCGCATCCACTCGAGCGACTCGGTCTCGAGCTTGTTCGCCTGACGCCCTTCTGCTAAAAGCCCCGCTCCGTTGCGCAATCCGCCGAATGGGGGGCGCACCCAAGGTGATGCCATGAGCTCGTCGATCGTCAGCCTCGAAGCGCACAACCGTACCGCCGGCGGCAAGGCCGAGGCGGGACGCCTGCGCCGTACGGGGAAAATCCCCGCAGTCGCCTACGGCAAAGAGCTCCCCTCGACGCCCCTCAGCATCGCCCCGAAGGACGTCGTCGCGATTCTCAAGAGCGAGCGCGGCAAGAACACCGTCATCAAGATGACGGTCGGAGCAGCGGCGCCGAGCCCCGGAGCAGGGCCATCGGTGCAGAGCACCGGACCAGGAAAAGATCTCACCGTGATGATCAAAGACTTCACGGTTCACCCCGTCGACCGGACTCTTCGGCACGTCGACTTCGTCGAGGTGAAGCTCGACAAGCCCGTCGACGTCGAGATCCCGCTCATCGCGACCGGCAAGCCGGCTGGCGTCACCGCGGGCGGCATCCTCCGCCAGGTCTACCGCATGCTTCCCGTACGCTGCCTTCCGGGTGTGATCCCCGTGAAGGTCGAGGTCGACGTCACCCACCTCGAGCTCGGCGAGCACATCGCGACGAAGGACGTGAAGCTCCCCGAGGGCGTCTCCGCGCGCCTTCCCGCGGAGCAAACGCTCATCGCGGTCGTCACGCCCGAAAAAGAGAAGGTCGAAGAGGAGCCGGTTCCAGGCGCAGTCGCCGCCGCGGTACCTGGTGCTCCGGGTGCAGCACCTGGCGCGCCGGGCGCACCCGCCGCGGGCGCAGCGCCGGCTGCGGGCGCCGCAGCTCCGGCCAAAGAAGACAAAAAGAAGAAGTAAGCTTCTCGCTGGGGCAACGTGTACTTGATCGTCGGTCTCGGAAACCCCGGGAAGAAGTACGAGCGCCACCGTCACAACCTGGGCTTCATGACGGTCGACCGCTTGCACATCGAGCAGGGGCTGCCCGCGTGGAAAGAGAAGTTCTCGGGGGTCTTCTCCCGCGGAGCCGGGTTTGGAGACGATCTCGTCGTCCTCAAGCCCATGACGTACATGAACGTCTCGGGGGACTCCGTCCAGCCTGCCGCCGCGTTCGTGAAGGCCGACCCGCAACACGTCGTCGTCGTCCACGACGAGCTTGACCTGCCTTTCGGCGAGGTCCGCATCAAGCTCGGCGGAGGTCACGCCGGTCACAACGGCCTCCGGAGCATCATCGAGCGCCTTGGCACCCCGGACTTCGTACGCATCCGCGTCGGGATTGGGCGCCCGCCCACCGGGTTCACGGGCGACATCGCGGACTACGTGCTGTCGAGCTTCGACGCGGTCGAGGCAGCGACCTTACCCGACGTGCTCGAGCGCGCCCTCGGCGCGACGCGCGTCGTCGTCGAAAAAGGGCCTTCCCAGGCGCAGAACCTGGTCAACACCCGGAAGTAGTGTTACATCCCGCGTCCCCTTGCTCACGGGCTTCGCCCGTGGGCCAACCGAGGTCCTCTCGTCGCTCTGGCGGCGCGAGGCCGCGGAGTCCATGAGGAGCCGATGACACAAGAATCCCCCGTCAGTGTGACGCCGCGTTCGGTGCACAACCCTTCCGGAAACAAGCCGAAGGAGTACGAGTCCATTTACATCCTCCGCTCCGACGTCGACGCTGACGCAGCCGAGCGCGTCCAGACGCGCGTGGCCGAAGTGATCGAACGCGGGCAGGGCAAGCTCGTGAAGGTCGAGGCGTGGGGTCGCAGGCGCCTTGCGTATCCCGTCGCCAAGCAGCGCCGAGGGGTCTACGTCTACGTGAAGTTCGTCGGTGCGGGCGGCCTCGTTGCGGAGCTCGAGCGAAACCTCGGCCTCCAGGACGTCGTGCTCAAGTTCCAGACGGTCGTCGTGCGCGACGAGGTCGACATGGCGGCCCTCACGATCGACCCCGAAGAGGTCAAGCTCGCTCGCCTCGAGCTCCCTCCGGAAGAAGAGAAGGAAGAGTCGCGCGAGAAGGTGCTCGGCCTCGTCGACCTCGGTGAGGGTGCGCCCATTCGTCCGCGCCGCGAGGAAGAGGACGAGTTCGCCGACGAAGAGGTTCCGCCCGAGAGCGCTGGAGGCGCAGGCAGCCCGGGTGAGCCCGCCGCGCCGGTCGAGAAGAAGGAGGAGCCGTCATGAATTCGAGATCGAACCGAAGGTTCGAACGAACAACGGGACCGACTGACGTCGGAACGACGGAGGGAAGGTCATGAGCAACCGAGTTCGCGAAGACGCCATCGGCGGCGGCCGCCGCAACGACATGGACGACGACAAGGACATGCGCGCCCCCGATCTGAACGCCGACGTCAGCCGTCGACGCCTCGGGAAGAAGCGCGTTTGCAAGTTCTGCGCGGAGAAGGAAATCGGCATCGACTACAAGGACCCGCAAGCGCTCAAGTACTTCGTGTCGGAGCGCGGCAAGGTCGTCCCGCGGCGCATCAGCGGCAACTGCGCTCTTCACCAACGCAAGATCAACCAGGCCATCAAGCGCGCCCGCAACATCGCGCTCTTGCCGTTCACCGTGACGAACTGAGGCCTCGCTTGCGAGCCGACACCCCGAAGGGGCTCTGAAGACCATGCCAGCTACCATTCAAGTCATCCTCCACCACGACGTGCACAACGTCGGCAAATCCGGGGAGCTCGTGCGCGTCCGCCCGGGGTACGCGCGTAACTTCCTCATCCCACGCGATCTCGCGGTGCCCGCGACGACGGCCGCCGTCAATCGCATCGCCCACGAGAAGGCCGTCGGTATGGCGAAGGCCGAGAAATCGAAGAAGGAAGCGCGTGACCTCGCTTCGAAGATCGAGGGCGTCGTCGTCCAAGTCGCGCGGCGAACGGGCATGAGCCCGAACGGCGACGAGGAGCGTCTCTTCGGCTCGGTCACCACGAAAGACATCCACGCCGCCCTCACGGCCAAGGGCGTCACCGTCGACCGCAAGAAGATGACCCTCTCGGAGCCCATCAAGGCCCTCGGGACGTTCGACGTCACCGTGAAGCTCCTCCCGGACATCACGGCGACCTTCAAGGTCGAAGTCATCAAGGCGAAGAAGGACTGAGGTCCGGGTCATGAGGCCCAAGTCGGCCCTCGTCATGGGTGCCGGCGGTGGAGGGTGTGGGCGCGCGATCGCGCGAAGGCTCGCCCGTGAAGGCGCGGCTGTCGTCGTGTGCGATCTCGACGAGCTCGGTGCCCACGAGACCGTGCGTTTGATCGAGCATGACGGGGGAAAGGCGCTTCTTCGGGGTTGCGACGTGCGCGTCGCGTCCGATGTGGAAGAAGCCCTCGCGTTCGCCGCGCGCGAGCTCGGCACGCTCGACACCGTCATCAACAGCGCCTCCGCGCCCTATCGCCCGCAGGCCCCGCTCGACAACTGGGCCGACACGCTCGCGACGGATCTCCTCGGGGCCATGACCGCTACGCGCGCGGCCATCGACGTGATGACGAGCGGCGGCGCCATCGTCAACATGGCCTCGACGAGCGCGTTACCACACGGCCGCTCGCACGCCGGAGGCTCGCCCGCGTACGACGTCGCCAAAGCGGGCGTGATTCGTCTGACGACGATGCTCGGTTGGCTCAAGCGAAGCGGCATCCGCGTCAACTGCTTCGTCCCCGATTGGGTGGCGACACCCGAGGTGCAAAGCTATGTCGACGGCTTGACCGCCGACGAGCGCGCCGCGATGCGCGTCCCGTCACGCCTCACCACGCTGGGCCAAGTGAGCGACGCCGTGATGGTGCTCGTCAAAGACGAATCGCTCGGCGGCCGCGTGATGGTGTGGTGGTCGAACGACGACGCACCCAAGCTCATCCCCTTCGGTGACCGCGGCTACGGCGATCTCGAGGACGCGAGCTAAGCCGATGTAGATCCCTCGAGCGCGATGGTGTAAGAGCAAGCCCTCGCCCCGATCGCGCGACACGCGATTGGGGCGTCGCCATTTCGGGGAGTGGACTGTGGAAAGAATGAGGGAAGCTCGCGCAAAACTGGTGGAGCCGTTGATCGTCGACGGGCGTGTGCCCCCGAACGATCTCGACGCGGAAGCGGCAGTGCTCTCGGCCGTCATGCTCGATACGGCCGCGCTCGACAAGGTGCTCGAGTTCCTCAAGGCCGAGCACTTCTACTCCGAGGCGCATCGCCGGATCTTCGAGGCCGCGATCGAGCTTCACACGATTGGCCAGCCCGTCGATGTCGTGCAAATCGGCACGTGGCTGAAGAACCGCGATCGTATCGCGCAGATCGGCGGCATGTCCTACCTGACCGAGCTGCTGAACGCGGCGCCCGCGGTATCGAACGTGGCGTCGTACGGTCGCACCATCCACGAGAAGTGGCGCGTCAGGCAGCTCATCGCGACGTGCCAGCGCGTCTCCGCGCAGGGCTACCTCGACTACGGTGAGGCCCAGCAATACATCGACGGAGCCGAGCAGAGCGTCTACGAGATCGCGCGCACGCCGGAGTCGAGCACGGTCGAGCGGTTGCTCGACGTGATGAAGAAGTCGTTCAAGGCGCTCACCGAGGCGATGCAACGGGGGGACCGCATCACCGGCACCCCCACGGGCTTCGACCGCTACGATCGCATCACGGCAGGCCTTCACCCCGGCGATCTCACGATCGTCGCAGCGCGCCCCGGCATGGGCAAGACGAGCTTCGTCCTCAACGTCGCGACGAACGTCGCGAGCCCCCGAGGTCAAAAGCTCGAAGGTTCGGAGCAGAGCGACGGGCAACGCTGGGACGAGCCGGGCATCGGCGTCGCCGTCTTCTCGCTCGAGATGCCGCGCGAGCAAATCGCCAACCGCATGCTGTGCAGCGAGGCGCGGGTCGACGTGGGCAAGCTCCGCCAGGGCCACCTCTCGCCGCAGGATTGGAGCAAGCTCACGCAAGCCGCGTCGTACCTCGGGAGCCTCCCGATCTGGATCGACGACACGCCGTCGCTCTCGCTCCTCGAGCTTCGGGCGAAGGTGCGCCGCCTCCAGGCAGAGCACGACGTCCACGACGAGACCGGAAAGCGCATCCGCGGGATGGGCCTGGTCGTGGTGGACTACCTCCAGCTGATGAAGGGGAGGGATGGGGCGAGCTCGCGCGAGCAGGAGATCAGCGAGATCTCGCGCGGTCTCAAGGGGCTCGCGAAGGAGCTCAAGCTCCCCGTCATCGCGCTGAGCCAGCTCAATCGAAGCGTCGAGACCCGCAGCGACAAGGGCAAGCGCCCGCAGCTCTCGGATCTCCGCGAATCCGGCGCGATCGAACAGGACGCGGACAACATCTGCTTCATTTACCGTGATTTTTACTACAACAAGGAGAACGAGTCCGCGCGCGCCGTCGCCGAGCTCATCGTCGCCAAGCAGCGAAACGGCCCTACGGATACGGTGCACGTCCGCTTCGACGACCGGTACACCCGCTTCGAAGACCTCCCCGACGGCGAGTATCCCCAAGGCGACTAGATCACCTTCCCGAACGCGCCAAACCGGATCGGCCCGTTCGTGCTTGGCGTATG
>Ga0302325_10017099_pt1 | contig 15344 bp, 23 predicted proteins | sample Palsa_T0_2_FD_201948 | JGI IMG/M metagenome (GOLD analysis project Ga0302325, IMG submission 201948) | Peat permafrost microbial communities from Stordalen Mire near Abisko, Sweden - Palsa_T0_2 | ecosystem: Environmental > Terrestrial > Soil > Palsa > Peat permafrost | place: Sweden: Abisko...
AGACCGATCGCTTCGCCTATCGGTTCGTGAAGCCCTGACAGGTCCGGCGCCGCCTTCATGTCGACCTCTCCAATGGGTGCAAACAAGCCCATCGAAGACATCGAGGCAACCCTGCTTGCCGCCACGAAGTCGGCTTTGTTGGTGCGCTTGCGGAAAATCTCGGTTTCTCGCCGATCAAACTTGGCGGGCTTTCGGAAGGTGGACTGCTTGTGCAGGCGCGCGGAAATAGCTGGGGTCAACTGATCTTTAAGGACTTGGTCAAGTTCGACTGATGAATCGTGATCGCAAATTTCGATGCGATCCTGCCTCGTGGACAAAAAGTCACAGTTTGATTGAAGCGATCGAACTGCCGCCCCAATCGGTCGAGCCTACGGCTGATAGCGGCTTCGAGCCGGTCGGTGCCGTCTGGCGACAGAAACGATGATAGTGCGGCCTCAACGAAAGCAGCCTGGGACACGCGCCTCGAGCGCGCGTGCTGAGCAAGGTCGCGAGCCAATTCTGGCCGAAGGCGGAAGTGTAGTGACACCGTGGAATCAAGCCACTGATGGGACTTCCTGCTGCCTATATGACCTGCCCCCGGCAAAGTGATGGGCTGGTCAGGGCGCCACCCCCAACGGAAGGCGCTAGCGGTCCGACTCCGCTCCGAATTGCGAAGGCCATATGTGAAGGGGATCCCTTGGAAGGTCACCGCGGCTGACCGCGCTTTATCGAACCTCATCGAGTGGATCGGCGATCAAGAAATCTCCGACGGCTCGCAATGGCGGCTTCGTAAGCCGACTGCAACCTGGAGAAGACCGACCTCTTGGGCGCCGGCGCCTCCAGGTGGAGGTGCCGCAACTCCTCCATGAATTCGGACCACAGCTTCGGGCCCCCGTCTTCAAGGATTTTCGCGCGCACAGAGAGCTCTTTGGACGCGGGCGTGTGACGTAAACCCCAACCGCCCATGTGGGCAAGCAAGGGGACCAGAGCGATGGAAGCTTCGGTCAGGCTGTAGATGGCCTTCTGCTTGTGGCTGGGATCGCCGCGACGGGATACCAGGCCGGCCTTCTCCAGGCGCTTCAGCCGGTCGGCCAGAATGTTCGAGGCTATCCCCTCCTCAGACCGGGTCAGCAATTCGCGGAAGTAACGGCGATTGCCGAACATCAGGTCGCGGATGACGATCAGGCTCCAGCGATCCCCCAGCGTCTCCAGAGTCAGATTGATTGGGCAGCCCGAGCGTTGGGCGTTCATGCGCACTCCAAGACCGATTGCGATATTAAGCCGGTCGAGCTAACTTACAACCGGTTGCATACCGCAATCAGAATAGCGCGGGCGCGCCGCGTGAAAAAAGGAAATGTGCATGGCTCAGCTCGTGTTCGGGATGAACCAGTCTTTGGACGGCTACGTCGACCACCTTGGAATGAGGCCGAGCCCGGCGCTCTTCCGTCACTTCATCGAACAGGTGCGGGGCCTGACGGGCAGCGTGTACGGCCGTCGCTTGTACGAGGTCATGCGTTATTGGGACGAAGACCGTCCCGAGTGGGACCCGGCGGAGCTCGACTTCGCGGCGGCGTGGCGGCGCCAACCCAAGTGGGTCGTGTCGCGCTCGTTGAAGTCGGTCGGCCCCAACGCCACCCTTGTCGGGGACGACCTCGAAGCGGCGATACGTGGGCTGAAGGCTCAGTTCGGTGGGGAGATCGAAGTTGGCGGACCAGACCTGGCGCGAAGCCTGACCGACCTTGGTCTCATTGATGAGTATCGACTCTACTTCCACCCCATCGTGCTGGGTCACGGCAAGCCGTTCTTCGCTGGCCCCCGGCCGCCGCTCCGTCTTGTGGCCAGCGATTTAATCAGCGAGGACGCGATCAGGTTGACGTACGTTCCTGCTTAATCTCGCGACTCGGCTCGTCCCGCTGCTGTCTCAGGTCGTGTCGGAACTGACCGATGTCGCTCGAACTTCGAGATCTGAGGTGGGCCATCATCGCATCGCTGCATCGAAGTGTCCGCCAGGCTGCCGAGGCGGCCGGCGCCTGGGATGAAGGCATCGTAAATTCTGCTGCATTAACCTGGGGACCGCTGCATAGTCTGAACACGACAACTAGCGTCCACAGCGTCATGGTGGATTTAGCACGCACAGCTCGCCGGCATTGGACAGTCGCACCAACACGCCCGAGGAATTCACCGCGATTGCGTCCGCCGCAGCGTCGCCGTTGACGTCGGCGAAGAACGTTGCAAGCTCGCCAAAAAAAGGCAGCCCACCGGTCCAATCCTCGGAGTTTGAGAAGCCACTTCCCGTCGAACGCTTTACCCAGATGCCAGCCTTCGTGACGAAAATGGCGTCCGCGCGCCCATCGCCGTCGACATCGGCGAAATAGCTTTCTCCTTCTCCCTCGAACCCGCTGGACCAAACCGACTCCTGCGCCTCGAAGCTCGTGCCGTCGGAACGGCGAACTCGAATGTCTGCATGGTTCAGGATGACGGCATCGGCCTTACCGTCCCCGGTGACGTCGACGAAGAACGTTCCGACCTCCCCATAGAAGGATTGGGAGCTCCACACCTGGCCCGGTCCAAACTCCTTTCCGTCGGAAAGCCGGACAGAAATATTCGAGACGTTGACGAGGATGGCATCCGCCTTCCCGTCGCCGTTGACGTCGGCAAAGTAGGTCCCCAGCTCCCCGGAAACTCGATCCATCGCCCACGCCCAGCTCTGAGTTCCACGAATGAAGAACTCGCCGGTCGAGCGCTCGACGACGATGACGTGGGGTAGACCACAATGGCATCTGCCCTCCCATCGCCATCCACGTCGGCAAAGAAAATGTCGAGTTCCCTGGCGAGAGACGGGGCCAACCACGTCTCACTTGGCCCGAAGGACGCGCCATCGACCCGCCGCACGACAAGCGAGGCCCCCTTGAAAGCAGGCGTTTCCATCGCCTACGCCGAAACGATAGAGTGTCCTTCCGCCGTTGGGCAGGCGCGAGCGATTCTCGTCTAAGGCTGCCAAAGTGCTTTGAAGGGAGTTAGCCCACCGCGGCGACGGCGGCTCGATTCCGATCTCGCGTAATGCCTCAGATGCCGAGGCTTTCCAGACAACACGGGCGGCGATTGAAACAAATCCCCACCCGACGATAACCGGAAGCAGGACGCGGATGCTGGAATTCAAGGCTCTAGTACCCCACTTCCCCGTCGACTTTGCTGTAGCTGGCTTCGTCAATCCACCGGCACGGTCTCCGTACCGCAAGGAGAATCGGCGTAGCCGACAGTGAGCGAAAAGCGGCAAGCCGCCCGATGTATCTCTCGTTCTGCAGAATGGCGCGCGCGGGGGAGTGTCGACCCACCCGAAGGAGTTGTTCATCTCCCTTCCGCGTTGCCGCCACGCGAGTGAGTGAGGTAGAGGAGAGACGAGGAGGCCACTACATGGCGAGGGTGACAGGGGTCGGGGGCGTGTTCCTGAGGAGCGCGGACCCGAAGGCGCTCGGAGCCTGGTACGCGAAGCACCTGGGCGTCGTGGTCGGCGACTACGGGGCGACCTTCTGGTGGAAGGACGAAGTGCCGAAGGAGACGGGCATGACGGCCTGGAATCCATTCCCGATGGACACGACCTACTTCGGTGAGGGGAATCAGGCGGCGATGATCAACTACCGCGTCGACGACCTCGACGCGCTCCTGGTGGATCTCGCCGCCGCTGGCGTCTGGATCGACCCGAAGCGCCAGAACGAGAGCTATGGTCGCTTCGCCTGGATCAAGGACTGCGACGGGAACAGGGTGGAACTCTGGCAGCCGCTCGAGACGCCCGAGACGTAGCGTGGCTCCGGGCGTCCCTCGCCCTCGTGCTGGCGGCCTTCGCCCCCGCGCGCCCGCCCGGCGCAAGCGCCGACGTAGAACGCCACGACCTGCCCGTAACGGGGGGATAGGCGATCCAAACGGGTTCAAGCCACCAAGCGGAAGCCGGGTGGGTCTGATCGATTTACGCCGCTGGGGTCGCGTATGCGCGGCGGCTTGGCCATCAGTTCGCAGCTAGGGAGAAGCTCTCCGGCTACCGACACCGCCTGACCAGTTGTCGCGCAAATCCCGCGCCCGCAACTCCCAAAATTCAAAACCGGTCGTCTTCATCGCGTATTGCACCGGCTGGTCAATTCGGAAACTGACTGGCGGCGGTCTTCGAGTGCCTTCTGGACGGCTCGTGCTTCTAGGAAGGCCTCCTGTCCTACAGAACCGCCGGCTGGTGGAGTGCAGTTGCAGCGAGGTGCTAGTTGGCTCAAGGTGAGCGTGAAACGCTTCAGGACACTAGCCTCGGGGATGCCACATGCGCTCATCGACCGTAGCTGCTGTTGTTCCTTGTGTCGCCATGCTGGCCTGTGCGACGTCGCAGACTATTCCGTCGGATGCGGCTCCGAGCGTAAAGCTCGCCTCGTTTTCGAAGTCGTCGGGTGACAGTCTGCAAGGAACTGGAGGGACGGTGGTCCAGGTCGATAACCGCACCGTCACGGGGCCAAACATCAGGTTGTACGTCGGCGAGGGCGGCATCCGGGGCACGCTCAACTTCGGCATCCCAGTTCAGATCACCATCCAGGGCGACGAAGCACAGGGCGTCATTGGTAGTGCCCCATTTACATGTACCGTCAATACGAAACGCGACGGGAGCGCACACGTCTCTGCCGGAACGGTCGGCGTCCGAAATACAGACTTCGACATCAGCTCCACGCAAATTACCGGACGAATCGCCGGCGTCGTTTACAACATGCTCTGGACCGGTGAACGGTATGAAAACCGAGTGGACCATGGAGAGTTCACTGCGCTCTCGCTCCCTGCCGTGATGTCCACCTGGACGAATGCCGAGGTGGCCTGCGTGCTGAGTCTCGTGTTTACGTAGCGGGCGGGACGTGCGGACAAACGACCGTTCGCTAGAGCACGGCGCAGCGTCAGGCGGCGGAGTTTCGAGCGCCCAGCACTGACGGGCAGCTCGCGCTTAGCAGTGAGCACGCAAAGAGTATAACCTAGGCAAATCCCGCCCCCGCAACTCCCGAAATGCCGGAGGCCTACCGAGACTTAGACGGTGAGGCTTTGGTGTTTCTTGCGGCCATGCGCTCGGGATCGCCTTCTCGTCGCCGAACATCCTGAGCGATCACTTGGCTGGCTAGGTCTGCAAGCCTGGAGCTGGATGCGCTCCCGAGGTGCTCGATGAGGGTGGCCATCTCCCGAGTCACCTGCGTCGCAAACGCCTCGGCGACGTTCTGACCTCGGTCGGTCAAGGCGACGTGAACGGCACGCCGGTCACCCGCATTCGCGGTCCGCGTAACGAGCCCGCGACGTTCAGCCCGGTCAATGAGGCCTGTAACGCTCGACTTGTCGAGTTCCAAGAACGACGCCAGTTCCATCATCGCTGGTTCTCGGTCACGCAAGATCCCCAGCAGCCGCACCTGAACGATGGAAAGGTCGTGCTTCGCTGCCAACTGGCTCAAGACCGACTGCACCAAGAATGAGAGCTGCACCAGAGCGTCAACAATGCTCAGTGAATCCTTAGGTCGCGCCTTCGGGGACTTGACTCGTTGGGGTCTCATGCACGCCTACCGTATCGCATTGACATAGTACGCGCCACGTACTATTAGGTTTGTGGGACGTACTATTTGTCTTACTAACCACTTGAGGGGATGGCTCCATGCGCGCTGCCGTCGTCCGTTCTTTTAGCCATCCACCTCGTTTCGAGGAGTTCGCGCTCCCCAAGCCGGAAGATAAAACCGAAGTGGTCATTGAAGTGCTTGCCGCCGGGCTTCATCCGCGCGTTCGTTCAGGGGCTTCTGGCTCGCACTACGCCGACACAAACACCCTGCCGATGGTTCCCGGCATTGATGGAGTCGGGCGCTTGTCCGACGGTCGGCGGGTGTACTTCGTCCTTCACGATACACCCATGGGGTCGATGTCAGAGCAGACCATCGTGGACGTTCGACGGTGTGTGCCGGTTCCTGAGGGAGTTGACGAAGCTCTTGTGGCGGCAGCCATGAACCCAGCTATTTCCTCGTGGCTTGCGCTGCGGCTGCGGTCGCCGCTTAGAGGGGGCGAGAAAGTCTTAGTTCTCGGCGTGACAGGCAATGCCGGTCAAATGGCGGTCCAGGTTGCCAAGCGACTCGGAGCTGGTCACGTTGTTGGCGCTGGTAGAGACGCCGAGCGACTGGAGGCGTCGAAAGCCGATACGCTCGTCTCGCTTGCTGGATCGCCGGATGCAGTGGCGCGCTCGTTGGCGGGCGCGGCTTCCGACGTGGATGTGGTTATCGACTACCTGTGGGGTGACCCTGCGGAGCACGCCATGATGGCGATGCTAACCGCACGTGAAGACCGCAGCCGGGTGATCAACTGGATTCAGATTGGTTCGATTGCGGGTCCAAAGATGTCGCTGCCGTCTGTCGCTCTTCGTTCGACAAATCTGCGGGTCATGGGCAGCGGCCAGGGGTCGGTACCCCTGAAAGACATTGTTAGCGAACTGCCCCACCTCATGAAGGAATTTTCGGAAGGCGTCTTGAGGCTAGAGGCCTTGAGAGTTCCGCTGGCAGATGTCGAAGCAATCTGGACCGCTCCGGAGCCACAGGGCAAGCGCGTAGTCTTCATCCCCGATCCACCGTAGGTTCTGCCTCGTGGTAATAATCGCGATTGAAGCTCCACAGGTCTTTGTGTCACGTCACCTTGTCCGGATGCGAAAGCTAAGAGCTTTCCTTGTGGGGCGCGGTGTTCGAACGCATCCCGCCATCTGTCGTTCGAGATGGCCGCTAGCCCCAGTCACGGCACCAGGTGCATTCCCATGACTTTCCCGTCGAGGTTAGCCTCATCCGCCGTCCAAGTTGCCGCCACCCGTGGCGACTCCAGGCCGAGGTGAGCTTCTCCATGCGGGCGCGGGCTTCGGCGCGCCAGCCCATGCGGCACGTGAAACTCGAATGTCTTGGTCATGTCCGTGCACTCCCTCAAAAGTGAAAACTTTAGGCTCGACTTCGCTTCCGGGGAATCCGGAACCCACGCGCATCCTCGCCGCCCCAGCGCTTGAGGTAGGGACGGAGCTCCACCTTTGCGCTGTGCGCGCCGAGCTCATCGGGCGAACCTTGCCGAGGATGGGCGTTCCTGGAACGGTCGCTCATGAAGCCCGAGCGCCCACATGAAATTTCCGACGCTCACCGCGTCGCGGTCGTCGAGGGCGTCGCGGTCGTCGAGAAACGCAATCCGGTCCAGGACCTGCTGCGGAGAGGGGCTCCACTCGAGCACTTTTTTCCCCACAGCATCCTCATGCACCGGAGTCTTCAGCGGACGCGAGGCTGGCGTGTCCTCGCGGCGTCGAAGGCGACCTGCCCATCGATGACAGTCAGCTCGGAATGGATTTCCGCGAGTTCGGCCGCCGAAGCAGTGAAGATGTCCTTCGACAGCACGACGAAGTCGGCCAACATCCCTGGCGCCAGCGTGCCTTTCTCCTTCTCCTTGAACTCGGCAAAAGCGGCGCCCCGGGTGAAAGCGACGACCGCTTGCTCACGGGTCATCGCTTCGGCGGGGTGGGCAGGGTTGGTCGACGCGAAGAGGATGTTCAATCCCGGATTGTTCGGTCCATCGGTGCCAAGCGCGAGGGGGATTCCTGCCTCAACCACGGAGCGCAGGATGTATGCAGGTCCTTGCGGGAAATCCCGGGCGTTTTGTTCCTCGGCAGAATTTCCCGGCTCGAGCCCGAAATGAAAAGGGTTCTCCACGAGGACGACGCCAAGGTGTCTGGCGCGGGCGAACAAATCCTCGCGAAGCTCATCTCCGTGCTCGATTCGAACGCGGAGACTTGGCCAATCGACGCTTGCCGTTGACTCCATCGCCGTAAAGAGTTCCTCGATGCCTGCCTCACCCCCGACATGGAACAGCAGCTGCTCGTGCTGGTCGAGACCCTGCCGGAGCATGAACCGAACCTGTTGCGGCGAATAGAGTCGTCGGGGTGTGGTCCCGTCGTTGTAGGAACCTCGAATAGCGGCCGTCTTCTCGGCGGGTCCTCCGTCCAGAAACCATTTCAACCCGGAGACCGTGACATTGGGCGCTAGGTGCGGGAAGTGCTCGCCACCGGTAATTTCTCCGACGTCATCAATGTTGACGGGGAAGCGAATGACGCGAATCCGCAGCGGAGGTCCGGCTTCCGCAGCCAATGCCGACATGGTGCCCACCGGAATACGCGCCATGGTCTGGATGCTGGTCCAGCCGAGTCGAATTTCCTCCGCGGCCATCGCACGGAGGTCGCTGAGTTTTAGGGTGCGTGGAATTGCACCTTGCTGTCGTTGGTAAAGCAGGAAGACCGCCGCCTCGAGCAACCGTCCGTTGGTTGAGTGGCCGTCTGCGTTTTTTTCGAACCATCCGCCCTCCAAGCGAGGTGGATTCTTACCGAAATGAAATCGATTCAGCGCGGCTGTGTTCAGCAGCGCTCCATGGCCTTCGACGGTGATGAGCACCACCGGATGGCTTCCGGTGAAGGGGTCGAGTGTTTCGCGCGTAGCCTTCTTGTCGAACCAGGCCTGAAAACTGATTTCGCCTTGGAGCAGAGCTCCTGCTGGTGCTTTCTCGACTGCAGCCGCGATGGACGCTTGCAACGCATTCCAATCCGATGAGGCGGGCGGAGGGATTGCGATGGCATCCGGAGTCGAAGCTACGAAGTGGTGATGAGCGTCGTTGAGACCCGGGATGACCGTCTGTCCCTTGAGTTCAACGCGTCGGGTTTTCGGACCGGCCATCGGCTCGATTTGTGCCCGACTCCCCACCGCGGAGATTCGGGCCCCGTTCACAGCGAAAGCCTCAACCCAGGGCTTCTTCGGGTCCGCCGTAAAAATCCTCCCTCCCAGGTAGACGGCGTCGGCTGGCGGCTCGTCGGCTGTGGCTCTCAGGGCGGTTGCGCAGAGCAGAACGCCGCAGAGGAGGAACGAGCTTCGTGAGCGGCTCTGCATGCGGACCCTCGGAGATTCGAGGCGCTACCTTGCCATGGCGGGCCGCAGAAGGGGCCGCTTCCTCTTCCCCTTTCGGAGCTTTCGCAAGGCCTCACGATCGATCACCGCGTCGATAGCATTCGTCGCGCGTTCCACGAAGGCGTGTCCGGGATCGCTACCGATGTTCGAACGCATCCCGCCATCTGTCGTTCGAGATGGCCGGTAGCCCCAGTCACGCCATTAGCCTCGGGAACTGGCTTGCGCACGGATGAACCTCCCCTCGTTTCGTGGACGCCGAGGAGGGGTGTAAATATCCAGGATGGCGGGGCGAGAACGGCGGAAGTTCAGTCCAGAGTTCAAGGCTGAGACCGTCAAACTGGTCCGGGAGAGTGGCAACAGCGTGAGCGAGTTCGCGCGCGAGCTCGACTTGACCGAGACGGCGTTGCGCACTGAGTCCAGCAGGCCGACATCGACCGGGGCAAGGGACCGGAGGGGTTTTTTCAACTGCCGAGAAAGAGGAGCTGACGAAGTTCCGAGGGGAGAACCGCACGCTGCGGATGGAGCGTGACCTATTAAAAAAATGGGCGGCAACGGTTCGGTGGACCGATGCACGAGGCGGGTAGGGCGTCACACCCCATCTCCCGTGGGGTGACTACCCGCTATTTGAGGTCTCGATAGAAGGTGAGTCGGTTGCTCGCGGCGTCCTGCACCACCATTTCTCGGGTGCCCCATTCTTGATCCTGCAGGCTCGGCCGATAGTTCTTGTACGGCCGCGATTGCAACTCCGCATGAAACGCTTCCAAATCGTCGACGCGAATGCGGATGCAAGCGCCCGGGCTACCATCGCCGTGGTGCTCGCTCAGGCGAATGACGCAGTCTCCGCGCGACACCTGCATGTAAAGGGGCGTGCCCGGTTCGAAGCGGTGCTCGAACTCAACTTTGAAGCCGAGCCAGTCGAGGTAGAACTCGCGCGCCTTGCCTTCGTCGAAGCTGCGCAGAATGGGGACGGCCGCGTGGAATACCATGAACCCTCCGGTTCGGCGCGGATGCGGCGACGCCGACCGTCGTGACAGACAGCGTAACCGGACGACAAGCGGTCGGGCCAGCAGAAAGCCGACTCGGCCCACATCCCAGGGTCGCGGGAATGCACCCGCACCAACTAGACAACAAGCTTTAAGGAGTTCAGCGAGGAGCTAGCACAACATTCGCCGAATTGGCCGCGCACGCTAAGACGGAGTGAAACACTCACTTGAGCCGAAGGGATCAACTCGTGCAGTGGGTCGCGGACGGTCAACGCGACGTCCAGTTCCTGCCACAGCGCCCGGGTATCAGACTGAAACGTCTCAGGCGACCACCCGGCCTGGGTGTCGCCTGTTCTCGGCGGCGCAGCGTCGGCTGCGGCTCTGTCTTCTTCGCGCGGCCCAGTTCCTGCAAACTGCGGGGACATGGACCAAACCTTCCTCGCTTTGACTCTCGCTTGCCTCAGTCAGGCAGCGGTGGCTGTGCCAGACGCGGGCGTTGATGCACACGCATTACGGATCGAGCCAGGGGCCGGCCTCTCCGAAACACGGGTCGAAGATAAACTCATCGCCCTTGAGCGGCACCTGGGTGGTCGAATTGGGTTCTTCGCCATCGACACCGCCTCCGGCAGGACCATCGAGCACCGCGCGCATGAAAAGTTCGCGATGTGCTCGACGTTCAAATGGCTCCTGGCGGCTGACGTGCTTTCGCGCGCCTTCGGCAGCACGCCGGAGTTCTCGCTCGAAGAACGCATCCCTTATGGCGAGGCCGACCTGATCGGGCATGCGCCTTCGACGCGAGAGCACGTGAAGGAGGGCGCGATGACCGTCGGCGCACTGGCCGATGCGGCCGTCGAAGTAAGCGACAACACCGCAGCCAATCTCATGCTGCTGCTCATCGGGGGACCACGAGGCCTGACGGCCTGGCTCCGTCACTTGGGTGACGAGGACACTCGCCTAGATAGGAACGAACCCACCCTCAACACAAACCTCCCTGGCGATCCTCGTGACACAACCACGCCAGCAGCATCGGCAACGGACCTGAAGAACCTGATCGTTGGCGACGCACTGCCACCTCAAGCACGGGCGCGGTTAAAGGCGGCCATGGAACGCTGTCAGACGGGAGCAAATCGGCTCCGAGCAGGTGTACCCAGCGAATGGCAAGTCGCGGATAAGACCGGCACGTGCGGGGAGCGCGGCGCGGTGAATGATGTCGCGGTGATTTGGCCAAAGGGACACATGCCCCTGGTTGTCGCGGCATATCTCACGGATTCGGCAATGCCCTTGGAGGAGCTCGAAGCGGCGCACGCAGAGTTGGCGCGAATCACAGTCCAGGCGTTGGTAACCGAGGTATCCCCACAGCGATGACTCGTCCGCATTGACGGTGCCGCTGGTCACTGATGCTGTGGCTCGTGATCAAGGGGGCCAAGCCGCCAGCGCAGGACGCGACGGGCTCATCGGCGGCGGGATAGGCTGCCTCACCGGTGTTTGACAAAGCCGGCTTAGGCATCGTCTAGCGCTAGCTGCGGCTGCTGGTACCGAGGCCCCGGCGCCATTAAGGCGCCACAACCCGAGTCCCGAAGGCCAGTCGAGCAAACTTCGCCCCGCAACTCCTCTATTCTGGCACCGCGGCTTCCACATCGTTGGAAGTCGCAGTTTTCACCAAACGCGACGTGTTCAAGCCTCCGTGCGGCGGCGGGCTGCCTGGGTCGCCCTCTTGGCGTGCGAGCAACCTCTACTCACGATGAATAAGTTGGCATTGAAGGAAGAGCTGATCGGGGTCGTCGCGGCCGACCTCGAAACCGTTGAGCGCGCCCATCGGGCGACGATGGAGGGAGCGACGCACGAACAAGCCAAGCCCGAGAACGACAAAGATACGCGCGCCCTCGAGCAGACGTATCTCGCGCGTGGACATGCCAAGCGAACGGAAGAGCTTCGGGAGGGCCTCGCGGCGCTCAGGAACATGGAAGTCGCGACCTTTACGTCGAACCAACCGGTGGGAGTGGGTGCTCTGGTCACCGCAGAAGAAGGCAACCGGACGATTCGATTCTGGATAGCGCTTTATGGAGGCGGATCCCGACTTGCCAAGGGTACTGTCCAGGTCGTCACGCCTCGATCACCTCTAGGCCAGGCGCTGATCGGTAAACGACTGGGCGACGATTGCGAGGTTCTGGCCGGCGGCAAGCGACGTGAGCTTAGGCTCGCAGGGATCGAGTAAGTTCGTTGGTTGTACGGACGCCGGCGCGATGGCCTCCGTTTGCCAAGTACTCGCGCGTCGAGCGGTAGCAGGGGCGTCCTTCTTCATCCATTGAGAGACGTGGGTCGAATTGGAGCGTAGGTTGACGTGCGAGCCGTCGTGAAGAAACGCGAATCGTTCACAGAGGTGGCGACCAACGCAGTGTTGCCGAAGAGGTTGCGCGCGCCCGGTGGGCGCTACCTCCAGCAAAAGGGGGCCACGGGCCGCTGCAAGGGTCATTACCGGGGGGGGTAGGGCGGGTGGAGGCGGACGCCGCGCCAGTACGAACTGTGCCAGAGTCGGGGCCAACTGGCCGATGCAGATCCTCCGACGTCTGAGGCGTGGAGCGGAAGGGGTCGCATCAACGGGGGCACGAATGGTCGTACTCTCGAATGCCTCGCTTCGCCCGTTGGGCTTGAGCTCTTACCCGGCTTCCGGTTCGTCGGCGCCCGCCGCCTCGCGCTCGACGAGCGGCTTTCGTCTAGGCGGGCGCTACTTGACGAGAGCCTGCTCACTCTCTGCGGAGGCGCTCGCACGATGAGGCGGCCTAGGGCGCTCGGTCGGGTGCGGTTATCCCCGCTGGCCCCGAAGGCTTCATCCAGCAATCCAGCGGTCTGGATTGCCGGCCTCGCCGTCGAGGAGCACGACGCGCTTTTCGAGAACTATCGCTTTCGCAATGGCGACTCGCTACCAGAGCTGCGCATCCATTTCGCAACCGTTGGCACACCAAGATGGGGCTCCGACGGTGCGATGCTGAACGCCGTCTTGGTTCTTCACTCGACGAACTCCAGCGGCACGGCCATGCGGTCCCCCGAGTTCGTCAGCTCGCTGTACGAGTTGGACAGGCCGCTCGACGTATCCAAGTACTTTCTGGTTTTCGTTGACAACGTTGGGCACGGTGGGTCGTCGAAGCCCAGTGATGGCCTCCACGCGAGATTTCCGCCGTATGGCTACCGTGACATGGTCGATCTCCAGCATCGAGTCGTTGTGGAGACACTTGGGATTCGACGTCTGCACGCCATCGTCGGCGTCTCGATGGGAGGGATGCACGCGTGGCTCTGGGCCGAGGAATACCCGGGTGAGGTCGAAGCGATCATGCCGATTGCTGCGCTCCCCACTCGCATCTCGGGGCGAAATCTCATCTGGAGGCGCATCGTCACCCGGTCCATCCGCAGCGATCGGTCATGGCAGGGCGGCGAATACCAACAACCGCCGCGGGGGTGGCTGGAGGGATTTCCCCTTTTTCGGATGATGCTTGATGGAGTTCCGCACCTCGACGCGACGGTGAGAGATCGTGCAGACGCGGACGCCTTCATCCAAGCGGCCGTCGACCAAGCACGCGAGCAAGACGCGAACGACGCGCTGTACTCGCTGGAATCCTCGGGCGACTATGATCCCGCCGCTGCGCTCGGCACGGTTCGCACCAAGGTCTTCGCGCTCAACTTCTCGGACGACGAATTTAATCCGATTTCTCTCCAAGCACTTGAGACGCTCATTCCCAAAGTCCCTGGCGCCCACTTCGTCGTCCAGCCAGGCGATGAGACTTCATTCGGACATCTGACGCAGCGGCACCCGAGTTTGTGGGCCAAGCACGTGGGCGCCTTCATGAGCGCTGTTGGTAAGCCATGAGCTGCTTTGAAACGTGCGTCGCCCGTCCAAGAATCGCCAGGTCGTCAGCGGATGAAGTCGAGCAGAGCGTCGCGGTATCGCTCAAACGCCTCGACCTGAGGTAGGTGCCCGACGCCCTCAATTTCGACGAGCTTGGCGCCAGGTATCGCCGCCGCGGCCTTGCGGCCCAGCGTTGGATAGTCGCCCAACGTTGCGGAGACATCCTTGGGTGCCCAGCCGCGGCCGATCGCGGTGCGGTCTCGCTGCCCGATGATGAGCAGCGTCGGGATGCGCACTCGCGGAAACTCGTAGAGAACCGGCTGTGTGAAGATCATGTCCGATGTGAGTGCGGCACACCAGGCGACGCGCGCGTACTCAGGATGAAGCGTCCAGCCTGCCGGGAGCGCGATGAGTTTCTCGTACGCGCCCTCCCAGTGCCCTGCGTAGTAGCTGGTGCGTTGGTAGTTCCGAATCGTGTCGGGCGTGGCGTGCAGCTCTTCGGCGTATGCGTCGTCAATTGAGCGATAGGGGACGACGGTCTTCCAGTCCTCTAGCCCCAGTGGGTTGACCAGGACCAACTTCTCGACCCGCTCGGGGAACATCAGCGCGAAGCGCGTCGCCAACATGCCTCCCATCGAGTGCCCCACGACGGTCAGGCGAGCGATGTGGAGCGAGTCAAGCAGGGCGCGGGTCGTGTCTGCGAGGACCTGAAAGGTAAATTGAAAGGCTTCGGGTTTGGTCGATTTGCCGAAACCGATTTGATCGGGCACGACGACACGGAAGCCCTCTGCCGTGAGCGCACGGATGGTGGGCTCCCAATAGGCGCCGGAGAAGTTCTTGCCGTGAAGAAGTAGCACCGTGCGCCCGTTGGGCTTCACCGTTGGTGGCACGTCCATGAACGCGATGCGCACCTCCTGGCGCTCGACCGTCGCCGGGAGAAATTGGACAGGGAACGGGTAGGGAAAGGTCGAGGCCTCCGGATCGATTGCACCCGGGGGAGCCTGCTTGGCTCTGACGGGTTCCTTCACGCCTGGGGCTGACGCTCCTGCTGCCAGGGCGGCCCGAGGAGCCGCTCCGCCGCTGGCAACCGCTGCAACCGCGACGAGAAAAAGGTCACGAGCGCCTCTGGAAATAAGCCGAGTCGTCATCGCTCCCGAAGATAAGGACTCTTCAACTGTCCGCAATGGCCGACGAGCTCCGCTGGGCCGGCGCCCGAGTCGTTCAGCGGCGCCACGGAGTGAGGACGGCATATTCCGGGACGGACGTCGGCGAGCGCTTCCGGACACGAAGGAGCTGGCGACGTTCGAGCCACGAAACGGCCCGTTGGGCAGCGCTCTTCGACAGCCCCGTTCGATCTGTCATCATCTGGTAGCTGAAGAAGGCCGCTTCGCGGCCTACAGCGTGGGTCATTGCCCAGAGCCAGAGGTAGAGAACGAAGCTGGAAGCACGTCTGTCGTGTCCCACCAAGTCCGGGAGCAGCACGTCGATCAAGTACGGGTCCAAGTCGAGGGTCTTGTGCACGTCCACTATGGTACCAAAGAATATAGTCGTGGCGCTTTCGCATGAAGTTCCACCGGGTTT
>Ga0302325_10017100_pt1 | contig 15343 bp, 10 predicted proteins | sample Palsa_T0_2_FD_201948 | JGI IMG/M metagenome (GOLD analysis project Ga0302325, IMG submission 201948) | Peat permafrost microbial communities from Stordalen Mire near Abisko, Sweden - Palsa_T0_2 | ecosystem: Environmental > Terrestrial > Soil > Palsa > Peat permafrost | place: Sweden: Abisko...
CGACGCATGAGGATCATGACCCGGGTCGTTGCATAATATCCCCTCACTCGCCGCTGAGATGCATATTGTGAGTTATTGATCACTTGATGATTCCGAAGGATGCTGATAACCATCTAGACGGAAGAACTGCTACACAGCTGAGACTGCCACCATTCGGCATCGATTTCCTTACCCAAATCGGAGAAAATGCTGTGAGAAATGACTCCATGGAACAATATCTCCTGCACAAGAACTAGATGTTTCAAACCTAATGCCGCTGCCTGATCTAAGGGTATTTAGTCTAACGCATAACTATCTATCAAGATTCTCAAACTCTGGACCCAGCTCTTTCAAAGACTTTGACACCCCACCAAGCTCCAAAAATCGCTTTCTTATATCCACGAACACCGATCTTGTATGCTTCTGTCGCTCATCCCAATATGGAGGCTCCTTCGCAAACCCGTTTGCAGCACTCCCTGCCCAATCATGAAGTTCGTTGATATAGTCGGCATCATTCGGATACCCCAGGACGTGAAAGTTCGTGGTGTCTCCCAGCTCTTCTACCTTCTTTTTCTCCCACGCTACCATCTCTGTCTGCTCCGGTAAAACCAGGTTATTCGACCACACCTTTGCAATAACGGCGCCTTGTGCCTCGGATAATGGAAATGGAATGACCTTCTGGGATAACGCAGTGAAAGCAAGCGTCGGATGAGAAATGTGGAAAATAGACTTGTAAAGTCCCCTGACCCGTCGACCAGTTGTGACAACTGGGGGCTCCAGTGACCTCAAAAAAGGATACGCATACAGATATCCTGTGCAGTAAACGATGGCACCGATATCCTTTTCTACTCGTCCATCTTCGAACCTTACACTCCTGTCCTGGGCAATGTATTCGGCAATAGGTGGCACCTCCTCTTTGGTTTCTTTTCCCAGTTTTAGAGGCTCTTCCGATCGAACAGAATTCAGCAGAGGCTTCTGACAGACCACACTAATTTGATTGCCGATATCCAGACCCGATGCTCCGCCTCCAACGACAATGACTTTCTTGTTCTTGAAGTTCTGCTGTGAACGATAATTCTTCGAATGTGATATAACGGAAGGATACTTTGCATGGAACGCTTGAATTCCGGGAACCGAAGGAATGAAAGGGACAGAGTAGTGGCCGTTTGCAACAACAACGGCATCATACAAAATTTTCGTCACGCTTTTACTGATCGTAGATTTTGCCGTGAGCTTCCAACAAGGATGGCTTTCTTCCTGGGATAAACTGATATCTTCAACTTGTGTTGAAAATGCAATGAGATGCCTGACGTCTTGGGAATATCGAATAAGATAATCTTGAACATCCTCTCGAGTCGGGAACAGCAGTGATTCGGGGAGGAAATCCTGGTCGGAATACTGCATCAAAGGTTTTGGTATGTTCGTGATAAGACGGTCGTACATCGGGTTGGTAAAAAGGGGAGCAGCTGCTCCTGGCGGCCAGATCGGTTCATCGAGAGGCACGTTTGGGGTAGTCTGGGGTATCGATATACTATCCACGATGTTGGAATAGTTCCATACTCCACCAACCTCTGACCTTGAATGAGGTCAGCCGCGTTGACCTCAATATTAACAAGACGATTAATATTTAATCCGGTGAAAGGAAATTGAATATGCAGAACAGAAACAGCAAGATGAGTTGATCATACTGTTGCTCGAAGATATCGATCTTGTCAAAAGCTTTCTCTGCCATAATATACTTCGCGACTGCAAGCCCAGAAGGGCCAGCTCCTATGATAGCTATTCTTTTGACACCAAAAGAACTTGGTGATCGCAAAAGCGACCCCATCTCATCAGAATCGTTATCCAGGCCTAAAATGGGGCAATCTCGAGATTTCTGGCAGGCTGCATACAGCTTGAAGACTGTTGGTCAATCTACCAAATAACTGAGGAAATATGGCATCAAAATGCTCAGAACAAGGCTAGAAGAGTGATAAGAAGCAAGAGCAAGAGCAAGAGTGACATGAGAAAGCAAAGGAAAGACAGAAGACAGGACTCTGCATGAGGTGATGGTATTTGCCCCACGCTGAACATCAACATAAAATCAGTTGGTGCTTCCGAAGTTCTGCCGCGGCGCGTCATTCCCATGGACAGACCTTTGTACAATCAATCGCACTTCCCCTCCACCGCGTTCTACAACCACAGTTACTACGGTTATTGTTCAATCCGGGAACATTAAACTTGATAGTATGATCGAGCCTTGGTACAACAGATAATTGTCCTCCTCGCAAGATGGCGCAGGAACCCAACGACGCGACTGCCCTTCAAACGACCGCGCACATTCCTATTGCACAGCTAACGCCTCTGCTTGCTGCACCGGCATCGAGATCCATTAAGGCTGTTGTAACCTTAACATGGCCGTACAGCTCTGCGACAGGTTCGGTGGCATTTCTACTTTCAGAACCTGATTTTCGATTGAGGCGGACAAGAGGTCAAGTGCGGGTTCAATTCTCAGGATCAAGCGCGAAGGAGGTCGCAAAGTCAGGAATTGCGAGCGGCGATCAAATTGTATTGTCATTGGACGGAGTAGAATGGGTACATGAAGGACTCACGGCGGCGACACCTGGGAAAGGGGTAGAATTTGAGCTGAAGTTCACGGAAAGGCTGGCTTTGCAGGTATGCTCTCACACCCTCCAGGAGATGATCGTACCTAATTCAGCAACAGTTTCAACAAGAAGATTCTCAAGACGTAAAGACAATCGACATTGATCATCCAGAAGCTGAGCCAGAGGTTACGGCTCCTCCTAGAATTCCAACTCCAGAACTTGCGATTTCGCCAGCAGCAAGCACGATTACATCTTCCGGCCCACCAGATTCTGCTACAAAGCCTGGAGACGAGTTCATCTCTCCTGCATTTATCAAGCGTGCAAGAACTTCTTATGGATCCCTTTTCGACTCAGATTATGATCCTTTTGCGGAGGAAGATGGCTCAGTTCGGGGCAAAGGCAGGAAACGAACACGATTAAGCTCAACATGGAGGTACAGCAGCAGATCACCAACTCCGGAAGTGGAGGAAGAGCTAGTCGAACCAGTTCCTCCACCACCAGAGACTGTGGCCAAACCGACACCTATAATGACAGACGAGGGTTGCCAGACCATCGACTTGGAAGACAGTGGTGCAGCAGAAACGCTGGCTAACTTTGCACGACAATCTACAAATATTGGACGAGATTCCTACCCCTTTACGAACGGAATAGCAGCATCGAAAGACGTATCGCACCCAGGGAATATGTTTGATGATACATTGTTGACGAGAGAGTCGCCTGCCATCCCAACTCAGCACACGAATGGTTTGCAGCGAGTGGAAACCCACCACATAGCTCCCCAATCCCCCCACCTTCTGCCAGTGTCGTCAGACTTCCTACCTCAAGTGTCACCGCTGCTGTCAAGGAATACCCAATTCCCCACAAACCTTCAGTCACCGGAAGGTGTTGAGCACAGTCACAGTCTGATTGTCCAGCCTCAAGTGCCGCACACCGATCCTCAACTGACAAGTCCAGAGACTGAAGATCTTTATGGAGCCAGCCCTATTGGAAGACGAGGGGAACCAACCAATGTCGACGTGCCAGATTTCCACGATCTCGGTGCGAATGTTAATGGTCGTGAGCCGCCTAGTTTTAGAGGTCAATACGAGTTTGAAGATCAGTATGGCCATTGGCAAGGTTCTCACCATTTGAGCCACCACGCATCTCCTTATCCAGTCGCAGAAGCAGTCGACGAGGATGCACAAGCTGATCGGTTCTATGTCGAGGAAGGGGGAGAACATGTCGAACAGTATGACCATGTTGGCATCCCGGAAGCGCATGCTGAAATGCTTCACTCGCACCAATATCCAGAAATTGATGATGGGCTTTCGGATCCACGACTTTCAGAATGGGGGCACGGAGCTTCTAGTGTTCCTTACCCTGAGCTGCAGTCTCACATTATCGGGCTGGAAGATGAGATGGCTGTGCACCCTCCTCAACCTCGTTCAGTTGCAATGTCGCGATCTCAAAGTGGGCAATCCGAGGTTGTGGATCTCACAGAGAGTAGCGACGAAGAGGAGGCAGGCCTGGCAGAGGGTGTAGTGGAAGATGATGTATCGTTGTTAGAGGAAGGTGAGGAAGGTGAGGAAGAAATATTGCAAGGCGAGGACGAAGAGGATTCACTAGATGAGGAAGATGAAGAAGATGAACAAGTTGCCGAGGCCGTGCGAAGTAGACGTTTTCCTCATACGATTGCTCACGACGATGATATAGAGGGAGATGGAAGCGAGGGAGATGGAAGTGAAGGATATGGAAGTGAGGGAGAAGAACAATACCACGATGACGATGAGTTAGAAGAGAACGAGGATGGAATCGACGAAAGATTCAATGTAGGGCCTGGCCAGGAGTTTTACGATGAGGAAGAAGGGAGCTACGAGTCCGAGGATGAAGACATGGAGGATGCCCCCCGACCCGCTGTGCAACGGGAGCCGGAGGTTATTGATCTCCTATCCTCTGACGACGAAGACAATGGCCCACCTCCGCGGCCAAAGCCAACAATCCCCGCGCCCTCGCGCTCTCCCCAAGCACTTACAGCGGGCGAAGATGAAAGAGAGGCGAGCGAGGTAGACGAGAAGCCTGATGCTGAGAGCGGTGAGGATGTTGAGGATTCTGGGCCTCACACTGGGCTCGTAGAACTTCGGATTCCAAGTAGTTCACAACAAGAGTCCGCCGTGGAGGACGATGAGAGTCTGGCAGATGAAGGAGAGCTCGTAGAGCTTCGAATTCCAAGTAGTTCGTCCGCCGAGGAGGACGATGAGAGTCTGGCAGACGAAAGATGGCAGGACAACGTAGTTGAAGATGTCGAAGCACATGAGAACGAGTCAGAAATAGAAGCAGAAAATGAAGAAGACGTGGCTCGGGAATCGTTGGAGGAACCCTCTGACGATCAACCTTTGGAAAACAGAAAAGGAGAGGACCAGGGTGTGGTCGGTGTTAACGTCTTCTCAACCGAAGACCAACATCTCGAACAGGAGAATCTTGATGACACGGTCCCCACCAGGGCAAAGAGTTATGTCTCGGCAGCGATTCCTGGACAATTCGGACGGCCGCAAACATCACCAAACAAATCAGGTTTATTTCAGCGAATGTTCAATTTCGACGGCGCTAATGATGATCCTGAAGAGGACGTGTCATATCCTGTATTGCCCAAGGATGAAACTTCCCAACCTGCATCCAACAAGCAAGAAGCCTCTCAGATACACGAAACCCTTATCCAGGAATCAAGAACTGCACAGCTTCCAACCCCCGACGCCACTCAGTCATTTGGAAAGACGATTTCTATTGAGACTTCTTTCTCATCTACTATTGAACAGCAGCAGGGATCGAATGCAAATCCCGTCAAGATGGAGACTGAGCATGTGCAGGTCATCGTGGAAACGTCTGCGCCACTGGAAATTGGAGTTGAAATTGGTACTTTTCAGACCGAGACAACAACTGTCACAACCGAAACAGCCAAGATCAACATCGACGACGAAGATGTCGAGATGACCCAAGAAGACACCCAGGAAGCAATTGTGGAGCCAATGACCATCGAAGATGAGCCAGCTGCGGAGGAGACGGTGGAAGAGCCAGTGGCTGAAGATCAGAAGGTTGAACATGAGCATACTCTGGATAACACTGAACCTGAATCCATGGAAGTGGCTCCCGTTGAAGAACAATCTGAGGAGAACGAACAAAGCTTGGAAGACGGAGAGCCTGATAAAATCGAATCCGAGACTGTTCCGGAGCAAGTCGTTGAACATGTCGTGGAAGAGGAGCTTGATCTCATCGCCCGAGAACCCGAAACTTCTGAGTCAGAAGTTATCCAAGAACAAATCAATGGGCACATTACGAAGGATGAGCATGTTTTAGAACTCGCAGTGGTTGATTCGATTGAGCCTGGATTGGACCAAGAACAAATCGACGAGCAAATAGTGGAAGCGGTTGGAGCAGAACCTGTCCAGCCGGCTGCTAGGGATACTGAGCCTGCCGAGGTTTTGATTGCTGTTGAGGAGCCTGACATTACTGAAGACTCGATCACGGTTGTGTTGAGTTCGCCCAAGCAAACCGAAAGCTTGGATGTAGTACCCGAAGAACCCGAATTCACTATCGAAAGTCCAAGACGAAGTCATCGCAGAGCCAAACCTACTGCAGAGGTTGTGAACAGAAAGGAGAATGCCCCTCCGGTCACTCCGACCAAGGCTGACAGTAGCTCAGCTCGTCACCGAAAAGAGCTGGCGTCTCCACAGGTGATCCTGGAAGCTCGAGCACCACCAAAGGGACATGATGCCAGCATTGAGCTGGCTTTGGAAGCTCTTGGGTCGCCCACAAAGCTCCAACACGATCTCAGAAAACCACCAATCGCGGATCTCAAGCTGCGTCTTTCGAGAGCTCTCCGAACCGAACTGAGCGAGTTCACGGCCTTGAAAGTACTTCGTTACCACCTCAACCAGAAGTTGGACGTTCTTGCCGTAGCCACAACCGCGCCAGATGCGCCTCAACGGGCTAAGAATGGACCTCGACATTATCAAATTACATTCAACGTCACTGATCCATCAACAGCTCCAAGTAGCGTCACTGAAATCCAAATATTTCGTCCTTATAAGGATGCCCTCCCGACAATCGAGGCCGGTTACGGCATCCTTCTTAGAAACTTCCAGGTTATTTCCGTGAAGGGTAGAGGCTTTGGTCTGCGCTCTGTTACAGATGAAGGCAGTAGCTGGGCTGTTTTCAAGGACGATGGCGAGCCTGAGATTCGTGGGCCTCCTGTTGAGTTTGGTGAAGGAGAGAAAAAGCATATTCTTGCACTCAAAGCTTGGTACAGTACATTGGACGTGTCAGCAATGGCGAAAATCACTAGGGCGAATGGAGAGAAAGCGGGCGCTGGCGTTGGGAAAAGCATGACGAAGGCGTCCTGAATTAGCATTTTCTGATAGAGGCGTGGGGTTTTGCATTGTGTGGTGTTTGGCGTATGAGAAAACCTGTATGGATATTGGCTGGTACGGACGGATTTGCTTTCTGCTTTCTGCTTTATCATGAATCTCGATTTCATGCTCAATTGAGCAAAAGGTCTCCGTTGCTATCTAAATGCAGAGGACTGGATTGAGTGGCTGGCATCCATTGGCCTTGCCGCAGTCACGCAATCTATCAGCTCTGCCAAGATCACGATGGAGGAGAGGCCTCTATACTATTAGAAACATTAGCGATAATGCATTATACATTCTACAATCAAATCAGGTGAACACTGAGCGTTTGTTGCCAGTCATATTTTTCTGTTCTGTCTCAAGCTAAGCCGGTTGATTTCATCACGGCTTGGGCCAAAACCGGAAGGTGCGCTACCGTTTGGGTGATTACCTCAAATTGATAAAAATTATTTTAGAAACTAAATCGATGAGGGTTTGACATGGCAATGTGTTATTGGGGAAGTCTTCGGGGCATCAATAAACCTTAAAGAAAGTACATGTGTGCCTAAACTAGGTCCCTGATTTAGCATTATACTCTACAAATGCACCCGTCAGAAGCCTGGAATCTCTATTCATTTATTCCCATCTGTTCTCTAGCCTAAGCGCCTGCTTACAACCCATTAGCACCAAGAAAGTCGGTTATCTTCTTGAAGGCCAACGTGGCATTTGATGCTAAGTTCAGTGCGTGTCCTGCGCCGGTGAAACTGATGGCCTCGAACGCCTTTGCTTTCGAGAAGATTTCTGCAGCTGGGTGCTCGATCACGGCATCGCACCTATGATGATAAGTGTTCTGAATACTATGTTGTAAGGATGGAGTGCAACTTACTGCCCTTGGCAGAAAATCAAGTCAAATTGCCCAGCGATAATCTGAGAAACGTTAGAATGGAGAAGAGCTTAATGGCGGGGTTGGGACATTACGAACCATGGCCACGCCGGTGAAGTTTTTGGCTTGGGTGTTAACTTCAAGAGCGGATATAGCTTCGTTAATCGCGAAGGGCTGCTTGTTGTCGTCGGCGTACTTTACGACCGCAGGGTCGTAGTCTGGTGCTTTGAAGAAGCTTCAAGGTATATTAGCGGCTACGAATCTTAATATGAGCTGTGGTATACTCACACGTTGACGCTGGAAAATATGTCAACACCCGTGATATAACCCTAAGTGGACAGTTAGTTAATGGAAAGGGATGTAGATGGTGAACGACTTACAGTGTCTAGTTGACGCCATTTGCCAGGAGACTGCGTGGCTGCGATGCGGGGTTGCAGTGCCTCGAGGAATCCTGCACCGTTGGTGCCGTTATAACTGAATCCTGGAATGTTTCTTAGCCAAAAATATAGAATCGGCGAGAGTAGAGAATTACATACCGGTCAGGACCAGCCCATCGCAGATATCAGGCTCAACAGTAGCAGCCGCCGCCGAAATTGAACTTCCGAAACTATGTCCTATCAAGATGAGGGATTTAGGAATTCCAAGAGCACCCGTGTAATTCCCTGCTTTGACTGCATGTGCCAGTTCCTGCAGAATAGCGACTTGGTTTGACGCTTGAGCGGTATACCCAGAAACTCTGCTTTATTGTCAGCGAAGTCCAACAGATCGACGGTAGGAGAACTGACAGAGAAGATTTCCCAACGCCAAGTCGGTCGTAGTAGAACACTGAATAGCCACTGGCTATGGCAAAATCAACGAAACTATAGTTCGTAGGTGAGATACTTGGATCCCAATAACTGGACGAAAATCAGTACCTGGCACACAGCACTCAAATCAAAGATGTGGATCGGGACCTTCTATCAAAGTTGAGTCCATGGCTGGCAAGAAGAACAATACCATTACGTGAAGCTGTATCTGTTGGGGTGCAAAAAGTGGCGGAAATCGTGTAATTAGCAGATTCGTTTGCTGACCCACTGTACGGTTGGAAATCCGTGCCAGCAGTTCTGCTCGAAGCGTTGCTGAGAAGATCAACAACGTCGTAATTGCTCTGGAATTGCTTTGCAATGATGTAATTTAGGGACTCTATCGTGAGTGGGATTTCGTAGTCGGTGCAGGTTTTTGCGGGACTTGTTGCTAAGGAGCCTGAGATCAAAAGAGATGCTATCAACATGAAATTCTTCATTGTGGATAGAAGGGACTGCATTGTGCTAGTCAGTGACTTGTTGATCAGAGAGGAAAAAGTTGGTAAGAGAGAAACAGGGCGAGTAGCATGTATTTGAAGGTAAATAATTTGTTCACTAATTCAACTTCAAGAACTTCAAGATCTTCTCTGCAGCATTTAATGCAAAAGGATTCTCCGCCAACAGGAACATGCACAGTTACGGCTCGTAGTCTCGGCGACAAGACTTGTGTCATGCAGGTTCAGTATATATGGTATTTGGAATAAAAAACCCCCTGAGCTGTCGGGTGGTTCTATACGTTCTTCTCCACAAAAAGCGGGATTTCTGGTACATAATTGGTCAGTTTCCCCGGCTGAGGCTCGTGCTGATAATAACCGCTCAAGGGTTTATATGCCCAACAACCAGTAGCTTAGGCAATTAGTAATGTTTCTGCTATACTCAAGTGGTGGTCAATGAAAGAACCTACCTTGAAATTGGGTGTAGATTAGTGGAAAAAGGGGTTACCGAGGTGCATGCACAGTCAGCTTCTGCAGCTTGCAGGACGCTTTGCCCCTAAGAACAAAATCTCGTTTCACCCAACGCAAATTGTATTCAAATGTTCGGCGGAATTGGATAAATCGTATTCTAATCAAAGACATTCGGTCAACTTTGATCAAGTCTATCCCGCTCAAGCTCGCTCGAATTCGGGCGAAGTTCGGAGGGGAGAGAAAACGATTCGCGAGGCAATAATGTATGCTTGCACCTCGGACTTCTATGATTACTGATCCGCATGATTACTTGAGATCCACCAAATAAGCATAATTTAAACTCAAGCGCTGAAATGTGAGGTTGTTACTGTGCTGCAATTCCCTCCCGCCCAAGGCAATCAGGCCCCAGGGGAATGAGAGAGGGACATCTCGGGTTTCAGCCCCCACCCGCGAGTCTCCTCGCTAATCTTCAGGGGCAGGTCGCTAAACCGAGCTGTGCTGGTAGGAACATCCCAATTCCTAGCTTGGGCATCAATTTCAAATATAGACTGTAATGGAAAAGATAAAAAGTGAAGTTGAGGAACAAACGGTGAAAGAATTGAAGATGGAAGCTGTAGTCACAAGAAATCCTCGAAGTCTCTACTAATATTCGAACTCGGACAATCGCTGGAAGATATCGACCGCCGATTTCAAGATGCCTCCTCTCAGCAGTGACATGAATCCTTCAATATTCTTAGCTTCACTGAGACCAACTCGGGCCGAATCCAATGCAGTGACCGGGATATTGATCTAGAAGGACTTCCAAACTGTTCCTCAAGAATTGGTTTATGGCTCTCATGCTTTCCCCCGCCATAGTGGCTCGCACCGCTCACTGTCTTTCTCCCTTGGATGAAAATATCGATTGCGAGTGGTTTAAAGCCCAAGTGAAAGTATGTCTTGCTTCCGACGATGTGTTTGAGACATTGTTCTTGAAAAGAGGGCTGGGCTTTCTCTAGCCAGATTAGGAATCGCTGACTCGGAGCAAAGCAATTTCCCTTTAGGAAAATGATTTGGGAAACTCTGTACTACAAGTCGTTAAGACTTGCTCACAGGGCTTGCCCTTAATTCCCATGTTTGCTTGTACTGAGATGAACCAGCCCATTTTCCCCCTAGAAAAACGTTGACTAACCTGTATTGGAGTCATCCCGTAACACAGTGTACGCCTCGCCCGAAGTCAACTCTTGGTATTTGTTTCTAATGTATTACTTAAGTGTGGAGTCACAAGAGCCCAAACACATGTTTGCTATTGGGGGACTTAGCTACTTGAGCACCATCACGAATGTGGACGAGAACCTTCCCATAAGTAATAAATTAAAGGCTCAGAGTACCGAGAGTGTGACTTGATGTGGCTCGGCCTTGCCAAAGCACTAGAGGGTGCTAGTGAGTCAAAAGAGGTGCAGACTGGGAGGACATTGTGGCCATGACAACTTGGTGGGTTGGTGGGTGGAAGCCTTTAAAAGCTCAGAATGGAAAGCCATAGAACAAAGCATCTTTGCGATCCTATTATCCACCCCTGCGCTTACACAAGAATTAGGCTTCTAGTCAAAACTCAGGTTGTGCTTGCTAAGTCTACTGTATGTTCCAGAGAATTTTGAAAAGACATCATGCGAAGATGTAAAAAGGAAATATCACCATAGCACATGTGCTTTAACAGTTTACAAGAAAACCTGGAACTGCCTGCGTACTCTGCTAGTGCCCTGGGTACCTTAGAGATCTCTTTAGAAGACAGCCATATGTCCGTGAACTACTCGGGACGTTGAGTCACTAAGACGTGGGTGGCGAAGGCAACGTTTCAGGCGAAAATGTGAGCACAGGAGTCGTTGCCTTTTTTTCTGAATTTCAAGCATACCACCTTCCGGCCTTTACCAAAAAAAAAAAGGCTTCGCATATTGCAAGGAGGGTTCAACATCACTTTTGCAGTCTTGGCAACGCACGCAAATGCCAAAATCAGGAGTTTGGATATCGCCTTCTCGAGTAAGAACACCCCACTTTTGCAAGACGCTACTTAGCACAAAGTTGAGCCAACCTTCTTGAGTCAGCGCTCTCAAGGACAAACGAAAGGTCGGTGAATGCTTAAGAGCCTTATCGGAAACGCTCTACTCACCCGCAACACTCAACAAAGAGAATTCGCTTAGCTCACAAATACGTGGCAACGGAGAAGAAGCTTCTCGTAGCACAACTGCAAACTTGCACACCATCGACGTTGCAAAGCCTTTCCTCCTCAATAAAGGCCAAGACCGGTTCACAAAGAATTCCATGCGACTAGCAGAGCAGCAAGGTTTCCACATCAGCGGTGGAGGTGGCATCTTTATCAACCAAGATGGCTCGTTCACGGATGGTGAGAGAGAAGGAGAAAGGAGACAAGGTGAGCCCCACTTCCACTTTCTACCCGCTGTACCGAGTGCGGTAACTGTACGGTTACGGCGGCCCGAACGCCCAAACATGCGACATAGCGCGGTCATGCCAATCACAAGAATAATTAACTTTTGAACTTCGGGTCAAACTGAACTTTATTTGTCACTTATTCAAAGCAAGAGCATTTTACTTCTACTGTAAAAAATTTTCTCTTCTATTTTTCAATCTGACCATGGCATCTCAACCCTCTAGGCACACATATCAATGGATGCAGAAAGCCGGAAACGCGTAGGAGAGTCGTCAAGTACAGACAACGTGCCGAAGTCGAGGAAACGCAAGTCCCTCGCATCACCCTCACCAGCACCTCGGCGCGGCGCACCAAAGAAGAAACCCCGTCGCAGGAAAGCAGAAGAGGTCGAGAAGCAATTCGCCTTGAAAGATCCCGGAATACTTGACGAGAAAGAAGAAGACGGAAAGGTCTATTACCTCGTCGCTTGGGCGGATGATCCAGACACTGGGGAAGTCTATGCTCCAACTTGGGTATGTGTTATATTCACTTGTGATATTCAACAGTAGCTAATGCATCTTTGCACAGGAGCCCTACAATTTTGTTACGCCTGACGTTATTGCTGATTGGCAGAATAGGAGGACCCTAGTGGAGCAGGCAAGGGCGCTGGACGAGGAGAATAGTCAGGATAGACAACAACCGGAGATCATAGACCTCACAGACGACAATATCCAAGACAGTCAGGCTCTGCGCCCAGAAAAGCGGCGGAAAATCTCACACGGTCCTAATCCAATAGCCGAAGAAGAAACCCCAGAGAAGAAACCGAGAAAGGTTGGCACGGTCGAGTCTGCTAGATTTCAATCAGTTTCTACAGTTGGACAACAACAGAAGCCGTATGAAATTAAGGATAGCTACGAGGAAGAACAGGAGTTGAGTCCGGCCGGAGTTGGGAAAGCGAGGGTTGAGATTCCGATACCAGACGGCTTCGATCGAGACGCATATTCCAAAGTTGTCACATCCTCTCAGCCCTCTCAAGATTCCCATACCTCCCAATTGCCGCGAAGCTCCGAGTCGCAAATTCTTGCTTCCTCACAACTACAGACTCCTGCACCGCGCCATAAGTACTCCTCTCTTATCTGGGACGAGGACATTGAGGGGACTGTCCCAGATTCTCAAGAGCTGGGATCGACCTCGTACAAACCGTCAGAAACTCAAGTTTCCAAGACTTCATCAACTTCGCCTCAGACCACCGGAACAGATCTCCACACAGGTGCAATTATAAACACTCAAGGGACCTCTGGTGGAGATTTCACTACCTCTGGGACAGTAGACAGTTGTGACGCCGAGCCTCTTGCTGAGTTCACTCAAGCAAGCTACGTAGACACAGGCGGACAGTCGAGCTCTGTCCAAACTGAAGCACCGTCTACAGACCGGGATCAGACTCAGGCTTTCACGCAGGACTCGGGGGACAATCAGACCCAAGATAGTGGACCCCAAAAGCCTGCTGCAGCGCTCACTGGTTTCTCTCGGCGTGGAGCACATCAAATTTCTTCGCCAGACCCGAGAGCATCATCAGATTCCCCATTCACAGGCGCTGCACAAGCTTTGCAAAGTGACTACAATATTGAGCTGTCAGCTGAGCTTTCTGAGGATACCAGTCCATCTCACAACCCTTCTGCACAGCAGGTTCTAGATCAAACCTCTTTGCTCAATTTCCCAACTTCCTCAGATTATTCTCGGTCACTTGCACCCCAACCTGAGGATACACTAAAGAGGAAGTCATCCACATCACAAAACGAGATAACATCTTCTTCGCCGCATTTACCGATTGCTGAAGAATCCCTTCCACAGCCTATAGGTAGCTTGACGGAACAGCACACAGACCGTCCATTCTCGCAACCCAATCAAGTATCAGTATCCCAGGTCGACGTGAGTTCAAGTGTAGAATTTGGAACTCAGGTACCCTTCCAGACGGCTGAAAACGAAAACAGCAATTTCGTTTCATCTTCGCCGCACATACGTTCATCTCCCGTCCAATCCTCTTCCGTCCCTTCACCTTACGTGTCGGCAGTTGAAAGGTAAGTTCGATAGACCAATGTCTTGCTCTATGTTTCCTCTAACAAAGTAGTCAAAATCAAACCGAAAACCCCACAAGCCAGCCAGAGTCGTCTTTGGAAAAAGAAATCGAGCAGTCACAAACGGTTCAAAGGTCCCATCAACCTGAAGTTGCGCCTGAGAGGTCGGTCTCACCTGTCGAAGGCACATCTCAGATCGTTTTTGCAAGTCAAGCTTTACTTGCGGCACCAGCCACGCCCGTTCAAACTCCTCGAGAAGACGTAGAGCAAATCTCTGCGGACAAGACATCAGAAAGCGTTGTAAGCTCGCCGTTCCCAGTCCTCAATATCAATACACAGTGTTCGCTATCATCCTTGAAGTCTCAAGCACTTCCAAATCAAATTGGATCAACACATCAGCAAAGCCAAGAATCCTCAAGCAGCCTCCCGAGTCCTCCATTCGAGAAGACCGACTCTTCTGCGGAACAATTTGCTCAATTCACTTCGCAGAACCGACCTTCAACTCCGTCGCCCGTTCTACAAAGTTCAGAATCACCTGGGGAGCATTCTTCACAAGCGCCACCTAATCAAGAGAGACCCTCTCAAAAACGTCTTCCCCCACCGCTACAATCAATTGAGGGATCGGAGATAACTTTCAAGCAATCTCAACCTCCCGATTTTGATCCTCAATCCAACACTCTCGCTTCAATTCGACCAGTGCGTGCGGAACCAGCCGTTGGAATCAGCCAAAACAATTCCTCACGCAAGGCTTCACTGATAATCGATTTGAAAATGGACAATTCTCCGTCCACTACTATGGCTAAGGCAGACAACCCTGTCTTGGCGAAGCTGAAAGCGAGGAAAGCAGAGGCACTTGCTAGAAAAGCTGCGGAGCGGGAGCGCGATAGAGCTGCAAGTGCTTCAAGATCACTACCTCAATCGCCTGCTCCTCCTTCTCCTGCGCTTCAGTCGGCTGCCCCTCAGCCAACCGCTGCTAAATCACCTGCACCTCTATCGCCGGAACCAATGGCAGCGGTGGCAGCGCTGGACGATGCAGCAGTAAAAGCAAACCAGGCATTACCATTACAACAAACTATTGAATTTGCTGCACCACCAGCCTTTCAGCCGATTTTGTCCCCGAGAGTTTCACCGGAGGTGGAGCCTGAAGCTGATCTCGAAGTAGAGCTGCCTCCTATCAGCTTGCGTTTACTTCCCCAAGGCCAAGAGGAATATGCTGTGCCGTTGCCGATGGTATCGTACGCCCAAGATGTCTATGTGAATGCAATGAGGACCCGCAAGAGTCAGAGATACGCTTTTTTAACGGACGAGGTCT
>Ga0302325_10017101_pt1 | contig 15342 bp, 14 predicted proteins | sample Palsa_T0_2_FD_201948 | JGI IMG/M metagenome (GOLD analysis project Ga0302325, IMG submission 201948) | Peat permafrost microbial communities from Stordalen Mire near Abisko, Sweden - Palsa_T0_2 | ecosystem: Environmental > Terrestrial > Soil > Palsa > Peat permafrost | place: Sweden: Abisko...
GGCCGCAGGCGCCCGCGCGGGCATCCCCGGCAGTGCGCTGGCCGGGCCCTTCCCCGTGGGGGAGTATGCGGCCGCCCTGCGCGGGAAGCTACGCTCGCTTGCGCGCGTGCAGCTGGTGGGCGAGCTCGTGAACCTGCGACCGTCGCGTGCGCGCGTGTACTTCGAGCTGCGCGACGCAGGCGGGGCGATCCCCTGCGCCGCCTGGCTGAAGGACTGGGAGGCGATCAGCGCCCGCGCCGGCGGCCCGCCCGCGGAGGGCATGCAGATCGTGGTGGCCGGCGGCTGCGACTACTACCCGGGGAGCGCCACGTCCTCACCGGGCTTCTCCTTCGCGGTGAGCGACCTGCGCGTCGCCGGCGAGGGAGACCTCTTGGCCCGCATCGACCGCCTGCGCAAGCAGCTCGACGGCGAGGGGCTGCTGGAGCTGCAGAAGCGCCTTGCCATGCCCCTGCTCCCGCGCACCATCGGGGTGATCACGGGCGAGGGCGGGAAGGCCCGCGACGATGTGCGCGCTGCGCTCGGCAGGAGGGGCTGGGCCGGGCGCCTGATCTGGGGCTTCGCCCCGGTGCAGGACCGCCACGCGGCGCCCGCGATCTCAAGGGCGCTGTCCGACCTGTTGGCCGTGGGGCAGGCCGAGGTGGTGATCGTGGCCCGCGGCGGCGGCTCGCTGGCCGACCTGCTGTGCTTCTGCGACGAGACGCTGTGCCGCACGGTGGCGCTGCTGGGAGTGCCGGTGATCGCCTCGGTCGGCCACCACACCGACCGCACCCTGCTCGACGACGTTGCCGCGGTCAGCTGCTCGACGCCGACCCACGCCGCCGAGGCGGCCGTGGGCGTCGACTGCAAGCGCGCGCGCATCGGGCAGGCCGCCGCCGCGGCCCGCCTGCGTGACCACGGCCGCCAGGCCGTGCTGTCGCGCGCCCGCCTGCTGGCGACGCTCTCGCGCGCGCCGGCGGCGCATGTCGAGCGCCAGCGCACGCGCCTTCACCAGCACCTGCGCGAGATCCGCGCGTCGGGGCGCAGGCGGATCGAGTCCGAGCGGAGCCTCACCGGCAAGCGCGCGCTCGTGCTCAAACGGAAGGCCGACTCGGCGCTGATCGACTGCCGCCGGCGAAGGCCGCAGGAGCTCGAGGGACTGGCGCTGGCGCTCGCCGGCCACGACCCTCAGCGCACGCTGGAGCGCGGGTATGTGCTGGTCCAGTCACCGGCCGGGGAGCCGCTTTCGAGCGCCGCGCAGGCGCGCGCGGCGGACGAGGTGGGACTGCGCTTCGCCGAGGGCACCGTGCCGGCGAGGATCCTCCACGACGAGGATCCGCCGGCGTGAGCGGCGGCGAGGTGAGCGGGCCGGCCCAGACCTACGAGGCGGCGGCGGCGCGGGTCGAGGAGATCATCCGCCGCCTGGACTCCGGCGAGGCGTCGCTGAACGAGACGCTCGAGCTGGTCAAGGAGGGCAAGGCGCTGATCGAGCTGTGCGCCGGCGAGCTGGCGGCGGTCGGCGATGCCCTTGAGGAGCTGCGGCTCGACGAGCTTGTCGCCCGCCTTGAAGGCGAGGCCTCGGCGTGAGCACCTGGGAGCTCGTCGCGGGGCTGCCCGTGCAGATAGACGATTACGCGCTCGAGCCGCTCACGGCGACGGTGTCCAGCGAGTTCGAGCGCAAGAGCACCGTCATCCACCTGCGCGGGGGCGGCCAGGAGGGCGTCGGCGAGGATGTCACCTACGACGCCGTCGACCACGACATCCTGCAGGCGGCGGGACCGCGGCTTGCGCTCGAGGGCCGCTTCACGCTCGGCTCCTTCTCAGAGCACCTCGGGGGGCTGTCGCTGTTCGAGGAGCCGCCCCAGCGCGAGGTATCGCAGCTGTATCGCACGTGGGCATATGAGTCGGCCGCCCTCGACCTCGCGCTGCGACAGGCGCACACCACGCTGCACGCGGCGCTCAAGCGCGATCCCCAGCCGGTGCGCTTCGTCGTCTCGCTGCGCCTGGGCGAGCCCCCGTCGCTTGACCCGGTGCGCAAACGGCTTGACCTGTACCCGGCGCTGCGCTTCAAGCTCGACCCGACGAGCTCCTGGGATGAGCCCCTGATCGCTGCGCTTGTGAGCACCGGGGCCGTCGATTCGGTCGACTTCAAGGGCCTGTACGTCGGCTCGATCGTCGATCAGCCCGCCGACCCCGTCCTGTACAGGCGCGTGGTGGAGGCGTTCCCCGATGCCTGGATCGAGGACCCCGCGCTGAGCAGCGAGACCGACGCGCTCCTGGCCCCGTACCGCGAGCGCTTCTCCTGGGATGCGCCGATCCACTCGATCGCGGACATCGAGGCGCTGCCCTACCCGCCGCGGATGGTCAACATCAAGCCCTCCCGGCTCGGCGGCGTGCAGAGCCTGCTGGACGCCTACGACTACTGCTCAGCGCATGGGATCGGCGCCTACGGCGGCGGCCAGTTCGAGCTGGGCGTGGGTCGCGGCCAGATCCAGTACCTCGCCTCGCTGTTCCATGGCGATGCTCCCAACGACGTCGCGCCCACCGGCTTCAACCTGCCGCGGACACCGCCGGACCTGCCCACCAGCCCGCTCGCGCCCGCGCCCTCCTCGGAGGGCTTTCGCTGGGGCTGAGAGACGATCGGCGGGCGGTCGGCGGGCGCAACTTCCATATCGGCGTTCGGTTTGAGCGTGCATAGCCACTAAGGTCGGATGGTCGGCCCCGCGCCGGCGACCGCCCCACAAGCACCTGCGATCGGGCAGGATTCGGTGGCGAAGGGAGTTTCTCTTGGCGAGTACAGGCGCCCATAAGCGATCGAGGTTCCTCACGGCCGCAGTCGTGGGGTTGCTGCTGTGCGCCTCCGGCGCCGATCCCGCCCCGGCGGCGGCCGGCGCGAGCGGCGGAACCTCACCCTCGGGCGCCGCGAGCGGCAGCTCGAGCCTGCACGTGACATCGGTGCGCATCGCGAGCGTGAGCTGCGTGCCCGCCTCCAAATGCAGCGGCAACCCGCGCCAGGTGTCTACGCGCGGAACGCTCTTGGTCAAGGGCAGGGGCCTGAAGTCGGGGATGATGGTGGCCTTCCCGCGAGCCCCCGGCGCCCGCATCACCAGCTCATCGCCGGCATCGCACCTGCATCCGGCCGCCGCCGGCCTGATCGCGACGGTGCCGGCCAGCGCGCACTCCGGGCACATCATGGTGCTGCTCGGGCACGGCCGCTACACGAGCTCCTACGGGCCCATCTATGTCTTCAAGCACGCTCTGCACCCGCCCCTGCTGCCGAATCCCCCGTTCAACGCCGGCGCCGCCGGAGGCACCGCCTTCTCCGGCCAGGGCATGTGGATCTGGTACGTGAGCGACTCCGACGGCGGGAATACGGCCTCGATCATCGCCCAGGCCCATGCCGCGCAGGTCAGCACGCTGTTCATCAAGAGCTCCGATGGCGCGAGCAACTACTGGAGCCAGTTCTCCCCGCAGCTGGTGGCCGAACTGCACGCCAACGGCCTGAAGGTGTGCGCCTGGCAGTACGTGTACGGCACGAACCCGGCGGGCGAGGCCGAACTCGGCGCAAAAGCGGTGGCCGCCGGCGCCGACTGCCTGGTGATCGACGCCGAGGCCGAGTACGAAGGCCACTACGCCGCCGCGCAGACGTACATAGCCGACCTGCGCGCCAAGGTGGGCCTCAACTACCCGCTGGGCCTGGCCTCGTTCCCGTACGTCTCCTACCACCCCTCGTTCCCCTACTCGGTGTTCCTAGGACCGGACGGCGCCCAGTACAACGCGCCGCAGATGTACTGGAAGGACATCGGCGCCTCGGTCGACACCGTGTATGCGAACACGTTCATCGCAAACCGCATCTACGAGCGCCCGCTGTTCCCGCTCGGGCAGACCTACGACCACGTGTCCGCCGCAGAAGTGCTGCGCTTCCGCGAGGAGGCCGCCGATTACGGCGCCACCGGCGTGTCCTTCTGGGACTGGCAGGAAACCCCGGCCGCCCTGTGGAGCACGCTGGCGGCGCCGCTGGCGCCGCTGACGAGCGTCACGCCCAACACGAGCTACCCGGAACTGTCAACCGGCAGCAAGGGCGATCAGGTGCTGTGGATGCAGGAGCACCTGGCAAGCGCCATCCCCGCGCAGGAAACCACCGGGACCTTCAGCGCCCAGACCGCCGCCAACCTCGAGGACTTCCAGGCCGCCCACGGCATCGCCGCAAGCGGCGTCACGGAACCGGCCACATGGGCGGCGCTGCTGGCCCTCCCGCCGATCGCAGTGGACTGGACCGGCGGGGGACCGAGCGGATAGCGCCCGCGGCGCCCGCCCGCGGCGCCCGCCCGCAGGCGGATGGACCGCCCGCGGCGCGGGCCAAGCCTCAGACGCGCTGGATCAGCGTGCCGGTGCCGAGACCGCCGCCGCAGCACATGGTCACGAAGCCGATCTCCTTGTCCGAGCGCTCGAGCTCGTGCAGCAGCGTCGTGATCAGCCGAGCGCCGGTGGAGCCGAGCGGGTGCCCGAGCGCCATCGCGCCGCCGTTGACGTTGACGCGATCCATGTCCGGGTTGTGCTCGCGACGCCAGGCGGCGACGACCGGGGCGAACGCCTCGTTTATCTCGAACAGGTCGATGTCGTCGATGCTCATGCCGTTGCGGTCGAGGATCTTGCGGGTGGCCGGGATCGGCCCCTCGAGCATTTTCACCGGGTCACAGCCCACCGTCGTCTGGTCGACGATGCGGGCGCGGGGGGTCAGGCCGAGCGCCTTGGCCTTGTCAGCGGCCATCAACAGCACGGCGGCCGCGCCGTCTGAGATCTGCGAGGCGTTGCCGGCGGTGATCTTGCCGTCCGGCTTGAAGGCCGGCTTCAGCTGCGACAGCGCCTCGAGGTTGGTGTCGGGGCGGATTCCCTGGTCTGAGACGAACGTGTCGCCGTTGACCGTCATCGGCACGATCTCCCTCTCGAAGCGACCCTCCTGGGTCGCCTGGTGGGCGAGCCTGTGCGAGCGAACCGCGAGCTCGTCGAGCTCCGAGCGCGGGATCTCCCACTGGTCGGCGATCATCTCGGCGCCGAGGCCCTGGCCGACGATGTTGTGCTTGGCCATCAGCTCGGGCGTGAACGCTCCGCCGAACTCCTGCTGGGTCTGCATGACCGCGGCGAACGGCAGATGGCCCATGTGCTCGACGCCGGAGCCGATCATGGCGTCGTGGACGCCGGCGGCGATCAGCCCTGCGGCGAAGTTGACCGCCTGCTGAGCCGATCCGCACTGGCGGTCGACGGTGGTGCCGGGGGTCTCGATCGGCAGTCCCTCCTGAAGCCAGGCGTTGCGGGCGACGTTGAGGCCCTGCTCGCCGAACTGGGAGACGCAGCCTGCGATCACGTCCTCGACTTCGGAGGCGTCGATGCCCGCGCGCTCGATGACCTCGGTGTAGCACTTGCCCAACAGCTCGTTGGGGTGGGTGTCCTTGTAGTAGCCCTTCTCGCGGTGTCCACGACCGATGGGGGTGCGCACCGCCTCGACGATCACGACCTCGCGGCCCTCTGGTTGCCTCATTTCAGGAGTCCTCCTAAGATTTTTTGCCCGTACCCCTTACTCTATCGCGGTCACAGTTCATAGATTGACTGGTCAGTCAATCGCCTAGAGAGGAGAGCACGAGTGAACGAGCATCTCGCGATAGCCGGCAGCGGCGCGATCGCATGCGGCCTGGCGGCGACCGCGGCCCACCACGGCCCGGTGCTGCTGCTGGCCCGGTCGACGGACTCGGGCGAGCGCGCGCGGGCGACCGTGGAGAAGACCCTCGGCCGGCTCGAGGCGGAGGTGGATCCCGCACACGTGCAGATCGTGACCGACGCGCAGGCCCTGTCCGAGGCGACGTTCGTGGTGGAGGCGGTGGTCGAGGACCACGACGTGAAGGCCGTGGTGCTGGCCGAGCTGGGCGCGATCCTCGGCCCCGAGGCGATCCTCGCGAGCACCACCTCCTCGCTGTCGGTCGAGCGACTGGCCAAGGAGAGCGGGCGCCCGAAGCGGTTTCTCGGCCTGCACGTGTTCAACCCGGTGACGCGGATGAAGCTGGTCGAGCTGATCTTTCCAAGCGAGGCGAGCGAGGACACCCGCAGCCGCGCGCTGGCGGTGTGCGAGGCGTTCGAGAAGACGCCTGTGGAGGTTCCCGACGTGCCCGGGTTCGTGGTCAATCGACTGCTGTTCCCGTATCTGTTCAGCGCGGTGCGCCTGATCGAAGAGACGGGCATGGACCCGGCGGACGTGGACACCTGCATGAGGCTCGGCGCCGGGCACCCGCTGGGACCGCTGGCGCTGCTCGATCTCGTGGGGCTTGACGTATCGCAGGCGATCGGGCAGACGATCGGCGAGGAGATCCCGGCTCGGGTCGAGCTGCTGATCTCAGAAGGAGCACTGGGGCGAAAGAGCGGCCGCGGCTTCCACAGCTACTGAGCCCGCTGCGCGCCCGCTGAGCGCCCCCTGCGCCTGGCCTGCGCCCGCCGGCACGGGCCGTTCGAGGCTTTATCAAGACTTCGGCGACTTTTAGCCCGTATTGATCGTCCTCGCGATACTTGTATATGCGACGTAAGGTCGCAACGCACACTGCCTCCTCCTCAAGTGCAACGAGATCTCCGGCCCGCTCCCCCCGCGGGCCGGAGGTCGTTAAGGGCTGCCCGGCGGTGGCTGAGCCGGGCGGCGTTCGCGGATGCGCACGGCCTCGACGCGGTTCTCGCGCACGGACTCCACGCGGATCGAGTAGCCGTCGGCGTTGACGGTGTCCCCGCGGCGGGGCAGCCGGCCGAGCTCGGCGAACACGAACCCGCCGACGGAGTTGTAGGCGTCGGTGTCCACCGGCAGATCGAGGCCGTAGTCGGCGAGGTCGGTGACGGGGACGTGACCGCGCACGAACCAGTCGCCGTCGGCCAGCCGGCGGACCTCGCCGGCGGCCGGGTCGGTCTCATCGGCGATCTCCCCGACGACCTCCTCGATGATGTCCTCGACGGTCACTATGCCGACGACGCGTCCGTACTCGTCGACCACGATCGCAAGCGACGCGCGCTGGCGCTGCAGATCGGCGAGCAGGTCGTCGAGCGGCTTGGTCTCGGGCACGATCAGGGCGTCGTGGACGATCGGCTGCACCGAGGCGTGCGGGCCCTCCTGCATGAGCTGGCGGGCGAGCTCTGAGACGTGCACGAGCCCGCGCACGCGATCGCGGTCTTCGCCCTCGGTGACCACGAGGCGGGTGTGGCCGCTGGAGACGCACAGCCGCAGAGCGGTCTCCACGTCCTGGGAGATGTCGATTGTGACGACGGCGGGGATCGGCGTCATCACCTGGCGCGCCTCCTGTTCGTGCAGGTGGAAGACCCCCCTGAGCATGCCGGCCTCGCCCGGGTCGATATGGCCGCCCGCGTAGGACTCGGCGATCAGCCGCTTCAGCTCATCGGGGGACCCGCCGCGCCGCTCGAGGCTCATGTCGACGCCCAGCAGCCGCAGGATGCGATCGGCGACGGCGGTCAGCACCACGATCAGCGGACGGAACAGCACGCTGAACGCCTGCAGCGGGCGGGCGACGCGCCGGGCCACGGCCTCGGCGCGGTTGATGGCGTAGAACTTGGGCACCATCTCCCCCGCCACGAGCTGCGTGGAGGCGATGATCACGAAGGCGAGGACCGCTGAGAGGGCGACGGCGAAGCCGTGGCTGAGCGCGCTGCCGAAGGCGCCTTTGAGGATGTGCGCGAGCGCGGGCTCGGCCAGGGCGCCGATGCCGATCGAGGTCATGGTGACGCCGATCTGGACGGCGGAGATGTACTCGTTGATGCTGCCCAGCTGCTCGAGCGCGAGCGCCGAGCCGCGGGCGCCCTCGTCGCGCATCAGCTCAAGCCGCGCCCTGCGCGAGCGCACGAGCGCGTACTCGGCGATGACGAAGAACGCATTGATCGCGACCAGCACCGCCGCGACGATGAGCTTCAGGCCGTTCACGCCGTGCCGGCGGTACTTCGGGGGAGTTCTTCGTCGTCGTTCATCTGGTGCCGACCGGTCAAACCTAGCAAGGGTGATGGTCGGACGCGGAGGGGCGTTCCCGCGCGATCAGGCAACGCGGTCGATCTGGGCGGCCAGCTTGAAGTCGGCGCCCGTGAGCCCGCCCTCGGAGTGGGTGGACAGCGTAAGGCGCACCATGTTGTAGCCGTGCACGAGGATGTCCGGATGATGGTTGGCGGCCTCGGCTAGCTCGGCGACGCTGTTGACGAAGGCGATCGCGGCCGCGAAGTCCGCGAACTTGAGCTCGCGCACGATCGACGAGCCCTCGCCCCTGCGCCAGCCACCGATCTCGGCGAGGCGCTGCTCGATGTCCACGTCGGGGAGCGCTGTCATCTCCACCGCCGAGATTACCGCGGCCGCGTTGCGCGTACAGTCTGCTGCATGCGGATCGTGAGCCTCGTGCCCCACGCGACCGAGCTGCTGTTCGCGCTGTCAGCCGCGGATGACGTGGTGGCGGTGACGCACGAGTGCGACCACCCGCCTGCGGCGCTGGAGCTCCCGAGGGTCACGCGCGACGTGCTCGCGCCCGGGCTGAGCGCCGCTGAGATCGATGCCGCGGTGCGCGAGCGCACCCTGCACGGCAGGGCCATCTACGAGCTCGACCGCGAGGCACTGCGAGCGCTCGAACCCGAGCTGATCGTGACCCAGGCGCTGTGCCCGGTGTGCGCGGTCTCATATGAGGAGGTCGCCGAGCTGGCAGCCGAGCTGCCGGCGCCGCCACGGGTGCTCGCGCTCGACCCCAAGACGCTCGAGCAGACGCTTTCAGACGTGAGCACGGTGGCCGAGGCGAGCGGCCGCCGCGCGCAGGGCGCCGAGCTGTTGATGGACGCCGAAGCGCGCATCGAGCGCGTCGCGCAGGCGGTGCGGACGCTCGCCGCCGTGGCGCGGCCGCGGGTGGCGGCGCTCGAGTGGCTCGACCCCGTGTATGTGGCCGGCCACTGGACGCCCCAGCTGATCGACATGGCCGGGGGCGAGGATGTGCTGGGGCGGCCCGGGGAGCCCTCGCAGACGGTCTCCTGGGAGGCTCTGAGGGCCGCCCGGCCGGAGGTCGTGGTGGTGATGCCCTGCGGCTATGACGCTCACCGCGCCCACGCCGAGGCCATCACCTATGCGGGCGAGCTCGCCGGCCTTCAGGCCGAGCGGATCGTGGCGGTCAACGCGTCGGCCTACTTCTCCCGCCCGGGCCCGCGGCTGATCGACGGCCTCGAGCTGCTCGCGCACATCCTTCACCCCGAGCGCGTGCCCGCGCCGCCGGCGGCGGCCGAGGCGCTCGTCGTGGATATGGCGCTGGCGCGCACCTAGGCTGGGCGGCTGCTCAGGCGATGCCGGTGCCAGAGGCGCCGGCCACCGCGATCGCGCCGGCCACACAGGCCGCGGACAGCAGCACGCAGGCGATCAGCCCGAGCGCCTGCATGCGGTGGTTGTCGGCGGTGCGGATCGCAAGCCCAGCCACGGCGCCGCCGATGAGGCCCCCGATGTGCGCGCCGACGGAGATGTTGGCAAAGGTGAAGCTGAAGATCAGGTTGATCACGATGAGCCCGCCGATGCCGGACTCCATGACGCTTATGCGGCGCGCGCGAAGCTCGACGACCGCCGCTCCCATCAGCCCGAAGATCGCACCGGAGGCGCCGAGGCTCGCCGAGGCGGTGGCGAATACGACGCCGAAGGAGCCGGCCAGCAGCGAGGTGAAGTAGATCGCGAAGAACCTGACCGAGCCGATCGCCGGCTCGAGCATCCTGCCCAGCAGGTACAGCAGGTACATGTTGAAGCCGATGTGCAGGAGGCTCTCGTGCAGGAATGCGCTTGAGACGAGCCGCCAGTACTGGTGGCCTGTGGCTATGTCGGTACGCTTGAGCCAGCCTTCTTCGACCACGCGGCCGTGGATGCTCGACCCGTAAAGCGTGAACTGTCCCTGCTCGGTGAGGAAGGCGACGACGTTGATCGCGATCAGCGTGTAGGTCACCCGCGGCACCTTGGCCATGTCGCGCATGCGCATCACCTTGGTCCCCTGTTTGGAGCACTCCGGACAGCGCATGCCGACCGGGGTGGTGGTCATGCAGTCGGGGCAGATGGGCCGCCCGCAGTTCGAGCAGGCGACGCCGGTCTCGCGCGAGGGATGCCGGTAGCAGGTGGCCATGACGGGCAGGGACCCTACCGGCTCGAGTTCGCCTCACTCGGGACGGTCGGCACCTTCCTCAGCGCTGTCGCGAGCTTCGAGTGAGTCGCGCTCGCTGCGGATGAGCGCGCCCGACTCGAACTCCCCCACGTCGTCGAACAGCGTCCTTGCTTCCTCGATCGCCCGGCGGACGAGCTCCGGATCGCGTGGCGCAGCCATCGCTCAGCGGTCGCCGAGCAGCCTGCGCGTCTCGCGCCCGAGGTCGCGCAGGGCGCGCTCGGCGGCGGAGCCGTCGAAGCCGGGCACGCGCACGCCTGAAAGGGCGGTGTTGGAGCTGCGCCCGCGCCGGCGGGCGCGCAGCAGGACGAGCGCCGTGCCCGCTGCGCCGCCGGCGACGAGCGCCACCGCGGGGCGGGCCCAGTTGCGGGGATCGCGCATGGTCGAGAGCTCCCACGCCTCGAGCTCTCCGGCGGCCATCTCGGTGATCGAGGTTAGCGTGCTCTCAAGGCGCACGATCAGATCCTCGGGCGGCTCGACCGGCGCGAGCGCTTCGCGCAGAAGGCCCTCGAAGTTGGGAAGCGCTTCAGTCATCGTGCTCGGCCTCCGCCACGGGGTCGCCGACGAGCTCCTGCAGCTGCTTGATGGCGCGGTGGATGAGCACCTTGGTGGCGCCGTCGGATCGTCCCAGGGCGCGGGCGATCTCGCGGTTGTCCATGCCGAGCGCAAAGCGCATGATCAGCGCCTCGCGGCGATCGTCGGGCAGAAGCTGAACCCCGTCGAGCACGCGGCTGAGCTCGTCGCGCCCCTCCACGAGCTGCTCGGTGGTATGCGGCGCCGCGAGCGTTGTGGTCTCGTCGATCGGCCAGGACGGCTTGCGCGAGCGGTCGCGATACAGGTTGGCCGCAAGGTTGTGGGCGATGCGGATCAGCCATGGCCGCAGGGGCCGCCCGTCGGACTCGCGCTGGGCGCGCTCGAAGTGGCGGTAGGCCTGCAGGAAGGTCTGCTCGGTCAAGTCCTCGGCATCGTGGTGGTCTCCCACGCGATAGTAGGCGTAGCTGTAGACGTCGCGCAGATGGGCGCGGTAGAGCTCTGAGAACTCCGCGTCGAGCTGTGCCTTTGACTTCTGAGGGGCTTGCCCTGTCACTCATCGCACACCCTATCCTCAGGCCTCTGACCGGCCCGGCCCGCGCACACGGTCGATCCGCGCGCCTCAGGCGGCGCGGATCTCCTCGCGCGCCGGGGGCTCGTCGTGGGCCTGAATCCGCCGTTGGGCGGGAAACAGCCTTTGATGGACGCGCCTTCGGCGCGGGATCGTCTCGCGCGGGCGCTGTGCCTGCTCGCGCTGGCCTTCAGCGGCGCGCTCGCCGCCCAGCCACGCCCACTGCAGGCTGACGCAGGCCCAGACGCGCTCGGTGACCGCCGCGGCGGCGGCCGGTGAGGACTGCTCGACGCTCGGAAACTCAAGCGGAGCCCCGACGCGCAGGCGGACCTTGCGCGGGCGGATGCGCCAGCCGCGGCGCACCTGATCGGTGCCGAAGACGGCGATCGGGGCGACCGGGGCGCCGGTCTGCAGCGCGAGGCGTCCAACTCCGCGGCGGGGCGAGGCCAGGCCGCGCGAGCGGATGCGGGTGCCCTCGGGGAAGACGACCACGCAGTCACCGCGCGCGAGGATCGCGCGGGCGGTGTCCATGGCGGCCTCATCGCCCGCGCCCCGATCGACGGGGAAGGCGCCGAGGCCGTTCAGAAGCCAGGCCTGCCAGCGCTTCTCGAACAGCTCGCGCTTGGCCATGTAGTAGACGGGCCGGCGCACGAGCGTGCCGATCACGAAGGGGTCGAGGAAGCTGCGATGGTTGGAGGCCAGGATCAGCGCACCGTGGCGCGGCAGATGCTCGCGGCCGATGCGCTGCATGCGGAAGTAGATGAGGAAGAACGGCACGAACAGCGCCCTCAGCGTCCAGTAGAGGATCGGGTTGACGCCCCGGTTGAGGCTGCGCTCGCGAAAGCCGTCAAGGCTGACGGAGCCCTGATCGCTCGCGGCGTGATCGATGGCGCGGTCCATGTCCTCAGATACACCGCCCCCGATGGCGCCGTTACAGCAGAGCCACCGGGCCTCTACGCTGGTGTGGATGGTCAGAGCCCTGATACTCGCCGCGGCTGCGAGCGCGACCGTGCTGGGCGGGTGTGGCAGCACACACGGCCAGGGCGACGTTCAGGGGGTTCCCCAGACGGTCGTGCAGAGCCTCGCCGAGTCACCGTCACCGCAGCTCGCCTGCATCGCCAGACAGTCCCCCACCGGCGCGACCCGTGAGGAATCCGGTTCATTGACGGTCCAGTGGCCCGATGGCGAGGTGCTGCTGGTCACAGCGACCGCGTCCAGCGCAGCCGCCCGCAGCGCCGTGAGGAAGCTCAGCGCCGAACAATCCGCTCACGCCACGCACGTCAGGGCGAACACGTATGGGACCACGGTCGTTGAGTGGCGGCCGAAGGCTCCCACCGCGGCAGAGCGTGCGGTCCTGCATGGGTGCCTATCCTGAGCTGCGACACCGGCGCCCGTGGGCGCCGTTACAGTTGACGCGCCCTCACCGTCCCCTCCCGCCGGAGTAGCTCAGCTGGTAGAGCGCCTGTCTTGTAAACAGGGGGTCAGGGGTTCGAGTCCCCTCTCCGGCTTAGGCTAAGCGCTGCCTGGGAATTATAGGGTGGCGTCTGTGTCCCTGATTCTCTCATGGGTTCTGTTTCCACTTGTGCTGGGCGCGATCGGCGCGGGCTGGGGGGTCCTCACGGAGCGGATCGCCGGGGCGCGGGTCAACGACGCCCTGATCCTGCCGCTCGGGCTCGCGGCGGCGCTCGTGGTTTCAGGGACGCTGACGGCCTTCGCGGCGACGGCCCCCGCCTCGGTCACGGTGGTCGCCGTGGGAGCGGTCGTGGGGCTGATCGTGGCCTGGCCGGGGAAGCGACTGTCGCTGTGGCCGCTGCTGGCCGCCGTCTGCGTGTTGCTCGCCTACGGCGCCCCGGTGCTGCTGTCCGGGCAGGACACGTTCCTGGGCTACATAAAGCTCGACGACACGGCCACGTGGTTCAACATCATCGACAACGTCATCTCGCACGGGCGCTCGGTTGCGGGGTTGCCGACCTCGACATACACGAGCGAACTGATCGGGCGCAGTACCTATCCGTTCGGCTCCTTCATGCTGCCCGGCGTCGCCCGCGCGCTCACGGGGATCGACATCGCGTGGGTCTTCCAGCCGTACCTCGCATGCTGCGGAGCCGCGGTCGCGCTGTGCCTGTACGCGCTGATGGAGCCGATCGTCGCCTCGGCCCGGATCCGCGCGCTGCTGGCGTTCCTGGCCGCCCAGTCTGCGCTGCTCTACGGCTACAGCCTGTGGGGCGGAGTCAAGGAGTTGACCGCCGCGTTCGTGCTCGTGCTGGGCGCCGCGCTGGCAGCGGCCGCCGCGGGACAGCGTCCGGCGCGCGGACGCGAACTGCTCCCGCTCGCGATCGCCGCCGGGGCGCTTATCCAGACGCTGGGCGTGGGAGCGGCGGGCTGGGTGGCGCCCGCGCTGGCGCTGGTGGCCGTGCCGTGGTTCATACGTGCGCGCCGCGAGCGCGCGCTCGCGGCGAGCGCGATCTCGCTCGCCTGGCTGGCCGGGCTGACCGCGGCCTTCATCGTGCCGGTGTGGCGCGTGCTCTCCGGCTTCCTCGAAAGTGACGCGGGCCTCTTCTCAAAGGGTCAGCCGTACTCGGAAAAACTCGGCAACCTGATCCATCCTCTCAGCCCGTTTCAGCTCGCCGGCATCTGGCCGGTGGGCGATTTCCGCCTCACCGCGCCGACTCTCTCGAGCGCTCTTCTGATCGCGGTCGTCCTGCTGGGGGCCGCCGCCGCAGTCGTCCTGACCGCGCGCCGGCGCCAGTTCAGCATCACGGTGTACGTGGCGGTTGCCCTGATCGGCTGCGGCGTGCTGTACGTCTCGGGCGCCACGCCATGGGTGATGGGCAAGGCGCTCGCGATCTCCTCGCCGGCCCTGCTCGCCGCGGGACTGACCGGCGGCACGCTTCTGATCAGCCGGTGGGAGCGCCACCGCGCGGGCAGGGCGGCGGGGATCATCGTGGTCGTGGCGCTCGCCGGCGGCGTGCTGTGGTCCAACGCGCTCGCCTATCACGACGCGACGCTCGCGCCGCGCGCGCGGCTGGCGGAGCTTCAGCACATCGGCGATCTCGTCGCGGGCAAGGGCCCGACGTTCATCGACGAATACGAAAAATACGCCGAAAAACATTTCCTGCGCAACGGCACTCCCATCCAGATGGACGCCACCGGCGTCGTCGGCGAACTCGAAGTCGGCGAACTGGACTCCTTCCCGCTATCGAGGCTCGAGCCGTACCGCTCGATCGTCATCCGGCGCTCGCCCCTCGAAAGCCGTCCGCCCTCGATCTACCGGCTCGTGTGGCAGGGCCGCTACTACCAGCTGTGGCAGCGCGCCGCGAAGCCGAGCAGGAGCGTCATCGAGCATGTCCGCCTGGGCGAACCCGTCGCCACGCCTGCCTGCAGGCAGATCCGGAGCCTCGCACACCGAGCGCTCGGCGATCACGCGCAGCTCATCGCCTATGAGCGCCCCGCTCCGATCGTGGTGCCCGGCGATCAGACGGTCTGGCCGAACGCGTGGATCCACGACGACGCCGAACACACGCTGGCGCCAACCACCCCGGGACAGGCGGTCGGCCACATCGCCGTCGCCGGCGTCGGCCAGGTCTACGAACTGTGGCTGGACGGAAGCTTCGACCGCGGCTTCGAGGTGAGCGTCGACGGCCGTCGCGTCGGCAGTGTCAAGGACCAGCTCTCGGTGCTGCACGAGTACGTTCACATCGCCGACGTGTTTCTCGCCGCCGGCGTCCACACCTTCGTGTTCACCTACCCCCACGCCGACCTCGCGCCGGGCAGCGGCGATCAGGACCCGCTGCCCAGCCACTCGGGCGTGGCGAGGGAAGGCTTCACGACTCTGGCCGCGATCGCCCTGCAGCCGCAGAGCCCCGCAGGCAAGCTGATTGAAGTCGCGCCGCGGTCTGCGGCTCAACTGTGCGGACGGCCGCTTGAGTGGATCGAGCTGGTGAGCCGCTCAGGCTGAGGGCAGCGTGGAGTGGGGGGCCCCCGGGGGGCCCACCCCAGCCCCCCCGGGCGAGCCGCCCCCCCGGGGCGCGCAACACCAACAAACCCAACGCCCCCGCGCCCCCCCCC
>Ga0302325_10017102_pt1 | contig 15342 bp, 13 predicted proteins | sample Palsa_T0_2_FD_201948 | JGI IMG/M metagenome (GOLD analysis project Ga0302325, IMG submission 201948) | Peat permafrost microbial communities from Stordalen Mire near Abisko, Sweden - Palsa_T0_2 | ecosystem: Environmental > Terrestrial > Soil > Palsa > Peat permafrost | place: Sweden: Abisko...
GCGAGCGGATTGCTCACCGGGAAGTATCGACGTGGCGAGCCTCCTCCCGAGGGCAGCCGGATCCAGGCCTGGAAGCGGGAGTCGGTCCTCACCGATGCCAACTTCGACGTGCTGGAGAAGCTCGAGGCCTTCGCCGGCGAGCGTTCCATCACCCTGCTCGACGTGGCCATCGGCGGTCTGGCCGCCCAGCCGGCCGTCTCCTCGGTAATCGCCGGTGCCACCTCGCCGGAGCAGGTGGCCGCCAACGCCAAGGCGGGGCAGTGGCAACCTTCCGCCGCCGACCTGGCCGAAATCGACCGGATCACTGCGCCAAACGGTCCGAGGTGAGCTGCTGAGCGGGGGTATCAGTCCTTCGAAGGGCGCCAGGTGTCTCCTGTAGGGTCCCGGCGTGGCCATGAAGATGTCGACCCTGTTCCTCCGGACGCTGCGCGATGACCCGGCCGACGCCGATGTTCCGAGCCACCGACTCCTGGTGCGCGCCGGCTACGTGCGGCGAGTGGCACCCGGGGTGTATTCGTGGCTCCCCCTCGGATTGGCGGTCCTGCGCAACGTCGAGCGCGTGGTGCGTGAAGAGATGGTCGCCATCGGCGCCCAGGAGGTTCTGTTCCCGGCCCTCATCCCCCGTGAGATCTTCGAGCGCAGTGGTCGTTGGGCCGACTACGGCGATGCCCTTTTCCGCCTCACCGACCGCCGTGAGGCGGACTATCTGTTGGCCCCCACTCACGAGGAGCTGTTCACCCTGACCGTGAAGAGTGAGTGCTCTTCGCACAAGGACCTCCCCCTGTCGCTCTTCCAGATTCAGACCAAGTACCGCGACGAGGCACGCCCGCGCGCCGGGATTCTGCGCGGACGCGAGTTCGTCATGAAGGACTCGTACTCGTTCGATCTCGATGACGCCGGCCTGGCGCGCTCCTACCGGGCGCATCGTGACGCCTACGAGCGGATCTTCACCCGGTTGGGGCTGTCCTACCGGATCGTCTCCGCCGTGTCCGGATCCATGGGCGGCTCGGCCTCCGAGGAGTTTCTGGCCCCGACTCCGGCCGGTGAGGACACCTTCGTCGAATGTTCGTCCTGCGGATACGCCGCCAACATCGAGGCAGCAGAGATCTCCCCGCCACCGCCAAGTGCGGGATCGCACCCCGCTGCACAGGAGGTCGATACTCCCGGCACGCCGACGATCGCCGCGCTCGTCGAATGGCTGCGCGCCGCCCCGCAGTTCGACGGGCGCCGGTACTCCGCCGGCGACACCTTGAAGAACCTGGTGGTGAAGACCCGGGCCCCGGAATCGACCGGCTGGAACCTGCTGGTCATCGGCATTCCGGGCGATCGCGAGGTGGATCTGAAGCGGGTGGCGGCGCAGCTCGAACCGACGGCGGTCGCCGTCGCCGAGCCCGAGGATCTCGCACACCACCCCGAGCTCGTCACCGGCTACATCGGACCGCAGCTGCTGGCGTCGCTCGACGTCCCCTATTTCGTCGACCCCATGGTCACCGAAGGCTCGACCTGGGTGACCGGGGCCAACCATCTCGGGCGGCACGCGGTCGATGTCGTGCGGGGCCGTGACTTCGTCCCCGCCGGCGAGATCGGGGCCGTCGAGATCCTCGATGGCGATCCCTGCCCGAGGTGCCGTGCCGCCCTGCGGTTGTCGAGGGGCATTGAGCTCGGGCACGTCTTCCAGTTGGGGCGTAAGTACGCCGAGGTGTTCGGACTGGAGGTCTCCGGCCCGGCCGGCCGGCCGGTGGTGGTCACCATGGGTTCCTACGGCGTCGGAGTCTCCCGCGCCGTGGCGGCGGTGGCCGAGCAGACCCTTGACGACCTCGGGCTGTGCTGGCCCCGGTCCGTCGCCCCGGCCGACGTCCACCTGGTGGCGACGGGCAAGGGGGACGGCCCGTTCGAGGCCGGCGATGCGCTGGTGGTCGAACTGGAAGCGGGTGGGCTCCGCGTCCTCTACGACGATCGACGCGGCGTGTCGCCCGGGGTCAAGTTCCGCGACGCGGAGCTGATCGGCCTCCCGCTCATTGTCGTCTTAGGGCGGGGTCTCGCCGACGGGGTCGCCGAGGTGAGGGACCGCGCCACGGGGGAGCGCCGTGACATCCCACTGTCTGCGCTGGCGCAGGCGGTCGTCGAGCAACTGGGCAACATGACGGATGTTCCGCCGAGTGGAGGTCGTTCCTAACGCTTCGGCGGCGGCCATCCCTCCACGAGGCCGAGCTTCTTGCACAGCGGGCGCGAGGAGACCATCTGCCCGGCGAACTCCTTCGCCTCCGCGTCGTCCGCGAGCCACGCGGCCACTTCGCCCGCCACCTCCGGCGGGGCCGGAGGGTAGCCAGCGTCGATCAGCACCTTGTCCGTGCCCGATGCCCGCATGGACTCGGTGAGGGTGAGGCCGGGGGCGATGCTGAAGGACCAGACCCCGGCATCGAAGAACTCGACGTGGCACATGTCGGTCACCCGGTGGAAGGCCGCTTTCGCGGCGGCGTAGGCGAGTCCCCAGCCCCCCTCACCGGCCGGCGCCGGGGGAGTGGTGAACGCGGCCTCGGAGAGCATGTTGACGAGGCGTCCCTCGCCGCGCTCGAGCATCTGTGGCAGCAGGAGCTGGATCAACAGCAGCGGGTGCAGGTAGTCGCCGACCAGGCACCGTTCGGCCAGGTCGAGCGGGAGATCGAGGACCCGGTCCATCGTTCCGGGACCTTGGTAGATGGCGTTGTTGAAGAGGACGTCGACCCGCCCCCATTCTCCGAGCACCTGGTCGGCCACCCGATGGATCGACTGGCGGTCCATGAGATCCATGGGGATGGCCAGACACGATCGGCCGAGCGCTTCGATCTCGGCCGCGGTCGTCTCGAGGCTGCCGGCAATGGGGGCCGAGATTTGGGGCGCCTTCGAGCTCGATGCGCTGGCGCGGCCGTCGCCTTCGTGCACCGTGCGCGCCGTGATGGCGACGTCGAAGCCCCGCCGGGCCAGGGCCACCGCCCCGCTGCGGCCTATCCCGCGGCTGGCGCCGGTGACCAGGGCCACACGACGACTCCCTCCCTTTCCTCCATTGGCGTTTTCGACATCGGCCACGATCCGGTCCCCTCCCCGCTCGCGGTCAGACTATCCCGGGTGTACAGGGCTTTCACGACAACGTTTCGGGTCTCCCGGTCGTGAACCTGGTAGATGAATGAGAGTTGCGGGGTCGGTCCCGATCTGGTCTGGGGGTGCGGCGGTTCACATGGTGGGGGCGGAAACGAGGACCGGGCGCTGATGCCGGAGCGGATCCCCGACGGGTTCGACCAGGCCTTCGAGGGGTTGTACGGCATCGCGTACCGAGTGGCCTTCCGCATTCTGGGTGACCGGGGTGACGCCGAAGATGTTGCTCAGGAGGCACTGGCCCGCGCCGCCGTCCGCTGGTCACGCCTCAAGGACCGGCCGGAGGGCTGGGTCACCCGCGTGGCATCGAATCTGGCCATTGACCGCTACCGTCGCCGCAAGCGGCCCACACCCCCGTTGAACGGCCCCGTCGGGATCGTCGACCCGCACCTGGGGGAGCGCGGCGATCTGGTGGTCGCGCTGCGACGCCTGCCCCGCCGACAGCGCGAAGCCGTCGTGCTGCGGTACCTCGCCGACCTCAGCGAGGTGCAGGTCGCCCTCGAAATGGGCTGCTCGGTGGGCGCGGTGAAGAGCCACGGCGCCCGGGGCCTCACGTCGTTGCGTCGTCATCTGACCGAATCGAGAGGAAAGGACGGGGACGATGTTCGAGCATCTTGACGACCCCACCCCCAACTCTCCGAGAGACGGTGATCTGGCTGGCGTTCTGCACCGGGCCCACCGCATCCGGGTGCGTCGGCGTGTCGGCACCCTGGTCGTGGCCGGCCTGCTCGTCGTCGCCGGAGGCGCGGGCATTCTCGTCTCGCGCCCGGGCGGCGTGCGGATCTCTTCGTCCGAGACGGGTTACCAGTTCAATGCCCTGAAGGGACCGTTGTCGGTCGGCACCCCCGTACCGACCACCGCCCTGTTGAACGTGGTCTTCGTGGACGCGCAGGTCGGCTTCGCGCTGGCGGGGCATCGAGGAGAAGCGGTGCTGGCTGAGTCGACGGACGGTGGATCGATCTGGCAAGTGCGCAATGATCGGCTTCCCTCGGGATACGGGCAGGATGCGGGGTACCCGGGGCAGTTCGAGTTCGTCGGATCCGACGGCTACCTCTGGGGTGGGGCCCCGACTGCTGACGGTGCCGCTCCGCTCTGGGTGACCAACGACGGCGGGATCTCCTGGCACGAGGCACCGATCGGCCCCGTGGTCTACGACGTGAGCGCCATCGGGGGGAATGTGTGGGCGCTGACCAGCGCGTGCGAGGGTAACGCGGCCGTCAGCGCGGCCGCTACTCCCTGCGCGCTGGTCCTCGAGCAGTCCGTCGACGGCGGCGCGTCGTGGAGCGCCGTCAGCGGTTCGGGACTGACGACCCTCACCAACGCACCGCAGAGCGGGCAACCCGTCGAGCTGGCCCGCATCACGCTCACCCGGGCCTACGTCCTCACCGCCACCACCGGCCCGCCCGCTGCCCCCGTGGCCACGCCCTCCGCCTCCGCCCCCACTCCTGCGGCCGCCGCCGCGGCTGCCGCTGCCGCTGCCGCCGCCGCCGCAGATCAACAGGCCTCCCATGCGGGCTCCGATTTCAGGCTCGTCTACACCGAGGACGGTGGGCAGACCTGGTCTTCCCGGCCCGTTCCGTGCGCCGGCGCATTCACCCTCGGAGCCGAGATCGCGGCCTCGGGAAGCGACGATCTGTGGTTTCTCTGCGGGAGCCAGGCCTCGGGAGGGGACCAGTCAAAGGAGTTGTACCGCTCGAGCGACGGGGGTTCCACCTGGGTGCTCACCGCCTCGGCGACCGGGCTCGGCACCCCGCCCCCTCCTGCTTCGGATCCGAACACGCTCCCGCTCGGCGGTTACATCGCCCCGTTCTCCATCGGGCACAAGAACCTGGCGGTGCTCAGTCCCTCTACGGCCTGGCTCTATCCGACCAGGTCATCACTACTCAAGACGGTGAACGGCGGCCGCTCCTGGTCCGCCGTGCCCGACCTCGTCGTCGCGGGATTTGGTGCGGGGTCCCCGGGGAACGTCACGTTCACCAGTGCCACCCAGGGCTGGATCTGCGCCTATGGCGTCGGGTTGTGGCACACCAGCGACGGGGTGCACTGGTCGGCCCTGGGTGCCTGACCGACTCGCATCCGGCCCCGGCTCGTGGCAGCGGCTGACAGCTCTTCTCGGGGCCGGCGAGTCCCGCTCATTGTTTTCGCACTGGTACCAAATCTGGTACCAGTCGAAAAGAGCATGTCCCGTCTCTAGCGGTCGGACGCACGCCGCCGTCCGGCAGATACCAGCCCGGCCTAGGTGAGCTCGGCGTAGCGGAAGCAGCTGACCAGGTGGTCGTTGACCAATCCGGCCGCCTGGAGGTGGGAGTAGCAGACCGTCGGCCCGACGAAACGGAAGTCCCGTTTGCGGAGATCGGCGCTCAAGGCTTCGGAGATCGGGGTCGTGGCGGGCAGCTGTTCGATCCGGCGCCACCTGTTCACCTTGGGGGCCCCTCCGACGAATCCCCACATGTAGGTGTCAAAGGAGCCGAACTCCTCCTGCACGGTGATGTAGGCGCGGGCGTTGCGCACGGCGGCCTCCACCTTGGCCCGATTGCGGATGATGCCGGGGTCGAGCAGGATCTTCTCGATCCGCTTGGGGGTGAACCGGGCCACCTTCTCCGCATCGAACTCGGCGAAGAGGCGGCGGTAGCCCTCCCGCTTCTTGAGGATGGTCAGCCAACTCAACCCGGCCTGGGCCCCTTCGAGGACGAGGAACTCGAAGTGGGTGCGGTCGTCGTGCACCGGCACGCCCCATTCGGTGTCGTGGTACGGGGTGTTCCATGGACCGGTGGCCCAGTGGCAGCGGGGTCGGTCGTCGGGTACGAACGCGTCAGGATCGATGGCGTGGGAGTGAGAAGCGGCAGGCGTCACGTTCCGACCTTACGCGTCGGTCGTCAGACCAGCTCGGGTCCGGTACAGGACATGCGGACGCAGAGGGCTGTCCACGGGCAGTGCCGGGTGATCGAAGTCCGCGGCAGGATCGCGCACCATGCCGATCCGGCGCATGACGGCCTGCGAGCGCAGGTTGCCGGCGGCCGTGAAGGCCACGATCTCCTCCAACCCGCCGGCGAAGCCGTGGTTCAGTGCTGCCGCGGCAGCTTCGGTGGCGTAGCCGTGGCCCCAGTGCGTCGGGTGGAGGCGCCAGCCGATCTCCACCGCGGGGGCAAAGGGAAAGGAAGGGTCCACTCTGTGCAGTCCGGCCATGCCGATGAGTGATTCGCCCCCCACGACCTCGAGCGCCCAGAACCCCCAGCCCTCTCGTTCGATCTCGGCGTTGATCCTCTCGGTCAGGGCATCGCTCTCGGCCCTGGTCCGCTCGCCGAGCCACTCGACGACGAGCGGATGGGCGTTGAGCGCGGCGAACGGCTCCAGGTCGTCCGTGGTAAAAGGCCGGAGGAGCAGCCGCGGCGTGGAGAGGGAGGGGGGCACCGACTCGATGGGCGAGCCCGCCAGCCCGCTCAGGCGGACTCGGCCTGTTCGGCCTGTTCGGCCGCCCAGCGGTAGTCGGCCTTGCCCGAGGGTGAGCGCTGGATCTCCTTCACGAAGATCACGTCCTTGGGCAGTTTGTAGCGGGCGATGAAGTTCGACGCGTGGGCCCCGATGGAGTCGGCCGTCGCCTCGGCCCCCTCGGCCAACTGCACCACCGCCACCACCTCGCTGCCCCAGCGTTCGCTGGGCCGTCCCGTCACGACGACGTCGGCTACGGCGGGGTGGCCCGCGATGGCCCTTTCGACCTCCTCCACGAAGATCTTCTCCCCACCCGAGTTGACCGTGACCGAGTCACGCCCGAGTAGCATGATCTCCCCGTCGGCGAGGTGCCGGGCCCGGTCGCCGGGGATGGAGTAGCGCACCCCGCCGATGGTGGGAAACGTGCGAGCCGTCTTCTCGGCGTCCCCCAGATAGCCCAGCGGCACGTAGCCCGACTGCGCCAGCCACCCGTCGCCCTGGTGCCCCGGTTCGAGCACCCGGGTGAGCGCGGCGTCGATCACCACGGTGTCGGGACCGGGGAGGAAGTTGCCGGCGGTGCCGTCACGGGATCCCTGCATCTGGGCCCCGGTCTCCGACGAGCCGGCGGCGTCGGAGATGTACAGGTTGGGGATGCGGGCCCGGGCCAGCTCCCGCACGGCGGGGGTCAGCGGCGCCCCGCCGTTCCCCACGGCGAAGAAGGACGAGAGGTCGTACTGGGCCTTGTCGAGCTGCATGACCAGCGGGCGCAGGACGGCATCGCCCACCACGGTCATGGTGTTGGCCTTCTCGCGCTCGACCGTGCGCCAGACGTCGTCGGGGTCGAGCCGGCGCGGGTTGTCGGGGAGGATGGTGGTGGACCCCTGGGCCATCATCATGAAGACCGCCCACTGCGCCGCCCCGTGCATCAACGGGGGCAGGAGCAGCAGCCGGAGCGGTGAGCTGGCCTTGAGGCGAGCGGAGATCCCCTCGTAGCTGGTGACGGCCTCCCAACTGCCCAGGGAGCGGCCGCCCATGGCCCCCATGAAGATGTCGTGCTGGCGCCACAGCACTCCCTTGGGCATGCCGGTGGTGCCGCCGGTGTAGAGGATGTAGAGGTCGTCGGGCGAAGGGTCGACGGGGGCCCCGGCGGTCGACGATGACGCCAGCGCCTCCTCGTAGTCCACGGCGCCGGGCAGCAGGTCGTTCCCCGACTCGTCAGCCACCTGGAGCAGGACCTCGGGTGGGGCGTCCAGGGTGGGCAGCACCTCGGCGAGCGTCGGAGCCAAGGAGGCATGGAAGATGACCGCCCGCGGGCGGGCGTCGTTGAGGAGGTAGCGCAGCTCCTCGCCGACGTAGCGGTAGTTCACGTTGAACGGGGCCAGCCGGGCCGCGAAGGCCCCCAGCATCCCTTCGAGGTACTCGTTCCCGTTGTAGAGAGCCAGGGCGATGTGGTCCTGGCCCGACTCGTGGCCGGCCAGGGTGTGGCGCGGCGCACGGATGCCCAGGCCCTGCCCGTGAAGGTAGGCGGCGAGGCGCCGCGAGCGCTCGGCCAACTGGGCGTAGCTGAGCCGCCGGTCGCGCCACACGAAGCACTCCCGGTCACCCAGCGTCTCCGCCAGGGTCTCGAACACCGTGTACAGGTTGAACTGCACTGACTCGAATTGCTCAGGCGGATCCGCCGCGGTTGGGGTGGACGACATAGCCGAACCTTATCGGCACCCAACTGGCACGTTCGGGGGTCGAAAGGAGGGACCGGCGTCCTTTTGGGCGTGCCGCCATCGGCAATGATCAGTCCGTGCAGAGAAATGACACAGCCGTCACAGTCGTCCGCAACCCGGCCACGGGGGAGGAGATCACCAGCGTTCCCTCTCTCAACGAGTCCGAGATCGACGTGGCCATCACCCGCGCCGCGGCGGCCTTCGAGACCTGGCGCGAGGTGGCGCCGGGGGACCGGGCGCGCCTGCTGCGGCGCTTCGCGGCGGCCGTCGAAGCCCACGGCGAGGAGCTGGCGGGTCTCGAGGTGGCGAACGCCGGCCATGTGATCGGCAATGCCCGCTGGGAGGCCGGCAACGTGCGGGACGTGTTGGAGTACTACTCCGCCGCGCCCGAGCGGCACAGCGGGCGCCAGATCCCCGTGCCAGGAGGGGTCGACCTCACCTTCCACGAGCCGCTCGGCGTGGTGGGGATCATCGTCCCGTGGAACTTCCCCATGGCCATTGCCGGGTGGGGATTCGCCCCGGCTCTGGCGGCCGGCAACACCGTGGTCCTCAAGCCCGCCGAGCTCACCCCCCTCAGTGCGCTGCGCATCGGAGAGCTGGCCTTAGAGGCGGGACTCCCCGAAGGGGTCCTCCAGATCCTGCCCGGACGGGGCAGCGTGGTCGGACAACGTTTCGTGACCCACCCCGCCGTGCGCAAGATCTGTTTCACGGGTTCGACCGAGGTCGGGCGGACCATCATGGCCGGGTGCGCGGACCAGGTGAAACGGGTCACGCTCGAGCTCGGAGGCAAGAGCGCCAACATCGTCTTCGCCGACGCGGATGTGGAGCTGGCCGCCGCCCGGGCGCCGTACGGGGTCTTCGACAACGCGGGGCAGGACTGTTGCGCCCGCTCGCGCATCCTCGTGCAGCGGTCCGTCTACGAGCGCTTCCTGGCCCTGCTCGAGCCGGCGGTGGCCGGGGTCACGGTAGGCGATCCGACCGAGGAGGCGACCGAAATGGGCCCGCTCATATCGCCCGCGCACCTGGCCACGGTGACCTCGTTCGTTCCCGAGGACGCCCCGGTGGCGTTCCGGGGGGCGTGCCCCGACGGCCCGGGGAACTGGTTCGCGCCCACGGTGCTGGCCCCGGTGGACCCCGGCGACCGCTCCGCCACCGAGGAGATCTTCGGGCCGGTGGTCGTCGTCATCCCCTTCGAGGACGAGGCCGACGCGGTGCGGCTGGCCAACGACACGCCCTATGGCCTGTCGGGGTCGCTGTGGACCCGCGATGTGGGCCGGGCCCTGCGGGTCGCCCGCGCCGTCGAGACGGGCACGCTTTCGGTCAACTCGCACTCGTCGGTCCGCTACTGGACACCGTTCGGGGGTGCCAAGCAGTCGGGTATCGGGCGCGAGCTCGGGCCCGACGCCCTCGATGCGTTCAGCGACGTGAAGAACGTCTTCATCAGTTCCGAGTGACACTCGATCCGGGTCGCACAACAAAAGGAGAGCAATGAGCGACAGCATGCCGTACGCCCACCGGCTGGTGGACAAGGTGGCCGTGGTGACCGGTGGCGCCGGTGGTATCGGGCGGGCCATGTGCGAGCGGTTCGCGGCAGAGGGGGCCAAGGTGGCGGTGGTCGACCTCGACCAGGCTGCCGGAGCGGCCCTGGCAGAAGCGATCGACGGCATGTTCGTCGAAGTGGACGTGACGTCGGCCGCCGCGGTCGAGGCTCTCTACGAGACGGTGGCCCAGCGGTTCGGGGGAATCGACATCTGCTGCAACAACGCCGGCATCAGCCCGCCGGATGACGACTCCATCCTCGACACCGGCATCGAGGCCTGGCAGCGGGTGCAAGAGGTGAACCTGACGTCGGTCTACCTGTGTTGCAAATTCGGCATCCCGCACCTCCTCGCTCGGGGCGGTGGTTCGGTCATCAACACGGCGTCGTTCGTGGCGGTCATGGGCGCGGCCACCAGCCAGATCAGCTACACGGCCAGCAAGGGCGGCGTCCTCGCCATGTCCCGAGAGCTCGGGGTCCAGTTCGCGCGGCAGGGGGTGCGGGTGAACGCGCTCTGTCCGGGGCCGGTGAACACGCCGTTGCTCCAGGAGCTGTTCGCCAAGGATCCCGAGCGCGCGGCCCGGCGTCTGGTGCACATCCCCATGGGCCGTTTCGGGGAGGCGCGCGAGATAGCGGCCGCGGCCGCCTTTCTGGCGTCGGATGACGCGTCCTTCATGACGGCGTCGACCTTCCTCGTCGACGGCGGGATCTCCGGGGCGTACGTCACCCCGCTCTGATGCCTCCGTTGTCGCATGGGGAAGAACTGGGGATTCGACCACGGCGCCTGGGGATGACTGGTGAAAAGGTGGGGAGAACGTCTGGATTTCGCGAATAGGGATTGACCTTGCGGATCAGGAGGAGCAAGGTGTCACCAGTCCGGAGATGAAAGCCCGCCGGACCCTGACGGACCACCGCAAGGTGAGCTGAAGGGAAGCCAGAAGTAAAGCCGCAAGGCGGATCGGAAGGTGGCCGAGAGACAGCCGCAAGGCTCGATCGAGGGTCGGCATTGAACTCCGTAGGGAGTTCGCGGCCGGAGCGGGTGGAAGTTTTCGGCAAAGGATGGACCGTGTTACGGAAAGGTGACTTCCCTGGAGCCGCCGGACTAGGCCCGGGCCGGGATTGTCCGACACGATCTTGGCGTGGCGTCGACGGTGCGTCTCAGACGTAGCCCCGAGGAGCACGGGAGGCTTCGGCCGAACGGTTACTCGGGGTTGCGTCGCGTCCGGGGTTATGTCGCCGCGCTCGCACCTGGCACCACGACACTTCGCGCCACAGCGGCTGGCGCGCCGATGCCGCGCCGCGCGCACACGCTCTACGCGTGGCGAAATTGGCGCGACGACGGTGGTGACGTTTCCCTGACGCGCGTAGTGGAGAGCGCGGTGCGGTGGCGAGGGGTCAGGCGGGATCGGGAGGAGTCCACAACGCGGCCGGGCGGGCCCCCTGCCCTACCTGGCGGGCCAACTCGGCCTGCACCAGTCCCAGGTCGTCGGGGTGAGTGACGCCGATGCAGCGGCCCGTGGCGGGAAGGACGGTGAACGGATAGGAGGCAAGCGAACGGGCGACCACTTCGGGGAGGAGCACTTCGGCCTCCTCGGAGGCTCCCGTCGCCGCGTCCATGGCGGCCTTCAGCGCGCCGTGGAAGGCCGGCGTGAATCCCCAGAGGTTCATCGACACGCGTGCATCCGGTGACAACGTGGAGGGCTCCCTCCCGTCGGCCACCGCGAACCCGCCGTCGGGAAGGGCCGTGACCTGGCGTCTCTCGTCCACCTCGAGCAGCTGGCCTTCGGGGCCGACCTGGCAGACGCCGCGCGTAACCGGCGCCGCGCCGACCACGGCGTCCGCCAGGCGGAACCCCACCAGCGCATTGGTCGGCTCGGGGCTCGTCAGGTGGGCGGCCAGGAGAGAGGAGGCGGCCCGCCCGTAGATGTCGTCCGCGTTCCCGACGCCATAGGGCGCATCACCGATGTGATCCGACGCGCTCAGCACCGCGTGGACGGTACCGAGGGGTGCCTCTTGCAGGGCGAAGCGGACGTCGACAAATGAGGGCCAGGTGCGGGTCACGTGGTAGCGGATGGCGGGACCGGTGGCCGGACCGAGGACCAGGACGATGGAGCCGAACCCGGCCGCCAGGGCGTCGCTGGCCACCAGGTCGATGACCGCCTCGCCGCGGATCCCGACGGGGGCCAGGGGCTTGCATCCCCCGTACCGACGGGCTCGTCCCGCAGCCAGAATGACGAGAGCGGGCTTGGTCGACTTGCTGGTCACGCGCCCCAGCGCAGAACCGCGCTGGCCCACGTCATGCCCCCACCGAACCCGGTGAGGAGCAGGTTGTCACCGTCGTGCACCCGATCGTTGCTGATGGCGTCGTGGAGGGCGAGCGGAATGGACGCCGACGAGGTGTTGCCGTAGCGGTCGATGACGACCACGGTGCGCTCCTCGGGAATGCCCAGCCGTTGGCAGGCCGCCACAATGATCCGCAGGTTGGCCTGGTGCGGGACCAGCAGCGACACGTCGTCGGGGCCGAGCCCGGCATCGGCCATGGCCCGCTCGGCCGATTCGACCACCACGCGGACGGCCTTGCGGAAGACCTCCTTGCCGTCCATGTACAGGGTGCCCCCGTGCTCGCAGTACAGCAGGTGGCGCAGCGACCCGTCCGAGTTGAGGTTCCAGCTCAGCAGCTGCCCGGGACCCTCTACCGGCTCGATCACGACGGCACCGGCGCCGTCGCCCACAATGATGGCGATGGCCCGGTCGTCCATGTCCGTGATCTTCGAGAGGGTCTCGGAGCCGATGAGCAGGATCGGGCCCGATCCGGCGGCGATGAGGCCGGCCACGGTGACGAGGCCGTAGACGAAACCGGAGCAGGCCGCGTTGATGTCGAAGGCGCCTCCCTTGACGCCCAGGGCGTTCTGCACCGTGGGGGCCGTGCCCGGAACGATGCCATCGGGGGTCGTGGTAGCCAGCACCACGTGGTCGATGTCGGCCGCCGTTCTCCCCGCGCTGCGTAGCGCGTTCTGCGCGGCTTCGATGGCCAGACCGGAGGTCGTCCCGCCGATACGGCGCTCACGGATGCCGGTTCGCTCGGTGATCCACGCGTCGCTGGTGTCCAGGCTGACCGCCAGGTCGTCGTTGGTCACGACCTTGTCGGGCAGTGCGATGCCCCAGCCGGTGATGCGGATGCCGTTCACGACGAACCGGCACGGACGGCGTGGACGCCGACGAAGCCGGCATCGCCTTCGATGATGCCGCCGGTGTTGACCGCCAGTCCCAGCCGGGCCCCGCTCACCTGGCGCCCCCCGGCGCGGCCCCGGAACTGCGTGGCCAGCTCGACAACTTGCGCCAACCCGGTGGCACCGAGCGGGTGCCCCCGCCCGACCAGTCCCCCGCTCGAGTTGACCACGATCCCCGCCGTGTCCACCCCGGTGAGCCCGGCCTCGGTGGCCGGTCCCGCCTCGCCCGGCCCGAAGAACCCCAGTGATTCGAGGGCGTAGATCTCCTCGGGTGCCGTGGCGTCGTGCAACTCGACCAGGTCGAAGTCGCCGGGTCCGATTCCCCATGCTTCCCATGCCGCGTTGGCCGCTTGGGTGAGGCGGTCGTGGTAGTCGATCAGTCCATTTCCGGAGCGGGCCACCGACCCGATGATACGGGGAGCCGTGGCGGGGGCAGGAATCGCGGGTCCGGCCACGACGATCGCGGCACCCCCGTCGGTGAACGAGCTGCACATGAGCCGGGTGAGGACTCCGGCCACCTGCGCTGAGGCGAGCACCTCTTCGATGCTCGTGGTCCGCTGGCACTGGGCCAAGGGGTTGCGTGCGGCGTGGTCGAACGCCTTGACGGCCGCCGCGGCCATCTGGCGCGGGGTCACTCCCCGGTCCTCCATCAGCCGTTGGGCCCAGCCGTTGTTGAGTCCCATCAAAATGCTGCCCGCCGGATTGTCGTCTTCATGACGCCGGTCGTGCAGATCATGCCGGTAGTCGGCCGGGAGGCCGTCCTCGATCCCGGCCATGGTCTGCGCCCGGTCGCCCGTCCACATCTTCTCGACGCCGAGGGCCAGGACCGGACGGTCCATGGTGGCGGCGACCAGAGTGGCCAAGTGCAGCGCAGAGCTCCCCCCGGCGCAGGAGTTGTCGACGTTGACGATGGCGACATCGCTCAACCCCGCCTTGCGCAGCCAGGTTTGGCCGCGCACGCAGGCCTGGTCGTTCAGTCGGCCGGCGGTCGCGTTGGCGACGATGACCAGGCCGAGCTCATCGGGCGCGATGCCGGCGTCCTCGAGCGCCTCCTGGGTGGCCTGGTAGGCCATCATCTCAGGGGTGAGGTCGCGCCGGCTCATGTCGGTCATGCCGGTGCCCAGGATCGCGATGTCGGTGACGGTCATGTGGGCGCGTTCATCCGCTCACGCCCACCGGGATGGCACCGGCGCGGGCTACGAAGGCGGATCGCAGCAGGCCGAAATGGGAGACTGCCCCAGGGGCGGCGACCATCACCACAATGTGGCGGGCCCCCGCCTCGACGTAGCGGCCGAAGGCCTCCGCACACGTCTCGGATTCGCCGGCGACCAGGTGGCGTTCGAAGGCCCGGGGCGGGAGTCCGTACATGTCGGACAGCCACTGTCCGCCCTGCGCCGGCGCCTCGTCGTCGGGACCGACGCGCGCGAAGACCACCACCGCCGGCTCCACGTCGTCGGGATTGCGGCCGGCCGCTTCAGTCTCCTGCCGCAGTGCAAGTAGCGCCGGGGCATAGTCGTCCGGGGTGAGGAACAGCGGCACCCAGCCGTCGCCTACGGCGGCGGCCCGACGGCGGGCCGCCGGGCTGGAGCCGCCGATCCACAAGGGCACGCGGGCCGAGGTCGGCTCTTGGGGGTAGGTCGCGCCGGGTTGGCTCCCCGAGGTCCAGGCCCGCTGCATGGCCGCGATCCCTTCGTCCATCAGGCGGCCGCGCCGGTGATAGTCGACACCCGCCCGCGCGTACTCGACCGGATGGCTGCCGACTCCGACGCCCAGGACGAATCGACCCCCGGAGAGATGCTGGAGCGCCGTGGCCTGCTTGGCCACGGCGGCGGGCTGGCGCAGGGGGAGCTGCAGGACGCATGCGCCCAGCGTCGGGCGTCGCGTCGTCGCGGCGGCGACGGCCAGCGTGGTGAGGCACTCGTTGATCGGGTGGGGCCAGAACAGGTGGTCGACGGCCCACAGGGAATCGGCCCCCGTCGCCTCCGCTCGCACGCAGAGCTCGCCCACCTGCTGCGCCGTCCCCGTGGTAACACCAGAGGTACTACCAGCCTCATCAGCTAGTTCCCCCTGCAAGGTGGCGGGGAGGATCATTCCGAAACTCGGAAGAAGCCCTCCGTTTCCTACCGGCGTCACACCGCCATAGTACGCCGAGGAGCGCGCCCTGCCTATTCAATGGATTCCGGGCTGACCACCGCCCCGGTCGCCCCACCCGGGGCGCCGAGAACGGCCAGGGTGCAACGAGCGGCGCAGATGGCCCGGTCCGCGTCGTCGGTCACGGCAATTGACCAGACCTGCA
>Ga0302325_10017106_pt1 | contig 15339 bp, 12 predicted proteins | sample Palsa_T0_2_FD_201948 | JGI IMG/M metagenome (GOLD analysis project Ga0302325, IMG submission 201948) | Peat permafrost microbial communities from Stordalen Mire near Abisko, Sweden - Palsa_T0_2 | ecosystem: Environmental > Terrestrial > Soil > Palsa > Peat permafrost | place: Sweden: Abisko...
CATCCGCCGCGCCGGCGCCCAAATCATCCTCACCTATTTCGCCAAGCCCGCCGCCCGCCTCCTGGCCTAGTAGGGTGGCGCTATGCGCCGCCGCCCGCATCTCGCCCTGCTATACTTGCAACCAAGGAGTACGCACATGCGACGTCTGTGTTTTCTGCTTGTAATCCTTTCTGCATCGGTACCCGCCGCCCGCAGCCAGGTCGGCGTCTGGACCGGACAGTACACTCAAGGGCGCACCAGCGCCAACCTGAGTGAAACCGTGCTGACCACTTCCAATGTCAACACCAACCAATTTGGCCTGCTGTTTACCCGCGCCGTGGACGATTACAGCTATGCGCAGCCCCTCTATCTCCCAAATGTGACCATCGGTGGAACCGCCCACAACGTGGTCTATGTGGTCACCATCAACAACAGCGTCTACGCCTTCGATGCCGACAACGCTTCCTTGTCCGCCGCGCTCTGGCAGGTGAACCTCGGACCGGCCGCTGCACAGTCCGGCCACAACGCCCTGGCGCGCTGCGGTATCCTGTCCACTCCGGTAATCGATACGTCCTCGAACACCATGTATGTCGTCGCGCTCACCGAGCAGGACGGCAAGCAGTCCTTCACCTTGCATGCCCTCGACATCGCCAGCGGCAGCGAGAAATTCGGCGGCCCCGTAACCATTAAGGCCAGCGTCGCCGGCACCGGATCGGGATCCGTCGGCGGCAAGATTCCATTCACCACTGCCCAGGAGCTCCAGCGCCCTGCCCTGCTGTTGTTCAACAAAACCGTGTACATGGGTTTCGCCCGACAGAAAGCCGAAGGCGTCGTGCCGTTCCACGGCTGGGTGCTGGGTTACAACGCCACTACCCTGAGGCAGACTTTCGCCGTGAACACCACGCCCGACAGCAGCGAAGGCGGCGTCTGGATGTCCGGCAGGGGACCCGTGGCCGACTCCACCGGCTTCACGTTCATCACCGCCAACGGCGACGCCACCAGCCCCGATGTCGGCCAAAGCTTCGTCCGCTATGGCGCCAAGAATGCCCAGACCGGACTCTTCACCCCTTCCAACTGGTCCGCGCTCAATGCCAACGATTTCGACCTGGGCGCCGGCGGCCCGCTCCTGATTCCCGGAACCAGCCTCGTGCTGGGCGCAGGCAAGACCGGCATGATTTATCTCCTCAACATCACCGCCGCCGGCGCGTTCCAGCTTGTCCAGAGCCTGCAAGCTACGCCAGGCTGCTCCTCCAACGCCGATTCGAGTTGCGCCCAAATCCACAGCCCGGCGTTTTGGAGTCGCGCGGGCAGTAAGCCGGCGGCGCCGTCGCTGCTGTATGTCTGGGCGTCGAACGACACGCTGAAGGCTTTCAGCTTTAGCGGCGGCATGCTCAGTACGTCGCCCGTTTACCAAAACGCCCAGACCGCCGGTTTGCCGGGCGGTGCAGCGCTCTCGATCTCGGCCAACGGAGCCACCCCCGGCACGGGCATTCTGTGGGCCGCGATGTCTACGCAGGATGCTTCGGGTGCCGCGGTGCCCGGCGTCCTCCACGCTTTCAATGCTGCGAATGTGGCTACCGAGCTATGGAACAGCAACCTGAAACCCGCGGATGCGCTCGGCAATCTGGCCAAATTCGCAATCCCCGTGGTGGCCAACGGCAAAGTGTATGTGTCTACGTTCTCCAACCAGTTGGCGGTATACGGGTTGAAATAAAAGTTTCGAGCGATAGTCTTTTGCCGCGATCGGGAGCCTCCTATGAATGACCTTTCCATGAATACGTTGGGCGCGATTGAAGTATCACCCAAGATCGTCCAGTTCGGAATCTTCCTGCCCGGAGTCGATTCCGCCGCGGGATATACTGTTACGGTCAAAATCATTCACCAAACCGACCAGTATCTGCAGGCCGCCCAGCCGGCGCTGGTGCCGCAGACTCACTCGGTCGATCCCACCTACGGCGATTTCTGGTCCGGCCAGATCGACCTCAACACCGCGCCGCCTCCGCCGGGATCCTCCGCGTTCGGCAAACCCGGGCGCTACGTTTATCGCTATCTCGTGCACAGCCCCACGCGCGGCGATATCGACTTCATCATCGATCCGTTCTCCCGCGAAGTCGGCGTCGGCCGCCTCTCCGCCATCACCGTCGGCAGTACGCCGTACGCATTTTCCGCAAATGAAACTGTATGGAAAACGCCGCCCCTTAAGAACGCGATCATCTATGAGTTAATGATCAGCGAGTTTCGAGACGATCTCGGCCGCACCATCAATCAGCTTCCGTACCTGGCCGACCTGGGTATCAACTGCATTGAAGTGATGCCCGTCTCGAACGTGCTGGCCACCATCGATTGGGGATACGACCCCATCGGCTATTTCTGTGTCGCGGAACGCTTCGGCAAGACATCCGATTTTCAGCGCTTCGTGGATCTCTGTCACCAGAATGGCATCGCCGTCGTCGTGGATTCCGTCTACGGCCACACCGGCGGCGACTTTGCCTACACGCAACTCTATGGCGCGCTGCAGGGCGACCTGGCCAACCCCTTCAACGGCGGCAGCGGCGAGTTCGGCACGTTGAACGATTTCACCAAGCGGCTCACTCAAGATTATTACTACTCCGTCAATCAGTACTGGCTCGACACCTTTCACGTGGATGGATTCCGATTCGACGACGTGCCGGAGTATTATGACGGTCCCGTCGGAGTGGGTTATGCCAACCTTGTATTTTCCACTTTCCAATACATCAAATCCAAGGTGGGCGCGACGGATCATTATCAGCGATTCTTCGATGCGGCCGGAAATATCAACCTGATCCAGATAGCCGAGTATCTTCCGAATCCCCCCGATATTCTTAACGGAAGCTACTCGACCGGCACGTGGCAGGACGGCACGCTCGGCGCCGCCGCCAGTTGCGCCGCCGGCACCCCCGGCGCCATCGAGCAACTGGGACTGCAACTCGGACTGAACGGATATCCGGAATCCGTCACCGCCAACGGCGACACCCTCCCCAAGACCGGTCTGCAATACATTGAGAATCACGATCACCAGCGTTTCATCTGCAACTTCGGCACGGTAGCCGTCGACAACGATCCCGACGACGTGCTTCTCCAGCAAGGCGACCGGGACGGCAATTGGCCCAAGGTGCAGCCCTATCTGATTGCGCTGCTGACCGCCAAGGGAACGCCGCTGCTCTCCGAAGGGCAGGAATTCTGCGAGAATTATTGGGTTCCGGGGAGCGGCTATGGGCGCGTGATGCTCTATCGGCCGGTACGCTGGAACTATTTCTACGACAACGACGGTCAGCCGATCATCCGCCTAGTCCGCAAGCTGACGAAAATCCGCCGCGGCGGAACGCAGTTCAGCGATGGCGACCATTTCTTCTACAACGACAACGATAACTTCAACTCAAAAGGTTTGTTGGCCTTTTCCCGGCAGCTAGGAAGCACCTTCAGCCTGATTGTCGTCAATTTCACGGACCAGCAGCAGACGGCCAGCTTCAGTTTCCCGGTAAGTGGCGACTATGTCGAGCAGATCGAAGGCGCGCAGAACCTAGCGGGCGTGGCGGCCGGCGTGGCGCAGACTCTAAGTGTGCCGAGTAACTACGGGTGCATCTGGACCGTCGGGTAAACGGAGCAGCCGCGGACTGGTGCTTCTCGCCCTTTATTGGTCACGTATGCCCGCTCATTCCTTCGCTGGCCGGCGACGGCGTCAGGCTGCTCGGTCACCTTCGCTCCCGATAGATCTCCTCAAGCATCTCATCCACGTTGTCGGACTCCAAAAAGGCCCCCGCCAGAGCGCCAGGGTTCTTGATCGGTCGAACCCCCTGCATGTCCGCCAGCTCTTGAAGCGAGCGGCTCAGGAAGAACTCCTGCCGCCCCACCGCCAGCGAATGAATCGGCTCGACAGTCCGAATGCGCATCGACTCGGCCCGTCCCTTATGCGGTTTCATAATCGCTTCACCTCTCCGACTATAGCTGTAGCCAATTGATCAAGGTTGTTGGCGGTCCACGTATGCTGATACCGGTGTCCATTGCCATGCCAGAGCGACGACAGATTATCGTCCTGAATCCCACGTTCTATAAATCGCCGAACGTGCCAACAGAATACATCGGCGGCTTGGAGCGCGGGGCTGTCATCCGGTTCACCTGGGATGAGTCTTCCAACCAAGGGAGCTAATGCCGGGAACAATACTGTGGCATGCTTCTTAAGATCCTCATGAAACGTGCGAAGGTGATCGGTTACTTTGTTCTTGCGCGCGATGACGAAATCAACCCGCCTTGCTTCTGGATGCCAGCCATGGATCGCGTGCAAGACGTGGAACGCATAGCCGAGAAAGCATAAATAATCTGGCTCCGAAAATGACAGCCCCGGAGTTATGCGGCTCTCTCGAAGCTTGCGACACACGTTTTCTTCCAACATGGAGCGCTTCATCTCCGAAAAGATGGTCGATACCCCACCTGTTGTTGCGATGATATTTACGGCGGTACAGACCTTATCGGTCGCTTGCAAATGTGAAAGGCCGCGTTGCTGTTGCCACCTCGGACGCCGAACCTCGATCATGTGTAGGTAGGGAATTGGTGGGGGCGAATTAAGCACTCGCTCTTGCCAAGCCCGCACAAAATAGGTCCAGGTGTCTGGATCGGCGATGCACCCGCCCACAAGGAACGATCCCCCCGGATCTTGCGCGCCGCTCTCGTCCGAGAACGCTGTGAATACGGCCAATCTCTTCTCCCGACTGCGGATTCCACAGAAGAGTGACTTCATGAGATCCCGCTGTAAGTTGTGGCGAGACTTGCGCTTCGTTCCGTCGCATCTGAGGTCGCCGCGCTAAGCCGGAATAGCGGCGGAACGCAGTCCCGAAAACATTGGGCCGGTATTCGGATCCGCCCTCGCCATTTCCAGCTTACCACGCTCCGGCAACGGCAAGTATACAATTTCCAAAAAGAGCGGGTACAAAGATCGAGATCCACACGTCCTGCCTAATTCCTGGCTGCTGCGCGCCGTGAGCAGGACCAAGAACGTTGACCGACTCCGGCGGTGGTGGGGGCGGGATGACTACCAAGCGTTCCTGCACCTCTCAGAGGCGAAGCGGTGCAGCACGTCTTGCGAGCGCCTCAGGACCGATCTAGGATACACGCACGTCCTCCCGTTTCCGATCCTGGAGCGAGCCCGCGGGCGACGTGTCATGTACTATATGATTCACGCGACCGACCATCCCGAAGTTCCAAAGCTGATGACTTCTGCGTACAACAATGCCGTCAATCCGCTGCCGCCCGAGGAACAATTCCTCCTTGCACTTGAATCCGCCGTTCGTGCATCTCCAGGGTAGACGGCGAAACCCTTTAGCGGGCGCCGCCGGATATCCACGTCCGGCTCGCCGAAAACGATAGAGGACGGAGGGAGCCTCATGCCCGATAGCCTCCGTCATCTCGCCTGGCTTGCCCAAGGGCCGCAAGAGTCTCAAGAATTGCCGCGACGTCCGGAACGCGGGCGCGTGTGAAGGTGCGCGCGACAGCTCCGGGCGGCACCGGCCCGTGAGACTGCATCAGGAAGTCGCGGACAGCACGGACGCGCTCAGGGAGAGATGCCGGCCACGGCAGACGGCCCACGCGGGCCGGTTGCTGCTCTTCCTCCTCCATTTCCACCCCGAGCCCGGCTTGCGTTGCGCCGCTCGCTTGGAATTCGGGGCGGAGCCAGCGCACCAGCCCCGCGCGCTCTTCGGCGGCACGGGCGGCGTTCAGTTCCACTAGCCGGAAGAGGATATCTTCGGTGAGGAGGTCCGGGGGCCAGCCATAGGCTTCGGCGACGGCGCGATCCAGATCGTCGTGGAGGTCGCGGAGGACCGATACCAGGCCGCGGTCGTAAATGATCTGGCTGGCGGCATCGAGAGGCTGGCCCGCACGGAGCTCCTCCAGGACGTTGTACATCTCGGTGACGGTGAGCGTAGGGTGCAACTCCTGCCGTCGTTTGCGGTGCGCATCGAGTTGCTCACCGAGGAAGCGGATGCGCTCGCGAAGGGCCTCGGACGCGTCGGGGAACGGGAAAGGCTCGAAGCAGCGAGTCTTGTTATAGCGCGGATCGTTCCCGAAGCCGAGCCGGCCACCCGCTGCGAGCGCCCAGGCGACGTGAATTCGGCTGGAGAGAACACCAAGGATGAAGGCATCGCTCGATGCGATGTTGACCAGCATGTTGTCTGGCAGAACGGAGGCGTCGAGGAAAACGAAAAACCGGTGCTTTGAAGTTTCGACGGTCGCGATGTAGCGGCGAAGGCCTCTCAGCGCCGGCCGGAACTTCGCTCGCGGTTCGCCAAGAATCCACCAGTTAGACCTGTAGGATGGTCTGTTGTTCTGGTCGCGTTCAGGCTTGACGTGATCATATACCCACTGGTACACCGCCGGGAAGCGTCCGCGCACTTCCTCCGCCGAGAGGCCGAACAGATCGATCACCATCACACCGCGTGGGCGTGAGGTGAGGTCGCGACCGTTGCGGTATTCGCGAATGTGCTCGTCGAGCCCCGGAACCCGGCCGAGGCCAAGTTCGCGGGCCTGTTCCGGCGTGACGATAAAGCCCGCGCCGTGCAGCTTCACTCCCGGGCAGCTCAGCCCTTGGTTCGCCTCAAGCGCTACGGCTGCGGCCGTGTTGGGCCCAATGGTTAGGTCGGGATGTATCACGCCGCGCCGTTCGATGAATTCGACCTTGGCGGCGCCCTCCTCTTCGCCGGGTTCCTCTGAACCAACGCGCAACAGCAGGCCCTCGGACGTTCCGGCTTTAGCCACCGTCATCGCAATTCGGACGGCCGCTCCGTCGTATGAATCCACCCAGGGGTGATCGGGGATGGCAAACACGAGCGAGGCCGGCGTCGCCGGATCCGTCAGATGAGGCGTTACCACGCGGCGCTGAAAGGTCTGGCTCAGACTGTTCGTCGTGATGAATCCGAAGCGGCGTGTCTGGCCGGAACGCACCCGCTCGGCCGCCCGATGCCACCAATACATGACGTAGTCGGCGGTTTCCGGAACCTCACTGTAAACCGAGCGCAGCGTCTCTGTGTAGCCGTCTCCCAATTCGCCGCGCATCCGCCAGTTGCCGAGAAAGGGAGGGTTCCCTACAATGAAGTCCGCCGCCGGCCATTCAGCCCTCCTGGCGTTCGGGTAATTGAGGACTGGGCGGCGGGCGGACTCATCCGGAACCTCCTCGCCGGTGACCGGATGTTCCTTCCTGGTCACCCCGTCCCAGGTGGTCAGCGCGTTGCCGTGCTCGTCCAGGGCCGGCACAATGGCATCGTACGCTAGTAGTGCGTCGCGATATTCGATGTTATGGAAGCGGCTGATGACCGGCTCTGGCGGCGTGGAGGAAGCGCCCCACGTGCGGAAATGCCATTGTAAATAGCCGATCCAGAGAACCAGGTCGGTGATCGCGGCGGCGCGGGGATTTAGTTCGATTCCCCTAAGTTGGTGAGGATCGACGGTAAGGCCGGTTTCCCGGAGAGCCTGCTGGGTCTCCCCGAGGCCCTCCAGCGAATCGTTGATCTCGGCTTCGAGGCGCTTCAGATGTTCGAGGGTCACGTATAGGAAGTTGCCCGAGCCGCACGCCGGATCGAGGACTTCGATCGAGCAGAGACGTTGGCGGAAGTCGGTCAGAACGGCGATGGCCTCTTTCGTCTTGCCAGCGCGCTCCAGGGTCAGGGCGGCTGCCTGCACATCGCGCCAATCCTGACGGAGCGGTTCGACGACGGTGGGAATAACGAGACGCTCCACATAGGCGCGCGGGGTATAGTGCGCGCCGAGCCGGTGGCGTTCTCTCTCGTCCAGGGCGCGTTCGAGCAGCGTCCCGAAGATAGCAGGTTCTACGTCTTTCCACTCCGCGGTGGCGGCGATCCGCAGGATTTCGAATTGCTTGCGGTTGAGGGGCAGGGCCTCGACTGATTCGAACAGCCCTCCGTTGAAATGCAGGACATGTTCACGCAGGATCGGGGAGAAACCGCCCGTGTTCATCGTCTGCCAAAGGGACTCCACCATGGGCTTGAAATTCTGCAGGTCGTCCTGGAGAGTGGCAAGAAGATTGGAGAAGCTGTCTTTGGGCAGGAGGTAGATGTCTTCGGCAAAGAATGTGAAGATACAACGCATCAAGAATGACGCGACGGACGTTGGAGGGTACTCTCTTTCAAGATCACGAGCGAGATTTGCCAACTGCCAGGCTACAAATCGAGTCACTTGGGCGGAGATCCGGCTCGGGTCCAGGGCTAGCGGATCGAGCCAGATAGTGCGCAGGCGGGCGCGAACCAACTCGCTTTCGAGGTCGCCGAGCAGGATGCGATGCGTAAGAGAGTCCGGAAAAGGAACGTAGGCCTTCCCGGTGCCGGAGAAGTCCGCAAACAGTTCGATGGAATAACCGACGTCAACCACAATAAGGAACGGCGGCCAACCGTCGGCTACAGGAAGTGCCTTGGCGTATTGCTCGGCCTGATTGCGGGCACGGAGCATGGCTTCGTCCCAGCCCACGGTACCGCGGACGCCGGCGCCGCGGCGGCGCGGAGCCTCAAACAGGAGAGTGCGTTCGGGCGCGACGCTGCCCTGCTTGGCTTCCAGGACGAAGCAACCGCGCTTATATAGATCGATGAAACCAACGCTGGTCGATCCGCCCGCATGGTGGAAGGTCACAGGCCGTTCAAAAACGTAGCGATTTTCGCGCTCGTCGGAGACGGCGGGATCGGGGCGCGGAACGCCAAGGTAATCGCACAGCTCGGAGAGAAACAACTGGTAATTAGCTCGTTCCGCGGCGGCAGAGGTCTGCCATCGCTGGATAAATGGATGAACGGCCATCTGGGAAAGTTTAGATTCTTCTCTTCAGCCCGCGCACGCGCCGCAGTCCGGCCCATTGTACCAGCGCCGGACAGTCTTCGTCTTATCGGCGTTCATCGGCGTTCATCGGCGGCCAACTCGCCTTCCCCGTGTGCGCCCCCCGGACAAGAACATCAGCGAGCCGTTTGCAGCGGCACCTCCGCACGCCCTATACTAAATGCGAGGCACGATGGCGACGGAATACGTCGAACAGCGCGACGGCGGATATTACATTGTCGGGAGCCGGGTCTCCCTTGATTCCGTCGCATACGCCTTTCTGCGCGGCGAATCGCCCGAAGGCATCGCCGAATCGTTCCCGGCCCTCAGCCTGGAGCAAGTCTTCGGGGCTATCGCATTTTGCCTGGCGAATCGGGACGCCATCGACGCCTATCTACGGGACGGACGGGCCGAGTTTGCACGCATGCGCGACGAAGCCCGGCTAAAACATCCAACGCTTTATGCCAAGCTGGAGGCCGCCAAGGAAGGCGTGCGCAGTCCTAGTCTATGACGCCCTAGCTTGCCCAGTCACAAGCCACCCGCCAACCCCGATGAATCTCCAAACGCCACCCAAGTCCCGCCAAATCCGGCCCCCAAGTGCTCCCATAAAACGATGATCCAAGAACATTTACAAGAAATCGGCTTTGCTCTTGGGTTCGTCTGTCCAAAAAACAAAACACCTCGCCACGCACCCTCACCCGCCAAAACCGCCACCCCCCATCCGCTATACTGGTCATGGAACGGTGGTACGCGATCGTCAACGAAACCAAGGTAGGCGCCTTCGCCCTATCTGCGTTTATCTGTGTCCATCTGCGGCCAACCCGTCTTTCCCCTGCCTCCTCCAAAAACCCCCTCCAGCCCAATGATTACAAACCCGTTACCCCAAATTGGGTTTAGACGTCCAAAAAAGCAATCCCCACCGTCCGCCCCCGCCATCCGCTATACTGGACTTGGCCGCGAATGAACTTTTCCCGCGGCCCCGTCGTAGTTCCCTAACGAGTACCCACCAAAATATGACCGCTCAAATCGCAAGCATCCAAGCCGATCAGATTAAAGCGCTCCTGGCCGATAAAGGCTACCAGGTTACCGAACCCACTCCCGGCGTCCTGCGCGTGCAGGATCTGCATAGCGGCGTGGCCGTCCAGGCCGTGCTCGAAGGCGACGTCCTGTACCTGTCGCTCACCTGCACCGTGGCCCCCGAATCCGCCATCACCCCGCCCATGATGCGCAGCATGCTCGACGCGCATAACGGCATCTCCACCTCTTACTTCCAGCTCTACGGTGCCGGCCAGGGCCAGACCGCCATCACGCTCAACAATTTCTGCAAGCTCGAAGACCTCGGCCCCGAGGACCAGGACGATATACTCTCCTGCGTGCATTTCCTGCTGGTCGACGTCCTGGTGGCGCGCCGCATTCTGAGTGGTTTGGTGTAACCGGAGGCAAATCCAAATGGCATTCTTAAACGATATTTTCAATCGCGCCGGCCGCGTCGCCCGCGGTCAGGCTAATGAAGGCATGAGCGCCGTCGAAGACGCTACGTTCGACGCCACTGTCCGGCAGACCGTCGCCGACATGCGCAACGAGTTGAATAAGGCCGTGCAGGCATCCGCCGTGGCCATGAGCAATTACAACCGCCTGGACGCCGAATATCAGAAGTACGTCCGGCAGTCGCAGGATTGGAAGGCCCGCGCCGGCCAGGCGCTCGACGCCAACAACGAAGACCTGGCGCGCAAGGCTCTGGCCAAGAAGGCGGAATGCGACCAGCAGGTCACATCCATGCAGACCTCCGTCGATCAGGCGCAGAAGGCCAGCGACACGCTCAAGCAGCAGGTGGGCGAGCTGAAGCGCAAGATAGACGAAGCCGAGCGCACCGCCACTACTCTGGTCGCGCGCAAGAACGCCGCGCAGGCGCAACGCAAAGTGGCCGAGGCGCTGGCCGGAGTGGGCAATGCCGATAACGCCTTCGCGGCCCTCAACCGCTTCGAGGAAACCGTATCCAAGGAAGAAGCTACCGCCCAGGCTTTCAATCAACTGGCATCCGCCGGCAAGGACGACGACCTGGAAAAGCAATTCGCCGCCTTGGGAAGCCACGGCACCGACGCCGAACTCGAAGCCTTGAAGCGTGAGCGCCAGTTGAAGGCGCCCAGCATTCCGTTGTCCATAGCGGCGCCCCCCGACAAGGTCGGCGGGCAAGCTAGCGGCCAGTAGCCGCGCACTTATGGGTCCCATCACTCTCACGCTGTTACTCGTCCTGGGAGCGTTGCTCTTCATGATTCTGAAAAAACTATTTGAACGGCCGCCGGCCGCGCCCGCCACCCCGAAACAGGATCTCGCCAGCTTGACCGTAGCCGACGCGCGCGTGGGCGATAACATCTCCATTACCGGCGCGGGCGATAACTTCAGTGACTTGGATTTCACGGTGGACCACGGCAATCAATATGAGGCCGGCGAAAAAAAGTGGTTCGACGTGAGCGGCAAGCACGCTGAACGGCGCGTAGTCTTGGAAGTGCACGACGAAGACGACGAACTGGATGTGCGCGGCTTCCTCGATGGCAAGAAGCTCTCGCTCGAGGACCTGGGCCTCTCCGAAGACGACCTCGCGCAAATGGATCAGCGCCAGAACACCGCCGACAATTTCGAGTTCGACGGCAAGAATTGGTATTACCGCCTGAGTAAAGAGGTGGGCGCATTTCACGACGGCCAGGCGCAAGGCGCCGGCTACTACGGGTGGGAGTTCATCGAGGAAACCGGCAATCGCTATCTCTCCATCCGCAAGAAAGAAGGCGAACCATTCAGCGCCAGTGTAGCCGTCAAACTAAATCCGGCGGATATCGCCGTCTTCCGCCAGTAGGGTGGCGCCATGCGCCGCCATGGGGGGCGGGCTTTAGCCCGCGCGGGGCTTAAGCCCCGCTCTTAGCCCGTACCTATTAAAGGAGCCACTATGAGCCGCCGAGGGCTAGAAGTCCTAGCCGTCATCCTAACCTTCCTGATCGTCATCGTCCTCTTCGCGGGCTTCGACAATCTCCCGCGCAAGACGCGCGCCGAAATCTCAACCGAAACCCAGCAACTCGCCAAATCTCAAACCCAATTCCGCTCCACCCAGGACGAAGTCACCGCCGATCTCACCGCCGACCCCGATCTTTTCCGCGCGCACGACATGAACACGGCCTTCCCGGAGCGCTTCCGCATCGCCGCCGGCGAACTCCAGGTCGCCCAACGCGACGCCTCCGAGCTCGATAATCTCCTCAAAGCCAACCGCCGCCAGGATCAACCGCAGGCCGAAAAACTCCTGCAAGAGGAGCGCGCCAAACGCGCCGCCGCCATCAACGAAGCCACGGCCATTCAGACCGAAGCAGCCCACTGGGTCGACATGAAGCGCAATCTGCCCACCGAGCTGCAGCAGATGGCCGCCGACCACCAGACCTTGCAGCACTGGGATTTCTCGGCGCTAGCCGCTACCGTCACCCGCGCCGAAGCCGACTGGCCGCAAAAACAATCCGATCTCGATACGCGCCTCACCGCCCTCCGCGCCATTCCCGCCGATGCCGAACAAGCCTGGCAATCGAGTGACGCCATGCGCCGCAAGGCCGAGGCTAAGGATCTCGCGGGCCTCGATTACGCCGGTCTGCTCGGTTCCGCCGAAACGCTGCATAACGATGTCACCGTGCTGCCCGCCCGCACCGTGGAACTCCAGTCTCTAACCGGCCAGCTATACACTTCCTGGGACAAAGTCCTAATGGATCTGCGCGACCGCAAGTCCGGCGGCGTGCGCGATTACGAAGAAGAAGTCCGCACCGTCAAGACCAAGTTCCCGGATGCCGCCGGCAAAGACGGTGTTACCACTTCCGACGAAAACTGGGTCGAAATTCCCAAATCCACTTACCAGGTCTGCGAAAACAACATCGGCATGTCCATCGCGCACAAGCCGGTGGGCAAGTACGATACCGAAGTGGATGACGTGCCCCAACCGCCTGGCTTCGCCTATATGGCGCCGGTCGGCGAGCGCAACCAATATGGTTATTGGGACCACTCGGGCGGCGGCAATTTCTGGGTCTTCTACGGACAGTACGCGCTGATGCGCGATCTGCTGTGGGGACACAGCTACCGGCCGGTTCCGTCTTATGAATGGGAATCCTACCGCACCGCGCGCTCCTACGGCAGGACCTACTACGGCCGCGATGAAGTCGCCGGCGCGCCCAAGTATGGCACGCACGGCACCTTCACCCAGCAGCATTATTCCGATAGCCGCTACATGCGCAGCTCGGGTGGCTACAGCAGCTCAAAGTATGCGAGCGGCGGCCTAAAGAGCGGCCAAAGCAGCGAGGGCCACACGTTCGGCTCCGGCGCCAAGCCGCCCAGTTCCGCATTCAGGCCCAGGAGCTCACCCAGCTTCCGCCCGAGTTTCCGTCCACCGTCCGGGGGCCGGTCGTTCGGCCGCCGCCATTAAACAGAACCCGGCGGATCTGTCATAATGCGTTTGAGGGAGAAGGGCGCCGGTATGAGCGGAGATGACACCTACGAGGCTAAGGTCGTCGAGTTCGCGTGCCGCAACCGCCCTGCGGGATCGAGCGTGGGCCCGATCGTTCAGGCGGGTACCCTGGACGGCGAGGTGATTCAGGTCGGCGGGCGCGACGAGACAATCAACATTCACATGAAGTCCGGCGACGACGTTCACCGTTGCATAACCACCAAAACAATCGCGCGTCAATTGGCCCAACACCTTTTTGGCGCGCCCGTGCGCGTCCGTGGCATGGGAACCTGGTTCCGCGCCGAGTCGGGTGGATGGAAGCTCCATCGGTTCGATATCGAGAGCTTCCAGACCCTCGACGACACTCCGCTGTCGAAGATTTTCGAAGGGCTGCGCGCGCGATTGGCGCCGCCCGAATCCGGGCGAATCAATCCGGCTGAAATGATGCGCCAGCTTCGAGAGGAGCGATAGCTCTACGGCCGCCTTTGACAGCACCCGCCTTTCACGCCGCACTTTCACCAAGGCGCTAGCCGCCGCCCCCTGGGTCGTGCGCGCCCAACCCGCGCCCGCCCGGGCGCGCATCAAAATCGACACCGAGCGCGTCATCGGCGACATAGATCCCAAGATCTACGGCAACTTCATCGAACACCTGGGCCGCTGTATCGAAGGCGGCGTCTTCGACGAAGGCTCGCCTCTCTCCGATGCGAGCGGCTTTCGCCGCGACGTGCTGGATGCCGCCAAAAAGCTGAACGTCACCCTCCTGCGCTGGCCGGGCGGTAACTTCTCCTCGAATTACAACTGGATGGACGGCATCGGTCCGCGCGCCGAGCGTCCGCGCCGCCTCGAAATGGCGTGGGGGACCGTCGAAGACAATCGATTCGGCACTCACGAATTCATGGAGTACGTCGAAAAGCTCGGCGCCGAACCGTACTTCTGCGCGAATCTGGGAACCGGCTCCTGGCAGCAGGCCCAACAGTGGGTGGAATACTGTAACTCGTCCGAAGACACGGCCATGACCCGCCTGCGCAAGCAGAATGGCCGCGCGCAACCCTGGAAAGTGACTTACTGGGGCCTGGGCAACGAAATGGACGGTCCGTGGCAGATGGGTCACCGTTCGGCGGAAGACTACGGCAAATTCGCGCTGGAAGCCGCCAAGCTGATGAAATGGACCGATCCGCATGTCAAGCTGATCGCCGCCGGATCGTCCAATTTCAGCCCGAACGCCGATTGGACCGGCTGGAACCGCACCGTCCTCGAGTATCTGAAGCATTACGCCGATTATTTGTCGCTGCACACTTACGTCGGCAACGCCGCCAACAATTTCAGCGAGTTCATGGCCAGCTCCGTCGAACTCGACAGCCGCACCAAGACCGCCGAGGGTATCGTCGCGGCCGCGCTCTCCGGCGAACCGGCCAGCCGCCGCATCTACATCGCCTGGGATGAGTGGAACGTCTGGTATCGCGCGCGCGGGGAAGGGAAGCAGAGCGGCCGCCGCATTCTGGAAGAGCGCTACAACCTGGAAGACGCCCTGGTGGTCGCCACTTTCCTCAATTCCTTCCTGAATCATTCCCACATCGTCAAGATCGCCAACATGGCGCAACTGGTGAACGTCATCGCACCCATATTCGCCAGTGACAAGGGCATATTCCTGCAAACTATTTACTATCCGCTGCAGCTCTTCGCCAGCAATAGCAAAGGCAAGTCGCTGGAGTTGTTTGTCGATAGTCCGAAGTATTCGACCAAGCGCTTCCCAGAGGTGCCTTACCTCGATACTTCTGCGGCGTATGACAATGGCGCGCTGGTGTTGAATGTGGTGAACCGCCACCCGGACCAGGCCATCGACGCGGATATCGAAGCGCAAGACAAAGAGTTCTCGGGCGCGGTCGAGGTGTGGGAGGTCAACGGCCCCGATATCAAGGCGGAAAACGATTTCGATTCCGCCAAGGTGCGCGCCGTGGAACGCTCCGCCTCCGCGCAGGGGAACCGGCTGGCCTATCGCTTTCCGCCGCATTCGTATACCATGTTGAAGGTGAGGCTGGTGTGACCGCGCGTAACCTGATTCCGTT
>Ga0302325_10017107_pt1 | contig 15339 bp, 13 predicted proteins | sample Palsa_T0_2_FD_201948 | JGI IMG/M metagenome (GOLD analysis project Ga0302325, IMG submission 201948) | Peat permafrost microbial communities from Stordalen Mire near Abisko, Sweden - Palsa_T0_2 | ecosystem: Environmental > Terrestrial > Soil > Palsa > Peat permafrost | place: Sweden: Abisko...
GAGGGCGCCCGCGCCCGCGGGGGAGTGGAAAGATATTGGCTACGCTCACCCTTTCTACTGGGCGCCGTTCGTGCTGATCGGCAATTATCGTTAGCGGGGAGCCAGTTCAGTGTTGCCGGCTCGCTGTGATGGCATCAAGACAATCTTTTGATAACTCCGCCTTATGTTCCTGCATACAAGCATGCCTTTTGGCATCGTCGCCAAGATCACTTGCACATAGTCTCTTCGCATCTGCATAGCAGGCCTTTTTCACCATCTCGTCGGTTTCCGTTGGTGGCGGCCCCGGCGGCGGGCCTAAAATGTCCACGATCTTGGGAAGCAACTGCGACGCGATCAATTGGTCCCCTTCCGCATTCAAATGCACGCCGTCCTGCTGGTGATATTGCGCGGGAAGACTTGCGCCGCTTACCGGAATTACCGTGATGCCGCGAGCCTTTAACCGCTCATTGATCGCTGCCATGTCAGCATCGCCCTGTTCGCGGCTTATGCCCTTCAAGGAGTTGTTATAAATTCCACCGCTGGTTTCCAGAATTACGATCGTCGTTCCCTGCGGAATGTCGGAGTCCATTCGGTCGCGCATCTCCGCGGTTGTGTTGCCATAGATGCCCGCATTGAGAACGTTAGCGACATAGCCCTTCGCGCGCAGCATTTCCTGAAGCTGTGCCGGCATCGTTTCTGTTGCGGCAAGGTTCCATCCAGAGATATTGCTGGCTCCGAAGGCAACGATCTGGGCATGGGAACGAGCAACAAAAGCGATCAAGACGACGAGGACAACCGAGAATCGCTGGAACCGCCGTACCAGCATATCTGACATTGCTTCACCTCAATGAGCGTTCCTTGCAATAGAAATCAGTGCCTTGACCTGGTTGCCCGGTGCATGAGTGTACGAACTGGATCAGCCTATTGCGCCGGCTGCACGATCACCGGTGACGAGGCTCCATTCAGATAAGCCGGATCAATCGCCGCCAGGTCCACACGAAAGCTTACTGAATCTGCCGTGGGAAAGTTCGCTGGCACACTCTGCGTCACCTTTCCCGTCGCAGCCCACTCAACTCCCCGCTGAAAGGTTGTCATGAATCCCACGCAGCTTAGAGCTGCTGCATCGTGGCCCAGGGTGGTGTGAAAGACTCTTCCGCTTCCATACGACAAAACCATCAGCATCGGCTCATCGTGACCGGTTCCTTTGTTCTTCGGGTCGGAATGCGCGGTGGCCAGCACCGTCATGTTCTTTCCGGGGCCGCGCAGAGTCGCATAGAGCTCATCGGGAGCATGCATCCATGCGGCCGGAAGGCCTCGCAAAATCGGATGATCCGCCTTCCGGGTCACCACCTGAAACGGCAGCCTCGCGCCGTGCGATCCGGCGCGGCCCGGCGTGGGATCGGAGACCAGCTTTCCGTCTTTGAAGTACCACATCGGCCCCGCGGCCTCAGTGCGATTTCGCCATCCGCCCATCCCGATCATTTGGTTGAATTCGGGCCAATCGGGAAACGCATTATCAGCTGCGTGCACCACAACCAGCCCTCCCCCACTACTCACAAACTTCTCAAAATCGGCGCGGAGTGCCTCAGGCCACGTCGGGCCGTCGTAGTTCAGCACGATTACCTGGTAATCGCTCAACTTTGGGTTGAAGTTGCTGAAGTCTCCATCCGAGGCCGGCGCGGTCATCACCGTCACCTGAAACAGTCCGGTCTCTTCCAACTCGGCCCTCATCACCTGTGTGGCGATCTTCCAGTTGTGATAAGGACCCGCGCTCTGCCCGTCGAGCAGGAGCACACGGATCGATCCCCCGTGCGAAGCCATCGGAGCCTCTTGTTGAGCCACGCAAATCGCTGAAGCCGACAGCATTCCACTCAACATAGCAAACGTCACAAATTGCCGCATCGTCCATCCTCGGCGGAAGCGATACTCCCGCAGGCAAACGAAGGATACACGAGCCGACCGGCTTGAGCCTTGGGCGGTCTGTGACTTCGTTTCCGCGCGCCGCACGTTCCCCGCAAAAGCAAGAAGGGCCAATCCTCTGGATTGGCCCTTCAGTTTCATTGTTCTCCCGCCGGCCTACTTCGGCGGAGTAGTGGGTTCACTGCTCGGAGTGGTGCTCGAGCCCGAACTCGGTGTGGAAGAGTTCGGTGTCGTCGACGTGCCCGACTTGCTTCCGGAAGAACCCGTCGTAGACCCGGAACTGCTCGACCCGGACCCGGTTGAACTCTTCGAGGCGGTGCTGGAAGCCTTGGAAGGCGTAGCAGTTGGGGTTGTTCCCGTGGGAGTCGTCAATATAGGCACCTGAGGCACTGTCACGTTGGTGGCCGGGGCCACACTCACCTTCAGCGTCGCGTAAGTAACATCGGGAAGCGCAGCCTTGGCCGCCGTAGTTGGGTCCGCGCTGGCTGCCAGATCCTTCGGCACAAGGTATCCATTGAGCATCTTCAGTCCTTCCATCTGCGAACTGAGCGCCGTAGTCGAGTGGGACGGAACAATCACATACTCGCCTGTAATCAATCGCAGCGCGTCCGAGTGCATATTTCCCGAGTCCACCGCGTCGTAGGAGGCCACAACGTCTTTCAGCGGGCTGTTGATGATGAAGCCCGCATTCTGCACCAGGATGTTGTAAAAGCTGGTGAAGGCTTTGATGGCCGGCACGCTGATGGCAGGAAGTGTCACCAGCGGAGCAGCAAGCTGTGCACCCTGCAGGCCCATCGAGATGATCTTGTGCAACAGCGCGTGCTTGTCCGGCAGCGTCAGGTTCAGCGCCATCTTGCCCTCTGCATTTGGCAGCAGGATGCGGTTGCCACCTGAGGTGCCACCCGATCCATCCGAAGTAGTACCGTTAAGCTGCTCGATTGTCGGCATCTTGGCGACGCTTGCTGAGCGGGCAAAAATCGATGCCAGCGTGGCCCAGGCGAGCGGCGCTATGTACTGCGCCATCGGCGTGGTCTGGGTCGCGTGCAGTGCCAGCTGGGCAGAGGTCGCATCCCCGATCTTGTGTTCGTCCTCCTGGCTCGAGTGGAAGCCGCTGACGCTTACGCTCACCACAGCCGCTCCGTCCATCTTGGGCAGTTCGTCGCGATCGATCTTCTCCGCATAGCGCAGGCCGGTGTTGTCGGCGTAATGAAAGAAGCGCGGCAGTTTATCGTCCTGCACATGTTCGGGGATAGGCTCCGGCGTCGCCTCGCCACCCGGGCCCCTGGTCATGGTGGCATGCGGCTTGGTGGGATCCACATCGTCAAAGAATCCGCCCCAGAACTCGGCATGCTGGGTGTTGGAGGGGATGTCGCCTGCGGCCTCGATAGCGGCCATCAGTTCTCGGGGAGAGACAATCTCTCCGAGGATTCCGGAAAACGCGGCGGCAGACATCACGTTTGTAAAAAAACTACGACGGTCCATATCGATCTCCTGTTGAAGACTTCCGGCTTGAGCCGGATGTGTTTGCCGACGCCGGCTCTATGTTGGAACCCCTGCCCCTGCCGGGGTTGACGACTGTTCTAGCACACCAGGGTTAAATCGACCACGCTTAAAAACGGCCAGAGCTAAGGACGGCTCGGGACTACTACTTGCTGTACCTGCCATGCCGTCACGACAGGCGACGCGCCCCGGCTGCCGGCATCGTTCAGGTCAACCATCAGCTGATCGAGGCCTGAGCCGCGGCTCCTGCTCTCGATCACTCCGTCAAAGGTCAGCAGGCTCAGGTTGTTGATCTTCTCTTTCGTGGCCAAAAGAAAGAGCGTATCTGCCCCATAAGGCGGTGTCACCTGTTGCGTCATTACTGTGAAGGAAGTTGGAAATGCCCCCGATGCATCCAGAGGCGGGCCCTGTGCCGTCCCATTGGTATTGTCGCTTGGGTACAGCTGGTATGGGTTTGCGGCGCAGTCGAATCCAAAAAGATAGAAATACTTGGGCGAAATCGATCGACCTGAAAGCTGGTCCGCTGTAGCCACCAGGCGCGCATCGTACTGCTCTTCGGGATGCAATGGGTCGGTCGCCGCCTGGTTGTTGCGCGCAATCTGCAAATGGTAGGGCCAATCGCTCACGCCCGGCACCAGCGAAGGAAGCTGTTGCCACACGCGCAGCTTGCCCAGCCGCAGAATCCTTCGCGCAATCACCGGAGCAATGCTGTCTTCCGTCGCAGCACTCGTCTGGTCGTGCAGCCACGCCGTGCGCACGGGGAACGAGACGTCGTTGCGGCAGACCACCTCGGGATTCTTGCCCCCGTTGATCTCGGTCTCAACGGTGTCGTTGGTTTCTTCGCTGCGCACATAGTCCGTATCCTTGTGCTCGGCCAGCACGCGCGGGTCAAACAGAGCGTATTCGGGCGTCCCGTCTTTGCGGACGCGCATGGCAAGGAAGTAATTGGACTCTGACAGATTGTCGGTGAATCGGAACGCGTTGCGCTTGAATGGCTCGGTGCGGCGGATTCGGTCTGCCACCGAAGGCGGAGGGCCAAGCACCAGAAACGCGGCTCCTTTTGCTCCCGGACCCGGCTTCACCGCTTTTCCAGTCTGCCCGTACGCCTTCCAGCCGCCTGTCTCCTGCGTCACCAGGTAACTCACCGGCGCTTCGGTTGGATCGTCGACCCATGTGAGTCCTGGGAACTGCGCCTTCACACCTGCGATTGCCGCCGCGCTCGGAACAGGCTCGGGATGCGGCAAATAAACGATGAGCCGCGCCGCCTCAGGATAAACAAAGTTCGAAACTGCAAAGATCTGCCCTGGTTTAACCTGTGACGAACCGCTCTTCACTGCCGCCGTCGAGACGGTAGGCGTACTCACGGCATTGATAACGAGCACTGTCTTCGATCCGTCATCGCCCGCGGTTAGCGCCGTCAGCTCAGTTCCCACGCCGAACCCCGCTGCGCTGCCCACGTCGAGAGCGATCTTCCCGGTCTCTACCTTGGTCACGCGCAGATGCAGTTCATCTGACGCAACCGGTTCGCCGAAGAGGCTTTCATGAACCCGCCCTTCCACCGACGGCTGTTGAAAATCCAGCGGATCCGCATGCATCATGCTCGCCACGGCAGACACCACATCTTCCGCACTCAACGCCTGCTTGTTCTCGCTCAGCACACGAATCAGCGCCCGCGTAAACGCCCCATGCACCAGACCATCCTCGGGATAGCTCGCCTCCACCGCCGATTGCGTCGGTCCCGCGGCGGCCAGGATGATTGCGTCACCCTGCTGTGGAATCCGCTTCAGGTCCGACTCCAGCACCGCGCCGGACTCCTTCGCCACGTCGTCATCGTCGTATGGCAGGGTGCGCTGAACGGCCTGAGTGATGCCGCGCGCCATGGTTCCGCTGTTGCAGCTGTCATAGATCGCCGTGAGCCGCGCCTGCTTGTCAAAAACAATCTTGTCGAACAGCAGCGCAAGCTCCTTGTCGCGAATATCTTTCACGCCCTTCCACGCATCCACCGGAACGATCGTCTGGTCGCGCTGATTCTTTGAAGACTTCGAGTCGAGCCGCTGCGATCCGTGCCCCGAGTAATAGATCACAACGCGGTCGCCCTTTTGCGTGTCGTCGATCAGCTTATTCAGTGCGTCCAGAATCCCCTGCCGGGTAGCGTCCTGGTCGTGCAATTCGCGAATATCGGTGAAACCGTAGGTGTGCTCCAGCAGAGCGTGCATCGCCGCCACATCGGTTGGCGGTCCCTGAAGACTGTGCCACGTGGCATTCGGCGCGAATCGACTGTCAGTGCTGTGCCCTGTACCCTGGTTCGGAAGAGGAGTGCCTTTGGGTGGTGCATACGTCGCGATCCCGATCAGCAGTGCGTGACTCGTCGCGCGAGTCTGCGCGAAAAGAGAAGCCGTCGAACCTGCAGCCAGACAAAGAGAGACAGCAGCCCACACACACACGGTCTGGAGCGTTGGGGAAGGTCTTTCGTCGAGCATGATGAACTCCTGCTTGTGAAAGAGGAAACAACGATAGCACATCCGCGTGGACGTGAGATTCTCTAAAATGTTTCGGTTTCGTGCAAACTAAGCTGCAATTGCCCAGGTTGCGAGCAATTCCTTAAGGCCGCTTTAAGGATTCGCGACTGGCGCGGGTGTTTTTGCCCTGAGCAGCTTGATCGACACAGTGCCTGTCTGCTCCGACACATGCATCTTCAAAGTTGCTTTCCGGCCATTGCCCGTCGCTTCGATCTCATAGTCGTCCGGTCCAACGTCCACCTTGCAAACCCCTGTCGTGCTCGTAAAGCACGATCCGGCAAGCGTTCCGTTGGCGTTCTTCACCACCACGTGCGCATTCTCCACGATCTTGCCCCACATCAGCACGCGCACCGTGAGTAGATTGCCGGGTCCGCGCACGCCCGCGGTCTCGTTTGGATCGATGGGCTCTTGCGGCGGCTTCTTTGGAGCAGCTTTGGGCGGCGTCGTCTGGGCCGGGGGTTGAGTGCTCTGTGCCGGAGAGGCCAGCGTCCACGCCAAACTTCCCGGCATCGCTGCCAGGGTGCAAAACAATACGAAGCGCTTACTGCGCGCTGATCTCATGGTTGACCTCCTGTCGCGATTCAACGGCGCTCTTCTCTGCGTGCCGCTTCAGGTGTTGTCGCTTCAGGTCCCGAAACTCGTGCCAGATGCCGAGCACTTCTTCTCCTAGAGTGTGGAACACAATCATCAAGAGCGGAATAAGAAAATCGAGAAAAAGCCCGAGATTCTGCAGCAAAGTGTAGGTCAAGAGCAGGCTGAGGACGAGTCCGACGGCCAGAGCCGCCCACTTCCACAGCACGTGAATCTCAAAAAGGCCAATCACCGCCAACGCCAGAACCAGCCCGACTTCGATGATCTCCGCGGCTGAATCCGAAACCGGCGCAAACGTCCCCGTGCGATCGAGCATCGCCTCAACGTAGTTGGCATGCAGCATCACGCCCGGCTCCATGCCGCCGGGAGAATTGTGCTGATCCACCAGCGGGCCCACGCCATAGCCATTCGCGTGCCAATTCGCCCCCACAAGCACCAGCTTGTCGACCAGCTGATCCCTCAGCGCGGCCGGGTCTGTCTTCATGATCTGGTTGCCGCTGAAGACGAAACTCCGCCCGTTCAGCTGCTTGTCAAAGTCGGCTTCGTCCAGATACTCAGAGAAGCGAAATCCATGTCCGGTATCCGCGGAGGAATCCGCTCTCGCCGTCGGGTCGGCGATCCCGGTAACCGCGAGCGACATCGAATCCAGTTGGCCGCCATTTGCGAGGGGGAGCGTTCCAGCAATCTGCCGCATGTCGAAGGGAAGTTGGATGTACCCGCGAACCACGCACGGCAATTTTGGCAGCTTTGCGGTGTAGATGGACGGCATCTCCGTGTAGCCGTCCGCGCCAAACTGAATCGACGAGGCCAGCACCACGTGGTGGCCAGCCGCGCACATGCGCTCGATAGCGGCCACCAGCTTTGCATCTTCCGCCTGGTAGTCCGTGAATTCAAAATTCGGGTCGTCGGGACGCGGCGAGCGCAGGTCCATATCGAGCGCCACCGTGTTCACGCCCAGCGCATCCAGCTTGTCGAGCAGACTGGCAAGCACGTCGCGCTTGAGCGGAGTGCGCGACTGGTAGGAATCGCCCCAATAATCGTCATCGTTCAGCAGCACCAGGGCCGTGCGCTTGGGATAGAGTTGCGACCGGTCCCGCATCATCATCTCTCTGTGATAGAGCGAATAGCGAACCTGCGTCAGCCAGGGCGCGTGGTTCAGCACATGTCCCAGCAGAACTCCGCCCGAAAGCAGCAGGGCAAAGCGCAGCCAGTGACCCCATCCCTTGCGAACGAATGGTTGGAGAATGGCTCGAAGGCGATCGACGATCGGCATGGATTTGCTTAGCCCTCTGCGGGAAGGGGCGACAAAGTCGAGGCTAAGCGATGAAGGGCGGGTTTTACAACTGGACTATTGTTTCGGGGTTGTTCGCGATGTGTGGAACAGCTCGCGCCCCCGGGCCAGTGCGCGCTGGTCAAGTTCCACGAGCTTCGGCTTTTTCACGAGTCTCCGCAGAGCCGCGTCAATGCTCGCCTGCGGCAGACTCCGGGCAATTTCAAGCATCGCACCCAGCATGATCATGTTTGCCATCCGCGGGTCGCCCAGCTCATTGGCCATCTGCGCAAAGGGAAGCGCCAGCACCTGCACGTCCGCGCGCTTGCAGTCCTCAGGGAAGGCGTCCCCGTTGTAAATCACCCGCCCTCCCGACCGCACGCTGCCGTCAAACTTCCGCAGGGAGGGCTCGTTCATCGCGATCAGCACGTTGGGTGAGCTCACCAGCGGCGAGTCGATCGCCTCGCTTGCGATTCGCACCTGGCAGTTCGACGTACCCGAGCGCATCTCCGGCCCATACGAGGGCAGCCACGAAACTTCAAGCCCCGCGTCGAGCCCGGCCTCGGCCAGCAACTCGCCCAACAGCAAAACTCCCTGGCCTCCAAATCCAGCCACGCGCACCCGCAGGTCCACGTTTTCGGCGGCAGCCGCAACAGCGGTTTTTCCCTTACCAGCCTCTTCGCCTTCAATCTCCAGAATTCGCGGCAGCTCCTCGAGTGCTGGCGCGGGTCTGGCTGCCGGCCTGGGCTGAGCCCGCTCGGTGCGGTCGCAGAAGACCCCCAGCGGAAACGTCTTTTCCATCGTCTCGCGCACCCACCGCTGCGCTTCCACCGGCGTCATCTTCCAGATGGTCGGGCAGGGCGCGAGCACTTCAATCAGCGAGAATCCGAGCCCGCGCACCTGGTTCTCAACCGCGCGCCGAATAGCCCGCGCCGCTCCGGCAATCTGCCTGTTGTCGCCCAATCCTACGCGCTCGATGTAAACCGGCGCTTCCAGCGTGGCCAGCAGCTCGCTCACATGCAGCGGGTAGCCTTCGTTGATTGGGTCGCGTCCGTTGGGGCTGGTTGTGCTCTTCTGTCCCAAGAGCGTGGTCGGCGCAAACTGCCCGCCGGTCATGCTGTAGATTGCGTTGTTCACAAAGATCACGGTAATGTTCTCGCCGCGATTGGCCGCATGCAGAATCTCCGCAGAGCCGATTGCCGCCAGGTCGCCGTCGCCCTGGTAGCTGACGACGATGCTCTCCGGCCGGCTGCGCTTTACGGCCGTGGCCACCGCAGGCGCACGCCCATGCGCTGCCTGAATGTTTCCCACATCGAAGTAGTAGTAGGCAAACACCCCACACCCCACCGGACTGATCAGGATGGTTCGATCTTGAATCCCGAGCCCGTCAATCGCCTGGGCAAGCATCTTGTGAATGTTGCCGTGCCCGCATCCAGGGCAATAGTGCGTCTGGTGCTGCAGTTCAGGCTTGCGCTCGTAGGTCGAATAGAAGGATTTGGCCCTCGAGTGGGTTATTTCGTATTCAGAGATCAATTGGCTAGACATGGGCCATCTGCTCCTTCACGCGCTGCGCCATGGGCACGTATCTTCGCGCCAGTTGCCTCACCGTCCCCAGCACCTCATCGTGCGACGGAACGTTGCCGCCCATGCGGTTTAAAAACTCCACCGGCCGCGCGCCGTTCACCGCCAGCCGCACGTCTTCCACCATCTGGCCATTGCTCATCTCTACTGCCAGGAACACCCGCGCCCGCTCTGCCAGCCGCTGTAGTTGCATCGCTGGAAAAGGCGAAAGCGTTATTGGCCGCAGCAACCCCACCTGAAGCCCCTCGGCGCGCGCTTCCACCGTCACTGCTTTCAGGATGCGCCCCACAATCCCATACCCCACCAGCACAATCTCCGCATCTTCGGCATACCAGTCTTCGGCCCGCGTTTCCAATTGCCGCGCATGCCGGAATTTCGCCTCCAGCGCTCGAGCATGCACCTCCATGTCGTTGAAGTCCAGGTGCAGCGAAGTGATCAGATTGCCCCGCGACTCGGCCGTCCCGGTCACGGCCCAATCCGGCACATGCGGCTCGACCGCCGCCTGCCGAAACTCTACTGGCTCCATCATCTGGCCCACAAAACCATCAGCCAGCAGCACCACCGGTGCGCGGTACCGGTCCGCCAGCTCAAAGGCCAGCGCGGTCAGGTCGGCCATCTCCTGCGCGGAGTGCGGCGCGAGCACAATGGTCCGATAGCTGCCGTTGCCGCCGCCCTTCACCAGCTGGTTGTAGTCGCTCTGCTCCGCTCCCAGGTTGCCCAGCCCCGGCCCACCGCGGCTGATGTCCGCAATCACGCACGGCAGCTCGGCCCCGGCCATATAGCTGATGCCTTCCTGCATCAGGCTGATCCCCGGTCCACTCGACGCCGTCATCGAGCGCACGCCCGCCGCCGATGCGCCGTAGAGCATGTTGATGGCCGCAACCTCGCTCTCAGCCTGCAGAAAAACTCCGCCCGCCTGCGGCATGTAAAGCGCCGCGGCCTCGGCTATCTCGCTCGCCGGGGTAATCGGATAACCGTAAAACGCGCGACATCCGGCCAGGATCGCGCTCCGCACAATCGCTTCGTTGCCCTTCATAAGTTGCTTGCGCATCAGCTTGCCCTCGCAACGCTTCCGGCCTGTAGGCTTCCGGCCTGCGCGACGTCAATTCGCGCGGTCACGGTCTGTACCGGCGCGGCTTTGCGTAGCCGCATCACCGTAATCGCACCGGGTTCGGGGCAGATCATGAAGCAGATTCCGCATCCCGTGCACCCCGCACCGGCATAGCTTGCCGTCCGGTAGCCATGGTGATTCAGTTCTTCTCCCATCCGGATGGCCTTGGGTGGACAGGCTTCCACACAGAGTCCACACCCTTTGCACTCGTTCTGATCCACGCGCAGCAGGCCCCGGTCGCGTTTGCCCATCGTATTTTTGTCGCCCTTCTCAGCGTTTCCGGTGTCCTGCCGCTCGCGTTCGGCCACATTCCGTTCGCCCATCTCTTGCCTCCCACTCGCATTCAGCCAGGATTCGCCTCTTCGCCCAGCCCGCGGCGCGCCCGCTAAGCAGGCGCAATTCCGTCTCCAGTCGCCCGAACTAGGTTCTTCCAAGCACGAGGGATTTGCTGTGATCGGTATCACCGTGACAGGCGCGCCGACAGGGAAGGAGAGCAATACCAATGGCTTAGGACCAATGGCTTAGGCGGTCGGAACAAGATTCAGGTGCACTCATGCAACGCTGCTCTGCGGACTACTCGCCGGCCTTGGCGGCCAGCGTTTCCACGACCGCGATGTTCTGCATCAATTCCGCCGGAATGCCGTGGCGCTGCTGCAAATAGGCCGGAGAGTTGTAGGAGATCCAGACTTTCCGCTCGCTGTCTTCCCAAACCAGAATCTTGAGCGGCAAATCAAGCGCAGCGCTCGGTGCGGCCTGCATGATCGGCGTCCCAGCCTTGGGATTTCCAAAAACCAAAAGTTTCGTCGGCGGCATCGTCATTCCCACCTTTTCCGCCTCCCCGCTGTGGTCGATCAAGCCGAACAGGGTGACGCCCTTCGCTTCCAGAATGCCTTTGAGTCTGGATACCGTCTCATCCACCGAGTGATTGCTCGCGATATCGACGATTCCGTTGTTGTTCGGTCCCACTGACACCTCCTGAGCACCCCACCATCGGAATGCGCTTAATGCCGGATCGAAACCAAATAGATCGCCCTAGCGAGCCCTCCCAAGTGAACAAAACCGGGATGCTTCTTCCTTTTCGCGTGGACTGATTGTGATCCCCACAACGTCCCATCCACTCGATGACAGTGCGCGAGCATTGTCGCCGGCACCACACCCGCAATCCAGGACTCGCCCAGGAGGTAAATGACTAACTAATTTAAGCAATTCTTGATTGCCGGCGTTCTTGTATATGCGCTCTGAACAGTCACTGCTGGACACAATCCTCCACCTGATTCAAGCCGGATCCTGCATCGCTTGTTCGGGCTTCTTGAGTTCTTTCATCCCGAGTGACTCGAATAGTCCGAGAGAAGAGGTCAGAACTGCCTCCTCCCACACGAAAAGGGTCCAATCAAAAATATGAGATTTATATTCAGGTAGCTGGCGGAGAGAGGGGGATTCGAACCCCCGGTACAGCTTTTGACCGTACAACGGTTTAGCAAACCGCCGCCTTCAGCCACTCGGCCATCTCTCCGCGTCTGATGGGATTATACCGGAACCGGAGCTCGCGGCGCGGGCGACGGCCGCAAAACGTTGGCAAGGAAGCAGGTATTCGCAGTTGGACTCTTCGGGCCGCTGGCGGGCTTGAGACCACGCACGGCCACGCACCCCTGACCACTTTCTTCTTTGTTCGCGAGCCTCGGGTTGTTAGATTCGGGGTCATGCCCACCGGCCTGAATTCGGCTGCATTCGACTCGCAAGTGCCGAGCTCGCCGGCACGCAAGATGCGCTTTCTACCCCTGGTGGCCGCCACATACTTCATGGTCTCGGGTGGCCCCTACGGCATTGAAGACATTCTCGGCGGCGCGGGTTTTCTGTGGGCCATCGCCATCTTGCTTCTGCTGCCGCTAGTCTGGTCGCTGCCCACGGCGCTGATGATCGGCGAGCTGGCCAGCGCGATTCCCGCCGACGGAGGCTTTTACGTTTGGGTGCGGCGCGGGCTGGGGCCTTTCTGGGGCTACCAGGAGGGCTGGCTTTCGCTCGCGGCGAGCATCTTCGATATGGCCATCTACCCGGCAATCTTCGTTGCGTATCTGGGCAAGCTTGCTCCCATCCTCACCCAGGATGGCCGCGGCTACTGGTGGTCACTCGCCGTCGTGGTGGCCTGTTCGCTGTGGAATCTGCGCGGAGCGCCCGCCGTCGGCAGCGATTCCGTCTGGCTCTTCGTCCTGCTGCTCGCGCCTTTCGTGGTCTTTGTCATTCTCGGCTTCGGCCATGGCCTTTTGCATCATCCCGCCGTCCAGTGGAGCCGCCCCGCTTCCGATGCCGGCTTCTCTACCGCGGTGCTGGTGGCCATGTGGAATTACATGGGCTGGGACAACGCCTCAACGGTTGCGCGCGACGTCGACAATCCCCAGCGCACTTATCCGCGCGCAATGATCGCGTCAACCGCCATCGTTGCCTTCACCTACATTCTGCCGCTCGCCGCATTGGCCCTTGCCGGCCTCTCCGTCCGGACTTTTTCCACCGGCGACTGGACCACTGCGGCCGAAGCGCTTGGCGGTCCGGCTCTCGGAGTTGCCGTCGTAGCGGGCGGCGCGATCTCCGGCATCGGCATGTTCAACGCACTGGTGATGAGCTACACGCGCCTGCCCATGGCCATGGCAGAGGAACAAATGCTTCCGCGCTTCGTCGCCCGGCGCAACCGGCAGGGCGTGCCCTGGGTTAGCGTCATCTTTTGCAGCACGGCATGGGCGCTCGCGCTCAAGCTACCCTTTGAGCGCCTCATCTCCATTGACCTCATTCTCTACGGATCGAGCTTGATCCTCGAGTTTGTCGCGTTGGCGGCGCTGCGAATTCGCGAACCGCAGCTTGAGCGTCCTTTCAAGGCAGGCAGCTTTCCCGTCGCCTGCTTGCTGGGCGTGGGTCCGGCCGCCCTTATTGCCTATGCCCTGTGGGTATCGCGCGACCAAAAACTCCTCGAATCCGGCAGCCAGTTCGGCGGCCAATTCGGCGTGTGGCTGGGCTCCGTTCCCGCTCTGCTCTTTGCCTTGTGCGTCGGCCTGCTCGGGCCTGTTCTTTACTGGATCACGGCTGCACTTTCACGCCGCAAGCGCACCGCGCCCCTTCCCTGATCCGCGCGCACGGGAAAAAGGCCCGGCCTTCAGCCGGGCCCTCCGATTCTTCCTGATTTCTCTCCGGCTCCTGCGCCCTTACTTTCCCACTTTCACCTTTACCGCCCCTGATTGCTTCACCTTGCCATCAAGAAACTGCTTGGCCGAGACGACCACCTTGTCGCGCGCATAGGCCGCGTCGTGCCAGCCCTTGATCTCAACGCGCTTGCCCTCGAGATCCTTGTAGATCGAGAAGAAGTGAGTAATCTCCTTCAGCATGTGGGGATAGATGTCGGTGTAGTTCCACACATTGTTGTAGCGTGGGTTGTTTTTCCCTACCGCCAGCACTTTTTCGTCCAATATGCCCTGGTCGAGCATCTCCAGCAGACCGATGGGGCGCACTTCCTGCACGCACCCGGGGAAACTTGGCGACGGAACAAGCACCAGCACATCCAGCGGATCGCCGTCGTCGCTGAGCGTCGAGGGAATAAACCCGTAATCGCCGGGGTAGTGCACCGGCGAGTGCAGGTTGCGGTCGAGCTTGAACACATGCAACTGCTTGTCGTATTCGAATTTGTTGGTATTGTCCTTAGGGATCTCGACCACCGCGCGAAACACCTCGGGGGACCGATCGCCGATCGGCAACTCCAGATAATTGACCATTGCTTTGTACTTCTCCTTTAGGTAGGGCCTCGGAGGGTAGGGAAGGAAGATAGAGTAAATCCCGGATGCAGGCAAACAGAAAGACTTGAGCGTCGCCGACCACTACCGCAGGTACTATAATCAGGGAAAATGAAGGCGCATGTCTATGTCACGCTGAAGACATCGGTCCTCGATCCTCAGGGCCAAACCATCCAGAATGCCTTGCGCAAGATAGGTTTCGCTGAAGTTACTTCAGTGCGGCAGGGCAAGTATTTCGCGCTATCTCTTGCAGATGGGCTCACCGCCAATGCCGCGCGCGCACAGGTTGAGCGCATTGCCAGCGAAGTCCTCACCAACCCGGTGATCGAAGAATACACATACCGCATAGAGGAATAGCGAGGATTCCACTTCATTCTTCACGCAACGCGCGCATAGGATCGATCGACGCCGCGCGCATAGCGGGAATCGTCGACGCGCCGATGGCCAGCAGCAACACCCCCATTGCGGCCAGTAGCAACACCACCGGGTCAAACGGGCTCACTCCAAAAAGCATCGATCGGAGCAGCGTCGATGCTGCCGCCGCGCCCGCCAATCCAAGCACGCAGCCCACCGCGGCCAGCTTTGCGCCCGATTCCACAATCAGGCGCAGAATTCCCGCCCGTTGCGAGCCGAGCGCCATGCGAATGGCCAGTTCCTGCACCCGCGAAGCAACGGAGAAAGCGATCACGCTATAAATGCCGAGCACCGCCAGGATCACAGCCGCACTGGCAAAGCTGGTAATCAGTACCGTGTTGAAGCGTCGCGGCGCCTCGCTCGCTGAAACTGCTTCCTCCATGGTCTTCACCTGGGTCAACGGCAGTTGCGGATCGATTGCCCGCACTACCGAGCGCAGGGCATTCTCCATCTGTTCCGGCGGCAATGCCGAGCGCAGCGCAATATAACCGCCGTCGCCGTTCAGATCGTCCGCCGAAGCCAGCGCTCCGGCGTCGGCTTCCTCCTGATCGACAGGAGTGAAGAATTGCTCCTTGGTCGCCTCGTCTGGCGAGCTGAGCTTTACGTCGCCCACCTCTCCCACAATCGTCATCCAGGGAGTCTGCATCTCGGCCGTCCCAATGCGCATCCGCTTGCCGATCG
>Ga0302325_10017108_pt1 | contig 15339 bp, 11 predicted proteins | sample Palsa_T0_2_FD_201948 | JGI IMG/M metagenome (GOLD analysis project Ga0302325, IMG submission 201948) | Peat permafrost microbial communities from Stordalen Mire near Abisko, Sweden - Palsa_T0_2 | ecosystem: Environmental > Terrestrial > Soil > Palsa > Peat permafrost | place: Sweden: Abisko...
GGGTCAGGCTCTTAGAAGGGCGGCCTGCCCTTCCGGCAGGAGCCTTGACCAGGGCAGCCACGTTCCGGCCGACTAGGTCGCGGACTTCAGCGTGCCGGATGGCCCGCTCGAGACAGTTCCGGGTGATCTGCAGGCTGCGGGTCGAAAGCCGGGTGGCCAGCACGTCCAGGGTCTCCTGGACGTCTCCTGCGGTGAGCTCCTTGAGCTTGACCTCACCCAACTGCTCTCTCAGCGGCTTGACGGTGTCCGTGTAGAGCTCCTTGGTGCGGTCGGACCTGCCGCTTAGCCCGTTAGCCAGCCAGTGGTCCAGTGCCGCACCGACCGTGTAGGTCGCATTGGGCCTGACGCCGTTGTCTAGGTCGCGGCGCAGGTCCCGGAGTTTGGTCTTAACTTCGGTCTTCGTCCGGCCGGTCACCTCCGGCGGACACGCTTCCCCGCCTTGTAGCCGAGGGATACGGCGGCGACCCAGTAGTTGTTGGCATGGTCGAAGTACATCGAGTCTTCGCCGTGGCCGCGCCGCGGCCGGGATTCTGCCATGCATGAAACGATTCCGTTTGGCTCTTGGTTTGGCTCTTACCTGGAAGGAAGGTAATCCTTGCCAGTCACCAAACCGGGCCTCCACCTGGGAAAATCTGGTGGGCGCAACAGGGTTCGAACCTGTGACTTCTCGCTTGTAAGGCGAGCGCTCTTCCGCTGAGCTATGCGCCCCAGACCGTTCCTGTGTACTGGACGCGGGGAACGCAGACAGCATACGGCGTTCCGATCACCTGCCGTCGCGTGCATCTGTCGATTCCGGCGACATCTGGTGTGAGCTGGCGGTTAAATATGCAGCCCGCGGGCCGTCACGACGGGTCGGCCAGGCTGATGTCTGGTGCCGGCGACGCGACGTAGCAGCGCAGCGTGGGCGCGATGCCGGCCGGCGTCACCCAGGTCGCCGTCGTGATACCGGCCAGCTTCCAGCCGGAGGCCTCGTACAGGGCGATGGCAGCTTCGTCGTCGTCTACGACGTCGAGCACCGGCTGCAGGCCGCGGGCCCTGGCGTGGCCGACCGCGGCTGCGAGCAGCGCGCGGGCCAGTCCCCTGCGCATGGCCGCAGGGTCGACGAACAATCGGGCGATGCCGCCGAGTTCGCTGGCATCGCGGCCGGCCGCCCGCAGCAGGCATTCGGTCCGCACGCCCTGGACGAGGGCGATATGGCCGGCCAGCAGGCCGTCGTCTTCGGCCACCCAGGCGGCCACCTGATCAGCCGGACTGAGCCAGCGCGCGGGATCGCGGGGCCAGCCCGACGGATAGCCGGTCGTCGCGTACACCCGCCGCAGGACGGCCACGCATCCATCGAGGTCTTCCGGTTGCCGGGCTCGGATCAGCATCATGCTTGCCAGTGAGCTTCCCCGGCGCGGGATGTAGCGATACGACCGACGTTACTTGGCTCAGGGGGAAATCGCCACGGCGACGGGGAAGTTCCCCACCGTGACCGGCGCGAAGACGTGCCGGGTCTTGGTGTTGATCAGGGAGACCTGGCCGGCGTAGGTGTCCAGGACGACGGCGGTGGAACCGGTGACGGCCAGGACGGTGGGATAGGAGTAGAGGCCGACCGAGATCGGCGAGCCGGGCCAGCCGGACGCGGTGGCCAGCGGCGTCACCGTGCCGGAGATGGAGTTCACCACGTACGCGGTCGAGCCTGATGCGGGCATCGTCACGGCGACGGGCGAGTAGCCAACCGGGACCGCCCGGGCCGGCCGTTCGGTGGCCGTCGAAATCGGGGTGACCTTATCGGTGTCGCCGTCGACCACGTAGACCTCCTTGCCGTTCGGGGCCACGGCGAGGGAGTTTGGCGCCTGCCCGGCCGGGATGGCCCGGCCCGCCTTTTCCGTCGCGAGCGTGATCGGCGTCACTGTGTCTGACCCGTAGTTGGCGACGTAGGCAGTGCTGCCGTGCGGGCTGATGGCGATGGCAGACGGGAATGACCCGGCCCGGATCGGCCGCTGGGCGGTATCGGTCGCGCAATCTATGGGCGTGACCGTACCGCCCGCCCAGTCGAGCACCAAGGCGGTCCGGCCGTTCGGTGTCACCGCGATCACCCGCGGGCTGGCGCCGACCGGGATCGGCGCGCCTGGGCTATCGGTGGCGATGTCGATCGGCGTCACCGTGTCAGAGCCCTCGTTGGCCACGTAAAGGGTCCGGCCGTTCGGCGTCACCGCCAGGGCCGCCGGATCGGTACCGACCGGGATCGCCGGGCCCGCGCGGTCTGTCGCGGTGTTGATCGGCGTCACCGTGCCTGAGCCGCCGTTCGCCACGTAGGCGGTCCGGCCGTTCGGCGTCACCGCGATCGCCTGCGGGTCGGTACCGACCGGGATCGCCTTCCCGGCCTTCCGGCTGGTCAGATTGACCGGCGTAACCGTCGCCGAGGCGTAGTTCGCCACCCAGGCCACAGGGTCCCGCGCGGCGTTCCCAGTCTGGCGGGCGGACGCCGAGGTAGCCGCGGCCTGGCCGGAGGCCGACACCGGGACGGATACACGCACATCGGCAGTGGTGCCGACGGCGGCGGGGTCCGCCTCGCCAGGGTTGAAGACGTCGTTGACCGCGGGCGCGTAGTAGTCGTTCGCGGTCAGCGTGCCCAGTCCGAGTGCACCCTCGATCGTGCGGAGCAGGCTGTAGTGGGTGTAGCGGGCGGTGGAGACGTAACCCTGTTTCACGCCTGTCGAGCCCAGAATGATCGTCGGTACCCGCTGCGCCGGGTGCTGATAGTCCTGCGCGTCCTCGTCGAACGTGATAATGGCCAGGGACCGCTGCGTGGTCCAGGCCGGCGAGGCCATGATCATGCCAAGCTCCTGGGCCAGGAACGCGTCTCCCGCGGCGATCCCGCAGCCCTCCATGTCGGAGCAGTCGTCTGGTGAGACCCACGCGAAGTTCGGCGTCGTGGCCGTGCTGGCCAGGTCGGACTGCAGCGCCTCGAGCGGCACCACGTGAGCGGCGCAGTAGCTTGGCCGGTCCCGGACGTCGGCGAAGTACATCATCGGCTGGTCGTCGTCCCAGTAATAGGTGTGCACGGTGTCGTCACACGGGCCGTTCGCGCTTTGCAGGTAGGCCTTCCACGTCTCGTGCGCCGTGCCGACCAGGTCGCCGATGTTGCGGGCGCTGATCGTGTACAGCGGGTTTTCTTCCTCGGGGTCGTCCAGCGGGATGCCGAAGGTGCTCCCGCCGGCCAGCGCGAGGTAGTTACCGTCGCTCGGGTGTTCTTCGGCGTAGAACTGGGAGAGCACGCTCCCCTGCTTGAGCAGGCTGTTCATGTAAGGGGCCTGCTTGGTGTTCCCGACGATCTGGTGGTAATCCTCGTTCTCGAAGTAGAACAAGAAGACATGCTGGTAGCCCGGAACCTGCACGGGCGGCGGCGTGAGCGGCGCAGGCGAGCGGACCGGCGCCGAGACGGTCAGGCTGAGATCTGCGGCGACCGCCCGGTTGTACCCGGTGAGCGGCGCGTTCGGGCCGTTGTAGTTGGTGAGCGATGTCCCCAGTTCCACCGTGATCTGAGCGGATGTCGTGCCGGCTGGCAGCACACCCCTGCCCGCACGTGGCGCGAACGCGGCGCGGCGGGTCCGGCCGACCGGGCCGATGGTGCGGGAGGCGAGCACCCGGTGGGTGGCAGACAAGAACCGCACCGTGACCCCGGCCCAGCTGCTCACCGTGCCGCCCAGCCAGGCGGACAGCCGGTAGGGCGTGTTCTTGGGCGCTGGCTGGCCCGACGGCGAGAGCAGCGACAGGCTCTGCACCAGACGGGCCGTCCCGCCTGCCCCGCCCGCGAAGATCTTGCCCCGGCTGGCGGGCCAGGCTCCCCGGGCCGCGGGGAAGCCGGAGGTGCCGGGCCGCACCACCGTGGGCAGGCCCGCAGCCACCTGCCAGCCGGGAATCGTGACGGCGTCCCATCCTTGGGCCGAGACGTCCCCGGCGGTGGCCCTCGGATTCACCAGGAGATTGCTGCCGCTGGAGGCGGCCGGGCTGGCGACAGTCGTGCGGGCGGCCGACGTCGACGCACTGGCCGGGTGGCTCAGCGCCAGCGTTCCGGAGAGCAGCAGGGCGACCGGGATGGCGGCCCGCAGGTATCGCACCGTCGACCTCATGGCAGCCCCTACTCATCGCGGCGATCGGGTTGTCCTGCCATGACGCTAGAGAGCGCAGGCGTACCACCTCCACTGTCACCACGGAAACTCTCGCCGACCGGATGGCGAACAATGCGTGCGGTGTTCTTGACGGCCAAACGGGGAAGGGACGTCCGCCAGTCGGTGGCTATGAGGTGGCCAGCGCGGGAACCCACGTTCGTTCCGAAAAAGGATCTTGAGTAAGGGCGCAGGGAAAATCTTCTGTGCTGTTACCGGATGTTCGGACTCAGGTCATCGTCGTGGGCGAGCCGCTCGGTACGGTGAGTGGTCATGAGCCGATACATCCGTAACCTCGCCATGGCGGCCAGCGCGGCCTGCGTCTGCGGCCTGCTGGCCGCGGGCGCCGGGCAGACCAGCGACCACGACCCGCTGCTGGCCTACATCAACGGGCCGCGGTAACCCTTCCCGCGCTGGAGTGTGGCCCGAAGCCTCCCGGGCAGATAAGTGAGGTATGTTTCACCCCATCGTTCGGGAGGCCTCATGATCAGCGCGGCCAATCACGTGCCGCTGAGTCCGCTCAGCTTCCTGGCCCGGGCGCGGCGCGCCTTCCCGGACAAGGTCGCGGTGGTCGATGCCGACGAGACACCGGTCAGCTACGCCGAGCTGGGCCGGGACTGTGACGCGCTGGCCGGCGCGCTGCGGGCCGGCGGGGTGCGCCCAGGCGACCGGGTGGCCGTACTTGACCTCAACTCCCGCTGGCTGCTGGCCGCCCACTTCGCGGTGCCCGGCGCGGGCGCGGCGCTGGTCGCGCTGAACACGCGGCTGGCCGCCAGCGAGTACCGGGACATCCTGGCCCACTCCGGGGCCAAGATCCTGCTCGTGTCCGGCGACATGCTGCCGCGGCTGGACGTGCGCTCGGCCGCCGGGCTGCCGGCCGGACGGGTGGTGCTGCTGCCCGGCACACCCGCGGCGGCGCTGCCCGGTGCCGTGACCTACGGCGAATGGCTCGCGGACACCGACGGCCGCGGCATCGTGCTGCCCGCTGACGAGGACACCATGATCGCCGTGAACTACACCAGCGGGACGACCGGACGCCCCAAGGGCGTGATCTACACCCACCGCGGCGCCTACCTCAACGCCCTGTCCGCCGCGCTGGAGTTCGAGCTCACCGCGGCCAGCTGCCTGCTGTGGACCCTGCCGATGTTCCACTGCAACGGCTGGTCGATGACCTGGGGCGCGACCGCCGTCGGCGCCACCCACGTCTGCCTGGGCTCCTTCGATCCGAAGCGGGCACTCGACCTGGCCGGGCGCTACCCGGTTTCGCACCTGTGCGGCGCGCCGGTCGTGCTCAGCGAGCTCGCGCGGGCCGGGGCGCAGCGCGGCTTCACCGCCGGACGGCCGCTGCGCGCCGCGGTCGGCGGTGCCCCGCCGACCAAGGAGACGATCGCCGCGGTGCAGCAGATGGGCATCACGGTGACGCACCTGTACGGGCTGACCGAGACCTACGGACCCTCTCTCGTCTGCGAATACCAGCAGGGCTGGACCGACCTGCCCGCGGCCGACCTCGCCGAGCGGCTCAGCCGGCAGGGAGTACCCGCGATCTCCGTGGCCGACGTCCAGATCGCCGATGACAAACTGCGGCCGCGGCCGGCCGACGGCACGAGCACCGGTGAGATCCTGATCCGGTCCAACACCGTCGCCGCCGGATACCTCGATGACGACGCGGCTACCGAGGAGGCGTTCCGGGGCGGCTGGTTCCACACCGGCGACCTGGGGGTCATGCACGCCGATGGCTATATCGAGCTGACCGACCGCAGCAAGGACATCATCATCAGCGGCGGGGAGAACATCGCCTCAGTCGAAGTGGAAAAAGCGCTCGCCGCCCACCCCGACGTGATCGAGGCCGCGGTGGTAGCCCGGCCCGACCGCCGCTGGGGCGAGCGGCCCGTCGCCTTCGTCAGCACCGAACGGGCCGACCTGTCCGAGGCCGAACTCACCGAATTCGTCCGCGGGCGGCTGGCCCATTTCAAGGCACCGGACCAGGTGTACTTCGAGACCCTCCCGAAAACCTCGACCGGAAAGATCCAGAAGAACGTGCTGCGCGACCGTGCCCGGGACCGAGTCCGTGATTTATGCCGCGCGGCGCCAGGCTTCGGCCAGGGCCACGTAGCTGGCCCGGCGGCGTTCCCGGTCCAGGCTCGGGGTGACGACGGCGATCTCGTCGGCCTGGGCGAGTTCCTTCATCTCCAGGAGCCGCTCGGCGACAGCCTTAGGTTCCCCGGTCACCATCCGGGAGTCGTCCTGACGGCTGGCGCGGAACTCCTGGGAGCGCGCGAAGTCACGTACCTGCTCGGGCCGCAGCGGCTCACGGATCCCGCGGCGGAGGTTCTGGATGGTCAGCGTCCACGCGGCTTCAAAGTCGGTGATCGCCTCGTCGTCGTGGCTGGCGAAGGCCAGCACCGACATCACCGAGTAAGGCGATCCGCCCTCGGTGCGTGGGGTGAACCCGCGGCGGTATTCCCGCAGCGCCTCGAACGCCAGGTCCGGGCTCATGTGATGCGCGAAGGCCGCGTTCATTCCGTTCACCGCGGCGAAGCGCGGCCCGTAGGCACTGGAGCCCAGCACGAACAACTCCGGCTGCTCGTCCACCAGCGGCGCGGCCACCAGCTGGGCGTAGGGATGGCCGGGAGGGAATCCGTCGCCGAGAAACGCCAGCAGTTCCCCGACCTGCGCAGGAAACTCCGCGGCCGCATCGGTCACCATCCCGCGGCGCAGCACGTGCGCGGTCAGCGGGTCGGTGCCCGGCGCCCGGCCCAGCGCCAGGTCGATGCGTCCCGGATACATCGCCAGCAAGGTGCGGAACATCTCCGCGACCTTGAGCGGCGCATGGTTAGGCAGCATGATTCCGGCCGCGCCGACCCGGATGCGCGAGGTATGCGCGCCGACGTGGGCGGTCAGCAGTTCGGGTGCGCTGCACGCCAGGCTGGTCATGTTGTGATGCTCAGAGACCCAGTACCGCCGGTAGCCGACGGCCTCGACGGCCTGGGCGATACCCACCGCACCGGCAATCGACGCGGCGGCGCTTTCACCATGCTCGATCCCGACGAAATCCAGCACGGCCAGCGAGAGTGATTCGTCCACGTTATCCATCACCAGCACAATGCCGCACCACCCCGCCGCATTCCCCTCGCGCACAACCGGTCCTGATCTGAGGGCATCATCTGCGGGTCCGTGGCAGGATGTCGGCATGAAAATTGCTCGGCAGATCGTCGTCCTCGACGCCGCCGACCTGACCGCCGAAAGTACCTTCTGGGCCGAACTGCTGGGTGGCACGGTCGACGCGGAGGACGATTGGCACAACATCTACGTCGAGGGCGAACCGCGGCTGGCCGTTCAGTTCGCGCCCGGCCACGTGCCGCCTGACTGGCCCGATGGCGCCTCGCAGCAGATCCATCTCGACTTGTTCGTCGATGACGTCAGGGCCGCCCACGACGAGGTCATCTCGCTGGGGGCCACGCTGCTCAAGAGCACGGATGACATCGAGTCGACCGAGGGATACCAGGTCTACGCGGACCCTGCCGGGCATCCGTTCTGCCTCTGCTGGGGGTAGCTTCTCGTGGACATCGTCAGGTATCACACCCGCGAGACCCGGATACCGCAGGTCGGGGTCCGTGACCAGGGCCTGGTGTTCAGCCTGCCGGATGTACCTTCGCTGGCCGCGCTGCTGGCGCTGCCGGTTGAGGAGATCAGGCGGCGCGTGGCCGAAGACGGCAGATCCCGGCCGGTGGCGGCCGCCGACGTGACGTTGCTGCCTCCCATCGACGGCCGCACCGAGGTCTGGGCGGCCGGCGTCACGTACTTCACCTCGCGTGAGGCGCGGGTCGAGGAGAGCGAGCGCTCCTCCGATGTCTACCGCCAGGTCTACGAGGCCGAGCGGCCCGAGTTGTTCTTCAAGTCGGCGGCGTGGCGAGTGGCCGGCGACGGGCAGACGATAGCGATCAGGGCCGACTCGGTTCTCGATGTCCCCGAGCCCGAGGTCGCCCTGGTGATCAACCGGTTCGGCGAGGTCGCCGGCTACACCGCCTGCAACGACGTATCGTCCCGGTCGATCGAAGGCGAGAACCCGCTCTACCTACCGCAGGCCAAGGTCTACCTGGGCGGTTGCGCGCTGGGGCCGGCGATCCGCCCGGCCTGGGAGGTCGCCGATCCCTACCAGCTGCCCATCGAGCTAGCCATCTACCGGGACGGCGTGATCGCCTGGCAGGGCCGCGCCAGCACCTCGGCCCTGCGCCGGAAGTTCGACGAACTCATCGGTTACCTGCTGCGGGCCGACATCTATCCCGACGGCGTGGTCCTGGCCACCGGGACCTGCCTGGTGCCGCCGGCGCCGTTCAGCCTGGCCGACGGCGACGTGGTCGCCGTCACGGTGGGCGAGATCGGCGTGCTGACCACTGGCGTCGTCCGGGGCCTTGACCGGATGCGCGAAGCGTTCGACCGGCAGCTGCCGAACGGGAGTTAGGCACTCTTGGCGGCTCCAGTCAGCTGGCGGCTCCGGTCAGGGGGATGCCCAGGGCCGACAGCGGGCCGATACCGAGGGCGAAGATGTGCAGGCCGCTGATCGGCCCGCTGACCGGGTTGGAGCCTCCGCTGGGCAGGGTGACGGCCTGGACGGTCCGGCCGGACGTGATGGGCACGGCGGCGTAGAAGACGTAAACGGTTTCCGCACGCTTCCCGGGCGGGCCGGGCTTCGTGGCGTTGAGGTACGGCAGGCTGGCGATGACGTCGTTCTGCGGGCCGGGGGCATGGAGGTAGTCAGCCAGCGTGACCCGGAAGGCGCTCGTGTGGCCGTCGGTGTAATAGACGGTCCCTGAGCCGCTTGCGTCGCCGGGAGTGCCGGCGCCGATGAATCCGAGCGTCGTCCCTGAGCCGGACAACAGGATGGTCTGGCCCATGGCGACCACGTTGTCGGGCTGGCCGACCGGGACATCCGGCCAGGTGAACGTGATCCCGTCGTGCGTGATCACGGCGCCGGGCCCGAGTCCGGAAGCGGTCAGCGCCTGCTCGGAGTAGCTGTAGCCGGCGCCGTCAAAGTCCCCCGCCGGCATCCCGGAGTCACTGCTGATCCCGGCATTGTTGAACGCGTCGGCCAAGGTGGCGTAGGCGCCCAGGACACTGACGCTGCCGTAGGTGACGCCCCGCTGGCCCTGCGCGGTGTACACCGCCTGGACGCCGATCGGGGCCTCGGCCGGATTGGCGTCCCGCGGAGTGACCTGCCACCTCGCCTGTACGGTCTGGCCGCTCCGGACCGGGAGCGGCGGAGACGTCCCGACCTCGCGCGCCGTCCAGCCGGGTGGTGCGGTGATAGCGAACGTCACCTGGTCGAGCGCCAGCAGGCCGTTATTGGCGAGCGTCGCGGTCAATGCCGCCGTGCCGCCCGGCGCCACGAGCGGCGGCGCGGCTTGTACCGCCAGCGTGCCGTACGGGACGGGTCGGCCTGCGTCCGGCACCTCGCGGACCCGGATGCTCGCGACGGCGCGGCCCAGGCTGGGGTGGCTGGCCCGGATCGTGACCACGCCCGGTGAGCCAGGCAGCGACCGTATCCAGACGGCGCCGGCGCCGCCTGCCGAGGCGAAGTCGAACGGGTTGTCGCCGATGAGGACCGCCGGGCCGTCGATGTCCAGGGTGAGGAGTCCCGTGACGTAAGGGCGGGGCGCACCGTAACGGTCGACCGCGCGGAACGCCAGCCGGGTCGCGTCCACGCCGTCGCCGTCAATCTCGGCATCGTCGGCAGCCAGCCACAGCACGTCACCTGAACGATCGGCCGCCAGCGAGCGGGAGGCAACCCGGACCGAACCGAGGTAGCCGTCGATGCGCAGGTCCGGCAGGGACGAGCCGTCGACCGTGCTGAAATCGAGGAACGAGGGCGGGTAATCCAGATTCGGGTAGTCCGTGGTGTCGGGCGTGAGGGTCGCGAAGTACTCGCCGCCCACGTAGACCTCGAGCCGGTCAAGGTTGGCGCAGATCATCGCGGCCGGCAGGTCGGTGACCGGGGATACCGGGCCGAAATCCCAGTAGAACGCGGTTGCGATGACCGGGGTGACCCGCGGATCGGTCTGGGCCTGGTAGATAGCGGCACCGGGCTTGGCGATCCGGAACAGATCGACCACGCCGGTGTACTTCACGCCCTGATACTGGTTGCCGTTGCCAGAGGGGTAGTCGAACCCGGACCACGCCAGCAGGCCGCAGTAGCGGTCGTCGGAGGCGGCGATGTCGTGCACCTGCCCGTGCGCCGTGGCCTGCCCCTGCTGGACGGCCTGGGTATCGATGCGACGGTAGTAGATAGCCGGCCCGGACAGGGTGCCGACCGCCTCGGTGACCAGGTACGGCAGGCCGACCCCGTCCACCGGCGGCTGCAGCGTCGGCTGCTTATCGCCTGCCGTGTCGATGACGTAGGAATAGTCGTTCTCGGCGAAGACGTCCTGCTCGTAGTCCGTCGTGAGGCGCAGCCCGGCCATCGCGCCGGCCGTGGGCCGCGACGCGTCCAGGGAATGCGCGAGCTCGTTGGTGCTGGTGTAGAAGGGGACATCGTTGGCGGTCTCGTTCAGCCGTGCGCCCCAGATGATGATCGACGGGTGATTGCGATCCCGGACGATCATCTGCCCGATGTCGCGGTAGGCGGCCGCCAGCCAGGCCTCGTCGCCGAGGTAGCCCCACCCCGGGGCCTCCTCCCAGGCCATCAGCCCGATCTCATCGCAGGCGTCGTAGAAGGCCTCCGACTGCGGGTAATGCGAGCAGCGCACCATGTTGCCGTTCAGCTCGTACCTGATGATCTCGGCGTCCCTGGCCTGCACGCGGGCGGGCATCGCCCCGCCCGCGAACGGGAAGAACTGGTGCCGGTCGACCCCGAACAGCTTGACCTGGCGGCCGTTGAGGAAGAACCCGTCGAGTGAGAACGTCGCCTCGCGGAAGCCGATCCGCGTCTGGTAATCGTGCAGCGGGCTGCCGTTCACCAGCAGCGTCGCCACCACCTGGTACAGCTTCGGATGGCCGATGTCCCACAAGGTGATGTCGCCGAGCCCGGCCAGCGTCGCGGTCACCGTCACCTGGCCCGCCGCGGTGATCGTCACCGGCACCTGGCCGGAAGCGAGCGTGCGGCCATCGTCGAGCAGTTCGACCGCGACCTGCACGGTGCCCGGCGGGACGAGAGCGGCATCCACCGTGGCCTGCACCACGACCTGCCGGGCGGCCGGGTCCAGGACATTAGCCGGCTGGGCGAACACATCGGCCAGGAAGATCGGGGGCACCGTTCGCAGCCGCACATCGCGGTAGATCCCCCCGGGCTGCCAGAAGTCCACCGAGGTGCTGAGGTACGGCGCCGGCCGGTCCGGCGGCACGTCGAGGTTGAAGGTGGAGTCCAGGATGACCGCCAGCACGTTCCCGGCCGGGACCAGCGCGCTGGTGATCTCGGCGCCGAACGGCAGGTAACCGCCTAGGTAATCGGCGACCTTAACCCCGTTCAGCGTGACCGTGGAGTGGGTCATGGCGGCCGAGAAGTCCAGGAACACCCGCATGCCGTCGGTGCCGGACGGCGCGTCGAAGTATTTCCGGTACACCCAGACCTGCTCCCAGGCCGACGGGTCCCAGTTCTGCCAGGACAGGGGGGCCACCGTGTGCGGCAACGTCACGGAGACGAAGGCGCTGTCGTCGAAACCGGGCTGGTCGCTGCCCGGCGATGCCGCCCCGAAAAGCCAGCCGGCGTCGAACGAGACGGTCCTCGCCGCGGGTCCGCGAGGGAGGCTGGCCGACGCCCGCGCCGCCGGCGTCAGAGCACTCAGCACGGACCACGCCGCCAGCCCCGCTGTTCCTCCCGCCATGACGCGCAGGAAGTTCCGCCGCCACAGCATCGCGGGCTGGCTGTGACCGGCCGGAAACGGAGGCTCACTCATGGCCCTTGGTCATTCGTCCTCATGACCCTCGGTCATTCGTCGCGACTCCGGGCCCGGTTCGTGGTTTCCGTACAGCGGCAAGCCGCCTGCCCCCATCTCACGAAGAACGGTTTTAGTCGTCGTAGCGGACCGTATCAGCGACGGCACAAGACAGGCCGGGATATCCGCTGCGTGTCGCGCTACCGGCGGCCTCACGATTCAGGGCAGCAACAGCAGCTTGCCGGTGGTGGAGCGCGACTCCAGGTCCCGGTGCGCTTGGGCCGCCTGCGCCAGCGGGTAACGGCCGCCGATCTTGATCGTCAGCCGGCCGTCCCTGACCAGCGTGAGCAACTCGGCCGAGCCCGCAAGCAACGCCTCGCACGTGGGCACATGGTCGACGAAGGTCGGGTAACAGATCTTGATGCTGTTCGGCAGCTGCCGCAGGTTGACCGCCGGCGGCTGGCCGATCACGGCCCCGTCATACCGAAATGGGCCGGCACTCCTCCGCGGTCCAGGCCATCACGGGACGGCTCATCGAGCAGTGGCAGGGCGCCGTGCAGGCCGGAATCACCGCGATGCAGGGGTCAGGCCATGCTGCTCTTCCTGCGCGGCGCGGAGGAACCTCAGGACGAGGACCAGAGATCCTCGGGTTCAACCCCCCGGGTCTCGGGGAGCAGCCAGAACAGCGCCATGACCAGTGCCGCAGGCAAGAAGGTGACCAGCCCGGCCACCGCGAACCGGTGAACGGCCTCGGCGACCGCGCCGAAGATAACCAGGCCGGCGACCGCGCCCAGGACACCCGCCGCCAGCGACCAGCCCGCCACCGAGGCCCGGACCGACGTGGGGAACAGCTCGTTGACCAGCGACCCGGCGGCCGGGGCGAAGACCGAGCCGGCGAAAACGCCGAGGATGTAGCCGGCCAGCAGGGCCGGGGCGGAGCCGGTGTAGGTCAAGGTGGCGAACAGGGCCACCGCCACCATGGCCAGCGCGCCGGTCAGGCGCCGGCCCACCCGGTCGGCCAGCCACCGCCCGGCCAGGAGCCCGACCAGTCCGGCGGCGCCGGCGCCCAGCACCATGGCGGCGGTCACGATGCCGCGCTGGTGGAGGAAGTTCTGCGCGAAGAGGAAGACGAAGCTGTTGGCCGGTCCCGTGATCACCGAGACGGCGAAGGCCAGCACCGCGACCACCAGCAGGCGCCGCCGGAAACGGGGCGCCACGGCACCAAGCACCGGCATCGGATGCTTGTCTTCCGCCGCGGCCACGGTAAACCGGTCGGGTTCGGTGATCCAGCGCGACAGCAGGGGCAGCAGGGCCAGCGGGATCAGCGCCAGGACGAAGACGCCACGGAACCCGATCGCGCGTTCGGCCAGGCTGTGCACGATGGCGACGACCCCGGCGCCGGTGCCGTACCCGGCAGCGATGAGCGCCACCGCCTTAGCCCGGTCCGCCGAGCCGGTCTCCTCGGCCGCGGTGACCTGCGCCAGCGCATTCGAGGCGCTGAGCAGGGGCCGCCCGCTGGCGAAGATGGCCACGAACCACCAGTAGCTGGGGCTGGCCGCAGCGGCCGCCGTCATGGCCAGCCCCAGGCCGACCGTCACGAGCAGCATCCTCCGGCGGCCGAAGCGATCGGCCAGGCCGGTGATGGGCAGGGCCCCCAGCGACGCCAGCCGCATGATGGCCAGTCCGATGCCCAGGTCGGTACCTGACAACCCGGCCTGGTCGGCGAGGGTCGCGCCCAGATTCGCCTGGCCGAACCCCCGGGCCACGTCGCCGAGGGCGGCGACCACGCCAAACTGCGCGAACCCCGAGGCGAAGGCGGCGATGGCCACAGCGACCACGGCCCGGTCGTTCCAGCGATGCAGACGGAGCACCGCCGGGCCAGGCTCGGGGACCGCCCCCAGATTAGTGCTCACCTTGCTCCGCCAGTGGGAATGTCACGTCAGCCGAGATTGTCTAGGACCTCGCTGTTCTCGGTCGATGCGTTCGCCTCACGTCTGGTGCCCAGGGCGCGCGATAGGACGGTGACGCGGTCCCGGGCGCCGGTCTTGGCGAAGATCGACTTGAGATGGTCCTGGATGGTGTGCTCGGACAGCGACATCTGACGTGCCATGGCACGGGTGCCGACGCCGGCCGCAAGCAGGCCAAGCAGTTCGTGCTCGCGGGCCGTGAGGGCGAAGGAGCGGCCGAACAGGTCGAGGCGCTCGGCGGCGGATGTCTCCTCAATGGTGACGACGAGGGTGGGGCTGCGGTCTTCCGCCGCGTCTGGCTTGTCGCCGGAAGAGAGCCTGGCGGCCCGCAGGGTGAGCCAGAAGCCGCCAGCGAGATGCGTGCGTGCATACGCCGGGTGGTCGTCGATTCCGTTCTCGACGGCGAGAAGCTGGGCGGCTACGTTGTAGACGCTAGCCGGGATGGCCCGTTCGTCGGGCTCGGGTGGAAGCAGCACCCTCAGCCAGGCTTGCGAGGCCGCCGTCCGGCTGGTGATCCGGAGATTCTCGTCCAGCGTCAGCACCACCGGCCCGGCGTCGGATCGGCGCGGAGTCGATGGCTCAACGAAGGTTCGTGCCTGGCAGTGCCGCAGCGCGCTGGTCAGCGGCGCGGCGAGACTGACGATGAGCTCGACGTCGTCGCGGCCGAACGGTTCGCGGGCGTCGTCGCGCCAGAGGTCGAGAAAACCCCAGCAGCCGTACTGGTCGGCGAAGACCACCGAGGCCACGTCGCCGATTCGGTAGCGGCTCATCACCTCGCTCCAGACGCGGCTTCGTGACAGGTCACCGCCGACCTTGTCGTACAGGAGCCCAGCCGGGGAGGCCTGCCGCTGCAAAGCGGTCCAGCGATTGACTGGCGTGGCGTATTTGGCCTTAATAAGGGCGGGCAACTCGGTCATGCAGGGCACCTCGGCCAGCGGTGCGGCACCGACGGCAGTGACCGGGTCGGTGAGCAGCCAGACGTAGGCACCAAAGTCGATCACTTCGCGAAGAACCGCGAGAACCTGCCGGCGCAGATCCCTATCCCCGAGCCCTGCCGCGCCGAGGGCCACGATCCGCTCACGGGCTCGGATCCGCGCCCAGGCACTGACCATCACCGAAGCGTACGCCGGCCAGCCTGGCTTTCCGGTAATTGCTGACCCCCAGAAATTCGGGATACCAGGCGCTCCGCAGGGCGCCTAGCGTGACGCGTCAAGGGAAACAACGGCAACCTGATGGAGAAACCCATGACCACGCTGCGCATCGAGCACGCGATCCACGACTTCGGGACCTGGCAGAAGGCATTCGACGGCTTCGCGGAGGCGCGCACGAGAGCGGGAGTCCGCAGCCTCG
>Ga0302325_10017109_pt1 | contig 15338 bp, 12 predicted proteins | sample Palsa_T0_2_FD_201948 | JGI IMG/M metagenome (GOLD analysis project Ga0302325, IMG submission 201948) | Peat permafrost microbial communities from Stordalen Mire near Abisko, Sweden - Palsa_T0_2 | ecosystem: Environmental > Terrestrial > Soil > Palsa > Peat permafrost | place: Sweden: Abisko...
CTTGCCTGACCGAGCTTTGTCCGAACCACCCGTAAGGGCATTGGTTCCATAATCACTTGTATCCGTGTCCGTATCTGTTTCTGCTGAGTCGGAATCAATGTTGTCCCAGCCCTCCCCAGAAAATGAGGTCTCACATGGATAACCAGGTTGGGGGATTACTTTCTGGCTCTTTATCTGTGTGAGACATAGTTGTAGATTGGTCCGCGCAAACGAGAGATGTCGTGCAGCTTTCATCCGCCTTCTTGCTGAAATCATTCGGGCCATGACTGCTCGATGGTAAAGAATGTTCTTGTAGTGCTTCAATTTGTTGTTTGTTGCTAATCGTTGTTTGCGAGTGGCGTAGTTTTATGTGGATAGTAACGAAAGTCAGTGTCAGGATGTGAGCGAGTGTTATGGCGATACTGAGTGATTGTGCAGATATATTTGCAGTTGTAATAAGCAAGTTCTTGGGAATGTATCTATGTCGATCCCAGGTCCAGTTGCGTTATCTCGTATGCGGCAGTGACCGCACAGCACAGTACCTTCCTCTAATAGTGGTCGTCCTTAGTGCTCAACGCCCTGCCAAAAAGGGGAAGGAGCTGACGAGCAGACGTGGTTATGGCACTTTCTACTTTCAATGAACGAAGTTAGACATCACACGAAGAAATGTAGCTGAACTTGTGGTAGAAAAATGTTTGTTATTTTCTGATTCCACAGTGTGTTCAAATTATCTCTTCTCAAGATCAATGCCGATATGCCCTTGTATTCACGCCACCTAGAGTTCACACTAGAATCAGAGCACCGAGTTTATCCATCCATACTAACACAAAGAGCAATAAATGTTCATGCTATATACTTTTTGGGAGGCTTTGCAATCCCCATTAGCTCTCAGAGAGCCTCGTGGTCACACTATGTTACACCGCAAACTAATAGCATGGGATCCAGATGTAAGCTCAACTTCACTTGCCGATTATTTCGCGCATCCAAATTTTTTCCACGTCTAGCAAGATATTTTCAAGTCTAGATCTACATACATGACAGCATATATCCCAGTTTACCTGTAGTATAATATCTTCAGACGACTTACTTATCAAGTCCGCATAGCGGAGTTCGGTTGCATTTCAGCAGACTACATCAAGGAGAGCAACTACGCCCGATTCTCATCGAAGAAGTTATACATAAAACAAAGCCGCCCACCTACGCCCTTAACTATCAATCATGCCGCCGCCCGTTAGCAATACTCAAGGCTCCAGCACCCCAACTCCATGCCACACCAGCCTTCCCACTACTGCCCAAAGAGGGGAAACAGAACTCCGGACTAAAAGTACATCGCCTCGCCAGCCCTTGCAATAGCGAACTCACACCCTAACTGAGCCTGTGCCTCATATTCCATCAGCTGTTTCAGAATCACGCCGCCAGTTTCAGGTCCATCAGAGAGCTGTTCTTTTACATGAATAATAAAGATCTTGAGACCTTTCAATGGAAATTCCACAGACCGTCGAATCGCCAAGGGATCGTGGTCCTTAGCCTCCTCGGCCTCGTTCTCCAAAATCTCGTTCTTTCGAGCAGCTTGCGTTATTCCAAAATCAATGGACCCTCGAGTCCGTGTTGTTCTCGGACTCACTTGCGGACTTAAATCCCCTGCTGTCCAGGTTGGTTTTCGGCGAGAATTCTCAAGTGTGTCACCGTTGCCCTCACGCTTCCTTTTCCTGCCCTCCCTGTGCTTCCTGACTTCATTGGCCAAAGACTTCATCTCCTCAATCATGAACCTAGGAGCTAGATGGCCGAATAGAAGATCATCAGACCGAGAGTCGTCATAAGAGCACTCGATAAATACACCTCTCAGCTGGCCTGATGCAATCTTTGGCGCAGCCTCGCTCCAGACATGCTTGTTGCGTGGTGACAATGAAATCGAGTCTGGCTCCACATCTCCGAAGATCAAAACTTCCTTGCCTGTAGCAATATCTCGAATAAAATATGCTGAACTGTCATATACGCACATGCGCTCTTGAAAGTCGCCTCTTATGTGGTCGCTGGGAGTGAAGCTTGTCCCAGAATTGTTTCGAGAGAGTGGTTGATGCTGTGACTGTGATATAGCACGTTGCCGTGGCGAATCCACCTGGTGCGAATCGCTTCGGCCAGCCCCCACATTTGAGCCTCGATGGCTATGCTTCTCGATACAATGACCATGACTGACGCCCCAAGTCTTTACGCTCAGGCCCTCGCAGACCTCAACATAGCCCTTACCTTCACCATCCCCAAGAGCAGGCGAGCCGCCTTCCACTAACCTCATATAAGTCACCAGTCCAGCTCCATTGTTTTCGTCTGACAGGTTTGGCCAGATGACGTTGTTGAAAATGTGGTTCTTGAAAGCCTCAATGGTGGATGGCAGGCCAGCGAGGCGCTTCGGGCGAGATCCAGGCAGACCGGCAGTGTTTACCACAAATCCCGAGATATGGTCAAGGTGCGGATGGGTAATAAGGTAAGTATCGACAAGTTTGCGGGTGATGTGTGCTGCGTTTGCGTTTGCGGACGAGTGGGGAATCTGAAGGCCTTCGAAAGGTCCATCAATCAAGGTGACAACTTGCTTCTTATTACTGCCGGACGTGTGCGACTTGTGACGTTCTAGAATCCTCGCAATGGCGCCCAGATGGACACCAGCATCGACAGCAAGCAAACAACCCTTCTTCCAACCCACGGCAGTGGACCGAGCCAGGAATGCTGTAGTATTGTCCTCCATCGGTCCTCCTCCGGAGCCCTGCACGCAATTGTGTCAGCCATTGAGCCACTTTGGAACCAGTTCATTTGTTTCTTTTTGCAGTTGCTCCAGCAGAGAAGCTCGAAGTCCTGTTACAAGCAGTGGCACGTGACCAATCGAAGCCCCTGCAAGAAAGCTCCATGGGCGCTTTCAGGACAAAGGCTTTGTCTGGCAAAAGGAGAGATGCGCAAAGGTCCATCACTGTCTTAGTCCATCATGACATAATACACGGGAAGTGACATGCATATGCGTTCGCGAATGTCCTCGAGTTGAGAGTTGACAATCAAGGGGTGATCATGGGCTGGCTTACCAGAACGATGACCTGCAAGGCAGGCTGCTCTGCCTCTGCCTCTTTTCCCATTGCCCCAGCCATAGCGAGACTGTCTTCGGCCTATCTTAGGCAAAGGTGCTTCGAAAGACAAAGGTGCCAATGTAGGAGTTTGTGAGTCGAAGCTCGTGCCTTGATGCACCTTCCCGTGTTGTGTTACCTGAGGGACAGGGAAGCCCGCTGATGAGGAATTTGCACGTGACTACTACCAAAGACGATTGTGGGTGAATGCTCTATAGGATGGGAGTCGGCGATGAGAAGGAGATTCAGAGAGAAGTTGAAGGAGGAAGCAGGGCTTTTCGAGTATTCATTGTATTTGTGGTTGTGGAGGTACATTCGCCCCTCCATTCTTGAGCTTGCCAAGGCAACCCCCGAAACCGCCACAACAGCCGCTCAGCCCTTGAGGTACTGCAAGCTTGCAAGCCTGTGCCAAGTCCTTGCATTGTCAAGCTCGAACCAAATCCCTCAATTCAGTTCGGGGAAACCCAGCTAATCGTAGGTTTCTGTCCATCACCATATTCATCAAATCAGCCAGGGTTCCAAAAGTGAAACACTCTTTTCATCATTTTGGATCCATCACTATGAACAACAGATCACTTTCATCACTTCTCAAGAACTAAATGCCATGCCCCGACTCCCCGGCTAGATCCATGCTTCGTTCAATAACAAAGAACAAACCCACTATGTATCGGATCCAAGTGATGACCGCGTACGGGCAGTCTGTCAATAATAATTCATGTCTCATCTATCCCGTTTATCATGCAGAACTCCTTGATCGACTCTCCGACTACCGGCCTGCTAGATTAATATGCATCATTGCCTCGTTCTTCCAATCATCATCATCATCACTTGATCCGTTCTGGATTCTTAAACCACCATGAGGTTGCTGGCTGGGTAGCGACCACTGCAATAAATTAGTAACTAGTTTCTTTGCGATGAGGGAGCCAGGAGAGAGGCATGTTTTCATGCTGCCGTCAGTGAAAAAGAGAGCTTAGAACATGGAATAAAGAGATATGTTTCTTACTAAATCGCCTTCTCTCCCATCAACTGCTGGCAGACTGATTCTTGGACTCGAACCTGGCTTTGGACCAACTCTTGGTGGGGAGGTCTCAGGTGGCTCCGTCTTTGAAAATCCGGGAATCTCGAATCCGTCTAGGAAGTTATTCTTTACCGGGTCATATTCATTGGTTGGAAGCTCGAAATGATCCTTTCGAGTGTCTGTTGGAGTGTCATCGCTTTTTGTGGAGGCCCCGTTGTCTTGTGTTGGCGATCCGACAATAGAATCATTATAATTCTGGGCCGGCATTTCAGAAATTCCAGTTGGAGTTGGAGCAAAGCTGTTTTGGGGCCCTACTTGTTGTCGCTCAAGCTCGCGTCCCTCTCGAACCTGTGGAGCCGATTCCACGTTACGGAGACTACTTGCCATTACACTCCCATTCCTGATACTGGCTATACCACTGCGGGGCTCCATAGCTTCAGCAAGATCCGAAAGACCCGAATCAGCATCCCGTATTCCAAATTGTGCCATTGTGCGCATTTTGCGTGTGACCCAGCTAGCCAGGATCTTGCCTCTCTGCTTCTCACCAAGTCTGGATCGAGGGAAGTCTCCCTTGTTAACAAATGCAACAATGTCAACTACGATCTGGTGCTCATTGAGAATTGCGTTTACTATGACGGGTACGATGGAAGCAAGGTAGGCTTTTCTTCCCACTTCAACAAGCACTACTATGAGCCCACCAGCCTGGAATACAGCACTACAAATGTTAACCCAATTTCAGTTATTCGGTAGGAATCTTACCAGCCGCCTGGCACAATATTTCTATGGCAATGTTCGACTGAGTATTCAATGTCCATTGGGAAGTGACTGAGTCCATTAATTTCAAAGGTCTCACCGATGCTACCCAAGACGAAGAGTACTTGCATATCGACCTGTGTCCCGTTGGGGCCAATTGGTCTGCTGACGTTGTGTAGGAATCCAAGATCTCCAGTACGGACATATTGAATCATAGGATCGCCGTCAAGTGTACGGCCATCAAACCTCTCGGAATCGAATGGATCTTTTGACCCGTAAAAGGCTTTCACGCAAGCTTCGGACTCGACCCAGATTTCTCCATACTCGCCGTCGTGGCATAGTGCTCGGCTTTCAGGGTTCACGATCGCTATCTGGGTTGAGACAGGTACCATGCCAGAATCTTGCACTAGAAGTGCCTTTGGATCAGCTTCTGGGTCCACAGGATAGATCATTCCACGCCTCAACGCTTGCTTGTCCAACCAGAGTTCAATAGGTTCGATGCACATGTATGATCGAGATGCAATCATAGGATTTAGGACGTGGGAATAAATGGTGTTAATGGCAGTACGGTCGAGTCCTGTTTGGGCAAAGTGAAGTCGTACTTTCTGGAAAACATCCACACGAGGCCGTCCTTCAGCAGAGATCATCATGTTCTTGAGCTCGTGCAAGGCGAAACCTTTGCCTGGCATTATGGCCATTGCATGATCCAGCATTTGCGGCGTTGCATAGGTGTCTTTGATCTTGTACCTCGACAAGGTTAAGAACAACGAGATCGGGTTTTGAGCAAACTCGACTGGCGAGACAAGATACGTAGGGGCTCCAACAAATATGCCCATGAGGCATGTGTGGATAAAACCCAACCCCATTGTACTGCGCACACAGCCTAAAACTGGTCTTGAGCTCGTCATCTGGCAGGTTTCTTTCTGCACTTTGCACATGCCCATGATGGTATCGTGTCCGAGTTGCACTGCAGTGCGACGCTGATCAGGGGTCCAATATGTCCAGATTAAAACGGGATAACCAGATTGTACCCAGCTTGGTTGCATTGTTAAGCCGAGATCTCTGCACCCGCTATTCTGTTTTGGAGGCTTCGTGGTATTGTAGACGCTCGGTATTGAAACCTTTAATACTTGAGCTGACTGCTTCATATGTTGCGAGACAGTCTTCTGCTTCATAAGATGATCGACGTCTTGATTTACCAAGACAGCTTTGACTTTGTAATCAGCTACCATGTGGAGGAAAGCGGGAGCATCCTCATTCAAACGGTTCTGGTCCAGTGGAGCCATCGGAATAGCTGTAGCTCCCAGGCAGAAGCATGCATGTACAGCATAGACGAAGTCTTCGGAATGCGTATACATGAGTATCAAGTTGTCGCCTGCCCGGATCCTAACCTTGTTCTTAAGGTACATGGCTACTGCAGCGACTTTTGTGTCAAACTTCTTCCATGTAATGCCCTTACCTTCTTTGCCCCTGCCATCGATTGTGCAGTAAGATAATTCCTCTGCTTGGCGTGCAACTCTCCATTGAAGCAAGTCCACAATGCTTGAAAAATTGTTGAGAGGGGTCGACGTTCGATCATCGATAACAACCTCTCGGCGATCGATACCAGAATACTGTTTGTCCCCAGGCGACAGAATATCTTCACGAGTCTGAGAGGCGATGGGCGACCAGATACCTCCAATAGGGTCCACACCGATTGGAAGATTGAGAACAGCTCTTTCAACACCAAATTTGACATGTACGCATGGCAAGTTGCCAAGATCAAAATCTCGCCGACAAAGCATATTACCAATCTCTCGTCGACCATTCTTGAGAACTTTCGGCAGAGTGTCGGGGGCGGTGATCATGACACAATATACTCTTAGATGATGCTCCTGAAGCAGAACCTCCATGCATCTTTCCGAAAGTGAGTCCAGAAGCGCCGTATCAAGTTGACGCGGTGGGCCTCCAGACGTCATTGGAGCAGTAGAAGCCCATTTTGATTCTAACAAAACTACTGGAAGATGTTCGTCATTGACAAAGACATCAAAAGCTGAGCAGTCATAAATTTTTGTGACGTTTTTCATGATGCTCACGATGATGTGTTGCACGAAGAAGTATCGATGCTCCGCAACTTCGTGGCCGTGTTCAACCCATTCGACCTTCTGTCTTATACGGTCTTCGTATAGGCCAAGCACGAAAATCTTGCCCTCAATGACTGTTCCGAGTAAACCTGTTCGTAGAAATTCAGGCTCGACCATCATAGGTGTAGGGTCTCCCTGCTCGAACTTGTATGGCCTTGCATGGAAGATCTGCTCCGTGTGCTTTGGCAATGCCCAAAAGCCTCCCGAAAGGGATGGAGAGTCGACCCATATTTCACCCACAGAATGTGGTGAAGCAAGGAGGCCAGTTTCGGGATCGACAACGGCCAATGTCGCATCTGGGATTGGAAATCCAAATGCGCCTACTCTCACTGTACCAGGTTCGCTGCTCGCTTTCTTTCGTGCTTCATCTCCAATCGCGATCACCACAACCTCATTAGTCTTCAAGGATTCCCGATCAAGAAGAACCTCGCTGAGTTCTGTCCGGCCTTGCTCTTGAGTCGCTGTCGTAGTACCCCCTCCAATCAAGCTGCCAAAGCCTGACCCAGGGGATTTTTGCTTCTCTTTCTCCTTCTCTTCCGCTTTTCCATCTTCCGAGGCAGTATCTGAGCCCATTTCTAGCTTCAGAGGACATCCCATCCGCTCTTCGCCACCTAACCAATCACGCATACTGATAACCATACCTCCATGCTCTGGGAGGCACAGCATTGGCGCAACTAACTCACGAGCTCGAGGATTTCGCATTGGTCGAAGCCATCGATCGGCTAATACCTCGTGAAATTCGCAGTCGACAGTTAATGTGTCTATCAAACACAGTTTTACATGAGAAAAGTTTGGTTCCATGCCTTTCTTGTAATTTCTGGTAGTAAGTGGGTCTTGTTGATAGTTGTAAGCTGCTCGTTTGAGACCTGGGTAATCCGCAAGCATCAACGTAGCTCGGTATTTTGTGATTAGGTGGGCGTAAAGTCCCGGGGTTTCAACAGCCTTTCCCTCCATCCAGACAGTTGTATGCCCTCCGTATACTGTCAAAAGCACGCCCAGGATCATGCCAATGCCCTGTCGAGAATCCAGGTAAGATAACAAGATTTCGGTTCCTCCTTTTTGACTGACCATGAGTTTGCCGTTCTTGTCTCGAAGGCCGGCATTGAACGTGTCCGCTTGACTTCCTGATGGTACTGTCGAGAAGATCGCACTTAGACAGGCCATTTGGTGCATTATGGTGCGATGAGACATTACAACTCCTCGCAAATCGCCTGTCGGCGCCCTGGAGAACTCAATATATGCCAAATCTGGAACAGTCAAAGGTGGCACATCTTCCTTCTTTTTCGGGTGAAAACTTCCAAATTCATTAGTTTTCCACCATTCAACCCCGCGGGGCCAATTGAGTTTCTGTGTAGTAATATCTCGTTGAAAAGTCTTCAAGTTATTATCCGTGGTGAGTGCAAGGTGTGCTTGAGTCGAAGTGAGAATCAGGTTTAGTTTGGCGTAGTCTTCCAGGTCATTGATTGGAACAGCGACAACTCCAGCAATGAAGCAACCAAGGAGAGCGATAGCAAAGTCAATGATCTCCGTGTCTCGGTATATTAGAGCAACTCTGTCACCACGATATAAAGAACTCTTGTCCCTTATGACTTGGGCGACTTTTTCAGCCCTGCTCGTCAACTTATCCCAGGTAATGGATGAGACTTCTTTCCCTCTGCCATCTAGGACCCAATATGCTGGTGCTTTCGCATTATTTCGAGCACGGTGTCTCAAAACTGCTGCGATATTGTCAAATTTTGACATGGGAGTGTTATCGTCTTGCGGGTCATAGACCGCGAAAGGGACGTCCCGCGGTTCCAATGGCATTTGGTATTCAAGCGCAGCAGGTGGAGGAAGATCGCTGGTACTCAACATCGGTGGTGCCATGGCAGCCGTTGGGGAAAAAGCGTCACTAGAGGAATATCGATGTGGCCCTCCACCATATGCGTTTGGAGGCCCGTGGTCGTAGCTTTGTTGGCCAGCAAAATCAGAGAAATATCCTTGTTGCGACTCGCCCAACATTGTGCCATTTCTGTCCATCATTGTCCCAGCCTGGCTCTCGTAAGTGTCTCCGTGTTGCTCGATGTAGCCAACCTGATGTGCCGGATTGAAAGCATAATTCGCACCGGATACTGATGATGCCATGGTCAGGCTGGGCTCGATTGAATTTCCACCAGACACAGGAGTACCAGGCAAAAACAGAGAATCATGACTAGACAAGTGTGGGCGCTGTCCCGGATTGTGAACTCCCAGTCGTAGCGCTTTTGGCGGCCCTGCATAGGAGAACCCTCCTCCCTGGCCTCGGTTGTTCCCAAAACTGCTGTACTCGCTCGCCATTGTGTCTAAACGTGGAGAAGAACCTATTCGCGCAGGTAATTGAGGTGGCACATCTGGTCTGGGGCCATAGTTTTCGGTCGAGTTCGCATTGAGGGCAGCGAGTGAAGCACTTGGGGAGCCATTGTTCGAGGGATGCGACGTGGATTCGGGAGAGTGTATACGCAGACCTTTCAGCTCCGCCGCCACGGCAGACGAGCCCAGATATTGTGAGAGTAGAAGCGTTCGTCGTTTCTGGTATCTGCAAGGCTGAATCAGAAACAATTTCACAAGTCGTTGGGAATCAACTGCGCAAGGACACCGCAGGGGACTTTGGTAAACCCGTACCCTTTTTCAGTGATATCTCCCTCCTGATATACAAAAGTAAGTAAGAGTTCATAGGTTTCGTCTCCACCCTCAACATCCCACTGGTATCATAGCGCAAGCAGCTCGGGCACGCGTCGAGACTCCAAAATCATCTCCTTCTTTAAGAAACACGGCACTGACCTCATACTCTTGCTCAAGCTCCTGTAGCTTGCCTTGCAACTCTGGATTACTTGCTTCCATTTTGGTAACGTAGATGCGGGGACGAGCTCCAATTGCCAGTTCCAGATCAACACAGCTCTCTGGAGGTGGATCGGCAACTTAATAGGGGCCGCAAGAGCTACTCGTACTCGAGGGCATGTAATTGAAAAATTCGCAACTTTGATCCGGATCGAAAGGAGCGACAGAAGGAGAACGACCGCAAGAAAGCATCATTCGGTGATGGCCAAGTTCAAGACAGGTCCAGCAGAGACCCAGGCTCTTCGTATTGCTGTCCGGATAAACCTGCACATTGATCTCATAGTTGTCTAACCAAAACTGCTCTACCTCGCTTCGGTTAAAGACGCCACTTCCGCCAGGTGAAGAACCTTCGTCCGCACATTTCCTGCGTCGACATCTTTCCTACATCTCTACACGGTCAACTTAGCCACACTTTCACCAGCAGCTTCTCATTATGGCAAGGGCCTTCTTTCCATGCCACGGAAGAGTGTGACCGTTCGTTTGTGCTGTGCGCTGTTTCAGTTTCACAGCAATCTATTCCACACCACCTAAAAGCCTCACATAGATGAGTACGCAAACTCAACATCATGTTCTATATCAGGCCCAGTGACTCGACTCGACTCGACTTAATACCGAAGGATCTTATTGAAAAGCAGAAATGCATCCCTCTCCTCAATGGCACAACCTTGTCCACGTACAATATCCAAACTAGCCTATCAAGGTCGCCTAACAGCAGCACTTTTCTCAAATAACTCCCGGTATGTCGCAAGATTACATTTGTTCACTCGCACATCACAGTGGCAAGATGATGAGAAATACTATTTTACAGACCTGTTCCGAATATATATGTGGACCTAACCTAGGAGGTAAGCCTTTTCTCCATACTCTTGTGCTGCTTCTTTCTTTGAGGGTTGTGAGCCCAAAGAAGTTTGAGGAGTTGCCGTGATGCCCGAGAATTTAGCTCCTTGGCTCCTGAGCTTCCTCGTGCGTCTTATGAATACCCATACTAATTCGACTACAGACCTTCTGAAAACCTGCCTACATAATCTCCAATCATATCACTTATTGCTTCAATCATTGCAATACTTGCTAACTTCCGTGCAATCTAGATCACCCTGGGAAAGGACCAGAGATTTTAATTCTAGGGCTGGGAGTAGCCCTTGTAGTCATATTGCAACCTCAATCTACTTCTAGTCTACAAAAACTGGGTATATCCTAGGCAACGCCCTTTTGCTCAATTTCGTGACTCCTCGACGCCCTGTCTGGCGATAAATTCCAAAAGCCGTGATAAGAATTGGACTAAGTAGCCAACCTCTCTAGAGAGCTACGTGGCGGTAGCCTCAAGACACTAACGTGGCTCGGATGGTAGCAACGCACCTTAGTGACCCTGATCTCTCCTTCAGATGCTCTCTGTCTGCCGGCTTGCCATCGCATTGCACTGGCACCTGCATTCTGGGACTGGACATTCATTATGGCGTCTAAACCAATCGGCCGAGTGGTCCATATGCATAACATGTTTACATTTCAGACAGAAGGTTGGGAAGTTCGCCATCCGGCGAATTTCAGCGTTGACGGATTGTTCGGGTCGATCAGAGCGAGGAACACCAACGATTCCCATGCACACCGCACAGCGAGATAGGTGAGAGCCGCATCGAGGACAGCAGAGCCCGGCATTAATCCCAGTTGCTGCGAGGGGGTTGCGAGGATCAATAGTAGTTGAGCCAGGAAACGAGCCGGAGAATGAGGCTACGCCAGAGTTTCCGAGATCGTTGGCGGCATGAGCATCACAATTGAGGCAGCGGATCGTAACTTGTCGGGGTGGCGGCTTGATCACTGGAAGCCCGTCTCGCAACCGGCTCTTGATTGTTGATTGTTGTTCAAACTTGACCCTGAGAATGTATTTCTTGTGTCGTTGGAGGAAGTCCTTGTACGCTTTGTGCCAGGCATCGCAACGAATATCGCTGATGTACCGTGGGAAGCAGAATGACATGATAAGTATCGGCGTTTGGTAGTCCCTAAACTTTTCGATATACTTCGCCAGAATATCGACCATATTATCGGTGATGCCGGCCAAGACAATTCCTTCAATGTCACCATTTCGAGATGCCTCTTCCATTTGAATCGAAAGCCATTCCGTGAGCTTATCATCGTCGAAGTATCGCAATGCAACCCCAACGCGATCACGCAGTGGAAGTGCTGCCTCATCCGCGATGACGGCCCAATCACCCGTCGTAATATATCCATAAATGGCACGTAAATATGAGTCTTCAGCCATTTCAGGGTGGTTCCCAAGAGCCTTACCCCATTCCACTTTGTCTAATTCCAAAGATGCAGTACTCTGAAGCTTGATATCCAGTGCCATAGCGACAAATAGGAGGTCTGTGCCACCACGCTTGAGTATTTCCACTGCACGTTTTGGAATACCTTCAAACAGAGCCCAAGCAGCTGCTGTTGTATACTTCTTTTGCTCCTCCAAAGCATCAAGGTCCTCATAAAGTTCATCAACTGACTTGCTAAGACCACAAATTGCGAGGCATAACTGCCTATGATGCGGTTTCGTCGTCGCAACACCTTGGAAATGGGGCCGGCCAGCTTGCTTATTGATATTTGCAATGAGCCGTTCCCATTGAGATGTATCAGGAATAACAACGCTATCAATCAGTCGAGAGTGAGCCTTCTCCCCTTCGTCCCGTTAGCACAGACAGACATAATCACTTCTCAGTCTCACCAAGTAAATTCATCCATATTGTGTAAACGCCCATGTAGCTAAGGTCGAGAGGTCTGGAGACCATTCGGTCATCTTGTGCAGCTTCCTCTGCGCCTAAGTAATCATTAAGCATGTTATATTCAAGAACCCGGGTTGACTTACCCTGAATCCATTCCCAGAGATCTTTCAGCCATTGGTCACCATTAACTACCATCTTGTTGACCTTAGAATCGAACAAATAGCCGTCGAAAGCCCGACGTAACATAACATGGTCAAGAAGCTTGTTCCTAGTTTTGTTCGAGGAAATAAGATTCATCGATGAGTAATGCAATTTATCATGCACTTCTCTACTTGTAAAGACCTTATCTGGGCTTGAGAAATCAGCTGTAGACTTTTCACTACCACCAAGTTGGGTCCTTTTGCCCTCTGTTTGCGATGTTGATATAGCTGGATCGCTCAATTTCTGGCTCTGTCTCATTTCCAAATCTGATAAGGCGAGGAGGTTGACTACAGGGTCTTCGGACCGCATTGACTCCCTGATCGCTTCCTTCAAGAGTGTCTGACTCTTCAGGGTCTGGAATTTCTCAGGTCCAAAAACAGGAACACTAAGTTTCGCGGCAGTTGCAAACAATGGCGCGCGAACCTTTACTTTCTCAGAAGCGTCTTCAAAGTTCATTAAGGACATGTAAGGGTCTTCAACTAGTCAAATTTAAGCAGGAAGCCCTGAAATAACTCTGAATGAAGACTTACGGCGGTGTGGTGGCTTCCAAGGGATCAAATGTGAAAGCTGACCATGAGTTTCCGTTGGCACTTGAAGAATCTCGAAGTCTCCATTTGCCCTTAGAGCCACAACACGGGTTTGGAGATCCGATGTTCCGAGATTGAGCCAATCAAAGGACACGATTCGATGCTCGTATTTTCTCTTATGGTCAGGATCGAAGAAGGCATACTCCAGGTCGAAGGAGGTTTCTACCTCTAGGATCTCCGGACTAATATGAACATCCTCCAGAGAATCTGGTTCAACGTACTCTGTCTTCGTTTTAAGTACTTGAAGCTGACCGGCACTAGAAAGAACACCAAGTGCACCTCTTTCCTCCCGAGAATATCGTAGCTGCTTGATATAGACACTCTTGTCCACTTCAATCGCACGATCAAGTTTAAGTGCTGCACCCCAGGGGACTTCCTCTTGATCGAACGACTCTAAATACATGGTGGATGCAATGGATCGGTTCGAAGCACGACGATCCCAAACGACAAGCCCTGGTTGATCAAGGCTAGACGAAGCAAAATAGTTGGTGTCGGTGTAGTCGATAGCAATGTTGTTGCAACACCTAGTCTGGAAAGTTATCACACTCGAGCTTGGGTCTAATCTGTTAATTATAGGTTTGAGTAAAGGGGTGGGTATGGGAATGTTACTGACCTCTGAGGTCGTGAATACGGACACTTTGGTTCTTGACTCCAACGACAAGTGTTTGCGGCTGATCTTCGAAAAATCTGATCGCCGTTATGGATACACTTGCTTCAAGTTTCTTCCTCGGCTCGAGGTTCATGGTTGGGACGCTCCATCCTTTCGTGTTCAGGTCCAGCCCTGCAAGGCGTTGATTGATATCCCAAATCTGCAAGCACGAGTCATTTCGCACTCGGTCAAGGCCAACGGCAAGTAGTCCCGTAGTGTTGAAGGTAACTGACTGGCAAGGGCGTTGTAATTTGAGAGGAAGGGTAAGAGAGGCATTCGAGTTATCGTCCACCCTCAAAAGATGTACTTCGCCTTGACCAGTTCCAACAGCCACAAGTCCCCGATTGACGGGAGACCAGTCGTATGTGTTGATAGCTGGAAATTCTGTATGTTTAGACACTTTCTCGTAGTCAAAATTGCCAGGCTGAGCATAGCCCGTAGCTTCGTATAGATGAACGACCCTGTTGTTTAGGTTGAAGACCATGAACTCGTCCCGAGAAAGGTTAGGTGACCACCTGATAATCCCTTCATTTCGGTCCATGACTCCGATCTCGAGGGTATGAAGGATAACCTCGCCCCTTCCAACGCAGCGCCAAACAACCCTAGAGGCCTCTGCTTCTCACCTGGTCCTCATCCCAAGGCCAGACAATTTCCCAATCTGGCAACACCCTGATCCGTCCCCTTATCGTACAATGCCCCGTGCTTCTTTTTCAAAGACTGAGAACTCAATACAACTTTGATTGACTCAATCAAAAGGCCGATATCGTTGAAGAGAGGTAGAGGATTGAAAATCACTCCCAATTTATTAATCCCTCTAAGGTCACGTGGCCTCTGGGCGGTGTGTTTTCTGCCCAGCGCGCTGCGTAAAATACAAGGGACTTCCGTACGACGAGAATGCATCTAGCCACGCTAAAGGGTTCAAAGTCAAGATATAATAAGGAATGAAATACCCAGGCAATCGGTAAAGGGAATCAGAGCTTCGGCAGGCGCAACTATGTCTACCAAGAGGAAGTATCAGGAAGAAGACCCTCAGTCGGTTCACGAATCACGTCAATTCCAAGTCTTTGGCAACGCTCCAAAACCCGCGAAAAAGCCCCGCAGATTTGAACCCCGAGTTCAGAGGAAGCAAGCGCATGCATCGAGCGTTAATGCCATAAAGAAGAGAATACGTGATGTGACGAGGAAGTTAGAGCGTACGGAAGATCTGCCCGCAAATGTGCGGGCAGAAGATGAGCGGGCACTGGCAGCGTTTCAACAAGAATTGGGATCTGCGGAAGCAGAGAAGACTCGGCAAAAGATGATCAAGAAGTATCACATGGTGCGATTCTTTGGTAAGTGACTTTGAGCTGAGTTATGATAA
>Ga0302325_10017110_pt1 | contig 15338 bp, 11 predicted proteins | sample Palsa_T0_2_FD_201948 | JGI IMG/M metagenome (GOLD analysis project Ga0302325, IMG submission 201948) | Peat permafrost microbial communities from Stordalen Mire near Abisko, Sweden - Palsa_T0_2 | ecosystem: Environmental > Terrestrial > Soil > Palsa > Peat permafrost | place: Sweden: Abisko...
CAACAACACGACGCTGGCGGGCGCCATGACGGACTGACCACCGAGGAGCTGGCCGAGCTGCGCAAGCTGCGGCGGGAGAACCGAATCCTGAAAGAGGAGAAGGAGATCCTGATAAAAGCCGCGGCCTATTTCGCCCAGGAGACCGGACTGACCCCCAAGTGAGGTACGAGTTCGTGGAGCGAGAACGGGCCACCCATCATGTCGCCAGGCTCTGCAAGGTGCTGGACGTCTCCACCAGCGGCTTCTGGGCGTGGCGCAAACGACCGCCGTCCAATCGGGAGCTGGCGGACCGCGAGCTGTTCGGCACGATCGCCGAGGTCTACAAGCTGAGCCGGCGCACCTATGGGGTGCCGAGGATGTTCGACGAGCTGAGCGATCGTGGCGTCCACTGCGGCCGCAAGCGGATAGCCCGGCTCATGCGGCGCAACGGGCTGGTGGGCTGCCATCGGCGCGGTCGAAGGCCGAGGACGACCGTTTCGGACAAGCAGGCTCCAGCCGCGCCCGACCTGGTAAATCGGCACTTCCATCCCGAGGCGCCGGACGCCCTATGGCTCACGGATATAACGTACGTCCGGACCTGGTCCGGCTTCCTCTACGTCGCCGTTGTGCTCGACGCCTTCAGCCGGCGAGTGATCGGTTGGCACATGGCCGACCACCTCCGGACCGAGCTGGTGATGGAGGCGCTGGAGATGGCGCTGTGGAATCGGCGCCCGCCCGAGGGCCAGGTGATCTTGCACTCCGACCGGGGAAGCCAGTTCACGTCGGTGGCCTTCGGTCAGCGCTGCCGGGATGCCGGGATTGTGCCGTCTATGGGTCGGGTCGGGACCGCGTACGACAACGCGATGTGCGAGTCGTTCTTCGCCACGCTCGAGTGCGAGCTGCTCGACCGGGAGACGTTCCGTACCCGGAGCGAGGCCAAGCTGGCCATCTTCGACTGGATCGAGGTGTTCTACAACCGGTGGCGGCGTCACACCAGCATCGGCAGCAAGTCACCCTGCGACTACGAAGCCGCCTACTGGGACAGCCAGCCCGCGGGCAAAGCTGACGACGCAGCCAGCGACCCCGGCACAATCGGCACCCTCTCGGGGCTCTGCCCCGAACCCCACCCTGCCGGGAGCCTGGGGGCACCTCCCCCAGACCCCCACCTCTTTCCGTCACTAACGGCGTCAGCCGACCACACGACGGCTGCGCCGAACGCGATCAGAGAGGAGGCGGTAGCGAGAGATATAACCTAGTCCAGAACCGTCCACGGAAACGGGGTAGCTCCACTTGCGCGATCTTCTCATTCGCGCGGGACTCGCCGGACTCGTCCAACCGAAATGGACGGAGCAGATCCTTGACGAGACGTTTCGTTCAATCCTGAAATCACGATCGGACCTGAACGCGTCTGCACTTGACCGGACTCGCACGCTCATGAACGAATCCGTTCGCGACGTTCTCGTCGAAGACTACGAACGTTGGATTGATGACCTCGAACTTCCCGATCCAGATGATCGACATGTGCTTGCAGCCGCGATTGCCTCGGAAGCCGATGTGATCGTGACGTTTAACCTCACGCATTTTCCGCAAGCGATCCTGGAGCGATTCTGTTTAGAAGCGCAGCACCCAGATCAGTTCATCAAGAATTTGATCGACACGAATCCTGACGAAATGCAGCAGGTGATCGAGTCGATGCGTTCAGCGCTGCATCAGCCACATGCGACGACCGAGCAGTTACTGGCATGGCTACGGAATGCTGGACTCCGCGAGTCGTGCGACGAACTTATGAAGCTGTTCCGGGCGTAGACGTCGAGTCGTCTGCGTATCCAAGACCTAATCGTTCTGCTTCACGCGTGAGTTCTGCTGCCGCGGCACGACGAGCCTGATCGTCACGATCATTGTACGCAAGCAAATCGTTTAGGAGGATCCGTCGACGAGGTCCTACTTTTCTATACGGGAGAGTCCCTTGTTCCATCAGCTTGACCACATATGGACGAGAGACATTGAGAATCTCGGCGGCTTGTTGCGTTGAGAGTTCCGAAGGATACGGTGCAACGGTGACGGCATTTCCCTCACCCAACTCTTCGAGGACGCGCTGCAAGAGCGAGAGCACCTCGGCGGGAAGTTCTAGTGGAGGGCCCTCATGTGATGAGGGGGTTAACGCCACAGCCGAGACCTTGGGAATATGAGCAAGGTACGCCCCCATGGCATGAGCGGCATCCGCTGCTTGGCGCTGCTGGTCCTGGGGGAGGGCAAAGGGCTTCGGTGGGAACGGTTGCATCTCGATCTCCTGCACCTAGCATAGCAGCTAGACGAAATGAACGCAATAGACGAAACAGGCGAATGCCTGCGGGTGCCGATGAAGTCCACAGTCTCCGGCGCTCCTGCACGGTTCTGGTCCTCGGCTTTCTGCATGAAGGACAGCTCATCGCGCGACAGTTGAACGCGGCCCCGGCTCGACTGTGATCGCTCGAATCATGGCGTCGTAAGCATCGGTGTCGTCAAGGTGTTGGTAGTGCTGGGCAATCACTTCCTGTGAAGCTCCCGCAATCAACGACAGTTGGATTGGATTCATCCCGCGACGAAGCATCTCACGGTCATCCATGAATGCCGAAAGAGGTGTGCGTGTACTCGCTTACCAAGTCGTGCGCGCGACGCCGCGATCTCGACGATGTTTGCAACCGCATCTTTGTTGAGGGGAGTCCACTCGTGAAATGCATTTCGACGAAGAGCAAGAAGCAGATGATCGCTCGATGCGTCTTTCGGAAGTGATGCAGCGAGCCGACGCCTCCGTCGCGGACGCGCGGCACTTGGCGGTTCACGGCCGTCACCACCTGGCGGTTGAACTCGGAGGCAAAGCGCCGGCGCCACTCGTGACAGTACTCGTCTATCAGCCAATGCATCTGATGGCGGACGCCGCTCTGTACCTGGTTGGAATCCACGACAAGACGCCGACGCACGGTTTCATGTGCATCGCGTGGCTAGAGTCGCGGCTTCCGAAGGCGCGTCGTGCCCGAAGGCGCCGGGCGAAAAACATCTACGAATTGCTTCTGCGTGATCGCTACCCCGATGAGGACGAAATGCTCGGCTTGACTCCAACCCATGAGAAGGAGAAAGAAGCCGACCAGTCACAGTGAAGCCGGGATCAGCTTGTGACCGCCTCAGCTGGCCAAGGCTTTCGTCATCGCCAGGAATGCGTCCTCCTCGTTGAGATGCGCGTAGTGCTGAGCAATCACGCCCTGAGACGCTCCGGCAATGACGCTGAGTTGGATTGGATTCATGCCGCGTCGCAACATCTCGGTCATCCACGAATGCCGGAGCAGGTGCGGATGGACATTCTTGTCGAGGCCGGCCCGAATGCCGAGGTCGTGAATCATGTGCGTCACGCCCGAATCTCCGAGCGACTCGAAAATCCCGGCTCGTCCACGACGAACGGCAACGAAGAGCCGGTCGCTCACACATTCCGTGGGGCGACCCTTCACGAGGCGCGCCAATCGGTTGATCAAACCGGCAGGCACGGGAACACGACGGTCCCGATCACCCTTTCCGTGAATCTCCATCACCAGCCGATTGTTTGCCCGCTTCAAATCTCCAACGCAGAGCCCGGTCAACTCATGCAACCTCAGGCCGCAGTCGGCGAACAGGCGCAGCACCAGTCGGTCACGCTCCGTGACCGCGGAATGCTCCATGCGCTCGATCTCCTCACGGGAGAGCACATCCTTGTGTCGCTTCCCGACTTTGGGTTGGCGGGGGAGCGCCTGCACGTCTGTTTACGAAACAGCTGATCTATCTGCCGATGACCTGACCGGGCCATCCAACCGCAATATTAAGGTGTCCTCGAACTCGATTTGCGAGTCAACTTCCGGGTCACCGAGGAGAGTAGCGAGTGCCGTTTTGAAAAGCAAGCGTACTAGAGCATCTGTCTGGAAAGGCGGCTAATGCCCATAGATAGAAGGGGAGGCGCGTAACGCTGGCCGTTCCGCCGGCGACTTCGCAGCATGTCCGACGGTGACAAGCACTCCGTTCGAGGCTACGGCGTCAAGGCGAGCGGAACGCGCCTCTCCCACGAATTCTTTCTTCGTGGTTGGACGGCCGCTGATGCTTCCCGAATCTCCGGATTGAGCCGGCCAACGATACGGAATGCCCTTTCAGGAAACTGCGTCAAACCGATAACTCTTATCCGACTCGTTCAAGCGCTGAAGACTCACAGCCCGATCGACGGTATCGACGACTATATCGCTGGCTGACACCGTCGAATCTTCGGAATGTAAGGGGCCTGTGGGCCGAACACGGGCAGTAGTGTCAGCGCGGAGAGCCCGGGTGCGTGCGGATCCGGGACCCGCCGGTCGCGCTGCTCCTCAAGTTTTGACATATTAGTTTTGAATCGACCGTGTACCATCCAACAGCTATTGAGACCGGAGGACGCAGTTTGAGCAACCGACACAGCGGCTCAGCGCCGGCGGCTGGTTACATGTTCCAAGCGCAATGGGCGTTGTTGGAACTCCTAAGAGCTAGCGACTCCGCCCGTCCTGACGTCGTGTTCTCGTTGGAGCTCTTTGACGATGTGGCCTGGGATGCGAACGGCTCGCCTATTGAGTTGATTCAGGTCAAACATCATCTGAACACTTCCCGGCAACTGGCTGACACCTCACCAGATGTTTGGAAAACTATCGGCGTGTGGCTGGATGCCGAGCCGTCTCAGGCCGACGCTCCGTGCCTCACACTAGTCACGACTGAAACGGCCGTAGAGAGTAGCGGCGTGGCTTCGCTACGACCGTACGAGCGGGACACTGCTGAAGCGGTTGAATGTCTGCTGGATGCGGCCAAGACTTCGTCATCTGAAACGACGAGAGCGGTACGGGACCGCTTCATTCAAATGGCCCCGCACCAACGCCAGGCATTTGTGGGTCGGATAGTGGTGCTTGACGGCGCTCCGGTCCTCGGAGATGTGGAAGATCTGGTACGCCGTCAGCTCCGGTTCGCCTTGCCTCAAGGGCATGAGGAAGTCTTCATGGCCCTCGTTTGGGATTGGTGGTATCGGATTGTCTCCGAACTCCTCAAGGATAGTCGGGGACGAATCAGTGCGACTGCTGTTCAGAGCAAGATTGACGACATTCGCGACGGGTTTGCGAGAGACAGCCTGCCCACTTTGGTCGCCGAATCGGAAATCGACGTGAAGGATACGGACGCTTATCTCGATCGGATTTTCGTGCATCAACTTAGATGGGTCAACACTCCCACGAAAGTGCTTCGCAAATCAATCATCGATTTCTATCGTTCAGTTACTCAGTCGGCAAGGTGGTTGGATGAGGATCTGATCGCCTCTGACGAGCTCGATACATTCGAGCGAAAGCTCGTGGACGAATGGGAGCGTGACTTCGAGTTCGCCATCCAAGACCTTCCGCCGGATGCTGATGAGGCCACGAAACAACGACTTGGTTCGCAGCTGCTGCGCGAAGCGCTTGACCAGACGTCGATTGCGATACGCGAGCGGTACAACGAACCATTTTTCGCTCGCGGAGTACACCACGATCTAGCAGATCGAGGCGAAGTCGGCTGGCATCCCGAGTTCCGAGAGCGTGTTGAGGAACTGCTGTTAGGGGCTGGCGGCAAATGACAAGTTGGGATGAACGAAGTCGTTTAAGACGTGCGTACCTGAATCCGGCTCTAACGGGGGCACTCGTCGTTGGAGCAGCATCGGCCTATGAATCTCGTCGCGGTCCGATGCCGTTCGCCCTGGCGTTCTTAGTCGCTCCCCTCGTGCTGCATAAGCCAACCCGAGAGTCTCTACCGAGCAGCACTCGCACCCATCTGTCTACGTGGATCAGCAGGGACCAATTGTTCCGAGTCACTTTCCCTCTGAGAGCGGAGTCGCTTGTGCCCGTGGTCAATGAAGGGATTCGATATGCCATCCGGACGGGCGATCTAACCCTCCAGCGAGGAGAGCTTGTGGGCAGGGCCCTATCTGACCCGGAGGGAGAACCCGCTCGTTCGATGATGCAGGCAGCACGATTAGTTGGTCGATGGTTGGCCAAGAATGACCAACCGTCGACGACATTCGCTCTCTTGGGGGTGCGCCCGTAATGCAGATACGAAACATTGTCTTGTACTCCCACGATGGTAAGCAGCGAATCCTTGAGTTTCGACTTGGGGAGCTGAATATCATCACTGGGGACTCGGCCACGGGTAAGAGCGCTCTTCTCAGCATCGTGGATTTCTGTCTGGGCCGTGACGCGATGACGATTCCGGTCGGCGTGGTGACCGAGGCGGTCGCGTGGTATGCGGTGCTGTTCCAAGTGGGCGATACCCGCGTATTCGTCGGCCGGCCTTCGGCCGGTTCTGCAGCTTCAAGTTCGAGAGCTATGTTGGAGATTGGGGCAGACCTAGTACCACTCGATGCCTCCCGTTTGGTGGAAAACGCCGATAGCTCCACTGTTCGCGAGGAACTGGGTCGACTTCTGCGCATAGATGCCAATGAGATTGGCGACCGAGGAAGGGGAACCAACACGTATACCGCGAATGTTGGTCATGCATCCCTGCTGTGTCTCCAACAGCAGGATGAGATTGCTAACCGACGGCACATGTTTCACCGCCAGGGCGAAGAAGGGATCGCGCAGGCAATTCAGGACACGCTCCCCTACTTTCTCGGCGCACTGCCGCCGGATGTTGCACTGAGAAGGGTGGAGTTGCAGACCGCGCGTCGGGACCTACGCAGAGCGACGTCTGAGCTCGAGGAAGCAGAGCGACTCAACAGGGACATCGACATCAATCTTCGGGAACTCGTCAACGAGGCGTATGCCAGGGGACTTGTCGCATCTGCGGAATTTGATGGTCGTGAAGCAACAGTTGCAGCTCTAGGTGACGCCGTTGGCGCCGCGATCACGGAGGTTCCGGAGGACACTCAGGAGCCGGAAAGGCGATTGCAACTTGAGAGTCGCAAGTCCGAATTGCGAAGAAGGCTCCACTCGCTAGCGGATGAAAGGTCCCTCCTTCTCGAGGAGCGCAGTGACGAAACTTCGTACGAAGGAGCCATCGGGTCGGGCGTGAGTCGACTGCGCTCGCTTAACCTCCTCGGCCACGAGGAAATGACCGCATCTAATGTATGCCCTGTGTGCATGTCTGAGCTTGCGGAGAGGGATGCAGGTCCGCAAGATCTGCGGGCTGCCATCAGGGACTTAGAGCAGCAACTCACGGCGGTGGTGGCGAGTAAGCCTCGACGAGATGTTGCTCTTGAGAACCTGGACGACGAATCTGACCGTTTGAGAAATGAGCTGCGGGGCATCCAGGCCGCTGTAGCGCAGTTAGATGTCGAGGATCGGTCAGCCGCCCTAGCGGGAGAACATGCACGGGAGCAGATATTCACCAAAGGCCGCATCGATCATTACCTTGGGCGCCTGCGTCTGACAAACGCCGAAGACCTAGATCGACTTCGCAATCGGGTGCGGACTGCGCAAGCGCGCGTCGAGACCTTAGAGAGTGAACTCGACAGCGCGAGCGCGCGCGAACAAGTGGCAAGCAGGCTCCTCGCGATTGGCGAGACAATGACCGCTTGGTGGAAGGACCTTGAGTTGGAATATTCGGACCAGGGGGTGCGACTGGACCTTGGACGCCTCAATTTTGTAGTAGACACCGAGAACGGCCCAGTTCCGCTCTTCCGACTCGGTAGCGCGGAGAACTGGATATGTGCGCACATGGTCACGCACTTGGCCCTACATCGGTACTTCGCGAGGCAACAACGTCCAGTTCCAGGTTTCGTGATGTTCGATCAGCCCAGTCAGGCATGGTATCCACCGGATCAAAACACGAAAGAAGCAGGCGACTTCGCGTCAGATCGCGACCGACAGAAGGTTCGAGCAATCTTCAAACTGATGCACGCCGTGACCACCGAACTGTCGCCCAACGTCCAAGTCTTTGTGTGCGACCATGCCAATTTGAAGTCGGACGATTGGTTCCAGCAGAGCGTTCGGTATGAGTGGAGGCGCGGCGAAAAACTCGTGCCATCGGACTGGCCGAGATCCCACACAATGGGAGCTGCAGACACCAGCCCGTCGTCATGACCTGCGTTTACGCGGCAATCCATAGACACTCGCGGTCGATCCAAGTGAGGACTCGCTATGACCTCGGCGACGCTCCCGCGGGCCGGCAACTTATCGCGGCCAGTAGATGTGAGTCTCGGATCTCTCGTGCTCTGAGATAGTGTGCTCGACCAACGGGCCGGCAGGCATACCCATCACCCATGGATACTTTGCCGCCGTTCCGGGATAGAAGTGACGGAAAACGAAGGCGACAAACCGCCCTAGGCGGAGTGGTGCAGCACAAGGCACACGACAGTCAAGGGAGTTGACCGTCAAGTGCGCGGCCGGGTGCCCAACACCTTGGCCATGGCGGTCGTAGTCGAACCGAATCATGGACCGGGGAAGAACCACGTCAGCCCCCTTCGAAGCGTACCGGTCGAATGTCTCAATCAGTGGGTCGCTTTGCAGCTCCTCTGCCGGAATGGTGAACGGACACGGCACGTACGCGAGGCGGTGGGAGAGGAGATAGTTATGGTCGTAAGCGTAGGTGATTTGCAGCAACGAGCCGTCTGTAAGCATCGCGGAGTACATGCCATTTGAGACCCACCACCGATAATCTTTGATTGAGGGTGTCGACGGATCAAGCAGGAACCGCGCGTATCCCGTAGGTTGTGGCCACGTCACAACTCCACCAGAGTCCACGACGGCCGTAGCGAATATCGCCAACTCGTCTTCGATTAACCGAGCGAGAAAGGCGTCAACCTCGGTTCGAGTGGCCGCGCTACTCACCGCCGGAGTCGGCTCGGGCGGTGAGTTGTTTCAGTCGCTCGCGGGCGGCAGCGGGAAGGTCTTCAAGATCGACCTGACCGCTGTCGAGTAGCTCGAAAATGTCTTGGAGCGATTGCTGCACGCGGTCAACCTTCGCGACCTCGACATCAGTGCGCTCTCGGTGCAACCGTCGCATTTGTATCAACTCATTGCGTGTGGGAATGGGAAACCTGAGGTGATACTCGTTCTGTCGCACGGCTCCGCACTCGTTCTGGACGAGTTCCATTCCAGGACCCCAGCCCAGGAGTCGGACCCAGGCTCGTGACCGCGTCATCGCCGTAAACAAGGTGTTGCGACGTGCAACAGCACTAAAGGGCTCCGCCACGTACTGGGCATCAAGAACGTATGTCATCGGGGCCTCGTTTCCTTTCGCCCTAAAGATGTGGGCCATCGCAATCGAGTCCCGAACAAACATCTGATCAGAGCTGGAGTTGACTCCGACTAAGTGCGACGTTAGTCCATTGGCTTGAAGGATTCGGGAGAGCTGGGTCGCGCGGGACTTAGCCGTTCGAACGTTAGGAAGGACGATGAGGAGATCGTCGGGCTCAAGTTCGTCATGCTGAAGATTCGTAAGGATCGCCGCAGCCAGCCACTCGTCCTGTTGCTCCTGGCTGTCGAAGGCTTGCACTTGTACCGCCTCGTCGGCCGTCATTCGCTCTTCGAAATAGTCCGGTGTGTTCGCTGCCGAGCGCTGCAGGTCGACGCGTTCGCCCTCACGCAGTTCCCCGCCGACGACCTCGTAACCAATGTCAGCCCACAGCCGGGGATCGTCGAAGTGCTGAATGAGTCCACCTTCTCGATAGATCCCCAGTCCGATCGCATGGGCTGTTGCCAGCGCCCAAGGCGAATTCCGGTAGCAGATCGGCAGGACGATGTCTCGCCGAGCTTCGCCATCGCGATTTACAACCGTGACCCTCGGTTGTCCGCCCTCGTCAATTCCGAAAAGCTCATCCGTCGATGGCATAGCGGACTCGTCCAGGCGCTGCAGCTCATCAAATGCCCACACGATTCGCTTCGGATTCTTCGTGAATCGAAAGACCAGCTGGAAAAACTCCGGCGGGAGATCCTGGGCTTCGTCTATCAGCACGGCATCGAAGATCGGCTGCGCTTCGGTCTCCGTCGCGAGCATTTCGGCACAGATGCCCCGAAAAGCACCGTCACGGCCGTACGTCGAGGCGGCATAGGTAAAGTCACGAGGCGTTACGCCAGAATGCCGTGCAACTGTGTTGTAGATCCCGTCTCTAGCGGGGCTACCCCATGCATGAAGGATGCGGAGGTGCTCGAAGTCGGGCTTGTCGTTGCTTTGCTCGAACGTGAACCGAGTTATCAGGTCCTCGAACTGTTGATAGAGAGCTCTGGACCAAAAGGCGACAGCAATGGTCCAGTCCGGATGTTGCGCATGAAGGTATGACGCCTTCAAGGCCAAAACTATCGTCTTGCCAGATCCGGCGAGGCCGCGAATTCGCTGCGGGCAATCTGGCGTTTCGATTGCCGCCTGCTTCTGCCAGCGGTCCAGATTCGCGATGCCCTTCTCGATCTGCTTGAGCACTGCTCCATATGAGTCATCCCGGACGACATCAGACCTTCGTTTGGCTGGCTTGATTGTCGAGACATGTTGCAGCGCTCCTTGTAATGCACGGAGCGCAGCCGCCGAGATGGCAGGAAAACTAGCAACCAGGCCAGCCACGCGATCGATGTCGCAGTAATTCCCATCATTCGCGAAATCTGGCGGGGCAACGGCCCCGCCAAAGACGGTTACCGTCTGCGGCTGAATGAGTAACTGCCTCCCGGAACGGAGCCCGTCGTGCCGCCGCAGGTGGCTCTCAAGGACGCTGTACAGACGATCCTGCTCGGCGACAACGGGTCGCCACTCATCGTCGTTGGATGGTTGCTCTTCAGTGATCTGAAATGCGACAAGCCCGCATTGTTCGCTTACTAGCAGCGCGTCCACGAAGACTCGATCGTCTGAGGAGGCCAGGACAGGATAGCCAAGGTAGATGGTTCCATTCTCAATTTGGTCCTCGACCATGTTCGCCAAGCGAACAGCCAGCGCTCTGTGTCGCGTCTCTCCATAGACGATCTCGAGCATCTACATCCTCCTATTGAATCCACTGCGACGGCTAGAAACTGCGGAGTGCGGGAGCACTTACGCCGCCACTGTGTAAACACTCCGGCCATCATCCCAATAACTCTCGAAGACGTGCTGATAAACCACTTCGCACTTCTGGGCGAAGATTGCGCGGTCGTAGCTCTTAGGAAGTTCGTCGAGAGTTTCCTCGACCGTTATGCGGACGCCGGCCCGAGTCTGTTGCTCCTTGCGCCAGTCGAGCACGAGCTTATCGCGCTTGAGCTTGACCAACAGCTCCTCAGCAACACGTTTCACCTGTTTCTCTTCATCGGTCGACAAGTTCGGGCCGGGACGAGTCAGAAGATCGAAGATGGCGAGCTGTTCCTCGTTGAGACCTTGAGATAGGGCTCTCTGCTCTTCGTCGGTCAGCGAGTTACTCAGTTTCACCAGCTCGTCGAAATATTGCTGGACGTTGATGCTGCCGGCGTTGTAATCATCCAGGAGTTTCTGGAACCGTTCGATCAGGTCGACTCGGGTCGGGTTGAGTCGTGTGAGATTGGCGATGCGAGTGGAAAGCATGGACTTCAATTTCTGCGCGGCCGTTCGTTGCCGCCCGGACGCGAACATCGACTTCACCGCATCCCAGTCGACCTGGCTGAGGTCCATCAAGGCTTCCCGCTCGTCGGTGCCGATCAGGTACGCGTTCGCGGCCACAGACTCGTCGAGTAGTTGCTCAATCTGTGCCATCACCCCAGAAACGTCGGCATGTTCCTCTGTGGCAGCGATGCGGTCCATCACAACGCGAATGACTTTTCTGATGGCCGCGAACTCGTTGGCGCGCTCATCGGGAAGGATGGCTTTGAAAAGACGCTCGACTCGGCCGGCTCGTTCGAGGAAGCTCGACGTTTCTTCATCGGAGAGCATTAGCTGGTCAGTGATGTCTTTGAGGGCCTCGACCCACTCGAATTGCCGAAGTTTGGTGATTCGGTCGAGGTCAACGTCGCGTGCTGAACAGAAGGCCCGTATTTCGTCGATGGCATCGCGCAGGGCGTCGATCAACGCGGTCTTTTCTTCGACCGGAAGCTCTCCTTGTCCGAGAGCCCCTGTGCTCGCGTAGATTGCGAGCGCCTTGTGAAGGTTGCTCAGTACGTCGACGTAGGCGACGATGAGTCCATTGTTCTTTCCGGGAAAGACCCGGTTGGCGCGGGTGATGGTCTGCATGAGTCCTTGGTTGCGCATTGGCTTATCGAGGTAAATCGTCGAGCAGGACGGAACATCGAACCCGGTCGTCCACATCGAGCAGACGAAGGCTATGCGCAGCGGATCCTGAGGGTTCTTGAACTTGCCCTCTAGGTCCTCCTCGACCATTCGCTTTCGGATCGGCTTGATGTCGATTCCGCGCTCGCTCATTTCGGCGACTTCGTTCTGCGATTGTGAGATAACCACGGCCATGTCGGTGGTGTGCATGAATGAGATCTCTTGTTCGATCAGATCGCGCTGGTCGTCGTTGAGCGCTTCGGTTTCGAGGCGCTTCTGCTGGCGCTGCAGCCGTTCACTCCATACGGCTTGAACCTTCGTAAACGTGCGGACGGCCGTGGCCTTGTCGATGGACACGACCATTGCTTTGCCGGGAAAGCCGCGGCCGAGAAAGTGATCCACGATGTCTTGGGCGACGCGGTCAAGTCGGTCATCTCGCGTGATCAGCTCGTACTGCTGGCCGAGTAAGCGCGCCAGCTTACGTTCTTGCTCGTCGTCGAGGTCCGCTTCTTCAACAAGCGTGGTCAGATCGTCGTTGAAGTTGGGATTCTTCAGCTGCAGCGTGGGAATGCGGTTCTCGAAATACAGGGGAACGGTTGCTCCGTCGTTCGTAGATGCCGCGTAGTTGTAGATCGAAACGTAATCGCCGAAGACTTCTTTGGTTCTTTCCTCGCCGGCAATCAACGGCGTTCCGGTGAAGCCGAGGAACCCGGCATTCGGGAGAGCGTTGCGCATGTTGAGGGCAAGAACGTCGTACTGCGTCCGATGCGCCTCATCGGTGATAACGATGACATCGGATCGATCCGACAGCACGGGGTGTTGCCGTCCCTGATCGGTACGGAACTTCTGAATCAACGTGAAAACGTAGCGGCGATCTTCCTTCAGAAGTTGTCTAAGGTGGTTCGATGAAGTGGCCCGCGTGTGCTCCTCGGTGACACCTGCCGCCTGAAACTCTTTGTAGGCCTGCTCATCCAGGTCGTCGCGATCGGTGACGATTACGAACGTCCAGTTGCCAGCCATTGTGCGAAGCACCTTCTGGGTGAAGATGATCATGGACACCGTCTTGCCCGATCCCTGCGTATGCCAGAACACGCCGAGTTTCGCCGGCGGGATCCCACTGCCATCCTCGATGCCTTGCGGACTTGGGGTCGCCGCCCTCACTTCTTGGAGCCGCGCCAGCGCATTGTTGACGCCGAGGTACTGATGGTTCCGGGCGACGAGCTTCACCAGGCCGCCAGGTAGCTCCTGGAAAATCGTGAAGTTGCCGACGATATCGAGCAACCGCTCCGGCGTACACATTCCCCGAATCACCGTTTCCAGCGAGACGCGACCCTCTTCGCCCTCGGAGTTGATCTTCTTCCATTCCAGGAAGTGCTCCCACGGGGAGGTGATGGTTCCAACCCTGGTTTCGGCGCCGTTTGACAAGACGATGAATGCGTTCGGCGTGAAAATCTCGGGAATGGTGTCGCGATAGTCGCGAAGGTTGTCGTCATACGCGTGTTTGAGGTTGCGGTGCGCGGCCTTCAACTCGATAAAGACAAGCGGAATGCCGTTGATGAATGCAAGGAGATCCGTCCGCCGCTCGTAGAGGTCGCTCTTGATCCACAACTGCGACACCAACAAGAAGTCGTTGTTCTCTGGGTGTTCCCAGTCAATAACGGCCAGTCGTTCTGTTTCCTTACTGCCGTCGGGCTTTCGAACGGTCACCGGCACCCTGTCTCGAAGGAGTTCATGGATTTCCTCGTTCGCACGGGCGTAGTGCAGCGCGCGCCGGTCTCGCGTTATCTCGCGAATTACGTCCTCGATCGCTTCCGGGCTGGCATCGGGATTCAGCCGCTCCAACGCGGGACGGAGATTTCGGGTGAGGATGACCTCCTTCTTTGACTCGCGTCCGAGTGTCCCGTCGGCGCCGAACTGTTCGGTGTATGCGTTGATGTGGGTCCAACCAAGCTCCCCGAAGAGATCGATGGCTGGTTTCTCGACCGCCGCATCCTCGGTGTACCGTCCCGGCGTCATGCGGCCGCCTCGCCTACCGGAATATCTAGGTGTTCGACGTTGATTTCACCTGAGATAAGTCGGGGGAGCAGGAGATCGCGGGCCAACCGCAACTTTCCGTTTGAAGTCGAAAGGACCTCCTTGAGCAAGAACAACTGAGAAGCAATGGCGTCGAACCGATCGACAAGAGGTTGTGTTGGTGTCAAAAGCGGCAGCCCGTAAGCTTGGCCGCGGCTCAAGCCTGGCACGGAAGAGTGCGAATCGACGAAGTTCATATTCCGAAGCACGAAATAGCAGTAGGTGAGGGGCAGTGGCGTCCGGACCCAAAACGCGGTATCGATGACAAAGAATGGACCTTGTGACCAGTGGACGGACCCAACGTTGCCCTTGCGTCCCACGACTATCCCTGGGCCAGGGGCTTGGGCTTCGTCATGGGAGCCGACTACTCCACTTGAGCCAAACACTCGCACTGCTCCTCCCTTCCGGTCGTCCGCCTTAAGCGCTTTGCCGTACACGAGCTCCATGGCGTCCCCGAGCGGTCCGACTGTCCACCCCTCGGGAATCGGCCCCAGCTCCGAATCCACCAGCGGCACGTCCTCGTGCCCCGGATATCGGAAGTCGACGAACCACTCGCGGTAGATGCGCTGCGCCATCTCTTCGAGGGTCTTGGCGCGACGGTTGTTGTTCTCGATCAGGTCGTCGATGGACCCCAGAAAAGCTGCGATCCTCGCCTGCGCGTCGATGCTCTCGTGGTACGTGATGACGTGCCTGCGCAGTTGACCAAGGCTAAGAAAAGGCTGTGCTGAGCCGGTCCTAGCCGCAAGTGCTGTCGCCTGGAACTGAGGACTCAGAACGAGGTAATACAGATACCTGCCGAGCATGACTGCAGGGTCCGGCTTAAACAGCGCAATGTTCTTGATGCTGAACTCCCGCGAGGTGTTTACGTAAGCTGCCTCACCCAACGACGCCCCAATGTGAGCAAACAAAGTATCTCCAAGCTCTGGCTTCGATCGTGCGATCACACGGAGATGTTCTTCTGGAGAAATCGTATCTGCAGAATCAAAATCGATAATTCCACCAACAATCTCCTTCGCCTTGACGAGAGGGTAGCCCTCAGCATGGCGCGCTGGGGTGTCGTGCGTACCGTCCGTAACCAGACAACAAACCTCGTTCAGGCTGGCATTCTTCATGGCGAG
>Ga0302325_10017112_pt1 | contig 15337 bp, 11 predicted proteins | sample Palsa_T0_2_FD_201948 | JGI IMG/M metagenome (GOLD analysis project Ga0302325, IMG submission 201948) | Peat permafrost microbial communities from Stordalen Mire near Abisko, Sweden - Palsa_T0_2 | ecosystem: Environmental > Terrestrial > Soil > Palsa > Peat permafrost | place: Sweden: Abisko...
TCTGGGAACGCCTGCTCGAGGAGTAACGCGCACCCATTTAGACCTTTTTTTGCTTCCGAACGGGCCGGATGCTTGCCCGCGGGACCCCCACCCCGAGCCGGCGTATGTCGCGCCCTGGTCAGCTAGCGTCCCCGGTCAGCGGCATGCCCTGGGCAGAAAGCGGCCCGATTCCCACCGCGAAGATATGCATGCCGCTGACCGGGCCGCCCGGCGCGCTGACCCCGCCGCCAGGCAAGGTCACGGCCTGGACCGTCTTGCCTGCCGTGATGGGCACCCCGGCGTAGAAGATAAAGGCCGCCTGCTCGACTTTCCCGCCGGTCGTGTCATTGACATACGGAAAGGTGGCCATGATGTCGCTGCCTGCACCGGGAGCGGCCTGGTAATCCGGCAGCGTGAGCTGGAAGCTGCTGTTAGTGCCGTCCGTGTAATAGACCTTCCCCGATCCGCTCGCGCCGGTGCCGGTGGCCGTGCCCGTGCTGGCACCGAGGAACCCGAGCGTCGTCCCCGAGCCGGACACCAGGACGGTCTGGCCCATCGCGACGACGTTGTCCGGCTGGCCGGCCAGCACATCCGGCCAGCTGAAGGTGATCCCGTCGTGCGTGAGCACGGCCCCTGGCCCCAGCCCGGCGGCGGTCAGCGCCTGCTCGGAGTAGCTCACCCCGGCGCCGTCCAGGCCGCCGCCGATGATGTCGGCGTCGTCGCTGATCCCGGCATTGTTGAACGCGTCGGCCAGGGTCGCGGTCGCGCCCAGGACGCTGACGCTGCCGTAGCTGACCCCCCGCTGGTGCTCGGCGGTGTACACCGCCCGGACCAGCAGCGGCGCCTCGGCGGGATTGGCGTCCTGCGGGGTGACCAGCCAGCTTGCCGTCACGGCCCGGTCCCTGGGTACGGGGTCACCAGAGACTGCGCCGCCGGCGACCGGCCCCACCTCGCGCGCCGTCCAGCCGGACGGCGCGGCCAGGACGAACGTGACCTGTTCCAGCGGCAGCAGGCCGTTGTTGGTGAGCGTGGCGGTGATCTTCGTCGGGTGGCCCGAGGTGACCAGCGGCGGCGCGGCCTGCACCTCGAGCGTGCCGTACGGGACGGGACTGCCTGCTTCGGGTACCTGGCGGATCCGGACGCGGGCGACCGCGCGGCCCAGGCGAGGATGGCTGGCCTTGACGGTGACCGTGCCCGGCGAGCCGGGCAGCGACCGGATCCAGACCGCGCCTGCGCCGCCCGCGCCGGCGAAGTCGAAGGGGTTGTCGCCGATGAGGACCGCCGGGCCCTCGATGTCCAGGGTGACCGGCCCGGTGCCGTAAGGCCGGGGCGCGCCGTAGCGGTCGACCGCGCGGAACGCCAGCCGGGTGGCGTCCACGCCGTCGCCGTCGATCTCGGCGTCGTCGGCGGCCAGCTGCAGCGTGTCGCCGGCCGGGTCCGACGCCAGCGACCTGGACGCGACCTGGACCGAGCCGAGGTAGCCGTCGATCCGCAGCTCGGGCAGGGACGAGCCGTCGACCGCGCTGAAATCGACGAACGAGGGCGGGTAATCGAGGTAGGTGTAGTCACCGGTGTCGGGCGTGGCGGTCGCGAAGTGCTCGCCGCCGACGTAGATCTCGAGCCGGTCGAGGTTGCTGCAGATCATCGCGCTGGCCAGGCTGGTCACCGGCGAGGCCAGGCCGAAGTCCCAGTAGAACGCGGGTGCGATGACCGGGGTGAGCGCCGGGTCGGTCTGCGCCTGGTAGATGGCGGCGCCTGGCTTGGCGATCCTGAACAGGTCGACCACGCCGGTGTACTTCACGCCCTGGTACTGGTTGCCGCTACCGGAGGGGTAGTCGAACCCGGACCACGCGAGCAGGCCGCAGTAGCGGTCGTCGGAGGCGGCGATGCTGTGCACCATCGCGTGCGCCGTGGCCTGCCCCTGCTGCACGGCCTGCGGGTCGATGCGGCGGTAGTAGATGGCCGGCCCGGACAGCGTGCCGACCGCCTCGCTGATCATGTACGGGATCCCGACGCCGTCCACCGGCGGCTGCAGCGTCGGCTGCTTGGCGCCCGCCGCGTTGATGATGGAGGAGTAGTCGTCCTCGGCGAAGACGTCCTGCTGGTAGTCCTTCGTCAGCCGCTGCCCGGCCATCGCGCCGGCCGTCGGCCGCGAGTCGTCGAGGGAGTGGGCGAGTGAGTTCGTGCTGGTGTAGAACGTGGCGTTGTCGGGCGTCTCGTTGAGCCGCGCGCCCCAGATGATGATCGACGGGTGGTTGCGGTCCCTGGTGATCATGTCGCCGATGTCGCGGTAGGCCAGCGCCAGCCAGGACGCGTCGCCGAGGTAGCCCCACCCCGGGGCTTCCTCCCAGGCCATCAGCCCGACCTCGTCGCAGGCGTCGTAGAAATCCGCCGACTGCGGGTAGTGCGAGCAGCGCACCATGTTGCAGTTCAGTTCGTTCCGGATGATCTCGGCGTCCCTGGCCTGCACCCGGGCGGGCATCGCACCGCCCGCGAACGGGAAGAACTGGTGCCGGTCGACGCCGAACAGCTTGACCGGGCGGCCGTTCAGGTAGAACCCGCCGAGGGTGAAGGCGGCCTCGCGGAACCCGATCCTGACCTGGTAATCGTGCACCGGCTTGGCGTCCACAAGCAGCGTCGCCGCGACCTGGTACAGCTTCGGGTTGTCGGTGTCCCACAGCACGATGTCGCCCAGCCCGGACAGCGTCGCGGTCACCGTTACCTGGCCCGCGCCGGTGAGCACCACCGGCACCTGCCCGGACGCGACGAGCCGCCCGTCGTCTAGCTTCTCGGAAGCGACCGGCCGCCCGTCATCGAGCAGCTCGAAGGCCACCTCCACCGTCCCGGCCGGCACGATGGCCGCGTCCACCGTCGCCTCGATCATGACCTGCCTGGCCGCGGCGTCCAGCACGTTCATCGGCTTGGCGAACACGTCGGCCAGGAAAAGCTGCGGCACCGCGCGCAGCCGCACGTCGCGGTAGATTCCCCCGGGCTGCCAGTAGTCCACCGATGTGCTGATGTACGGGGCCGGCCGGTCCGGCGGCACGTTGAGGTTGAAGGTGGCGTCCAGGGTCACCGCAAGCACGTTCCCGGTCGGCTGCAGCTGCGGTGTGATCTCGGCGCTGAACGGCAGGTAACCGCCGAGGTGATCGGCTACCTCCGCCCCGTTCAGCGTCACCGTGGCGTGCGTCATGGCGGCGGAGAAGTCGAGGAACACCCGCCTGCCGGTTATCTCTGGCGGCGCGTCGAAGTGCTTGCGGTACACCCACACCTGCTCCCAGCCGGACGGGTCCCAGTTCTGCCAGGACAGCGGCGCCGCCGTGTGCGGCAACGTCACCGTCGCGAAGGCGCTGTCGTCGAAGCCGGGCAGCGTGCTGCCCGCCGAGGCCGAGCCGAAGAGCCAGCCGGCGTTGAACGAGACGTCCGCCGAGGAGCCCCTCCTAACGCCGCGCGCCGCACGCGGCGCCGCCGCGGTCTCCGCCGCGGCGACCTGCGCCGCCGCCGCCGCGACCTGCGCCGCGGTGACCTCCGCTGCCGCGGTCTCCGCCGCCGCCCGCGGGGCCGGCACCAGGACGCCCAGCGCGGACCACGCGGCCAGCCCCGCCGTTCCGCCCACTGTGGCACGCAGGAACCCGCGCCGCCACACCAGTGCGGGCTGATCGTTATCCGCGGGAAGCCGAGAGTCGTTCATGCATGTCACCGATGTGCGTAGCGGGTAAGTCCGTCCAGCCTCTTACCTTGCTAGCAATTTCGCGTCTGCGGTCGATGGCACGCCGTTACGGCTCGAATACACAGTGAATTTTCAGACTTCCGGCCGGGCGCCCGACGACACCGTGGCCCGCGCCGCAATTTACTCAGTCATTATGATCAGCTAGACTTATTATATGGCTTCAGAAGCAGCCGTCGGCGAAGTGGTCAAAGTGCTCAGGGGGAGCCTCGGCCTGCTCGCCCGGCGGATGCGTCAGGCGGTACCCCTCGACGGTGATCTCTCGTGGGCTGAGGCCTCGGCGCTTGACCGGCTGGACGAGGATGGCCCCGCTGCGTCGGCCGAGCTGGCCCGGCTCGAGCAGATCCGCCCGCAGTCGATGGGCGCGACGCTGTCCGGGCTCGAGGGCCGCGGGCTTGTCCAGCGGGAGGCTGACCCCGCAGACGGCCGCCGGGTGGTGTTCTCGATCACGGCAGCCGGGCGGCGAAAGCGCCTGGACCGTCGCGACGCCGGGACCGAACAGCTGGCGGTCCTCCTGGCGCAGTTCGCTCCCTCGGAGCTCGAGCAGCTGGTGGCGGCCGCGCCGCTGATCGAGCGGCTGGCGTCGATGGCAGGATCTCGCCCGGCTTCCGGCCCGCAGCTGCCAGCGGTTGCCGAGGACGGGATCGACCGGGTGGAGCAGGCATGGCGCCGCGAGCGCCCCGACATCGACGTCAGCTCGGTCGGCATAGTGTCGCGCATCTGGCGCGTCGGCCGCTACCTGGAACGTGCCAGGAAGGAACGGCTCGCCGAACTCGGGACCGACAGGGTGGCGCTGGACGTGCTGGCGATGCTGCGCCGGTCCGGCCCGCCGTACCGCCGCACGGCCGGCGAGCTGACGCATGCATCTTTGATCACCTCAGGAGGCGTCTCGCAGCGGCTGGAAAAGCTGGAGCGCGCGGGGCTGGTGACCCGGCACGCCCACCCGGCGGACGGGCGGCGCGTCGAGGTCGCGCTGACCCCCGTCGGCATGCAGCTCGTCGACTCCGTACTGGCGGATCTGATGGAGCACGAGTCGGGGCTGCTTGACGAGCTCACCGAGGGGGAGCGCGATGACCTGCGGCGTACGCTGAAACGGCTGCTGGCGAGGTTCGAGCGGCCGGATCCGGCGCCGCCTGGCCCCCCGGGGTCAGGCCGCGGTGCACGTAACGAGTGGCGTACTCCTCGATGAATGCCGCGTGACGGGGTTCGTCGGTCACGCTGCCGAGATGGTCGGCGACGACAGCGAACAGGACGCGCGCGGCCTCGCCCAGGACGGGGTGGCTGAGCGCGTCGCGGGCGGCGGCTACCCAGAGCCCGCTCGTATCGGGCATCCGCCCGCTGAGCTCGCGGCTCGCGTCGGCGTTGCATGCGGCTGCCACCGTCAGCACGGCGACATCCCGGATCCAGCCAGGCAGTGCGTCGAGTACCCGCAGCTCGAGCCAGCCCCGCGGTCGCACCGGCGGGAACAGGGTGCTCAGGTGGCAGCGGTAGTCCTCGATCGTCGGCCAGCCAGCCGCGTGGCCGCCGGTCATCCACTGCAGGAACGGCAGGCCCGGCCGGACCGCCGTAGCGGACGTTCCGTGGCTGCCCTCGGCGTTGATGAACATGACGTCGGCGGCCAGCGCGTAGTCCGTCCACGCCAGCTCGGGTGCGAGATCCAGGCGGACCGGGCGGGTCCGCCGCGCATCGACCGACCACCAGATGGCCTGCCGCAGCGATGCCCACCGCCGGCCGTCCGCGCCGGTGCCCGGGGAGTTCGCGAAGGCCGCGATCAGTGCTGGCGCTATGAGGTGCATGGTGTGCCACCGCCGCCTCGGATCGGCACTGCAGTGGCTGATATTGACCTGCGTCGACGCGGTATTGCACATCATCCACGCGCCCGCGGGTCCCTGCTCGGCGAAGAAGAGCTCCATGGCCTCGTAGCGCGGCCTGTCCAGGATCCGCCGGGGCGGCCGCCTGCCGTCCACCGCGAGTGTCGCGCAGACGAATCCGGCCGCGGCCAGGTGCGCATGAAGGGCACGGCTGTCCACCTCGGCCGCGTGCAAGGCCGCGGCCGCGGACCCGGCAGGCGCCGTGGACAGCTCGACCTGGCCACCTGGCTCGAAGGTGATCCGGCCACCGGAGGGCAGCGGGCATTTCTCGAGCACGCTGGCCTCGGCGTCGCTGGGCCGCGCGGGCACGTCGCCGGGGCGGTGCACGGGCCACTCCAGTTCCAGGCCGACGCATTCCCGCTCCGGCGCGGGCGCGGCGAACATCGCGGCGCTTGTCCGCGCCACCTCGGCCATGGTGAGCGTACGGCGGGCGAGCGGCATCACGGGCCCCCTCTCAGCTTGGCGACACTGTAGACCCGCTTTTTGCGCCCCAACAAGTAGTTGACTGCTAAGAAGAAAAGTTTTACGGTTGCCGCATTGTGATGCAGAACACGTTTCCGAGCGCGTGAAGAGGTGCATTGGCCGATGGGCGGACCGCTGGCGGGCCTGCGGATCATTGACCTGTCCTCGATGATGTCCGGTCCCTGGGCGACCGACATTCTCGGTGATCAGGGCGCGGACGTGATCAAGGTCGAGGTGCCGGGCAAGGGCGACCACGTGCGGTCTTTGCCCAACCGGTCCGGTGACATGTCGGCGATGTTCATCAACGTCAACCGCTCGAAGCGGTCCCTGACGCTGAACCTGAAATCAGCGGAGGGCGTCGCGCTGCTCAAGCGGCTCGTCGCGACGGCGGACGTGCTGGTGCAGAACTTCCGGCCCGGCGTGGTCGAGCGGCTCGGTATCGGCTATGACGACCTGGCCGAAGCGAACCCCCGCCTGGTGTACCTGTCGATGAGCGGCTTCGGGGAGCGCGGTCCGGGCGCCGGCCAGCGGGTCTATGACCCGCTGATCCAGGCACTGACCGGCCTGACCACGGTCCAGGCCGGCTCCGACGCCGAGCGCCCCCGGCTGATCCGCACGATCCTCCCCGACAAGCTCAGCGCGATAGTCGCCGCCCAGGCGCTCACCGCTGGCCTGCTCGCCCGTGAGCGCACCGGCCAGGGGCAGCATATCCGGCTGTCGATGCTCGACAGCGTGCTGTCGTTCCTGTGGGCCTCGGACATGGGTGCCTACACCTTCGCCGACAAGCCCGTGCCGGTAGAGAAGGGCGGCAGCTTCATCGACCTGATCTACCAGACGGCGGACGGCTACATGACGGTGGCGACGAACAGCAACGCCGAGTGGCAGAGCCTGTGCCGTGCGACCGGACACCCGGAGTGGATCGAGGACGAGCGGTTCGCCACGCCCATCGGGCGGGACGCCTACATCAACGAGCGTCTCGAGCTCGTCCAGTCCGCGCTGATCGGCAAGCCCACCGCTGAGTGGCTCGAGCTGATGGAACGCCATGACGTGCCCGCGGCACCGACGCTGAAGAGGTCCGAGGTCATCGAGCATCCGCAGGTGCGCGCGTCGGAGATCATCATCGAGACTGAGCATCCTGTCGCCGGGCGGCTGCGTCAGGCCCGGGTGCCGGCCCGCTTCTCGGCGACCCCGCCGGATGTGCCGCGCGGAGCGCCCCGGCTGGGCGAGCACAACAGCGAGATCCTGGCCGAGCTCGGCTTCAGCGATGCCGACATCGCCAATCTCGCCGAGCGGGGCGTCATCGGCACTGAGCAGGGCGTCATCGGCACTGAGCAGGGCGTCATCGGCACTGAGCAGGCCACCGCGGCCGGCGTCCCGGCCTGAGAGGAACTAGGAATGCCTACGGTCCTGGTTGTCGGTGCCGATCGCGGCATCGCTCACGCGCTATCCCGGCAGCTGAATGAGCGCGGCGACAGCGTCATCGCCGCCTGCCTGGTCGGCAACGACGAGCTCGCCGCGGCCGGGGTCAGGGTCGAGGGCAGCGTCGACGTCACGTCGCAGCCTTGCGTCGACGCACTGGCGGCCCGGCTGACCGCCGAGGGCATCAAGCTCGACGCGGTGTTCCACGTGGCCGGCGTGCTCGGCCTGGACGAGCTCGGCTCTATCGACTACGACGACGTTCGCCGGCAGCTGGAGATCAACACGATCGGCCCGCTGCGCACGATCGAAGCGATCCGCGACCTGCTCCACGACGGGTCGAAGGTCGGCATCGTGACCAGCCGCGTCGGGTCGCTGGGGGATAACTCCTCCGGCGGCATGTACGCCTACCGCATCTCCAAGGCCGCCGCGAACATGGTCACCCTCAACCTCCACCACGATCTGTCCAAGCGCGGGATCAGCGTGCTGGCGTTGCATCCCGGCATGGTCGCCACCGCCCTCACTAAGGACTACCCCGGCGACTACGACTACATCACGCCTGACCAGGCCGCCGCAGGCCTCATATCCGACCTGGATGCTCTGACCCCGGAGACGTCGGGCCGGTTCCAGCACTCCAACGGCACCTTCCTGCCGTGGTAGCGACCCGCCGTTCACTCACCCAACGAAGGGAACCAAGATGATCACTATCTACGGGTACGTCCCAGCCTTCGGCGTACCCGACATCAGCCCGTACGTCACCAAGACCATCAACTACATGACCTTCACCGGCCTGGAGTTCGAGCACAAGTCGCAGGACCTGGCCACCCTGGACCAGGACTCGCCGACCGGCAAGCTGCCCTACATCATCGACAGCGACGGCACCAAGGTTCCCGACTCCAACACGATCATCGCTTACCTCAAGGACAAGTACGGCGACAAGCTCGACGCCGACCTGTCCAAGGCCGAGGCAGCGAACAACCTGGCCTGGAACCGGCTGATCGAGGAGCACCTGTACTGGAGCGGCATCATCGAGCCCCGCTGGCGCCTCGACGAAGGCTGGGAGACCTACATTCCCTTCATCGTGCAGGGCGCCGAGGTCGGGCCTGAGCTGCGCGCCGCGCTCGACGCGTTCCGGCAGCGCATCCTAGACGAGTTCAACGGGCAGGGCATGGGGCGGCGCACCTCCGAGGTCGTGCAGGACTTCTTCCGTGCCGACATCGACGCCATCTCGGACTACCTGGGCAACAAGAAGTACTTCACCGGCGACCGGCTCCGCTCCCTGGACGCGTCGGTCTACTCCACCCTCAAGCACATCGCGCTGCAGCCGCATCCCTGGCCCGGGACCGGCTACGTCCAGACCAAGCCGAACCTGGTCGCCTACATCGACCGGATGCAGGCCGAGTTCGGCATCTGACCACGCCCGCGACATGGCATCTGCGACGAGGAGCAGGCAGGCGAGATGATCGATCTCTACTACTACACCAGCCCCAACGTCCGCAAGGTGCTGATCGCGCTCGAGGAACTCGGGCTGCCGTACGAGATCAAATGGACTGACATCAGCGCGGGCGAGCAGTTCGCGCCGCAGTACCTGGCGATCAACCCGAACGGCAAGGTGCCGGCCATCGTCGATCACGACGGGCCCGGCGGCCGGCCGATAGCCCTGTTCGAGTCGGCCGCCATCTTGCTGTACCTGGCCGAGAAGACCGGGAAGCTGCTCCCGGCCGATCCGGACCGCCGGTGGGAGGCGATCTGCTGGACGATCTGGCAGGTCGCCAACCACGGCCCGATGGCCGGCCAGGCGGCCCACTTCGTCAGTCACGCCCCCAAGCACGACATCCACGACGCCTACGCCACCGGCCGTTACCTCGGCGAGGTCCGGCGGCTGTACGAGGTCATGGACGTCCGGCTGCAGCGCGATGACTACCTGGCCGGGGAGTTCTCCGTCGCCGACATCGCCTGCTTCCCCTGGACGCGGGTGGCCGCCGGTCACGGCGTGGACATCAAGGCGGACTTCCCGCACGTGACGGCCTGGATGGAACGCATCGGCCAGCGCCCGTCGGCGAAGGTCCGCATCGCCGATCCCCGCGAGGACAAGGCCGGCCGGTACGACTACACCGCCGAGCAGTTCCAGACCCTGTTCCGCCCGGCGCCCGGCACGGTGAACCCGGTCACCGCGACCGCAAACTCCCCAAACGCCAAAGGAATGGATGAATGAGCCTCACCCACGACCTGTCTAGCGTGGCGGCACCGAAGCTGGCCATTGACGGCGAGACGGCGACCTCGCCCGGCCAGATCGAGGTCATCAACCCGGCTACCGCGCAGGTCTTCGTCGCGGTGCCCGACGCCGGGGCCGCCGAGCTCGACCGCGCGGCCGACGCTGCGCGCCGGGCTGGCGGGGCGTGGCGGGCGGTTCCGCTTGAGCAGCGGCAGGATTACCTGCGGGAGCTAGTCGCCGTTATCCGCACGCACATTGACGAGCTTGCCCTGCTGGTGACCCTCGAACAGGGCAAGCCGCTGGGCCGGGCGAAGGGAGAGATCAACTCAGGACTGGCCTACTGCGAACGGTACGCGTCGATGGCGCTGCCGGTCGAGGTGGTCCGCGACGACGAAGCCGAGCGTATCGAGATCCACCGGGTCCCGGTCGGCGTCGTCGGGGCGATCACCGCGTGGAACTACCCGATGCTGCTGGCGCTGTGGAAGATCGCCCCCGCCCTGGTCGCCGGCAATCCGGTCATCGTCAAGCCATCGCCCTACACGCCGGTGGCCACCCTGCGGCTGGGCGAACTAGCCCAGCAGGTGCTGCCGCCTGGCCTGCTGCAGGTGCTGTCCGGCGGCGACGAACTGGGTCGCGCCCTGACCACCCACCCGCTGGTCAGCAAGATCTCCTTTACCGGCTCCGAACGTACCGGCAAGGCGATCATGGCCGCCTCGGCGCCGACCCTGAAGCGGCTGACCCTGGAGCTGGGCGGCAACGATGCCGGCATCGTCCTGGATGACGTCGATCCAGCCGCCATCGCCGCCGATTTGTACTGGGGCGGCCTGTCGAACTGCGGCCAGGTCTGCGCTGGCCTCAAGCGCCTCTACGTGCCCGAGCGTCTCGCCGCTGACCTTGAGGCCGCGCTCGCGGAGGTCGCGGCCACCGTCGTGGTCGGCGACGGGACGCGCGACGGCGTGGACATGGGGCCGATCCAGAACAAGATGCAGTTCGATCGGGTCGAAGCCCTTACCGCCGCCGCGCGCGCCGATGGTGCGGAGATCTACTTCCGCGGTGACGCGCCCGGCGGGCCCGGCTACTTCCACCCGGTCATGCTGGTCCGCCGCGCCACCGATGAGATGGCGCTGGTGGCGCAAGAGCAGTTCGGCCCGGTGCTTCCGGTGCTCACTTACCGCGATCTTGACGAGGCGGTAGCCCGGGCCAACGCCAGCGACCTCGGCCTGGGCGCGTCGGTGTGGTCGAGCGATGAGGACCGTGCGGTTAACGTCTCCGGCCGGCTGCAGGCGGGGACGGTCTGGGTCAACCAGCACCCCATGCTGTCGCCCGACGTCCCCTTCGGCGGCGTCAAGCAATCCGGGCTAGGCGTCGAGTCGTCCGTTTACGGGCTGCTCGCCTACACCGACATCTCGGTGCTGCGAGTCAAACGATGACCGGCGGCGCGCGGTGATCAGCCAGGCGCCCCAGACCGCAGATCGCCGCCGCACGGAGGCATCGATGGACTTCGTGTTCGTGATCGACGACATCGCCGGCCTGCAGCCGTGCCATGACACCAGCGTCGCCCTGATGGAGGCGGCCCAGCAGCACGGACACCGGATCCTGATCACGACCGCGGCCCGGCTCGGCTACTGCGACGGTAACGCCACCGCGCTATGCTGCCCGGTCACGTTGCGGCCCGCCGTGCGTCACGAACAGCAGTGGATTATCGACCCCGAGTGGTTCAAGCTCGGGCCCGCCAGCCTTTACCGGCTCAGTGACGCCGCGGCGGTATTCATGCGGACCGATCCTCCCGTCGACGCACAGTACCTACGTGCCACCTATCTACTGGATCTGGTCGACGCCACGCGCACTTTGATGGTGAACTCACCATCCGGCGTGCGGAACGCCAATGAGAAGCTCTTCGCGCTCCGGCTCCCCGAGCTCGGCCCGCCCACCGTCATCACCGCGGACCGCCCGACTATCCGCGCGACTCTCGCCGAGTGGGGCAGGGCAGTGCTCAAGCCCACCGACGGCATGGCCGGGCGCGGGATCCTCGTTCTCGACCGAGCCGATCCCAACGTCGGCTCGATGCTGGATACCGCCACGGACCGGGGCCGCTGCCAGGTCGTCGTCCAGCGGTGGCTGCCGGAGGCGGCACACGGCGACCGGCGGGTGATCGTCCTGGACGGGCGCCCAGCCGGGGTCGTACGGCGGATCGCGGTACAGGGGGACTTCCGGTGCAACATGGCCGCGGGCGCCGCCCCCGTGGCGGACGCGGTCACCGACCGAGACCGCGAGATCTGCGCCAGGCTCGCGCCGCTGCTGCGGCAGCATGGCCTGCACTTCGTCGGGATCGATGTGATCGGCGGCTGCCTCACCGAGGTCAACGTCACTAGCCCCACCGGCATCCGCGAGATAGACGCGCTGACCGGCAGTCATCTCGCCGAGGATGTGATCAGCTGGGCCGGGCAGCACTGCCAGGCCATGGTCAGGACGGCATAACATACCGGCCCGAGCATGGAGACACCCGTGGAACTCGGCATCTTGTCGCTGAGCGACTCGGGCTGGACGTCTTCGCGCTCGGCGAGCACCACAGCCGCGACTTCGCCGTGTCATCACCGGCGGTCGTGCTGGACCCGGTCCGGGTCTACCAGGACTTCGCGACGCTGGACCTGATCAGCTCGGGCCGGGCGCAGATCATCGCCATCGCGTGACCTGGTCAGGGAAATTCCGGCCCTACGGCCCAAGACTCCCGGCGGCCGGGGATTCCTGGTCGACTGCTCGGCATCGACCGGTTCTTCGGCCAGTTCGACTGGGGCGGCCTGCCCCGCGCCCTGGTCGAGGAATCACTGCACCGCTATGCCACCGAGATCGCCCCCGCCGTCCGCAGCGCGACCGGGACCCTGGCCACGCCCGTATAGCCGGCCAGGGCGTCAGGAATTCACCCGGCTGAGGTCACCGGCCGCGGGCTTCCGGGCCGATAAGCCGGCTGGCGATGACCTGCTTCTGGATCTGGGCGGTGCCGTCGCCGATCTGGTATCCGAAAACGTCGCGGAAGCGCTGCTGGAAGGGCAGCTCGTCGGACCAGCCGTAGTGGCCGTGGGTCAGCAGGCAGGCCTCGATGGCGTTCTTGGCCACCACCGGTGCCCACCACTTGCACATGGCTGCCTCCGCGGTGTGCGGTCGGCCCTCCTGGCGCAGCCACAAGGTCTGGTAGCACAGCAGCCGGGCCGCCTGGACCAAGGTGGCGTGCTCGGCCAGCGGGGACGAGACGCCCTCGAAGGCTGCGATGGGACGGCCGAACGCCTGGCGTTCCTTGACGTAGCGGTAGGTCTCCTCCAGGCTGGCCACGGCGGCGCCCAGGCACTGCAGGCCGATGGCCGCCCGGCTGTAGTCGAAGTGCCCCATCGCGGCGGCAAAGCCGCGGCCTAGCTCGCCGACCAGGTTCTCGGCCGGCACGAACACGTGGTCCAGGTAAAGGGACCCCCGGCCGATCGGCAGCTGCCCCATGTCGTGGAACCGGCCGGCTGACACCCCTGGGCGGTCCATCTCGACCAGGAACGCGCTCACTCCGGCGGACCGCTCGCTGCCGGGCAGGCGGGCGTAGACCAGGGTGGCGCTGGCGGCGTGCACGTGGCTGACCGAGTTCTTCTCGCCGGACAGGTGCCAGCCGCCCTGCGCAGGCGTGGCCGTGGTCCGCAGGGCGGCGGCGTCCGAGCCGGCTTCCGGCTCGGTCAGGCCGAAGGCGACGACCTCGGTGCCATCGATCATCGGCGGCAGCCAGCGTCGCTGCACGGACGGGCTGCCGCCCTTGGCGAGTTGCGCGCCGGTCAGGCCGACGGTGACCGGGGCGGCCGCGAGGTTCACGTCGGCCGCCCCGATCTCCTCGCACGCGATCCCGAGGGCGATGGGGTCCTCAGCGCCGGTGCCGCCGAACTCCGCGGGCAGGCCGATGCCGAGCACCCCGAGGGCGGCCATCTCGGCGTGCAGGTCCATCGGGTAGCTGTCTTTGCCGGACCGCTCCCGGTAGCCGGGCGCTAGCCTGCGGCGGGCGAAGCCGGCCACGGCCTGCCGGAACTGCTCCTGGTCGTCGGTGAAGCTGAAGGAGAGACCGGCCATCACAAGCTTCCTTTCAAGATCTCGCGGACATCCGCCACGGAGTCGATCGCGGCCTCGCTGCTCCCGGCGAACGGGATGAAGTTGAGGGTGGTGCAGCCGGCCAGGACGTACGGGGCGACGAACTCGGCGACGTCCGCCGCGGTGCCGCGGGGTACGTAGCTTTCGAAGCGGTCGAACGGGGTGCGGTAGAGACCTTCCATGACCCGGGCGACCTGGCGGCGGGCCTCGGCGTCGCTGGCCCCGAACCCGCACCAGAACGTCATGCCGTGACGCCAGTCGACGGCGGTGCGCCCGGCCTCGGCGGCGTGACCGGCCACCGCGGCGATGGCGTCGGCGCAGCGGGCAGCGGAGGTCCAGATGCCGAGCCAGCCATCGCCCAGCCGGCCGGCCCGGCGCAGCGCGGCATCGGACCGGCCCCCGACGACCAGCGGGATCCCGGGTTCGGGCACCGGCCGGATGGCGACCCGGTCCAGGGTGAAGAACTCGCCGTCGTGGCTGACCTCCTCTCCGGCCAGCAGGCGGCGGAGCAGGCCGAGTGACTCGTTCATCCGCCGCCCCCGGGTACGCGGATCCACGCCGCAGGCCATCACCTCGCGGCGGTCGTCGCCGCCGATGCCGAGCCCGAGGGACAGCCGGCCGGGGGCGAACTGGGCCACGGTGACGAGCTGCCGGGCGACCAGCAGCGGATGCCGCAGGGACAGCAGGTACACGGCCAGGTAGACGTCCAGGTCCTCGCGGGCGGTGACCACGGAGGCGGCGTCGGCCAGCCCGTCGTTGCCGATCCCGCCGTGGAACATCACGTGGTCACCGACCATCACGTGGTCCAGGCCGGACGCCGCCATCCGGTCGAGCAGGCGCCGCCGCTGCGCCATCAGGCCGGGTCCGGCCTCCGGCTTCTCGCCGGCCCACAGCGGCGGCATCAGGTTCACGCCGAAGCGGACGCCGTTCCCGCTCACGTTTCGCGGCTCACGCGTCAGGCCCGGAACGCTGGCCGAGGAACTCGTCCTTGCGGGCGACGATTTCCGGGTCGCCCATGATGGAGTAGCTGTACAGGCACTCCAGGCGCAGCTGGTCTTCCAGCGGCCGGCCGGCCACCGCCAGGATCGTCTCCTTGGCCGATTCGACCGCGACCCGGGGATTGCGCAGGATCTTGGCCGCGATGTCCTCGGCCGTGGCCATCAGCTCGGCCCGGGGCACGACCCGGTTGACCAGATGGCACGCCAGGGCGCGTTCGGCGCTGATCGGCTCGCCCATCAGCTCGAGCTCCATCGCGATCCCGACGCCGCAGGTGTTGACCAGCCGGACGATCCCGCCGTCGCCGAAGTGCATGCCGCGGCGCATGTGGAAGAAGCCGAACTGGATGTCGTCGGCCGCCACCCGGATGTCGCACGCCAGGGCCAGCTCGATGCCGCCGCCGATGACCCAGCCGTTGAGCGCGGCGATGACCGGCTTGGCGATGTGCAGGCCGCGGGTTATCCCGCCGCCGAAGCCGCGGCCCAGCACGCTGCGGCCCAGGCCTGGCCCGCCCTCCAGCCAGCCGTCGACGTGGGTTTCCAGGTCCGCGCCGGCGCA
>Ga0302325_10017113_pt1 | contig 15337 bp, 16 predicted proteins | sample Palsa_T0_2_FD_201948 | JGI IMG/M metagenome (GOLD analysis project Ga0302325, IMG submission 201948) | Peat permafrost microbial communities from Stordalen Mire near Abisko, Sweden - Palsa_T0_2 | ecosystem: Environmental > Terrestrial > Soil > Palsa > Peat permafrost | place: Sweden: Abisko...
TCTCGCGCTCCTCAAACTCATACCTCCCCGGCGGACTCGGCGGACTCGGCGCCCGGACTCGACTCTCTCGTTCTCTCGTGTACGAAGTCTCCTCAACCGCAACCCGGGATCGCGACCTCTCCCTCCCTTCTCCAGGGCCGGGTGATTTCGAGCGCCCTCTCCTCCGATTATCGCGTGGGTCGAGCGACATTGTGCCTCAATCCGCTCGTATCTATCCTCCTTTCGTTCCCTCTTTCCTCTCAGATGTAATTCTCGCTCGGTAGCTTTATTCAGAGGTGGTGGAGGAGGGGAGAATCGGATTCGAAGAGCGCCCGAATTGAAACAGAAGCTCGTGAGGTTCAGCTGAGAGGGAAAGCGGAAGGATGGATCGCGGCGTGCGATCGAAGCGGCTGGGAGATCAAAGAGGGGCCACTGTCAGCTTGCAGGGGGTAGCCTCACTTGCATAACTGACCCCAGCAGCTACAAAACAGTGAGAAAACGCCACGAAAATAAAATTTTGGGGGCCGTTGGATTCCCTTCGAATTTTGCGCTTTAAATTCTCACTGGAGTGATCTAAATTTTGTAGTTTGATTGTCTACTGTTTATTGGAGATGCTTAGTTCGGTCTCTGTCTGCACACAAACTGAATGCATGGTGCGGCGGGCTGAGGTGGGGTTTACGAGAAGCAATTACAGGGGAGTTTCAGCCTTGTTGCTTGGCGTCCGTGCTAGATGGCGCCACCGAGGCCGTCGACGAAAATGAGAGACATCCTCACCGTCTGTAAGGTTGATAGAAAATTCTTCATGTATGAACACCTCACAAATGTCATGCGAATGAAGTCGACAGCTAATAGGTTTATTGGTCTATTGTGGCTTTCCGCTAGCGAATGCAATGCGCTCCATATCTACGCGCTGACGCAGTGCAACACATCATGAAGTACTCTTTCCCACTGGCTATACGACCTGTACAAACTGTCCAATACCAGGAGTCCCATCCACCAGTACATATACAACATATGGTCCCGGTGGAGCAACGTTGTGGTTAGGTGGGCCAGTCACGAAGAGCGTTTGATACGGTCCGCCAGGCGCCCAACCAGTCACGTCCAATTTGAGCATTCGGTGTCCCATATGGACAGAATGAGTAACGAATCCACTACAAAACATCAGCAGGTTGACTCAAAAGTTGAAGGTACTGTTACTCACCCATGATATAACACCACCTCCACAGTCTGTGCATTCGGATTGACCTGGCATGTGATGATGAATTGACTGCCATCTGCACTGACCGTCGGGCTGGAAATGACGATGTTCGTCGGACGCTGGTTTGCTCTCTCGCCTTGAAGATAGGGAGGGATGTAATTCTCCACCCGGAATTCGGTGACATATGGATTCGCTGCGTCGGATTGAAGCATGGGCATCTCCACCGGATTGGAACCAGCTACCATGATTGTACCGTCAAGAAGGAGAAGAGCCACAGAATGGTAGAGACGAGGAATCTGGGAACTGGCAAGCGTCGTCCATCGCTGACCAAGTGGTTTACTGGGGTCGTACAAAAGGGCTTCCAGGGTTGGAGCTGCCATGAGACCAAAGCCTTGAGCACCACGGTTTCCACCGTTAAGCCAGATGACAGTGCCATCTGGGAGCAGCGTACCTTCAACCATACCACGCCCCTCAGGTATCGAGTCCATCTCCCATGTCGGATTAGCACTGAGTGGCTGAATACGGCCGCAGCTGGGGTCGGTTGGGCTGGTGATATCTTGATATGCACCTCCACCGCAGATGATGATGTCTGGGTTCCAGTTGTTTGCGCTTGATAGAGGTAGCAGAACACTACCGCCGGTGTTTGGATATGTGCGGTAATCTCCTGGCAGATCCGGCAGCTCCTTGACTATGGTGTTCGAACCGACATTGAAGATCTGCGAAGCCTTGGAGACGAAGACAAAGAGAGTGCCATCGTTTAGAAGATGAACAAATGGATACATATAATACGGTTGGTTCTTTGCCAAAATGTCCATTGGAATGTTGTTTCCCCGAGTCACCGCACCCGGGCTGAGAATCTCATACATAGGGTTGTTGTTTGAGAGTACAGTTGGGTTGAGGCCATTCAAACTTCCAGATGCAACAAAGACGGTTCCGTCAGGCATAGTCTGGGCAGTCGCATACCAGCGAGCGCTGGCTAGCTTGTTCCCAGGTTCCTTCCAGTCTTGGCCGTTGAGACTTGCGTCAGATGATGATCTCTCCAGGTATCGAATTGCCGTAAACCCGTCGCCAATGTTGGGATCCAGCCAGGTCAACGGAGCATTGCCTCCCACGGAGATGACACGCCCGTCTGCGAGGAAAGTGCCTCCAGAGCAGAAAGCGTTTGTCAAGTAGGCAAGAGGAACTGCTTTGTTGGTCACCGGGTCGTACTCAGAAGACATGGCGTAGTAGCCATCAGCCGTCCTCAGCTGGGTGTAGTTCTCCAACTTGTCGAGGAACATTACACGACCGTTGGGCATGAGAGCAGCATGCATTGCGGGGACTCCAGATTGACCGACGACAGTGAAAGAGCCTCCATACGGTGCCAAAGGTGCCGAGCTAGGACCAGGGGCAGGGACTACTGGAGCGCCGAGGCAATTACCAGACTGACAGCCAGCTCCACAATGAGCACTTGTGCTTCCACTGGATATCGTTAGGAACGTGGAGGGTATCAGGGAAAAAGATACCTTACCAGAATCCGTACATGGAGCAGCAGTTCCCATTGGGCCAGTTGCCGCAGACTTTGTTGCCATTGCTGGCGCCGCAGGTGCCATCGGTAGTCGGAGCGCCTGTAGCAGCAACTCCAGCTGGCATTGTTGTCGACATTCCGCCAATTACAGGCTCAGCAGTTGTGCTTGGCGGCGCTCCTCCTGCGGAACCACCTGTGCATCCGTTCTGACAGCCGTTTGCAACGAGACAGTGTCCAGGAGTCGAGCCACAATAGCCATACTGAGAGCAACAACCGCCGTAAGGGCCATTGGGATCGCATGTTGCACCGCCGAAGCTGGAGCCGCATCTTCCGTCTGATCGTGGTGCCGTTCCGGGATTTGAAGGCGGGGGAGACGCTGAGGTGCAGCCAGAAATGCAACCATCACCACAGTGAGCCGGTGTATTTCCACACCAACCGTATTGAGAGCAACATGTACCAGTATATACAGTGCTTTTTGGATCACAGATCGTGCCGCCATGTGCTGGACCACAAGTGCCGTCGGTCGAATATACTGGACCATCTCGCACGTAGACTTTTAGAAGCTTTGATCCGAACGAACTGGCATCTCGAGAGGTCTGGACTGGAACGCATCTAGAATCTGGTTAGGAGAGGACATCTGTGAGGATTTTGCAGAACTCACTGTCCCTCCTCAGTACAATCTTGGCCGCGAAGACAGCCATGGTACATCATCGTCGTGTCGTTAAGATTGCATACCAGCGGGACGTGGGTGAAGATTATGTTCGCGGAGGCGGTAGCCACAAGGCCAAAACCGAAAGCTATAGCCTTCATATTTCCTAAAGGTACTGCAAAAGATCAATTAATGTCGATTGGAGAAAAGTCGGAAGATGGAAGGAAACAGTGCCGAGTTGGAGAGCAAATGCTGCATTTTGTTTGCATCTGCACCCATGCTGCACAACAGACGCCTCCACCCCATTGACTGGGGAACAGTCATTCTATCAATAGATTATTGGGAAGAAATGAAACAAACCGACTCACGTTGAATCAAAAGGGTATTATGCAAACGCGCTTGCTGACTTGTCGGATTCTCGCGTTCGATCAAGGAAATACTTTTTTCTAGGAGTTGACTGTAATGAGTGTAGTGTTAAGGAACGGACATGCAAGATCCAGGTTAGTGTAATTGAATCTTGCAAAGGATGCGAGGAATTGATATGTGAGGTGTGATGTTGAAGAGGGGAAATCCGTCCCGTTGCTTGGAGTGTTGATTTTATGCCTCTTTTGGCGAGCGAGGAAAGCTCGACCTCGAGTGCGATTGCGATGAAAGGGGAAGGCACGATACGTGAATGATACCGAGCCTTATTGATCTCAATCATAATTCTATACGCAGATTTATTTTCTGACATTTTCACGTTAATTTTGTTCTTTGATTGACTTCATCCACGCGACGGCCCCTCGGAAGCATGCAGGGACGCGGTCAGCTGTGCAGTGCCGGCGAGTTTTTAGCATGCATTTAGCCAATCCGGTCATGAGAAATAATGGAAAGAGGTTCCTTAACCAAGTTTACGGAACGTTACGATATAGAGTTGAACCATGATCGTATTGATTTTCATGATCTGAAAGCTTATGGGAGATGCGAAAGGTCTCCTATGCGCTGACCTCGATGCAAATCGCCTGCCAACAGATGCAGGTTGCGCAGCAGACCGAGATCTAAGAATGGAGGTCCACTTGGAAGGCTCTTTTAGGAGAATTGAAACGCCCAGACGGGAACTAAAAGATTCTTGCTGTTTCTTGAGATCTGCAAGAAGCTGATCTCGGATCGAATCCCATCGAAGCAGCTGCAGTTGTTGGGCCAGGCCTGGACTTCGGATTCTCAAGCTCATGTCTGCTGCGAAGCTATGGTGATGGATACTATTGGAGCCTTGAGGCCACAAGCTGTCGAGAGCTGTGCGATAGAGACCCATCTTGTAAGTGTGCATCTTCTGGCAGCTTTCGACATTTGAAGCCCCGCCCTGGTGGGGAAATCTTGTGTTGAAGTATATTTCCTCCCAGTTCACCAGTTCAGGTCCTTCTTTGCAACACCCAAAATATTCGCCTGCGCAGGAGTTGCCTCAACCTCAATGTTGTGATTGTTTCTTGTGGGCTCGTGCTTGCTCCTATCCTCCTCAAAATTCTCCTCATGATCGCCGTCCATAATTCCCAAATCCAAGCCCCACCTCTTGACCTCTTCGCCCACAACATTCTCCCACTTCATAACCAGAGGATGCGCACCCGCAACATCCACAAACAAAACCTCTTTCCCATCCTTCTCTCCCGGGACCTCAAACTTCCAAACCCCATCCTCACCCCACCATTCCCTCCCAAACACACTCTGCGTCGTCAACTCCCTCCTCGCATCCACCCAAAGCGCCTCAACCCTCTCCGCCTCCCCCTTGTATTCCTCTCCACCCGCCTTCAGCGCAGCGAAGATTCCCTCCCAAAGTCCCAAGATCTTCCCAATCCTCAGCCCGAGGACAGCACCTAGACTGTACCCCTCATCGAAGCCCTTCTGCACACTCTCCGCCTTGCCCTTCGTGACTCCATCTCTGTAGCCCTCCGTCTCGTGCTTCTCCTTCAATCGCGGTACATCCGATGGTTCCAAATTCCCACTGCGAAGCCCCTCCTCGTGTGTTTCGTATACATCATGCCCGAAGGTAGGAGAAGGAGGCGCCGATCCAAAAACGTCGTCGAAATCATCATTGACATATGTCCGTTCATTACGAAACTCCGTCACCTCCTCTGTTGCAATTGAATCCATATTGACATGTGTGAGAAAAAGATCACCATCTTTCAACATTCTTCCTCTCCTCTCGTAACTTCCCAGCTTTCGCGTATAAATGATTTTTGGATTTCAATTCAGCGAAGCAGGAAAGTCTAATCTTGGCTTATCGCTTCCTCGCCAAAGAAAAAAAAAATGCGGGGCACCCTCAGCCTCGTGCTCGTGATCGGAAGGCTGCATCAAACCGAGCACTAACACCGTCACCTTCATTAAACAAAATAAGGGAATTTTGGAAACAAAGCCATGTTGGTGGCGTCGTTGTAGTAGTGGTTAACGTAAGTCGCCCTCAAATCTCGACATAATTTGGCACGACTAACACTGGTTTGGTAGTGGTCTGCTTCCCATTCGGTAGGGAGTTACAAAGCAGGAGACGCGAGTTCGAACCTCGCACGACGCAATGATTCATTTTCTTTTGCTTTTTTTTGAACCTTGGCGGTACTTTTTTGTGTCAAATGGTCATCTATAGGTGTATTGCCTTTTTTTTCTCAATTTTAATTCTTGAATCCAGAGGCCCTTTTTTGGTACCAAAAAGGAAGCCCAGTCAAGCGAGATGACCTTTGCTCCTTCCTCCAGTTATACTTAATTAGTACAAAATAAGACACTCAGGCCATCTCGATTGGTCGCTTTTCATTCTTTTTTCCTTTCTCGTTCCCCTTGCTCCTTCTTCGTCACCAACCAAGATAATCCAGAAATTCTCCCACCTTGGATCAGCAAACGGATTTCTCCAAGCTGGCCAATTATTCATCAACAGCTGCAGACAGCACTTGCCTTCTAGAGTTATTTTTGGTATTGGGACCCCCAACTTGGTTTTCGAAATTGCCTCTTTGATTTCCAAATCTTAATTAACCCTCTGATAGATACCGAGGTGGATTTCAATCACAATATCACGTGATATACACTTTCTTGATTCTGAAATCCCCAAGAGCCGCTACGTCTTCTCTATCTTCATCTCACTTCCTTGGTTTTACTGCATTGACACTATCTATGATGATGATGAACTCAGTGCGCAAAGTCCTCTTTTGAAGTCAAGACTCCCCCACGTGGTGTGGTTACACGGCAACGGCCGGAGTCGAGATCTCAGGCACCCCCGGACTGATGTCTCTCTTTTTCCGAAAGCTTGCATTAATATATCCAACAGCCCTGTTCAACAACAAAACAACCAATTCCCAAGCAAAGTCAGCCCCGAAGCTTTGTATGGTGTATTTCTAGCAGGTGGTTGATGGATATTGGAAATCGCAATGTGGATAAAAAGAATGAGGTTCTTCTCATGTATTCCCAAGGTAGACCTTGGTCTCTGTCCGTATTTGGAAGCTCCCTAGCTAAGGTTTCTTAGCGCTTGAAGCTGAGAGAGCTGCCGGGGTCTAGACTATGGGTCTCCCCGCTGTTGATCCTCTAACCTTCATCTTTCTTATCAGCAAGATATGATCGGAGGAACTCCTAAGAACAGCTGCTGCAGTATCTCCCTCACCATCCCGTTATCTCACATCTCAAGAGTCAAGAAAAGACAAAAAGATACATCCCGCCCACAGCTAACCAAAGTCATCCAACAATTTGGCTTCGGAAGTAAGATTGCCCCCAGGGCGTCCAGTGAATGCGCCTCGCCACCACCAATTTATCAAATTACCTACTAGGCGTACCAATCGCATGCGTTCCCAGCGTCGGTCTGCCCTGAATCTGGACAAATGTGTTTCCCCGCACGACCAAATTGCTGAACTAAGTTACTTAACCTTACTTAGCTGATCCCCCAACGCGGAATCGGGTACAAAAGATCGACACCACCCTTCCCATTCATTTTTCCCATCCCGTCATCTGTCGCTATCGCATCTGCAAACCTTCAATTTTAATTGCGTACTTTGCGCTCCATCAACTCACCACCCTTCAATCACTTTCCCTCCTACGAACCGACACAGTCGATCATCATGAAGTTCTCTATTCTCGCTCTCGCTGCCGTTGTCAGCTTGGGTACCGCCCAAAACCTGAGCGGCGAGCCAGCTTGCGCTGTATGTTTCTTCACTTTCCACCACCTATACCCATTGCAATACCCAGCATAGCATGCACAAAACGCTCCCTCTAAGCGATTTATCCCTTCAACTCCCAAATACCCAATTAACAAACCACCTCACAGTCATCCTGCCTCGTCTCCGCCATCTCAGTCGCCGGCTGCCAACCCACCGATGTCGCCTGCCAATGCGGTATGTAGATCGGGGAGAGATCCCTTCCCTATCCCTATTGCTCCCATATCTCAATGTCAAAACATCCTCCGCCTTGATCGAGCATCCGCTGACTCCTCCTTTTCCCAGGCACCGGACAACCGGCCATCCAAACCGCCGTAACGCCCTGCCTAGAAAACAGCTGCAACGCCACTGAACTCGGCATCGCAGCTAAAGTCGGCTTCGCCCTCTGCTCCGTCTACTCCGCCGGTCTGAACTCCACAACTACCGCCGCTTCGTCAGGCTCCTCAGTCGCCAGCACATCTTCGACTCCTCTGTCAACGACTTCGACGAACACGACGTCCGTTACGGCGGTCACGACTAGTGCGCCGGCTTCGAAGAGTTCTGCGAGTGGCACTGCGAGCTCCAGTTCTCCTGCGCCGGTTTCCTCGTCTGGTGCTGCGCCGGCTTTGGTTGCGGGTATTGGGGGTGCGGTGGGTATGCTTGCGATTGTTGCTGCGTTGTAATTGAAGGAGGGAAAGGAAGAATGATAATTGAGGAATAAAGGGAAGAGGAATACCTTTCAGTCTAATTTCTGAACGTGGTTTCTGAATGGATGGATGGATGGCTGGATTATTTTCTGGTTGGGAATAGTACTTGTGAATAGGATCTCGGAAAATTCAAGGAATTGAGTTTTTATGAAGCAAGTTTGGTCTTTATTGTGTCTACCATGGTAGTTGCAGTGGTGTGGGAAGATCTGTCCCGATTGTCACGTCTGCAGTTCCGATATCTCCTGTTCACCTGATCAGTGTGCATTCCTTTTCTGCAAGAGGTAAACCTACTTGGTCCCCTAGGTGCCCAGTATTGGCCCGTTTTACTCATATCCAGCTTCTCCGTCCACTCAATCAGACTTTTTGCTGCTTCATCAGGAGTAACAGCTACATCCCATTAGCTTCCTCTCTTTCTTTCTTTCCTCCTCACTACGATATTCCCAAACCAAAAACATCAAAAAAGAACAGGAAAGGAAACTCACCACCCCATCATCCCAAAACTTATCAAACCCCACCCCCCTCGTCATCTCCGTCCTCATAAACCCCGGGTGCACAATACTAACCACCACCTCCTGCTCCTTCAAATCCAAACTCAACAGCTTCCCCACCATATTCAGCGCCGTCTTACTCGCATGATGCGCATAATTCCCTCCTCCCTCCTTCTCATGTCGAAGGGTAATGGAGCCGGATTCGGAAGAGACGAGGAGGATTTTGGAGTGCCGGGGGAGGTAGTGCGCCGCGGAGAGGGCGTGGATCAGGAAGGGGGGTGCGATTGAGGATGTGGCGTACATCCTAACCTCCTCCTCCCACCTCGGTCCCCCCTCCCAATCCTCCGTTGCGAAGTATCCTGCTGTGATGATCTGCCAATTGCCTCGTCAGCTCCGTCCAGGGTGTCGACAACTGGAAAAGGAGCAAACTAACCACAACGTCAAAGCCCTTCACCCCCTTCACTAATGTCCCTAGTTCCTCAACTAATTTTCCGCTCGCCTCCTTCTCGCTAACGTCAATCCCCTTCACCCAAATAATCTTCTCGTTAAGCTTCCCACCTGGCGGGGCTTCTGCCTTCCTCGTCGTCCCATAAACAGTCGTGTCTTTTTGTGTGGAGTACAGGTTTGCGAGGGAGGCGCCGAGGCCGCGGGTTGCACCGATTATGAGGATATTGGGCATGTTGTGAATTGGTGTTGGAGAGGAATTGGGGAGGAAGATGGAACGGGAGAAGGGAAAAAAGGAGAGGGGAAAGAGAGGGGTGATGTAGGGAGCTGAGTAAGGTAGTAATGACGTGATAGTTGGGAGCTCTTATCTTATCGGTAGGAGGAGCGGCCAGGGAGGTGGGAGCTGAAGTTTCAGGGGGCTAGACGCTGTGGATTAGTGATGTTGCAGGGGCATTTAGTGGGCTTGGCGCTGTATTTACGTTGTAGATCCCCTCGAAGATGCCGAGGCATGTTTGAGGACTTGCCACAAACATCACAGTTCTACAACAAAAAGCACATTTCCCACCTCAATCTATCTATACATGGCCTGACCATCCTCGATAAAACACGCCCTCACGATGTCGATACCCGTCGCCAGGCTCAAGGGATCACCTTCTCCACCAACCACCGAATACCCTCCATTCGGCTGTCCCACACCATATGCAGAGCCTCTCTGGTACTCGAGGAATGTTTCACCACATTACACCGATTCCCACCGGAAGCTTCGCGCAGCCATCCGGCAGTATGTCGACGAGGAGATCCTGCCGTATGCCTTCGAATGGGAATCTGCCGGTCGAGTTCCACACGATGCACGTGATACAGCTTGCCCTGGGGCCACAGCTGACAAGGTCTAGGCTTTGAAGCGCCATTGCGAGCTTGGATATGTTGGATTAGCTACCGGGCTGTCGAACATACGGCTGCCGGGTGATATACCGTATCACGAATGGGATTCTTGGCATACAATGATTGTTTCGGATGAGTTGTCACGTGTGGTACGTACGTCTCGAAGCCCCTTTCGGCGGTCTGGCTGACGATGAGAGGGGTACACGGGCGTTCTATGGGGGCTTGGAAGCGGCAACAGCATTGGTGTCCCGCCTATTGTGAACTTTGGCACCCAAGCTCAGAAAGATAGATTCCTTCCAGGAGTTGCAGATGGCAGCATTTGGTTCTGCCTTGGGATCACCGAGCCAGATGGGATATATCCCCTATGTCTCATTCCATGGCTTTGCTAATTTTTTTTACAGCTGGCTCTGATGTGGCGAATATCAAAACCACTGCAGTCCGGGATGGCGATCATTACATCGTCAACGGCTCCAAGAAATGGATCACGAACGCCATCTGGGCCGACTATGTCACAGCAGCTGTCCGCACGGAAGGACCTGGAGCAGGTGGCATCTCACTCTTGATCATCCCTTTGAAAGCCCCAGGCGTCTCGACCCGACGAATGTTCAATTCCGGTGTCGGCGCATCAGGAAGCACCTTTATCACCTTCGAACGAGGTCCGGGTTCCGGTCGAGAATTTGATCCACAAAGAGAACCGAGGATTCGAAGTTATTATGTCGAACTTCAACGCAGAAAGGAAAGCTATTGCAACTCAGTCAATCAGATTAAGCAGAGTTTGTGCTGAAGATGCGTGGAAACATGCCTGCACGAGAGAGACGTTCGGGAAGAAATTGATCGAGAATCCAATCATCAGGGCAAAGTTTGTCAAGATGGGAAGGATGATTGAGCTAGCACAGGCATTCTTGGAGCAGCTGACTTGGTTGATTGAGCTTAGTCGAAAGAATGGTGGGAAGGATGGAGATCGGGTGCGAATTGGGGGCATGACCGCCATGTTGAAGATTGTTAGTACGAGGTGTTTAGAGAAGTGTGTTAGGGAAGCACAACAGATTATGGGAGGTTTGGGGTATGCGAAAGGTGGGAAGGGTAGAAGGTTGGTGTCTTTATATGGTGGAAATTTTACCTTGCTGACAGTTATGTAGGATTGAAGCTATCTCCAGAGACGTAAGAGTCATGGCTGTTGGTGAGTGCAGCCCCTTCTTCCCCATCCCTCGTCTTGGAATTAATCGTACTGATCCATCCAGGTGGCGGAAGCGAAGAGATCATGAGCGAGCTGGCTATCAGAGAAGAAGCAAAGGACTTGAGAAAGTACGCCAGTGCGTCGAGCACGTTGTGAGTTCATGAAACTCAGCACGTAATTTTAATCTTGCACGAGTGTCTGCATAATTTCCTTCCGACCATGACGAGCGTGTCGTGTCCCCTTCTTAGTGAAATTTACCCATGGGCCGCAGACTCACAGAATCTTTTTCTTCCGTTTATAGCCTTGATTTACCTTCCTTAGAATGCTGTGGTATGAGAGGTAGTGAAGTATGGGATTATTCCTTTTCGTTTGCTTGTCACTGAAGATGCTTGGAGCTCGAATTTGGTTAGTTTCCGAGACTCGTGTTGGGATTTGCCTCTCGGGAAGGCTAACCCAAACTCTTCCCCTCTACTATTAACTCGGTTTGAGCTAAAAAGTGAAATTCTAGATTTAACCAGTTTTAGAGTTTATGGTTGCTTTTATACGCGTGCTCACAAGTACGCCTCTGCGCCGCGCATTGCCTCCGCAGTGTGAACATTTCAGAACGGGAGGTTTGCCTACAGTCGATCCGGCCCAAACACGACAAATATGACCAGATTTTGCGACCATCGCACATTAATAACCACAACACCAAAAATTAAATTGTTTTTAATGGAAATATAGATTCGAAGCTTGCGAAAAAGATGCATTAAACAGAATTTAATTATAATGCGTAGTTGTTGAGATATTTAATAAATAAACGCACAGATAATTTTTGATTTGTGATTTTTGACCATACAATAGCGCCAAAAATTTGGCTCGCTTAAGTCACGTGTTCGGGTTCCGAGGTTCCCCCGAATGATATTCAAGTCTTAAGACTATACTTTCAGCATTAATTATATTAATTATAATGTTTTATAAGCCTTAACTAAGAGTATAATATTTTAATTATAGTCTCCTCTAGCTCTAGACAAATTATTTATAAGTTTAGGGGTTGTCTTAGTAATATAATTGCTAAGTTCTTGTAAATAAGGCCGACAAAAGTTCATTTACAGTACAATAGAGCTAAATTTGACTTTTTAGGCCTTTGTATAATTATCAAACGCTCGCATTGCATCCTTTGATATAGTCCTATGGTGCTTTTGCTTTTTTACGCACTATGCTACCGCTTTAACCCCTAATCCTTTCCGGTATACGTCCATAAAGCGAGATGCTCTATTATAAAACCTCTATATTATATTAATGCTACATGCATCCAATGCAATAAGCACCTCCCTCTTAACATGCTTAAAGCTTATCTTTTTAACTTGACAATACCGAGCTTTTCTATACCCTTAATACATTTCTATTGCATTTAATTCACAGTAGAACTTTGGAATAAAAATGCACTTATGCCCTTTATCCTCAATAAGCATAGCAATAGTAAACTTTTACTTAAAGAAGTACTTGTAAATTAAGAGTATTCGAGCCAAACAACAAGGAGGTTTATCGGATATAGCTATAGGATATATCGTAAGATTAGAGCACTTAACTTTACACTTAAGGATCGGGGGCTTTTCAAGATAGCACCCCCTCTCTTGTAAGATTGTCTTAACTCCTTTGTTAATCTTATTTCCCTCGGCATCAATCGTATAAAGCGTCTATATAGTGCCTCGTAGTTTAAGGATAGTGCATTCTAGCGGGTAATATATATCCTTAGGGGTCGATTTCTTCCCCTTATTATTAAGGTTAATATTAAAGGGGTTTAAGGCCCCCTCGCCATGTGATGCATATGCAAAGGATTAGTCAAATACTAATATTGCTATATAGCTTAAGTGCTTCCTCTCAAATATATCAAGGGCATTTAATATTTGTACTAAGAGCTATTTAGTATCTTACTAAGGGTCTCCTCCCGCGCCCGGATATATGATTTTCCGAGTATCAAGGTTAAGCTTTAATATATTAATCCTCCCTTTAGGCCCAATAAAATCAAAAACGTGTATAAGCTTGCCCTTGCTTTTACCCGGCATCTTTTACTATTCTGTAATATAATCGAGCTAAAGTGTCTTCTTATAATCGTGCTTATAGAAATAGCTCTTATCATGGCAATATATCACATGACGCTATACTCCTAGCGGAAGTATAAGCTCTATTATTGTCTATGTGCCATCATCCTTCTCTTTATATTGCCGGGTATACAAATCAAGTTTTGCTATAATTAGAAGGAAGACCTCTTATTTATATGCAATAACATCTTCTCGTTTGTGGCCGTTAACATATACTCCTTTTTTCATCTCTAACTTATAAAAGCCTAGCCTTAATAACCAATTATAAGTCGTAGTACGACTTATAAGAGTAGCAAAGGATACCATTAATCGAGGCAATATCTCCTCATTAATAGCTACCTTAAAGTTCTTAAGAGTAATAGTACTAAGCTCTTGCTATAATAGCTAAGCTTTACACGCTTAAAAGACGTCCTTATTATCTAAATATGAGGATCCTTTCCTCTTCCCTCCACGAGTCTTAGCAAGTAAGCCTTTAAATGTCTTAAAATAACGCAATAGCACTTTAATCTTGCAAGCTAATGTTGCCCCGTCGTTCTTAATATGATTGCTTTATGCTACTAACTTAAAGGCTGCAAGTCGCCCTAAACAATAATCTCCTTTTTTTAATAATTAAGTAATATATTGCCTAAGTAAAGACAAGTCTAAAAAGGTTCGAGGGGCGTATTTTGCTCTTTTATTAAATAATAACCTCTTAATATAATTAAAGACTTCTTAATTAGTTAATAGTATATTTAATAAATCGCTATCTCTACACGCTTTACCAATTAAAGCATTTATCAAGAGCTCTTTTAATCCGTTATCGTCTTAATCGTTTAGTATAAGAAGTGCAAGAACAAGTGCAAGAATAGGTGCAAGAACAAGTATAAGAACAAGTATAGGAATTGGTAATTAGTGAAATGCGAGCTTCGTTTGATAAAAGCTAAGGGCTTTAGTAAGGGTAATGTGTCGATCTACCCCTAGCGACTTAAACTAAGCAATATGACGTTGTTAGGTTCTTAATGGCTTTAAGCTTTATTCTATAAATTTAGGTTTATATAAACTTATAATACTTACAATTATTATTAATTTAATTTATTAAATAATAAAATATTAAATATCTTACAAGGGATAATTTTCGTCTAATGCTCAATAAAGGATCTTTCTAGACTAAGTTCGGCATCCTTCCCCCGGCTAATTACAAGCTAAATAAACTTGAAAAGAGTAAATTCTTAAAGGGGTTTATTATCAAGTTAATTAATATCCGAATCATTTGGATCATCTTCTATATTAAAAGGTTTTCTATAGCATAAGACGTCCACGACTATAGTTATTTCTAGATCAATATTACTCCTAATTTCATAATCATTTTAAACCGTATTAGCTCTCTTTCTCTTTTAAATATTAGTCTAAGTGTCTATAGTAGATATGCAAGTAAATAGCTTCAAAAGTGAAGTAGTTAATTTAATAATAATATAAGTATAAAAAAAGCGGTAAGTGGTAGGGGTTAATCACGTGATTTAAGATAGTAAAAATCGACCATACAACGGCGCCAAAATTTCTAGAGAAAATTTATTTTATTTCACATATTAACAACAATTAATTATTTTTAAATTCTAAGAACGGGAATCAATTTGTACAATCAAAAACACCATTTCTGATTAGAAGTATTAAAATCATATATCGTTGTGGTGATTTTTATTTTTTGTTATTGCTTTTGGGCCGGATCGATTGTAGCAAGCACCTTCGTCGATATCTTCTTTTCTACATCCCTCTTACCATAGTGTCGCCAAGCCTAAGCACGACTTTTCAGTCCAACCATGGATACAGCTATCAAATATCAGTACCAGCCTCTGCTCGAAAGCGATGCCATCCGTCTCCTAGAGCTGAAGCCGTCTCTCGACATTAACGCTCAGGTTGAATGCTCGTTGATCAGCTCAACTTTCCGCGCTTGTGACCATGATCTCATTGAGCACTATACAGCTCTATCATACGTCTGGGGCGACCCCCAAGAACAAAAAATCATTTTAGTTGACGGGAGAGCACTCGGTATTACCGTCAACCTAGACACAGCCTTGCGTCATTTGCGAGACCCAACAAGGAAGCG
>Ga0302325_10017114_pt1 | contig 15336 bp, 19 predicted proteins | sample Palsa_T0_2_FD_201948 | JGI IMG/M metagenome (GOLD analysis project Ga0302325, IMG submission 201948) | Peat permafrost microbial communities from Stordalen Mire near Abisko, Sweden - Palsa_T0_2 | ecosystem: Environmental > Terrestrial > Soil > Palsa > Peat permafrost | place: Sweden: Abisko...
AAGGACGGCGTATTGCGCGTGATGATCCCGCGCAAACGCCTGGTCGCTTCGAATGCCGACATCTTCATCCTGTGGATGGTGGGTTCATCGCTCGTGCTGATTGCGGTGGCGATCATGTTTCTGCGCAACCAGATACGACCCATTCAGCAACTCGCTCTCGTGGCCGACGCATTCGGCAAAGGCCGCACGGTGCCGGATTTCAAGCCCTATGGCGCCGCCGAAGTACGCAGCGCGGCGCAGGCCTTCGTCACCATGCGCGAACGAATCGAACGCTATGTGCAACAACGCACGGAGATGCTGGCGGGCGTGAGCCACGATCTCAAAACGCCTCTCACCCGCCTCAAACTCGAACTCGCAATGATGGGCGACAGCGCGGAAACGCGCGCGCTGCATGAAGACGTGGTCGAGATGGAGCGGATGCTCGATGAATATCTCGAGTTCGCCCGCGGCGAAGGCGGCGAGGACTCCGAAACGGCCGACGTGTCCGATATCGTGAACGAGGCGGCGGCGGCGGCGGCGCGCGGCCGCGGCGCAGGACCGGAGCGGCTCACGGTCGATGCGGCACCGGGCATCACGATGGCGGTCAAGCGTCACGCGCTCCGGCGTTGCGCCACCAACCTCATCGACAATGCGCTCAAACATGGCGCGCATGTCGACGTGGCGCTCAAGAAGAACGGACGCTTCGTCGAGATTCTCGTGGACGACGATGGGCCGGGAATCCCCGAAAGCCGACGCGAGGAAGCATTCCGCCCATTCCATCGCCTGGACGAGGGCCGCAATCTGCAAAAGGGCGGTGTGGGATTGGGTCTCGCGATCGCACGCGACATCGCACGCGCCCATGGCGGGGACCTCACCTTGGGCAAAAGCGACTCGGGCGGACTTCGCGCGGCAATCCTGCTGCCGGTGTGACCGGCGAACGATCACTCGTCGCTATCGGTCTTTTTCCTGAACCGGAACATGCTCTCCGCGCGTCTCAGATCGCCATCGACGCGGGCCATGGTTTTGGCGAGGTCTTTATTGTCGTCGAGCCAGACGGGGATGGCGCGCCCGAGCGCGAGCGCAAGGCCCGCGGATTTGATCGCGCCGGAAGGACCCGTGTCGGCTTCGGCCAGCACCAGCAGCCAACCGGCCGCGGACAGGATCTCGCCGCGCGCCGCAACGAGCGCGAGCGGATCGCGCTTGAGCCCATCATAGAGCGAGCGGATCGCCGGTTTACGCGGGCCAAGTACGTCGAACCATGTCATCGCGACATCGAAGATTCGGTCTCGCGCGCTTTCGGAGCCGGAATCGCGCTTGTAGCGCGCGGCGACATCGTGGCCCAGTCGCGCAAGGATGAGCCCAAGCAATGCGGACTTGGACGGCGCGAGCGTCTGCAGAGCGGTTAATGGAATTTTTGCGGCCTTCGCCACGCCGGCGAGCGCGAGCTCGTCCCAACGCGTCTTCGCGAGGCACTTGAGGGCCGCATCAGCCAACTGCGTTTCGGGTGAAGACTTAGGCATGGACGAAGCATCGCGCGCCGGCATGCTGCGCTCAAGCGTCAAATCCCGGCGCGGGCTGCCACAGGCTGAACGCCGTTCCCTGATCGTCCTTGCAGATCGCGCTGAGGCCGGACGGACTCTCCGAGACTTCCCCCGCGCTGCCGCCCAACTGCCCGATCTTCGCGGCGATTGTCTTGATGTCGGTCACCTTGAAATAGAGCGTCGCGTAGTTCGTCGGGCCGCCCGTCGAGAACCCAATCGGCAATTTGGTGTTGCCGATATGAGCGGCGCCCTCGCCCGTTTGCTGGAAGTCCCATCCGAACAGCGTGCCGAAAAACGCTTTAGCCCGTGCCAAGCTGGGCACCGGAACGGTGACATATCCGAGTTCGACCGGCATGAGCTGCTCCATCCTTGGTGAATGCTATCGAAGGGCACGAACCGCGCCCACCGTCGCGCTCAAGCCCCCCTCCGGCGATAATCGTCCGTGGACTACTTTGGACTCTAGGTCTTTTCGCGCGAGGCTTTGAGCATTGTTGCTTCGTCCCACAGGTGGTTCATGTATCCGTCCGGGTCCAGAACCTCGGCGCCATAGCCCCAAAACAGGCGCGTTGGCGCGCTTACGAATTTGACGCCCCGGCTTGCGAGTTCTTGATGCTTGCGGTCCACATCTTTCACCCGGATCGTGAGCGTAATCTTCTCGCCCGCCAGCGATTTTGCGCTCTTCTGAAGAAAGATCGTCAGATCGGCCTCGTCTTTGATCGCGGTGACGCCTTCGCGCTCGAACTCAAGTTTGAAGTCCAGACTGTTCACATACCAGTCGCGCGATTTGCCTACATCTGTGACGGGCAAGACCATGTGGGAAAGCTTGGCCATTTGTTGTGTCCTCGATTCCTGGCGTTCCTATAGTGCAGAAGCCGCGCGGAGGATTGTAGAATTTTTCCCTAGTCCGGCAGCGGGATGTGATGCAGGTCGGGGCCGCGGCGCGCGCGATAGACGGACGGCGTCATCCCGGTGAAATCCCGGAAGTCTCGGATGAAATGCGATTGATCGTAATATCCATGATCCGCCGCGACATTGGCCCATTGCACTTCGGACGCACGCGATACACGAGCAAGCAGCCTGTCGAATCGTTGAATACGGAGAAACAGCTTGGGGCTCATTCCCACCTCATTTGTAAAAAGGCGGATGAAACGCTTGTGGCTGACGTCCGCGTCCTTCGCTGTGGTTCCGACAGAGGCCGTGAGCGGCGCACGAGCAAAGCGGTCAAGCGCAAACGAGACCGCGGGATCATGGGCAATTGAGCGCGGCGCGGCATCGATCAGCGCACGGCCGAGAATATCGAATTTTGAATCCGGATCCGGCGCCTGGACAAGACGCTGATGCAGCCGCTCGGCATCCGCGCCCCAGACATCTTCCAGCGACACATGCCCGTCGGCGAACTCCTGGGCCGATGGGCCGAAAAAGGGATATGCGCCACCCGGCTTGAACTGGACGCCCATGATCTCTGGCTGTCCTGCATCGATGGCGAAGTGCCCGGAATGCGTGCCGCCCAGACCGATGCCCTTGAGTGTATTGCGCGTCGCGTAATTTTCACCCGTGTACCAAGCGAGTTCGTCCGACGCGAGATTGACGAGAAGGGCCATATCGCCCGATGCGACGATCGTATCGCGGCGATGGGCGGGCACAATGCCTTTGCAATACCAGAGCATCGCCACAAAATCGGCGAGAGACGCTGGAGGCGGGCTGTGTCGAAAGATCATCGCCTTATCTTGCGCGCGACGGCCCGCAAGCTCAAGCGCGCAACGCGACTGCGCGAGCCCGCGCCGCGGCCACGGCGCGGATGACCAATTGTACGAGGCCGTCCTGGGCCATGAGGATATCGAGTGCCGCTTCCGTGGTTCCGTGCGGGCTGGTCACGTCCCGACGCAATTGCGCCGGCTCGCGCGGATCGGCATCGAGCAATGCACCGGAGCCTGCAATCGTCGCGCGCGCGAGTTTTTCGGCGAGCGTTCGTGGCAATCCTTCGGCTTCCGCGGCCATTGCCAGCGCCTCGACCAGCAGGAACACATAGGCGGGACCCGAGCCCGATACGGCCGTGACGATGTCGATCATGTCTTCGTGAGCGACCCAGACGGTCTCGCCCAACGCGGCCAAGAGCGCTTGTGCGAGTTTGCAGTCGGAAGGGCGCGCGTTCTTGCCCGCATAAAGCGCAGAGATTCCGCGCCCGATGGCGCCCGGCGTGTTGGGCATCGCACGAATGATACGCGCGCCTTTTCCCCACACCTTTTGCAGACTCGCCGTGCTCGTGCCCGCCGCGATGGAAAGCATCAGCGCGCCCGATTGCGCAATATCGGCGAGACGTGCCGCTTCCGTTTTCAGTATCTGAGGCTTGAGCGCCACGACGCAGGCCTTGAGAGCGCGCGTGTCGGTGGTAGGCACATCCTTGTGAATCGTGACGCCGTTCGCCTTGGCGAATTTGCGCAATGATCGCGACGGCGCCGTCTCAACGACCGCGACAGGCCCGAGGCTATTCGCGATCCATCCCCCCAGAAGCGCCGATCCCATCCTGCCGGCGCCAACGAGCAGGATGCCGGGAGAGGAAGGCGTTTTTTTCTTTGACTTATGCTGAGGCATCAGACCCGCCGAAACTTTAGCGAAGGCAGGCGCGCGTGCAAAAACCTCTTTACGCCTGCCCCGCGCATTCGAGCACCGCGGCCGCGACGGCTTCCTCGGCGGTCTTGCCACCCCATAGGACGAACTGGAACGCCGGGTAATAATGCTCGCACGCTTCGACGGCCAGATTGAGCAACGCTTCACACTGAGCCGCGCTCGCGCGAGCGTCCGGAAAGATCATCGCATGGCGGAATATCAACGTACCGTCTTCCGGCCACAGGTCGAAATGGCCGATCCACAGCTTCGCGTTGACGTACATCAGAAGGTTTGCAACGTCGGTCCGGCGGGAGTCATTGACCCGCATGTCGAAGGCCGACGACAAATGGAGCGACTGAAGGTCTTCCCGCCAGGTGAAGCAGAAATGGTGGTCGCACCAGCGGCCGGCCACCGACAGATTCAGCTCGTCGCGCCCCGACCGCTCGAACGGCCAGCCATTCTCCTCGACCGACTGCTCCAGCATGTCGAGGGGATGGATGGCACTCGGGGTCTCTTCCTGGTGGGCAAGGCTCATCCTTGGACTCCTGGGACACGAGGTCTGGTGAAAACGAAGCACCTTGGGTCAACCTGACACAAGATTTTGTAGGGAAACAAGAGTCTCGCCCGCTACCCCTTTGGGGCGACCGGTCCATGCACAGCTTTCACGAAACGGATTTGCCGCTCGCAGGTTGCGTCGACCCGAGACGCGCTTCGAGCTCCGCGATGCGGGATTCGAGCCGCTCATTCTCGCTGCGCGCCTTGGATGCCATCGCCTTCACGGCCTCGAATTCCTCGCGCGGCACGAAATCCATGTCGGCCACGAGCTTCTCCAGCCTCTGGCGCATGAAGGTGTCGACTTCCGTGCGCACGCTTTGGGCAGCACCCGCCGCGTCGGTGAAGAACCGGGCGAGACCGTCGAGGACAGGATTGTCGCTTTGCATGACACCTATATGGCGGCGGGCGCGGACTTGGGCAAGGTGGGGCCGGTAGAGCCTTGACAGGCCGCGGCGAAGCAGCGCGATTTAGGGTAAATGTCGGAGTAACGTCGCCAAATAATTCCACCCTCCCCTTGAGGGAGGGTCGAAATCATCTTTGAGCAACAGCGAAAAGAAGATTTCGGGGAGGGGTGCTGTAGATAGAATACCCCTCCCCGAAGTCGTCTCCGTGCTAGCGCACGAATCCGACTTCGACCCTCCCTCAAAGGGAGGGTGGAAGGTTTTTTAGCTTCTCCAAATCCATATGAGACGCATGGTCGAAGCCTCCCTCCCTTTCCCGCATATCGATCCCGTCGCCATCCATCTTTGGGGGAGCTTCGGGATTCGCTGGTACGCGATCTCCTACATCACGGGACTGCTGGTGGGCTGGTGGTGGCTCGCCCGCACGATCCGCGACAAGGGCCTGTGGACGAATCCGCCGTTCAACGGCAAGCCGCCCGCCACGCTCGACGACATCGGCGACTTCGTCGTCTGGGCGACCTTGGGCGTCATCATCGGTGGACGACTTGGCTGGGTGCTGTTTTACGGAATCTTTCTTTGCAGCGTGTCGCCGCAAAACGCCCCCTATTGCCGCGGCCTGCCGATGGATTTCATCGACCATCCGATTCGAATCATCGCTGCATGGGAAGGCGGCATGTCGTTTCACGGCGGCGCGCTCGGCGTGATCGTCGCGCTGTGGTTCTTTGCGCGCAGCCGCAAGCTCAATTTCGTTCAACTCGGCGACATGGTGACGACAGTCGTGCCCATTGGATTGTTCTTCGGGCGCATCGCCAATTTCGTGAATGGAGAGTTGTGGGGAAAGGTCAGCGCCGTTCCCTGGGCAATGGTCTTCCCCAACGCCGGCGACCTTCCACGCCATCCAAGCCAGCTTTACGAAGCAGGTATGGAAGGATTGCTCCTGTTCGCGATCCTGCAAGTGTCGGTCAGGGTTTTCCATCTGCACGAACGACCGGGCCTTGTGAGCGCCATATTTTTCACGGGCTACGGCACGTTCCGCTTCATCGCCGAGATATTTCGTGAGCCCGATACGATGTTCATCGGCTGGTTCAGCCTCGGCATGGCGTTCAGCATTCCGATGTGGCTCGCGGCCGCCTATTTTTACTGGTACGCATTCAAACCGCGGGCGGCTGTGTGAACGCGCTCGCCCAGCGTATCGCGAATACGATCGCCGCCCAGGGTCCGCTCTCGATCGCGCAGTTCATGACGATGGCGGCGCTCGACCCGCAATATGGCTACTACACAACGCGCGATCCTCTCGGCGCTGGCGGCGATTTCGTCACTGCGCCGGAGATCAGCCAGGTGTTCGGCGAGCTTGTGGGACTGTGGTGCGTGCAGGCCTGGTTCGACCAGGGCCGGCCCGCGCCCGCGCGGCTGGTCGAGCTTGGGCCCGGCACAGGGTCCTTGATGGAAGATGCGTTGCGCGCGGCGAAGCTCGCGCCGGAATTTCGCGAGGCCGTCGAAGTCGTGCTGGTGGATGCGTGCCCCGCGCTCGTCGCTCGTCAGCAGGCGCGCCTCGTCCATGCAGGCGTGTCCGTGGCATGGCGTTCGCAATTCGACGACAGCCTCGGCGATCTGCCGCTATTCCTCATCGCCAATGAATTTTTCGACGCGCTGCCGATCCGCCAATTCGTCAAGACCGCGCGCGGCTGGTGCGAGAACATGGTGACAGCGGATCGAAATCTCGCGTTGGCGCTTTCGCCGGATCCGGTGCTGCTGAATGTGCCGGCAGAACGCGGCGAAGCGGGTGACGGCGCAGTCTATGAGACATCGCCTGCCTCAACCGCGCTTGCCGAATGGATCGGACGCATGATCGCTTCGCGCGGCGGTGCGGCTCTCATTGTCGACTACGGTTATTCCGGCGCCGGCTTCGGCGACACGCTGCAAGCCGTCGGCGAACATCATTTCCAGGAAGTCCTCGCAACCCCCGGCGAAATCGATCTGTCGGCACATGTCGATTTCGCTGCGCTCGCGCGCGCCGCCGAGCGCGGTGGCGCGGCGAGTTTCGGACCCGTGACGCAGGGAGAACTGCTGGCCGGCCTCGGCATTCTCGATCGCATGATGGCGCTTCGCCGCCGGAACCCCGGGGGGCAGCAGGAGATCGCGACGGCGGTTGACCGCCTGATCAATCCCGATCAAATGGGGACATTGTTCAAGGCGCTGGCGCTCCTTCCCAAAGACGCGCCAAAGCCGCCCGGATTTTAGACCATGCTGCGATTGACTGCTGCCAACCTCGCCACGGCGCCCGACATCGTGCATGGATTTTTCGGCCGGCAGGACGGGGTTTCGCAAGGCATCTATGCGTCGCTCAATTGCGGACCGGGCTCGGGCGACGAGCGCGCGGCGGTGCTCTCCAATCGCGCGCGCGTGCAAGCCGCACTCGGTGCAGAGAACCTCGTGACGCTCTATCAAATCCACAGCGCGCAAGCCGTCGGCGTCGCGAACCCGTGGGATCTGGATCTGGCGCCACAGGCCGACGGAATGGCGACGAACATTCCCGGACTCGCATTGGGGGTACTCACTGCGGATTGCGCGCCGGTGCTGTTCGCGGATTCGCGCGCCAAGGTGATCGGCGCGGCCCATGCGGGATGGAAAGGCGCACTCGCGGGCGTGGTCGAATCGACACTTCGGGCAATGGAACAATTGGGTGCGGTGCGCTCGCGGGTTGCGGCGGCCATCGGTCCCTGCATATCCCAGGCGAATTACGAAGTGGGAGCGGAATTCCGTGCACGCTTCCTGGACAATGATTCGAGCTTTGACCGCTTTTTCGTGCCCGCGGTCAAAGCCGATCACTGGCGCTTCGACCTCAAAGGATTTGTCGCGCTGCGGCTGGACGACGCGGGGTTGGAGAATGTCGCCCGCTTTTCGGCCTGCACCTATGCGCATGAGGGCGATTTCTTCAGTTTCCGGCGGGCGACGCACCGCGGCGAGCCCGACTACGGGCGGGAAATCTCGGCCATCGTACTCGCGTCATAAGGCCACTTCACCGGCGCATGCGCGCTTGCTAGAACCGCCTTCACCGAACCTTCATATGCCAGCGGGGCCACGCCAATGAGCGAAGCGAACGGAACGCGCGGCATGAAGCTGCTCGCCGGCAATTCGAACCGGCCGCTTGCCGAAGCGATCGCCCAATATCTCAAACTGTCCTTCACCAAAGCCGTCGTGCGCCGCTTCGCGGACATGGAAGTGTTTGTCGAGGTGCAGGAAAACGTGCGCGGCGAGGACATGTTCGTCATCCAGTCGACGAGCTACCCCGCGAACGACAATCTGATGGAACTGCTCATCATCATCGACGCGCTGAAGCGTGCGAGCGCCCGGCGCATCACGGCCGTGATTCCCTATTTCGGCTATGCGCGGCAGGACCGCAAAGTGGGACCGCGCACGCCGATCTCCGCCAAGCTGGTCGCCAACCTGATCACCGAGGCCGGCGCCCATCGCGTGCTCACCGTCGATCTGCATGCGGGCCAAATCCAGGGCTTCTTCGATATCCCGACGGACAATCTCTATGCGCTGCCGCTGATGGTGAAGGACATCCAGGATTATCTCGGCACCGGCAATCTGATGGTGGTCTCGCCGGATGTGGGCGGCGTGGTGCGCGCGCGCGCGCTCGCCAAGCGTTTGGGCGCGGACCTTGCGATCGTCGACAAGCGGCGCGAGCGGGCCGGCGAATCGGAAGTGATGAACATCATCGGCGACGTGAAGGGGCGCGTGTGCCTCCTGGTCGACGACATCATCGATTCCGGCGGGACGATCTGTAATGCGGCAGAGGCGCTGCTCGAACGCGGTGCGAAGGAAGTCTGCGCCTATGCCACCCATGGCGTGCTCTCGGGGGGCGCGGTTGCGCGTATCCAGAGCTCGAAGCTCAAATCGATGGTGATCACCGATTCGATCTCGGCCACCGAAGAAGTGCGCAAATGTCCGAACATCAGGCGCATCTCGATTGCGCCATTGATCGGCGAAGCGATCCATCGCATCAACAGCGAAGAAAGCGTCTCGAGCCTGTTCGATTGAACACGCCCCGCCGCATGGGTTGAGCCGATGTGCGGAAAATTCACTGCGATGTTTTCGTGGCGCCAAGTGGTTGCGTTCGCGCAACCACTGACCACCAATCCGAAAGACGGTGGCCCCGATGAGCAAGTCTCATACGGTGTGGCGCAACCGTTGCCTGTCATCGTCTGGGACCGTGAAACAAAACAGCGTCGCATTGTCCCGATGCGCTGGGGTTTCCCTCACCCCAAAAATTGGCGCACGCCGCAACCCATTCACGCGCGTTCGGAAACAATCGACACGACCAAGGCTTTTGCCCAAGCATTCGCGGAAGGACAGCGTGGAATCGTCATATTCAAAACCTTCAATGAAGGAGAAGAAACGACGACCAACACCGGCAAACCCAAAACTGTCCAATGGACGATCGATCCGCAGGACGGAATTCCGCGCGGTATTGCATTCGTATGGCGGCGATTTGAGGTCGCCGACCTACCGCACCCGATGCTGGCCTGCGTCATGGCGACAGTGCCAGCAAGCCAGCTGGTTCGCACGATCATGGCAAACCGGGAAGACCCGCGCATGCCCGCGATTCTTGAGGATGCGGATTGGGATACGTGGCTGGGCCGGAACGATTCAACCCCGGAGCAAGCGAAGGCTGTGCTGAAAACGATGGAGGGTGTGAATTGGAAAATGGAACGAGAAAAGAAATCGGAGATTCAGAAGCCGCCGAAGGCGCCTAAGCCGAATAAGCCGGATTCGCAACCTGACCTCTTTTGAATTGCTGTCGCGCCAAGCCTGCGTCGGGGGAACCTTGCCGAGCGCGCCCGCGTTTCCGGTGTGCCATGTCCGGCAATTCGGGGCCGTCTCGCGTGAAAAGGCGTTATTTTCCAGCCCTGCTCGGCGCGGCGGCCTCATTGGTTGTGACCGCGGCACTGGCTGCGGCAGAAAAGAAAACCGGTAGCGGCAATGGGGTCGGCGGTACAGGCGAGGTCGTCTTCCTGGTGGAGATCGCCCTTCTGCTGTTGGTCGGGCGCGGGCTTGGCGAAATCATGCAGCGCTTCGGTCAGCCGGCCGTCATCGGGCAGTTGCTGGCCGGATTGATCCTGGGTCCGTCGTTGTTCGGCTGGGTCTGGCCGCAGGCGCATCATCTCGTTTTTCCCAACAACCCCGAGCAGAAAAACCTGCTCACGGGATTGTCGGATATCGGCGTGATGATGCTGCTCCTGCTGACGGGCATGGAGACCGATCTGAAGCTGGTGCGAAAAATCGGAGCGCCGGCCATCGCGGTTACGGCGGCCGGCGTCGCCGTCCCGTTTCTGTGCGGTTTTGCGGCTGTCGAGTTCCTGCCGCCGTCCATTCTGGCGGATACGCACAATCGGCTGGTCACCGCGCTGTTCGTGGGCACGGCGCTTTCCATTTCCTCGATCAAGATCGTGGCGATGGTGGTGCGCGAAATGAATTTCATGCGCCGCAATCTCGGCCAGATCATCGTCGCCTCGGCGATCATGGAAGATACCGTCGGCTGGGTGATCATTTCGCTGACGCTCGGTATCGCGGGCGCCGGCGACATGGCGCTGGGGTCGCTCGCCAAAACCGTCATCGGCACCATTCTCTTTCTCGCTCTCAGCTACACCATCGGCCGCCGGCTGGTGTTCTGGCTGATCCGCTGGGTGAACGACACCTTCGTCAGCGAATATGCGGTCGTGACAGCCATCCTGATCGTGATGTGCGCCATGGCGCTGGTGACGCAAGCGATCGGGGTCAACACCGTCCTGGGCGCGTTCGTGGCAGGCGTTCTCGTCGGCGAGTCTCCAATCCTGTCGCAACATATCGAGGACCAGCTGCGCGGCCTCATCACCGCGTTCATGATGCCGATCTTTTTCGGCATGTCCGGCCTCTCCGCCGATCTGACAATTCTGAAAGACCCGCGTCTGGCACTTCTCACGGTTGGGCTCGTCGCCATTGCGAGCCTCGGAAAATTCTCCGGCGCATTCACCGGCGGCATGTTGAGCGGGCTGTCGTCACGCGAATCGCTGGCTCTTGGCTGCGCAATGAATGCGCGCGGCAGTACGGAAGTCATCGTCGCCAGTATCGGCCTCACTCTGGGCGCGCTGACGCAGAACATCTATACGATGATCGTCACCATGGCGGTGATCACCACCATGTCGATGCCGCCCATGTTGCGCTGGGCGCTCCGGCGGCTGCCGATGAGCGAGGAAGAACAAGCGCGCCTCGAAAAAGAAGACCTCGACGCCAAAGGCTTCGTCAGCCAGTTCGAACGATTGCTGATCGCCGCCGACGACAGCGACAATGGCAGGTTCGCGTCCCGGCTTGCCGGATTTATTGCCGGCCAGCGCGGCATGCCGGTCACCATGATCCATTTGAGCGATGAGCGCATCGAGACCACCGACGCGAAATCCGAGGACACAAAAGCGGAATTGAAGGCCGTCGCGACGGAAAGCGCGAAGGACGGCCACCGTGCCGCGAAGGACGAGACCGGCGATCAAACTCCGGACAAAGTCGAAGTTTCCGCCCGTGTGGAGAAAACGGAGACGTCACAGGCGCTCGCGAAAGAGAGCGAGAAAGGTTACGATCTCATGTTCCTGGGCCTGGAGAAGATATGCAATTCCGACGGCGCATTTTCTGCCGGCGTTGCGCGAATCGCGACCGGGTTTGAAGGACCGCTTGCCCTGACCGTCGCCGATAAAAATGCGAATGCGCTCTCCGCGAAATCGTTCAACATTCTGGTCCCGGTCAACGGTACGGAGGCGTCGCGCCGCGGCGCGGAAATCGCATTCGCGCTGTCGCCTGCCAAAGACGGCAAGGTGACCGCCCTGCATGTGGCGCAACGCGCCGGCACAACGGGCGGTGCAAGACGCGCCGGAGCACGGCGCAAGGCAGAGAAGGCGGTGCTGGAGGACATCGCAGCACTCGCCAAACGCTATGGATACGACGAAATTCAAACTGCCATGCACATAAGGGCGACGCCGGATGCGGCCATCATCGCGGAAGCCGAGCGCGCGCGCAGTGACCTGATCGTTATCGGCGCCAGCCGGCGCATCGGCGATGCCTTCTATCTCGGTCAGACGGTCGCCAGCGTCCTGTCGCAATGGAAAGGCGCGATCGTTCTCGTCGTCTCGTGACCTTGCGGAACTATCGCTTCCGGCAGCCGTTGCCACCCCGGGCCCATTTGGGTCGCCATCGATTTGAACGGAAATTCATATGCGCAATCTGACGATGCTCGGAGTCGTTCTTGTGGTCTTGGGCGTGGCCGCGTTGTTGTTCGGCCATTTCAGTTATTCTCAGACCAAGCCGGTGTTCGATGCCGGACCGATCCATGTGACGAGCCAGCAGGAACATTACGTATCGGTCCCGACCATCGCAGGCATCGTTGTGCTGGTTGCAGGATTCGGATTGATCCTGGTTGGCCGACGCTCTGCATGACGGACGAAGCGCCGTCGCCGGCCAGATTGTCGCGGGGTTTTGCGAAAATCGCCGAACATGCGTCGCATGCGGCAGGCCAACCTCTCACCTTCAGCGTTTGTGTGCTCGCAGTCGTCGCCTGGGCAGTGGCGGGACCGGTGTTTCACTATTCGAACGCGTGGCTGCTCGTCGTCAACACTGCGACGTCGATCGCAACGTTCCTGATGGTGTTCCTGATTCAAAGCAAGCAGAACCGGGATGATGCCGCCATTCAGGCCAAGCTCAACGAACTGATCCGCGCGCTTGAGCCGGCCAAAAACAAATTCGTCGGTATCGAAACCCTGACCGTCGAAGAAGTGCGCGAAATGCGCGACGAAACCGTGGCCGAACTGAAAGTCGAACAGGATGCTCTGGAGACCGCCGAGGCGGAATCGCGCTAGCCCGCGTCCGCTTCGCCGTCGGCAATGTCGCCATTGTGCGAGATCACGCCGAAGTCCTGCGATTTGGCACCGTCATTCGCCAGCATAAATCCTTCGCCTGCGAGACCGCGCTTCAGAAGCTCCCGGATAGCCGCCGCACGACTCGGCATGCGGGATTTGAAACGCCAATCGTCCAACGCCCGCAATTCCTGCGGCGTGAGCATGACCTGAAGGCGTTCTCCCCGAGTCAAATCAACCATTTCGCCACCCAGCCACAAGGTTCAGAGCCAACAAAAGACAACACATCGGCCGTGTCACTTACTCATTGCGTGTATAATTAGGACAAATTGCCTTTTTGTCAATATTGTACGAAAGCGTACTGACTGGCGAGCCCTCCCTTGGGGCAGTTCGCGTCATGCGCTTACATTTCATGCTCGGCGTAAGTCGCCCAAAATCCCCACAATGATTATTTAACTCATTGAATTCATTGAATAATTCTCTTTCGAGACGGAACTGGAGGACGATCTGAAGAATTAGAATCGTCGCAAGGAGATTCCCCATGGCTCTCATCGATTTCACCGACAGCCCTCGCAGCGGCGCGAACGTCGTCGACCTGGCAAAGGAGGCGAACCATCGCATCTCGAACCACCTGACGCTCATCGCGAGCATGGTCCAGGTGCAAGCTTCGTCGGTTGCGCGCGGTCCGGAGATGCTTTCGCGAATTGAGGTGCGCAGCCTCCTGCGCGAGACGGCCAGCAAAATCAGCAGTGTCGCGCATCTTCATCGCAAGCTTGCAGAACAGGAGAACAGCAATCAAATCGAACTAGGCGGATATCTGATCGAAAGCTGCGCTTTCCTCGTGTCATCGCTCGCGCTGAAAGAGCGCGTCGGTTTTGTCCAGCAGCTCGAGTCGAATTGTTTCGTCTCGCCGCATCAGGCACAGGCCATCGGGCTGATCGTCAGCGAAGTGATGATGAACGCGGTCAAGCACGCACACCCCACCGGAATTCCGGTGCAGATGCGACTGGCCTGTCGGCAGTTGGGCAAAGCGGGATGCGAAATCGAAATCGAGGATGACGGGATCGGGCTGCCCGAAGATTTCGACTCCAAAACCGGTGGCGGCGTGGGCTTCACATTGATCCGCTCTCTTGCAAGCACGCTGAATGCGACGCTGACGATCGAGTCGGACAGCCTCGGCACGTCGTTCCGCATGACGGTTCCACCCCGGGAGCACTCCTGCTAGCTTGTTGTCATGTCTTCTTGCAGCGACATCCGGCGTTTGGCACTCGCGCTACCCGGCGTCGAAGAGGTCGATCATTGGGGCGTTCCCGCGTTCCGCACCAAGCGGCGCATCTTCGTTACGCTTCGACCGGACGAGCAGAAGGCGATGTTCCATCTGACGGAAGAGCATCAGGAGATCCTGTTCGAGGCGCGGCCAGAGGCGTTCGAGCCCCTTCATTGGGGCAAAGTCACGCACGCAATGCTCAACCTGAAAAAGATTCCGCTGCGCGAACTCGAAGCGCTGGTTCGCGAAGCCGCCGACGCCGCCGCGCCGGCCGTGCGCGAAAAACGTAAACCATCATAAAGCATACGATCGGGCGGCCGTGAGGCTAACATTCGTTCAGTTTTGCTTAATGCCGCCGTGAAACGCTTGCGCCCGGGCAAGGAGCAGCGGCGGCGTCATCGGAGCAAAGGAACGCTTGGCCCATCGATGACCTCATTTGCCTCACCTCCCAGGCTCGTCCAAAACCCGGAATCCATCGACAACCCGACTCTCGATTTCTTCATTCGCTATTGGAATGAAAAGCGCGGCGGTCGAGCCATGCCGGCGCGCGCCGCATTCGATATTCGCACGATAAAAGACTATCTCGGTTGGATGTGCCTCCTCGATGCGCTGCCCGACTTCACGGATTTCCGCTATCGTCTCGTGGGCTCGCGCGTTGCAGACTATTTCCTCGGCGACGGAACGGGCAAGACGATCCGCGAGCTCTTTCCCGGGGATGACAAACCGCTCGGCCAGGCCATGCTTTGGGTCTACCAAAAGACCTGCCGGGAGCGGCTGCCGCTGCGCATTTCTGCACCTGCCGGAAGATGGCGCGGTCGCCATTTTCCCGACACCGATGCGCTCTATCTTCCGCTTTCGAAGGATGGCGAGGTGGCGGATATGGCGATGACCATCTTCACGTTCAACTACGAAGAATATCGCAAGAGCATGACGACTTATTCGCTCACACGCTCGGCCTAAAGACTCTCCGAACCGCTGCCGATTATCTCGCGCCGCCTTGCGTGCGGTCCGAAAGCCTGCGAAGCGCCAACAAGTGCAGCGTCACAATCATTTAAGATTGTTTAACGGTGTCGTGAAACGATGGCGTTCGAACAGCACCGGTA
>Ga0302325_10017115_pt1 | contig 15334 bp, 13 predicted proteins | sample Palsa_T0_2_FD_201948 | JGI IMG/M metagenome (GOLD analysis project Ga0302325, IMG submission 201948) | Peat permafrost microbial communities from Stordalen Mire near Abisko, Sweden - Palsa_T0_2 | ecosystem: Environmental > Terrestrial > Soil > Palsa > Peat permafrost | place: Sweden: Abisko...
CGCGGTGACGATCGCCGGGCTCATCATCCTGCTGTTCGCCTTTGGCGGCGCTGATTTCCTCAACCTCATGGGCATCAACCTCGCATCTTTCAGGATTTTCGGCGGACTCCTCCTGTTCCTGATCGCACTCGAGATGGTCTACGCCCGCGAGTCGGGCACGCGGACCTCAAGCACCGAGCGCGCCGAGAACCAGCGGCGGGCGGACGTGTCGGTATTTCCTTTGGCGTTTCCGTTCATCGCAGGGCCCGGAGCGCTGGCAACGATTCTCCTGTGGTTCGCGCCAGTGCGCCTGCGCACCCAACCCATGATGTTCGCGGGACTTGCCGTGGCGGCAGCGCTTGTGCTCGCGGTCGCACTCGCTTTGATGTGGCTCGCCGAGCCCCTGCAGCGGGTGATCGGCGTGACGGGCGCCAATGTCATGAGCCGCTTATCGGGCGTCGTTCTGGGCGCGCTTGCCGTGCAGTTCGTCATCGACGGCCTGCACAGCAGTTTTTGATTCATACGGAACTACTGCGCCACTCCGCGCCCCATTCAGGTGCAGCGGTATTCGAGATCCCACACGGCATGCCCCAGGCGCTCCCCGCGCAGCTCGAAACGGGTGCGCTCGCGCTCAGGCCGTGTCATGAAGTGGGCGTCCCCAGCCACGTTCTGCAGGCGCGTTTCAGCATCGAGGACCTGAAGCATCTGTTCGGCGTAGGGTTGCCAGTCGGTCGCAAGCCGCAGGCAGCCGCCGGGTTTCAGGCGCGCCGCCAGCATCGAGATGAACGGCGCCTGGATAAGCCTGCGTTTGTGGTGGCGCTTCTTATGCCAGGGATCCGGAAAAAGAATCAGCACCTTATCGATAGAGGCGAGCGGGATCTGTTCTTCGAGCACTTCAACCGCGTCGTGGCAGATGATGCGCAGATTCGTCAGCGCTGACTTTTCAATTCCGAGCAGCAGGCGCCCGACGCCAGGCCGGTGGACTTCAATGCCAAGATAATCGCGTTCCGGATGGGCGGCTGCGAGTGCGAGCAGATGATCTCCATTACCGAAGCCAACCTCGATGACCTTTGGCGCGGCGCGGCCGAAGCGCGCGTCAAGGTCAAGCGGCGCGGGCTCAAACGCGACGCCAAATAGCGGCCATAGCTCCTTAAGCGCGCGCTCCTGCCCCGCAGTCAAACGTCCCGCGCGCGTAACGAATGAGCGGATCGTTCGCGGATAGTTCGATTGAGTGTGCTTGTCCATGTGCCAAAGCCAAAAGACCCGCGGCGGCGAGCGACACTGAAATGTCGGGCGCGAAGCTGCGATATCCTATCACCGGCAAGTCAAACAACAGCAGGAGAAGGCAATCGATGAGCAGGGACTGGCTTTACTGGAGCCTGGTTGCGGGCTTGTGGGTAGTGTGGCGCCTTTATTGGATCGCCTCGGCGCGCGATGTGAAGGTCACCGTGCGGCAGGAATCAGTTGCGTCGCGCGCATCGCACATCGCCCCGCTCGTCGTCGGAGTTCTGCTGATAGCGCTGCCGACCGGCCGCACGACGCTCCTTGCAGAGCGCATCCTGCCCCGTTCGCTTGCGAGCTATTGGATCGGCGTGGCCGTCATTATTCTCGGGCTGTCCTTTGCCGTGTGGGCGCGGCGTCATATCGGCAACAATTGGAGCGGTACGGTTACGGTCAAAACGGATCACGTCCTGGTGCGCACCGGGCCTTATGGCTGGGTGCGACATCCGATCTATACAGGCCTGCTGACTGCCATCCTCGGGACCGCGATCGCGCGCGGCGATCTGAGCGGCCTATTGGGAGTGATCCTCTGCGCGATCGCTTTCGTGATCAAGCTGCGCATCGAGGAGCGCTGGATGCGGGAGGTGTTTGGCGAGGCATATGACCGCTACAGAAAAGACGTGCCGGCCCTTATCCCGCTCTCGCCGTGGTGATGGCGCGCAGATTCCTTTAAGGCCGGGCGAGTTATAGAATCTTCCGCACGCGGGTGTCGTCTAGTGGCAAGACATGAGCCTCCCATGCTCAGAACGAGGGTTCGATTCCCTTCACCCGCTCCACTCTGCATGCGCATGCCGGCACTCACCACGGAACCTTCCGGCCGAGGTAATCCAGATACTGAAGACCTGCTTTCCCGGCCTGCGAGTCGATCGTATTGGCGAGGTTCGGTATGCTTTCCCCGATGCTCAGCCGCGCCTGCGGGCCGCCCAAATCCGTTCGCACCCAGCCGGGAGCCATGAGTAGCAGAGCTCGTGGATCATTGGCGTGGCGGGCGGCGAAGCTGCGCATAAACATGTTAAGCGCCGCCTTGCTTCCGCGATACAGCTCATGGCGGCCGTTCTCATTGTTGAAAATGCTGCCTTGGCCGGAGGACATGATTCCGATCGTGCCACTCGGGAGTACGAGGTCCTGCAAGGCCTCGATGACACGCATGGGACTTAGGGCGTTGGTTACCATCACCCTTATAAATTCGTCGGTCGAAACGTCGGCGATCGTTTCACGATCGTCGTTTTTGACACCTGCGTTGACGAATAGCAGGTCGAACTTTCTCGATGCCAGCCGCGCTCGCAGCGCGGCAACTTGATCCGAGTAAACGATGTCGACGGTCTCGATTTCGAGTCTGCCGTCGCAAGCCCCCAGAAGATTGGCCAGTTTCGACGTGGATCTGTCCCGCTCGGTGGCCATCACATGCCAGCCGCGCTTCAAGTATTCCTCAGCCAAGGCGAATCCGAGGCCGCGGGACGCCCCGATGAGAAGGAGTTTTTTACTAGACCATAGGGGTGACATCTACAATTTCTCTTGCAACGATGCAACGGGATGTTGCGATCGTAGCAACCATACCGACCGATGGGTGCATGGGCATCGACCCGAAGGAGCGACGCATGAGTCGCAAGGATGCGATCCCGACCATCCGGTGCCAATTGCTGTAGGCGATGGGCGCGTTGGCTCGAGTGGGCTGGCATCGCGATGCGTTTCAAACGAAAATCACACGCAGCGCTATCGCCGGTCGCAACTGGCTGATTCCTGGCGGTTAACCTAGCGTCCGCGATAGATTCGATCTCCTTCAGCCGCTTCATCCGCATAACGACGCAGCAGACTCGCACCCAATATGTCACTGATTATGCGCAGAATTCTTCTCGCCTCGACATTTCTTGCGATGCTGCACGCAGGCGCGGCCGCCGCCGTGCCGCTCGAAGTCTACGGCAGGCTGCCGGCGCTCGAGGAAGTGGCAATTTCCCCGGACGGTTTGCGTATCGCTTTCGTGCACACGGTGAACGACACGCGCTTTATCTCCATCGTGTCGCTCACCGATCAGAAGCAACTGGGCGCATTGCGCGTCGGCGAGCAGAAATTGCGCAGCATTGCCTGGGCGGATGACAACCACCTCCTGAGCGTCACGTCAACGACCTACCTGCCCCAGGGCCTGATCGGAATGCAGAACGAGTGGTATTTGATGGAGGCCTACGATCTGGCCGCGCACAAGCAGGTGCCGATTCCCGATGCGCGTTCGTTCGCAATGTCGCACGTCAATATAATGAACGTCGTTACAGGCGCCGCGATGGTCAGGCATGTTGACGGCCACACGGTGCTCTTCGTTCCTGGAATCTACGTGCAGGGGCAACTCCTGCCGGGTCTGTTTCGCATCGACCTTCAGACTGGCCAGCAAAAGCTGATACGCCAGGGTTCTGCGATAACCCAGCATTGGCTCGTGGATGCGGGCGGAGAAATTGTCGCGGAACAGGACTACAACGGCCAGGATCAGCGCTGGATGCTGAAGGTGCTTCGCAACGGACGTCTGCAGGAGGTCGCGGCCGGCCGCGAGGCGCTCGATGTTCCGCAGCTTCTTGGCTTTGGCCCGGACGCGGACAGCCTGCTCATCCAGAGGATCGAAAACGAAGATCCCGTATGGCGGCTCCTGTCAATCAAGGATGGCACGTTTGGGCCGCCGATGGCGGAGAGGAAGGATCTGACTGCTCCGATCGAGGATCATCTGACCTCGCGCATGATCGGCGGCGTGCAGGTTGATGATTCCTCGCACTACGTGTTTTTCGATCCGCATATGCAGGCACGCTGGAACGTCGTTTTGCATGCCTTCGACGGAGAACGCACGCGTCTGACGTCAACGTCGGCAGATTTCACCAAGTTCGTCGTGCGGGTCGATGGGGCCACCCACGGCTTCGTGTATGAGCTCGTCGATCTCAACTCGCACAAGGCGCAGCCCGTCGGCGACGTCTACCAAGGTATCGTCGCGCCCCATGAAGTGCGCCGCATCACCTACGATGCAGCAGATGGGATGAAAATTCCGGCCTACCTCACCCTGCCGGATCGCGCAGCCAAGGATCTTCCTCTGGTCGTCCTGCCGCATGGCGGCCCGGCAGTGTTCGACACGGCGGACTTTGACTGGTGGTCGCAGGCGCTGGCGGATCAGGGCTACGCCGTTCTGCGGCCGAACTACCGCGGCTCGAACCTGAGCCGGCGGTATTTAAGCGCGGGTTTTGGGCAGTGGGGCCGGAAAATGCAGACCGACCTCTCCGACGGCGTGCGCTATCTTGCGAAAGAAGGAATCATCGATCCGGCGCGCGTCTGTATTGTGGGCGCAAGCTACGGGGGCTATGCAGCGCTTGCGGGCGTGACCCTGGACCCCGGGGTGTATCGATGCGCCGTGTCGGTCGCAGGCCTTTCGGACCTTAAGCGCATGCTCGATTGGGTCGACGAAAAGCACCTGCAGAGAAGTAACTACGACCAGCGCTATTGGGACCGGTTCATGGGAGTCACCGGGCCTCGCGATCCGGTGCTCGATACTATCTCGCCCATCAAACATCTGGATGCGGTGAATGTACCGGTGCTCCTCATCCACGGGCGTGACGACACGGTTGTGCCCTACGAGCAGAGCAGCGTCATGGCCGATGCGCTGCGGCGCGCGAAAAAAGACGTCGAGTTCGTCACGTTGCAGCATGAGGATCACTGGCTCTCCCGGAGCGCGACGCGCCTGCAGATGCTGCAGGCGTCGGTGGCGTTCCTGAAGGCTCATAATCCGCCGGATTAGGCTCCGTCGGGCTGCCGCGGCGTCCGTAGCGGCTAAATGCGGGTCTTTCGGGACGCGCATCTTGCCGCTGTGACCGTTCGGTGACACTCGGATCCTCCTTCCCGTGGTTACCTTCGCATCGTATGGACCACATCGGAGTCGTCGGTCTGTCATATCGCCACGCAAGCGTCGAGGACGTGGCGCGCTTCGCTATCCCCAAAGGCGAGCTGCAGATGCGGCTGCCTGAATTGCGCGCGGCGCTTGCCGGCGCGGAACTCGTCTTTCTGTCCACTTGCAATCGGGTCGAGGTCATCTTTGCGATGCGCGATGACCTGGCCGCGGGAGATCTGCGTGGCGCCGTATTCCGCTCACTCACGGGCCGGGATCCGGAGCTGGGCGAGGCGGCGGAAGCCCTGCGGGCTTGGACCGGCGAGGCCGCGGTCGAGCACGTATTCCTTCTCGCCTGCGGCCTTAATTCCGCGCAGGCTGGCGAGCATGAAATCACCGCCCAGTTGCGCGGCGCCTGGGACACGGCGCGCGAGGCCCAGGTCTGCGGGCCGACGCTCAATCGTCTGATGGGCGAGGCTTTGTCGATGGCGAGCCGCGTACGGCGCCTGAGCGCCGCCGCGCGGCCGCCGTCGCTTGCGGATCTTGCGGGAGAGCGGGTGCTTGCGCATTGCGGGGAGCGGCGTGACCCGGTCGCTCTTGTCGGGGTATCGCCGATGACCCGTCGCTGCGGACAGTTCCTGCACGAGGCGGGCCTGCCGCTGCTGATCGTCAATCGCTCCGCCGACGCCGCCGAGGAATGGGCGCGCTCGCTGGGTGCGCGCTCGATGTCATTGGAGGCGTTTCGCCAGGCGCCGCCGAACGTTGCTGCAGTGGTGCTGGCGGCCGGAGCCTCGGAGGCCATCCTCGATGAAGCCGCGCTCATTGCACTGACGAAAGCTGCGCGGACCGCTCCCTTGCTCATCGATTTTGGACTGCCCCCGAACGTCGAACCCGGGGCCGCCGAGAAGCTCGGCCTCGCCCGCATCGGAATGAATGCCCTCATTGAAGCCACGCGCGAGCAGCGCCTTGCGCAGCTCCTGCGCCTGGCACCGGTGCGGGCGGCGATCGATGAGCGGCTCGAGCGTCTGCGCGGCGAGCTTGCGACGCGCGCCATTGGGCCAAAACTTGCGGAACTGCGCGATTCCTTCGAGGGGATCGCCGCCGCCCAGGTCGAAGAGCTGCTGAAGGATGAACTGCATGACGTGAGTGAGGCACAACAGGAATTGCTGCGGCGCTTTGCGACGACGCTCGCGCGGCGTCTTGCGCATCTGCCCCTGGCGGGGATCAGGGCCGCGGCGGCGCACGCCAATGCGGATACCGTGGATGCCTTCTTTCGCGCTGCAAGGCTGCAGCGCGCAGCGCGCGCGTCCAACGCGCACACGCGGAAACAAGATCAGTGACCACTGACAATGCGAATTTGGGCTTGCCGCACCCGCGCTCGATTGCGCTCTATGAGCGCGCCTGCCGCGTGATTCCGGGCGGCGTGAATTCACCGGTGCGGGCTTTTCGCGCAGTCGGCGGCGAGCCGCTCTTTATCCAGAAGGGCGCGGGGCAGTACCTCTTTGACGTCGATGGAGCGCGCTACCTTGATCTTGTGAATTCCTGGGGCGCGCTCATCCTGGGGCATGCGCATCCGGCCGTGGTGGCGGCGGTGACCGCGGCCGTCAGGAACGGAACGACGTTCGGCGCGCCGTGTCCCGGTGAGGTCGAACTTGCGGAACGGATTATCGAAGCCTACCCGGCACTCGAGCAGCTGCGCCTGGTCTCCTCCGGCACCGAGGCGGTCATGAGCGCGATCCGCGTGGCGCGCGCGGTGACGCGCCGCGACACGATCGTCAAATTTTCCGGCTGCTATCACGGCCATGCGGACCACCTCCTGGTCGCGGCCGGGTCCGGCCTTGCGACCTTCGGTGCGCCATCCTCAGCGGGCGTGCCGCAGGCTTTCGTCGCCGAGACACGCGTGCTGCCGCTTGATGACGAAGAGGCGCTCGCCGCGCTTTTTAAGGCCGAGGGCGGCCGCATCGCGGCCGTCATCATCGAGCCTACGCCCGCAAACCACGGCTTGCTGCTGCAGCGACTGGCCTTTCTTGAAACCCTGCGTAAAACGACGGCCAAGCACGGAGCACTGCTGATATTTGACGAGGTGATCTCCGGATTCCGCGTTGCCCGCGGCGGGGTTTCCGAGCTGACCGGAATCAAGCCCGATATTGCGACCTTCGGCAAAGTCGTCGGCGGCGGCATGCCCGTCGGCGCCTTCGGCGGCTCGCGAAAAATCATGGCGAATCTCGCGCCCGACGGCGATACCTATCAGGCGGGCACCCTCTCGGGCAATCCCGTGGCGATGGCGGCTGGATTGGCGACGCTCGATCTCCTGACGAAGGGCGCGCTGTGGAATCGGCTGGAATCTCTGGGGGCCGATCTTGAAGCCGCGGTTGCGCCGGTGCTGGCGCGGGCGCCATTTCCGGTTGAGCTCGTGCGCGCAGGTTCGCTCTTCTGGCTGTCACTGCACGAGGAAAAAGCTCCGCGCTGCGCTGCAACCCTCGCGCCGTCCGCACTCAAACGCTTCGCCGCGCTCTTCCACGCGATGCTGGCGCGCGGGGTGTACCTGCCGCCTTCGCCCTACGAAGTATGCTTTCTGTCGACGGCGTTCGGCGCGGAAGACGTGAAATATTTTGCCGCCGCGCTCGAGGAGTCGCTGCTCGTCGCATCGAAAATCTTATGAAGACGACGCGCGTCTTTCAAATCACCGCTCTCCTCTTGGTCATCGTGTCGGTCATCCAGGTTGGCTGGTGGCTCTACGATCAGCACGACTACAGCACGCAGAAGCTTCTGGACGCGCGCATCTCCTACGCGCGCGAGCTTGCTGCCGCGCAGGACCTCCTCGCCGCGGGCACCCCCATCGAGCGCCTGCGGGAAATTCTGCCCGATGTGACCGTGGTGAACGGGCGCGTCATGCTCGCCGATGGTGTGGATGCGGCGCTCGTCGAAGAGCGCTACCGCCGCATCAATCAATACGCCTGGGAGAGCGGCTTTTTCCTGCTCGCGCTCGCCTTGTGCGTCGCGGTGATCTGGCGCGCGTTGCGCGCCGAGGTGGAGGTGGTCTCGGAGCAGGACAGTTTCTTGGCGCTCGTGTCGCATCAGTTCAAGACGCCGCTTGCGAGCCTGCAACTCTCGCTTGAAACCATGGCGAAGCGGCCGTTATCCGCCGAGCAGTCGCGCACGCTTATTGAACGGATGCTCTCCGACCTCACTCGCATGGAGGCGATGGTGTCGCGGATCCTCGATAGCGTGCGCCTGGAGCGCGGCCGTGTGGATCTGAAACGCGAGCCGGTTGAATTAGCCGCCGCGGTCGCGCGCGTCGTCACTCAGTTCGAGGAGCGTGCGCGGCAGGATCACATCGTGCTGACAGCTGACGTGCCACGCGGTCTGCACGTGCTTGCGGACCCACTGGCCGTGGACGTCGTAGTGCGCAACCTCGTCGAAAACGCGCTGGCGGCCGTGACCGCGGTCAGCGGCGGCAACGTGACGCTATCCGCACGCGCCGTGAATGGTGACGTGGAGCTGTCCGTGCGCGACAGCGGTGTCGGCTTTCGCGCCGCCGACAACGCGCGGCTTTTCAAGAAATTCTCGCGCCTGCATCCGGGCGGTGGCAGCAGCTATTACGGCACGGGCCTTGGGCTCTACATCGTGCGGCGCCTGATGCAGTTGGCCGGCGGCCGCGTCAGCGCCCATAGCGAGGGAGTCGGGCAGGGCGCGCTCTTTGTGCTGTCGTGGCCGGCGGCGCCGAAAGAGGCCGTGTGACGAGCGAACAAAGTAGCGCCGTGCGAACCCTGGTCGTGGAGGACGATCCGCACCTGGCCGCGGGACTCGTCGAGAATCTGCGCGCGGAAGGCTACGCGGTCGACACGGCGGCTGATGGAAGGCTCGCATTATCCTGGCTGCGTTCGCATTCCTGCGAGCTCGTGGTGCTCGATGTGATGCTGCCGCACATCGATGGATTTACCGTGTGCCGCACGCTGCGCGAAGAAGGCAACAACACCCCGGTCCTCTTTCTGACGGCGCGTGGTGATCCGCAGGATCGCGTCCTGGGCCTCGAGGCTGGAGGGGATGACTATCTTGCGAAGCCTTTTCACCTGGAGGAATTTCTGCTGCGCGTGCGGGCGATCCTGCGTCGCTGGGAATGGTATCGCAAAGCCTCCGCGACTCCGGCAAGCGCGGTGCTGCGTTTCGGCGGCAACGAGGTCGACTTCCGCGCCTTTCGCGCGCGCTCATGGAACGGAGCGGCGCAGGAGCTCACCGAAAAAGAGGCCATGATCCTGAAGGTGCTGGCGGAGCATCCCGGAGACATCGTGTCGCGCGAAGACCTCCTCGAGCGCGTCTGGGGTTACGACGTCTTTCCTTCCACGCGCACGGTCGATAATTTTATCCTGCGCCTGCGCAAGCGCTTCGAGCGGGACCCCGCCAATCCGCGGCACTTTCTCACTGTGTGGGGCGTGGGATACCGGTTTCTCATCGAGGGCGGATCATGAGGCGCGTCGCTGCCCTGCGCATCGGCACGCGCGCCTCGGCGCTTGCGCTCTGGCAGGCCGAGCACGTCGCCGCTCAAATCCGTCGCGAGCCCGGCGCACCTCCCGTCGAGCTGGTGCACATCAGCACCGAGGGCGATCTGCGCACCGATGTGCCGCTGTGGACGGTCGGCGGCAAGGCGTTTTTCACCAAGGAAATCGACCGCGCGCTGCTGGCGCGCGAAATCGACGTGGCGGTTCACAGCCTGAAGGATCTCGCAACGATACTCGAACCCGGGCTCGAGCTTGCCGCCGTGCTCGCTCGCGAGGATCCGAGCGATGCGCTCCTCAGCCGCGAAGGCACGTTGCTGCCCGAACTGCCCACTGGCGCGCGCGTCGGTACGAGTAGCCTGCGCCGCCGCGCGTTTCTTCGGCACGCGCGCGGCGATCTCAACCTCGCCGAGTTGCGCGGCAATGTTCCGACGCGCGTTGAGAAGCTACTAAACGGCGACTACGACGCGATCATTCTCGCAACGGCGGGCCTGAAGCGCTTGGGTCTTGAAGGACATATCACCTGTCAGCTGTCCGTGACCGACTTTCCGCCCGCTGTCTCGCAGGGTGCGATCGGCGTGTGCGTGCGCGCGGATGACGCGGATGCACGGCGTTGGCTTCATCCTCTCGATGATCGGGCGGCGCGCTTGGCGACGACGGCGGAACGCGCGCTCCTCGCCGGCATCGAGGCTGGCTGTCAGGTGCCGCTCGGCGCTCTGGCAACGCTCGAAGGTGAAAATCTGCATCTGCACGTGTCCGTGTGCGCGCTCGATGGCTCATCGATGCTGACGGCTGCGGGGAGAAGCGCCGCGCTCCCGGGGAACGCCGCGCAGCTCGGGGAACGCTTGGCGCGCGAGCTCGTGGCGAAGGGCGCGCGCGCGCTCATCGCCGAGGTGCGCAATGTTGACACTGCGGTGGCCGCGCCGTGACGCCTGTAAGTCACGGCGGTGCGCCGGTCGTCGTCACACGGGCGGAGGCGGCCGATGGCGCACTGTCAACCTTGCTGCGAAATCTGGGCCTCGAAGTTCTCCTCTGGCCGGCAGTGCGCATGTCGCCTGCGCGGGATGCATCGCTCGAGCAGGCGCTCGCGCACATCGATGATTTCAACTGGATCGTGTTTGCCAGCCGTCATGCCGTGGCGGCGGTGATCAGCCTCCTGCCACGGCTGCCCGAGTCGCTGCGCGTGGCCGCGATCGGCCAGGCCACGGCACAGATATTGAAGGGGCGCGGCTTGCGTGTGGACCTTCTGCCAGGTTTGGCCAATGCAGCCGGGCTCGTCGACGCCTTTGCGCTTGAAGGTTGCGCCGGGGCGCGGATTCTTTACCCGGCGAGCTCGCGCGCGCTGCCGACCATTTCCCAGGGGCTCTCGCAGCTGGGCGCTCGCGTGACTCAAGTCGAGGCCTATCGTACCGAGGCGGCAGCGCTTGATGTCGGCGACTGCCGTGCGTGGATCAGCCGCAATGTGATCAGCGCCGTGACCTTTGCGAGTCCATCGGCTGTGATCGAGCTCGAGCGTGCGCTCGGCGAGCGGGACTTTGAACGCCTGCTTGAGCAGGCGGCGGTGGTGGCGATCGGTCCGACCACCGCGCGCGCTCTCGCGGAGCGCGGCCGCACCGCGGTGCTCGCGGAGTCGGCCACTTTGGTCGGGCTTGCGAATACAACTCTACGCGTGCTGCAAACGAGGCCATAGATGGGACATCCCCTGCAAAGACCGCGACGGCTGCGCCAGTCGGAAGTCTGGCGGCGCATGGTGCGCGAGACGCGCCTCTCCTGTGACGCGCTCATCTATCCGCTCTTCATCGTGCCAGGACAAGGCGTGCGCCGTGCTGTCGTCAGCATGCCCGGGATCTGTCAGCTCTCGGTCGACGAGGCCGTCAAAGAAGCGAAAACGGCGGCAGAAGCGGGCGTGCCTGCTCTCATCCTGTTCGCCGCTCCCGCACACAAGGATGGCGACGCAAGCGCAGTGCTCGATCCGAAGGGCCTCGTACCGCAGGCGATTGCCGCGATAAAAGAGGCCTGCCCCGCGCTTCTCATCTGGACCGATGTCTGTCTGTGCGGGGCAACGGACCATGGACATTGCGGACACGTCCTGGACGACGGAACCGTAGATAACGACTCCTCGGTTGAGACGCTTGCGAAGGTGGCGCTCAACTATGCACGCGCCGGCGCCGATGCCGTTGCGCCCTCCGACATGATGGATGGCCGCGTGCTCGCGATCCGCGGACTCCTCGATCGCAGCGGCCATCAAAACACCGTCATCGTTTCGTACGCGGCGAAGTACGCCTCGGCTTACTACGGTCCGTTCAGGGAAGCCGCGGAATCCGCGCCGGCATTTGGCGACCGGCGCTCCTACCAGATGGATCCTGCGAATTCGCGCGAAGCGCTGAGCGAGGTGTTGCTCGACATCGAGGAGGGCGCGGATCTCGTTATGGTGAAGCCCGCAGGTCCGTATCTGGATGTCATCAGCCGGGTCCGCGATGCCGTGCGCGTGCCGCTGGTTGCCTATCAGGTGTCTGGAGAGTACAGCCTCATCAAAGCGGCGAGCGAGCGCGGCTGGATTGATGAGCGCGCCGCGGCATTTGAGAGTCTCACCGGGATCGCGCGCGCCGGCGCCGATCTCATCATCACATATTTCGCGCCGGACATGTGCCGTTGGCTGCGCGCGTGAGTGCTTTTCTCGCCGCCTGCCGCTGTGAACCCTGCGCCTACACGCCGATCTGGATCATGCGTCAGGCCGGTCGCTATCTGCCTGAGTACCGAAAACTTCGTTCCCGGGTGGACTTCGTGAAGCTGACGCGAACGCCTGAGCTTGCGGCCGAAGTCACGCTGCAGCCGCTCAGGCGCTTTCCCCTGGATGCGGGAATTTTGTTCAGCGATATCATGACGCCGCTGCAGGGGATGGGCATTGAACTCGTCTTTGAGCCCGGGCCCGTTGTGCGCGAGCCCATCCGTAGCGACGCGCAGATTGATGCGCTGCCCACTCTCGTAGCCGAGCGCGACGTGCCGTTCGTGCTCGAGACGGTGAAGCTCGTGCGCGCGAACGCGCCGCGCGCCGTTCCGCTCATTGGCTTCGCCGGCGCACCCTTCACGCTTTTCTGCTATCTCGTGTGCGGCCGGCCCTCGAAGGAATTTGCCGAAGCGCGTGCCTTCCTCTACGCGCATCCTGAATCCGCCGAGCGGCTGCTCATGCACCTGGCGGATGCGATGGCGGCGTACCTTAAGGCTCAGGCCGAGGCGGGCGCCCAGGCCCTCATGCTCTTTGAGTCGTGGGCGGGACTGCTTGCGGTCAAGGAATTCCGCCGCTTTGCGCTGCCCGCGGTGCAACGCACCGTGAGTGCTTTGAAGGGCTTGGGCGTGCCACTCATCTATTATGCGAATCAGGGCTCGGCGCTCATGGAAGCTGTAGCTGAGCTTCCGGTCGATGTCGTTGGCGTGGATTGGCGCTCACCGCTCGGGGTGGTGCGGCGTGTTCTCGGCGCGGGCAAAGCCGTGCAGGGAAATCTTGATCCGGCGGCACTCTTTTCATCGCCCGCCGATCTGCGCCGTGAGGCCGATGCGGTGCTGAAAGAGGCCGGCCGCGCACCCGGACACGTTTTCAATCTGGGCCACGGCATCTGGCCCGATACCGACCCGGATGCCGTGGCGCGGCTCATCGACCATGTGCATGAGCGCAGTGCCCGTGGCTGATCGCGAGATCGCGAAGGAAGCCGCCGCCTATTTTGTCGACCTGCAGGCTCGCATCTGCAGCGCGTTCGAAGCGCTGGAGGATGACGGTAAGTTTTCAGCTCGTCCGTGGAGCCGCCCCGAAGGGCACCGTCTGCAAGGCGGCGGCACGATGCGGCAGATGCGCGGTCGCGTGTTTGAGAAAGTCGGCGTCAACGTGAGCCACGTCTGGGGCACGCTTGCGCCGCAGTTCAAGGAGCAGATTCCGGGCGCCGCGGAATCGGCCGGGCGCTTTGAGGCCTGTGGCATCTCGCTGGTTGCGCACATGGCGAACCCGTACGTGCCGGCGGTGCATATGAATCTGCGCTATCTGTCCACGAGCCGCGGCTGGTTCGGCGGCGGCTCGGACCTGACGCCAACTTTTCCGGACGCGCAGGATACTGCACAGTTTCACCAAGCGCTGAAGGGCGCCTGTGATACCTATCGCGCGGATGCCTATACTGAATTCAAGGAAGCCTGCGATAAGTATTTTTATCTTCCGCATCGCAAGGAAGCTCGTGGCGTCGGCGGAATCTTTTTCGATCAGCTGGCAAGCGCGGATCGGCAGGCGGATTTTTCATTCGTGCGCGCGGTGGGCGAGGCTTTCTTAGAGGTCTATCCGCGAATCGTTGCGCGCAGGAAGGATACCGCCTTTGACGACGCGGCACGCGAGCAGCTTCTCTTTAAGCGCGGCCGGTATGTGGAGTTCAACCTCGTCTATGACCGCGGGACTCAATTCGGATTTGGCACGGACGCGGATCCTGAGGCTTACCTCATGAGCTTGCCGCCCCTCGTCAAGTGGTGAAACATTCGGGGCTCGGGCTTCGATTCGGGAAGATGCGGCATAAAGGTGAACCGGAAGCCCAAGCTCAACCTCGCGCAAGAACGTAGGGGCTCTCTCGGGCGGACTCTGCACAAACTGTGTGCGGGCAGCCTCCCGGACGCTCTACGACGGATCATTGTTAACGTAATGGTTGGCGGCGTTTTGGGCCATATTTTGCTAGGTGCTTGACGTACCTCGATAAAATATCCGCCCGGTGGGTTGGCACGGGGATTGCTTTATCAGGAACGTGGATGTCGCCTCAACGTCCACAACTGTCAGCCTACCAAGGTAGACAAGCGACGCCGCCGGTCTGAGCCCGTGACCCCCTCTCGAGCACATTCCGGCGGCGTCTTTTTTTATCTCGCGAGGAGGCCGATTGCCGACCCTCGGTCGAAGCATTTTTTGTGTGCACTCAGTGTGCCGGCCGGGAAACGCGGGCAGGGGCGTTCGATTGGTAGAATTCGCGTTGTGGAGAACCAGTACACACGCGTAACGAGCGCCCTTATCGAGTGGCATCTTGAGCACGGCCGTCATGACCTCCCCTGGCAGAAAAAGCCGACGCCCTATCGCGTCTGGGTATCGGAAATCATGCTGCAGCAGACGCAGGTGGCGACCGTCATTCCTTATTACGAGCGCTTCATCGCCCGCTTTCCCGACGTCGTGACGCTGGCCGAAGCCCCGATCGACGACGTCCTGCATCTCTGGACGGGACTTGGTTATTACGCCCGCGCTCGCAATCTGCACCGTACTGCGGCACGCATCCGGGAGGAGTTTGGCGGCGAATTTCCCTTAAAGTTTGCCGAGCTCGTTGCGCTGCCGGGCATAGGGCGCTCGACGGCAGGCGCGATCCTCGCCTTGAGCCGTGGTGAGCCCTTTGCCATTCTCGATGGCAATGCCAAGCGAGTGCTCGCACGCTACTTCGGGGTGCCAGGTTCGTCCGCCGACCGTGTGACGACTGAGCGCCTGTGGCACCTTGCCGAGCGCTGCACTCCACAATCCGGCGTCGCGGCATACACGCAGGCCATCATGGACCTCGGGGCGACAGTGTGCGTGCGGAGAAAACCGCTGTGCGCGTTTTGCCCCCTACGAGCCGGATGCTTCGCGCGCCGCACTGGGCGGCAGCACGAAATCCCGGCGCCGAGGCCGGTGCGCGCGCGCCGGACGCGTCAGGTCTTCATGCTCGTCGCAGTGCGCGAGGACCGG
>Ga0302325_10017116_pt1 | contig 15334 bp, 12 predicted proteins | sample Palsa_T0_2_FD_201948 | JGI IMG/M metagenome (GOLD analysis project Ga0302325, IMG submission 201948) | Peat permafrost microbial communities from Stordalen Mire near Abisko, Sweden - Palsa_T0_2 | ecosystem: Environmental > Terrestrial > Soil > Palsa > Peat permafrost | place: Sweden: Abisko...
AGCTCGAACGAGGCGCGCCCGCTGACCAGCAGCACGCAGCCGGCCAGCGGCAGCCGCCCCTCCCGCAGCGCCCAGCCGACGACCTTGTCCACCGCGTTGTGCCTGCCCACGTCCTCGCGCACGGCCAGCAGCTCGCCGCCGGCCGTGAACAGCCCGGCCGCGTGCAGCCCGCCGGTACGGTCGAACACCCGCTGGGCGTCCCTGAGCCGGTCCGGCATCCCCGCAAGCACGGCCGGAACCACTGTCGACTGGTCGGCGGAAAGATCATAGGGAGAACGGAGCGCCAGTTCGTCGATGCTTGCCTTACCGCACACGCCGCAGGCGCTGGTCGTCAGGAAGTTCCTGCGGCGGGCCTGCCCGGCACTGGCACCGGGGCTCAGCGTGACGTCCGCGACGTTGCCTGCGGCGTCATGCTCGTCGTGATCGCACTCGCCGCCTGAGCAGATCCTGATCGCGGTCAGGTCGCCGGCCGACCGGATGACCCCTTCGCTGGCCAGGAAGCCAGCGGCCAGGTCGATGTCATCGCCCGGCGTCCGCATGGTCAGGCTGAACGCCGCCCCGCCGATCCGGATGCCGAGCGGCTCCTCCGCCGCGAGCAGGTCAGCCCGCGCCGTGGCGCCGCCCGGCACAGTTACCCGCAGCACCCGCCGCCGTGCCGTCCTGCCGGTCATCGCCCGCGTCCTTCCCGGGCCGGCTGCCGTGTCGGCCTGCGTGCCCCTCCGAGGCTACGGCCGTAACCCGGATCGCGGTGAATCCGGGGCAGGTTCGCCTTGCGGCAGCGCTGATGACGTGGTCACATGCGTTACGGCGGGTTTTTCCTTTCTGGCGGCTCTGGCGGAGGTTCACGGTGACGGACGAGATCCTGCTGCAGCGGGCGGCATTCGAGCAGGCGGTCGCAGGCCGGACGCTCTGCGACCAGCTACTCGCCACCGCGGAGTCCTGGGGCGACCTGCCCGCGTATTCCGACACCGACGGCGGCCCCTGGCAGACCATCACCTGGCGGCAGACCAGGGAGCAGGTGCTGCAGCTCGCCGCCGGGTTCGCCGCACTGGGGCTGCAGCCAGGCGAGCGGGTGGCGCTGATGCTGCCGAACCGGCTGGAGCACGTGCTCGCCGACTTCGGCGCGGTACATGCCGGGGGAGTGCCGGTGACCTTCTACGCCACCCTGGCGGCTGACCAGATCGGCTACATGGCGGCCGACTGCGACGCGCGGATCGCCGTGCTGGACGGCGCCGCCGAGCTGGCCAGATGGCAGCCGGTGCTGGCCAGCCTGCCGGGGCTGCGGAAGATCATCGTGCGCGACGCCGCCGCGTGCCCGGCCGGGGATCTCTACCTGAGCTGGCAGGACTTCGCGGCGCAGGGGGCTGCGCGGCTCGCCGAGGCGCCTGACGAGGTGGCCGGCCGGGTGGCGGGCGTCCGGCCGGCCGACCCGGCCACGCTGCTCTACACATCGGGCACCACCGGCACCCCCAAAGGCGTCATCATCACCCACGCCAGCATCCTGTACGAGGTGATCACCGCGACCGAGTCCGGCAATGCCCGGCCGCATGTCCGGTGGGTGTCCTACCTGCCGCTCGCGCACATCGCCGAGCGGATGTTCACCCTCTACCTCGCGATCTGCAACGGGTGCCACACCTACTTCTGCCACAACGCCGCGACCGAGCTGGTCGCCACCATCGGCGAGGTGAAGCCGACCGCGTTCTTCGGCGTGCCGAGAGTATGGGAGAAGATCCAGGCCGGCCTCCAGTCCCTGCTCGCCGCCGAGCAGGACGAGGGCAGGCGCGCCGCGGTGGCGGCGGCGATGGATACCGGCCTGCGGTACGTGCGCGGCTGCCAGTACGGCCAGGTGATCAGCGGCGAGCTGGCCGCCGAGTTCGCCGGCGCCGAGCAGAGCATGCTGCGGCCGATCCGCTCCCTGCTCGGCCTCGGCGAAGCGGAGGTCGTGGTCAGCGCCGCGGCTCCGCTGCCGCCGGAGGTCGGCGAGTTCTTCGCCGGCCTCGGGCTGCGGATCCTGGACGTGTACGGCATGACGGAGACCACCGGGGCGTTCACCAGCAACACGCTGGCCGCCTTCCGGCTCGGCACGGTCGGCCAGGCGGTGCCCGGCATGGAGCTGCGGATCGCCGGCGACGGGGAGATCCTGGTGCGCGGCCCGCTCAACACGCCCGGGTACCTGAACCTGCCGGACCAGACGGCCGACCTGATCGACGCCGATGGCTGGCTGCACACCGGGGACATCGGGTCGCTGGACGCCGACGGCTTCCTGTCCGTGGTCGACCGGAAGAAGGAGCTGATCATCACTGCCGGGGGCGAGAACATCTCACCGGCGGCGATCGAGAGCCTGCTCGTGGCGCACCCGCTGATCGGCCAGGCGCTCGCCTACGGCGACCGGCGCCCGTGCGTGGTGGCGCTGCTCACGCTGGACGGCGACGTCGCCCCGGCATGGGCGAGGGCGCGCGGGATCGAGGCTGGCTCGCTGGCCGCGCTGGCCGACGACCCGGCGGTGCTCGCCGCGGTCGATGAGGCTGTGGCGGCCGCGAATGGCCGCCTTGCCCGCGTTCAGCAGGTAAAGGAATGGCGGCTGCTGCCGGTGGAATGGACGGCGGAAAGCGAGGAGCTGACGCCCACCCTGAAGCTCAAGCGCCGCATCGTGCACGCGAAGTACGCCGACGTCATCGACGCACTGTACAAGGGCTGACCGGGCCGTTACGAGGGCCGGTCCTGGCCGCCAGGCGGCGTGGGCGGGAACTGGCTGATGGTCGGCGGGAACGGGCCGGCGTCATGGGTGAGCGGATCGGAATCCTCGGTGTAAGGCTGGCTGCCCGCGGGCGGGAACTGGCTGGTGGCTGCAGGCGGCAGCTGGCCGCCCGGAGAGGTGACGGAAGCCGGCTGGACGGCCTGCTGCCGCGGCTCGACTGCCTGCTGCCGCGGCGGGTACGGATTGCCCGGCGGCGGGGTGGATGGAGCGGGCGGCTCCGGCGACCAAGCCCCGGGCCAGGGCCCGGGCTCAGGCCCAGGCTGAGGCCCAGGCTGAGGCTGAATCCCGGCCTCAGGCTGAGACTCAGGCTCAGGCTCGGCGGCGAGCCCGCCCACGGCCAGCCCCGCGTTGGCCGCGGTGCCGTCGGCTTGCGCGGCGAGGGCGGCGTCCTTGACCCCGACCACGGCGCACCGGCCCAGCGCCAGCGCCGCGAAGAACACGATGACCACGCCGAGGCCGCCGAAGAAGCCGAGTTCCTCCAGCGCCAGCCGGGTGATCGTCCCGCCGGCCGGCACCCCGGCCTGCGGGGTGCTCCCGTTCCAGAACGTGCTCACCAGGTTGCCGACGACGAACCAGGCGCCGCCCAGCGCCGCGAGGAACGCGCCGGTGATGGCCAGCGGCCGCCGTGCGCTCGCCAGCACGACAAGCCCGCCCAGCAGCGCAGCGGCGCCGGGCAGGATCTCCAGCCAGAGCCTGCCGGTGGTGTAGGACCACGCCTTGTCCGGGGTGTAGGCGTAGTGGAAATACGGGCCGACGAACGGAATCAGGCCGCCCCAGGCACCCAGCAAGATCAGCAGCAGTCCGCTGACAGCGCCTCTGCTGCGCGGAATGCGGGTTATCCCGGCCATACAAACTCACATCCTTCGCAAGTGGAGGATTAAGCCTGGCATAAGACGGCTACCCGGCGGGCGCCGCACCATGCAATGCCCCGGCCCCGCCCGCGGCGGCCGCCCGGCCAGCGTGCCCGTGGCCGCCTGGCGGCCGGTATGGTCGCCCTCGTGGATGCCCGCCGGCTGGTGCCGCGCACTGACGCGCTGCTCGCTGATCCGCGCCTGGATGCCGCCCAGCGCCGGATCGGCCGGCCGCTGGTGCTGGCCGCCGTCCGGCAGGCACAGCAGCGAGCCCGCTCGGGCAGCATCGGGGCAGCCGAGGTCGCGGACGCGGCGGTGGCCGCGCTGCCGGCCAGGGCCACCACGCTCACGCCGGTGATCAACGCGACCGGCATCCTGCTGCACACCAACCTCGGCCGGGCGCCGCTGTCGGCGGCGGCGATGGACGCCGTGGCGGCCGCTGCCGCGTGCACCGACCTGGAGTACGACCTGGTCTCCGGCGCCAGGGGCCGCCGCGGCAGCGGCGCACTCGAGGCGCTGGCCATGGCCGTCCCGGCGGCCGAGGCCGTGCATGTGGTGAACAACAACGCGGCCGCCCTGGTGCTCGCAGCGACCGCCCTGGCCGCCGGGCGCGAGATCGTGGTCAGCCGCGGTGAGCTGATCGAGATCGGCGACGGCTTCCGGCTGCCCGAGCTGCTCGAGTCGACCGGGGCCAGGATCCGCGAGGTGGGCACGACCAACCGGACCACGGCGGCGGACTACGCGGCCGCGATCGGCCCGGACACCGGGTTCGTGCTCAAGGTGCACCCGTCCAACTACCGGATCGACGGCTTCACGTCCCAGGCCAGCGTGGCCGAACTAGCCGGGCTCGGCGCTCCCGTCGTCGGCGACATCGGATCCGGGCTGCTCGCCGCGCATCCGCTGCTGCCCGACGAGCCGGACGCCGATTCCTGGCTCCGGGCCGGGGCTGCCCTTGTCACGGCCAGCGGCGACAAGCTTCTCGGCGGCCCGCAGGCGGGCCTGCTGCTCGGCACCGCCGCGCTGGTCGGCGCGCTGGCCAGGCATCCGCTGGCCAGGGCGCTCCGGGTGGGCAAGCTGACCATCGCCGCGCTGGAAGCGACCCTGGCGGGCCCTCCCGTCCCGGTGGCGCGCGCACTGGTCGCCGGCCTGGCAGGGCTCACTAAGCGCGCTGAACGGATATCAGCGGCGCTGGTCGCGGCAGGCCTGGACTCCCGTCCGGTGCGCAGCGAGGCAGCGGTCGGCGGCGGCGGCGGTCCCGGAGTCGCGCTGCCGAGCGCGGCAGTGAGCCTGCCGGCCGGGCTGGCCGTCCCGCTGCGGACTGGCCAGGCGGTGCGGGCCGGCACGGCGCCCGCGGTGGTCGGCCGGATCGAGAACGGGCGGCTGCTACTCGACCTGCGGGCCGTGCAGGACGCCGACGACGAGCCGCTGACCGCCGCCGTCATCGCCGCCGCCACCGCAGCGGCCAGGTAACCCTGCCGTGCAGGTCATCGCCACCGCCGGGCACATCGATCATGGCAAATCGGCCCTAGTCAGGGCCCTGACCGGGATGGAGCCCGACCGCTGGGCGGAGGAGCGCAGGCGCGGCATGACCATCGACCTGGGCTATGCCTGGCTGGCGCTGCCGTCCGGCGAGCGCCTCGCGTTCGTCGACGTGCCCGGGCACGAGCGTTTCGTGCCGAACATGCTGGCCGGTGTCGGCCCGGTGCCGGGCGTGCTCTTCGTGGTCGCTGCGGACGAGGGCTGGATGCCGCAGTCGGCCGAGCATCTCGCGGTCATCGACGCGCTGGGCATCTCCCGCGGCCTGCTGGCCGTCACCCGCGCCGATCTGGCCGATCCGGGCCCGGCGATGGCGCAGGCCGCCGCGCTGATCGCCCGGACCAGCCTCGGCGCGGTGGAGTCATTCGCGGTCAGCGCGGTCACCGGCGCCGGGCTGCCGCAGCTGGTCGCCGGGCTGGACCGGCTTGCCGCGGCCCTGCCGGCGCCGGATCCGCGTTCCGCCGTCCGGCTGTGGGTCGATCGCGCGTTCAGCATCACCGGAAGCGGAACGGTCGTGACGGGGACGCTGCCGGCCGGAACCGTCCGGGCCGGCGACGAGCTGCTGGTGACTCCGTCGATGCAGCCGGTCCGGGTACGCGGGATCGAGTCGCTCGGCGAGCCCGCCGCGCAGGCGAGCGGTGTCGCGAGGGTCGCGCTCAACCTGCGCGGCGCCAGCCTCGCAGGCGCCGGCCGGGGCGGCCTGCGCCGGGGCATGGCGCTGATAACCGGCGGCTGCTGGACGCTGACCGACATGGCCGACGTCCGCCTGTCCTGGCCGGCCGTAACAGGCGGGGCGGCCGGGACAATCAGGGCTAACAGGACAGGCGGGACCGTGCGCCCGCCGCTCCCGCGGCTGCCGCGGGAGATGACGCTGCACGTCGGCTCGGCCCGGACGGTCTGCCGGGTGCGCAGCCTCGGCGACGCGCACGCCAGGCTCACCCTGAGCGAGCCGCTGCCGCTGCATGTGGGGGACCGTGTCCTGCTGCGCGACCCCGGCGCCGCCCGGGCGGACGGCCATCCGGCGGTCGTGGGCGCGATCATCCTGGACGTGGCGCCGCCGCCGCTGACCCGCCACGGCGCCGCTGCCGCAGCGGCGGCGCAGCTCGCGACCTGGCCGGACCGGCCGACCGCCGCGGAACTGCTGCGGCGCCATGGCCTGCTGCGGACCACCGCGCTGCGGGCCATGGGAGTCGACGGGCAGCCGGCCGAGGCCGCCGCGGGATGGCTTGCTGACCCGGCGCACCGGCGTGACCTCGAACGGCGGCTGGCCGGCGCTGTGGCCGCTCATGCGGCCGCCAACCCGCTCGCGCCCGGCATGCCGGCCGAAGCCGCCCGCGCTGCCATCGGCGTGCCTGACCGCCGGCTGGTCGAGGCGCTGGTCCGGCCGCCGCTGACGTTGCGGGCCGGCCTGATAACCGTCGCGGAGCGCGGCGACCGGGAGCCCGATTCCGGCCTGCCGGCGCCGGTTGCCGCCGCGGTGCGGGCCCTTCGCGCCGACCTGAGCGCCGCGCCCTTCGGCGCGCCAGAGGCCGCCAGGCTCCGCGAGCTCGGTCTCGGCAGCCGGGCGATCGCCGCGGCGCAGCGCGCCGGGCTGCTGCTGCGAGTCAGTGATCAGATCGTGCTCGGCCCGGACGCCGCCGCCCTGGCCGCCGCGGTCCTTGCCCGGCTGCCGCAGCCGTTCACGGCGGCGCAGGCCCGCAGCGCGCTGGGCACCACCAGGCGGGTGGCGATTCCGCTGCTGGAGTACCTGGACCGGGCGGGAGCCACCGAGCGGCTGGCCGACGACCGCCGCCTGCTGCGCGGCCCCAGCAGAAACGCCGCTGCGGACGTGGAACGGTACCGCCAGTGATCCTGGTGGACTTCAGCGTCTGGCGCGCGGCGCCCGGTCAGAACCCCGGCAGGTGCTCGCGGCAGGACAGGATGGCTTCCATCGCCGGGTCCCGGTTCTGGCTGTAGGCCTCGAAGGAAGGCGGCGCGTAGAGTTCCGGCGCGATCCAGGGCCGGTAGTCCATGGGCCAGGAGGTCTGCCAGTACAGGTCCGCGACGTTCGCCAGGGCCTTGCTGTAGGGCAGCGTGAACGGGATGGTCTCGCCGATGAAGTTGGGCCGCGAGCCGGTTGGCTCCCCGACGAAGATCGCGTTAGTCTCGCGCTCGATGGCGGTCGCGGTGTTCTGCGCGGCCGAGAAGGTCCCGCGTCCGATGATCACGTACAGGCAACCCCGCTGATTGATCTTCGTGCAGCCGATCAGGCGGTGCAGCAGCGGCTGGACGAGGTAGGTGTTCCCGCCGCCGTTCCAGCGCAGGTCGATGACCAGCTTGCTGACCTGGTGGTTGTCAATGAAGGTGAACAGGCGCTCGCAGAATGCGGCGATCGTCTCGAGTGGCTGATCGCCGACCCCGTTGAACTGGAAGTAGACGACGTCGCCGTCTGCCAGGTACTCGAACCAGTACGGGGCATCGCTGTTGCGCAGATAGAGCGGCACCGGGGCACCAGCCGTGTCGGGCAGCGAGATCCACCCGGCCGGACGCGGAGCCGTCAGGCTCGCGTAATGATCCGCGACCGACTCGACCGCCACCGTCCCGGTCGTCTTGTCCCCGAACCGTACGCTCAGCGTGGCCTGGCCGGCATCGCTGATCAGCCCGAGTGCGTGGATCAGCGGCGTCCAGCGGAGCATCTCCGGTCCTATCCAGGTGACCTGCTGGTCGTTGTCACGGCTGATGAGCGGCTCGACCGCGGCCAGCACCTCATCGACCGGGTGACCGTCCACGCTCAGCACCTGCGCTCCGACCAGCTGACGGCAGGCCTCGCTGGCCGCGGTAACGAACAGGCCCTCGGTGAACCGGTAGAACTTGACCGGCAGGGCTAGCTGCGCGTCCTTGCCGTCCTGGGCAGGCAGGACGAACGCATGCCCGTCGCCGAGTGGCCGGAGCAGCCGCATCATGCCGGCCAGGATCTGGAAGTCCGACAGGCCGGGCACGTCCTCGGCGAGCCGGGCGACCGCGGCGTCGAACTCGGGCTCCGATACCTCGCGGAACGGCGCGTACGCCCGTCGCTTGATCTCACGGGCCAGGAACGCCAGGTCGGCGCGCCAGCCCTCGTCGCGTGTCAGGCCCGCCGTGTCGATGATGCCGAGCATCTCCTGCACGGCCTTGTCGCCGAGCAGTGACTCCCAGTGCTCGTCGCCCTTCGGGCGGCCGAGGTCGCGCAAGCCAAGGCGGAGCGCCCGGCGCAGCTCCCGCACCGCGCTCTCGTGATCACCGAGGCGAATGTGACAGGTGGCCATCCGGTAGGCGATCTCGGCGGGGAAGATGGCCTCGATCTCGTCCCGGTATAGCCAGACGCCAACCCCCTGCGCCGCGTCATAGGCGGCCAGCGCGCCGTCGAAGTCACCGAGCTCGTAACGCGCCTCGGCAAGCCTGACCCAGTGACGGCCCACCACCGGGTTGAGCTCTACCACCCGAGCCCACAGCGCCGCGGCATCCGGCCAGCTGGCCGAGCCTGTCCTCGCTTCGGCGCCCGCCAGCGTGCGCACATAGTCACTGACATCTGGCATAGATCTGCTATCGCCCTCTAGCGGCTGGCGCGAGTTGCAAACCTGGACGCGGCCCAGGTGCCGGGCTCGACCGGCGGGCCGCCGCCGCCGATCCAGCGGGCCAGCACCGCCGCCGTCATCGGGGCGTTCAGGATTCCGGTCCGGAAATGACCCGAGGTGAGCCAGGCGTTCTCCAGACCCGGAACCCGGTCGATCACCGGCCGCCGGTCGGGATGGCGGGGCCGGAAGCAGCACCACTGATAGGCGATCCCGAGGCCGCGCAGGGCCGGCATCGTCGCGGCGAGCCCGGCCATGATCGAGTCGATCACGTCCTGCCGCACGGCCGGGCTCTCGTCGCCGATGTCGAAGGTGCCGCCGGCCAGCAGTCGGCCGTCCTCGATCTGGGTAGCGATCGGGGCGATGATGCCGGGAAGCCGTACCGGCGCTGGCTCGGTGACCAGCAAGTGGCCCTTGACCCGGTCGAACGGCAGCAGGAGCTCCAGGCCGTCGAGGACGGGTGGCAGCCCGGTGGCGAACACCACGGCGCCCGGCTGGATCTCCCCAGCCGACGTGACCACCGAGGTGATCCGGTCGCCTCGGATAGTAACGGCAGTCGCCGCGACCCCGGTCGACACAGCCGGCAGTCCGGCCGCCAGCCTGGCGACGGCCCGCAGCGGGTTGAGCCTGGCCTGGCGGCGGATGAGCGCTCCCTCCATGGGCCGCGCGAGGCCCGGGATGAAGTGCTCGACCTGGCCGGGGCTCAGCCACTCCACGGCGGGCGGCTGATGCGCTGCGAAGCCACCCGGATGCGGCGCAAGGCCGATCCAGTCCAGCTCGATCAGGCCAACGCCGCCCGGTACCGCCTGCTCAAGATCCCGCCAGCGCTCGAGGCTGGCACGCTCAAGATCCACGAACGGCTCGGGGTCGCTCCACTGGTGCGGCTCCGGGATCAGCAGGCCAGTCGCGCCGCCGGTGGCGCCCGCGCCGAGCCTGCCCGTCTCGATCAGCAGCACGGTGCCCAGGCCCGCCCGATGGCAAGCCGCCGCCGTCGCGACGCCGAGGATGCCGCCACCGACTACCAGCACGTCAGGGCGCGGATTGGCGATGGTGCCGTCTCCCCGGCCCAGCGTGGCCCTTTCCCCGTCAGTGAGCTGATCCCGCCAGATGGCGTGGCTAACTGTCATAACCCCATCCTCGGTGATCGCCCGGGCGGCGTCATCCGCTGACTCGGCCAGCAGGCTCGGCTCGCCGGCGGGCCCTGGTGCCGTGAGCTGATGGTAGGTGACATCGGCGTGTCCCGCGAAGCGCGGACCGCGTCATCGGCGTCCCGCCAGGCGCTGACTGCTTCATTCGTAAGGCGCGCACGGACTTCCGCGGGTGATCCGGACATAGGCTGAGGGCCATTGCGGTGGATATGACCGCGTCAACCTGGAGGTGATGCCGTGCTCGCCGACTCCTTCGGCCGGATCGCGACGGATCTCCGGGTGTCCCTCACCGACAAATGCAACCTGCGCTGCACCTACTGCATGCCTGCCGAAGGGCTGGACTGGCTGCCCGGCGGGCAGCTGCTCACCGATGACGAGGTTGTCCGCCTGGTACGGATCGGGGTCGAACTGCTCGGCATCACCGAGGTCCGCTTCACCGGCGGGGAGCCGCTGCTGCGGCGCGGGCTGCCGGAGATCACCGCGCGCACAGCCGGGCTGCGGCCGCGTCCGGAGATCTCGCTCACCACGAACGGCATCGGGCTGGCCAGGCTGGCGGAACCGCTGCGCGCGGCCGGCCTGGACCGCATCAACACCTCGCTTGACACGCTGCGGCCGGACACCTTCAAGCTCCTGGCCAAGCGGGACCGGCTGGCCGACGTGCTGGCTGGCCTCGATGCCGCCGCCGCTGCGGGGATCACGCCGATCAAGGTTAACTCGGTGCTGATGCGCGGGGTCAACGATGACGAGGCGGCACCGCTGCTCAGGTACTGCCTGGCGCGGGGATACCAGCTTCGCTTCATCGAGCAGATGCCGCTCGACGCGCAGCATGGCTGGCGGCGGGAGAACATGGTGACCGCCGACGAGATCCTGACCAGGCTCGGCGCGGAGTTCTCGCTGACGCCGGACGACCCGCAGCAGCGAGGCTCGGCACCCGCCGAGATCTTCCTGGTCGACGGCGGCCCGGCCCGGGTCGGCGTGATCAGCTCGGTGACCCGGCCGTTCTGCGGTGCCTGTGACCGGGTCCGGCTGACCGCCGACGGCCAGGTGCGCAACTGCCTGTTCGCCCGGGAGGAAAGCGATCTGCGCGGGCCGATGCGATCCGGCGCGACCGACGACGAGCTTGCCGCGCGCTGGGCACGCGCCGTCGCGGCGAAGCTACCCGGGCACGGCATCAACGATCCCGGGTTCCTGCAGCCCGCCAGGCCGATGTCGGCGATCGGCGGCTGATGGCGGCCGGACCCCCGGCCCCGGCGCGCCGCGAGCGTTCTCCGCGTGTCCGTCTCGCCGCGATCGTGCTGGCCGGCGGGCGGGCCTCGCGGCTCGGCGGCGCGGACAAGCCGGGCCTGGTGGTCGGCACCCGCTCGCTGCTCGCCGCGGTCGTCTCGGCCGCCGTCGAGGCTGGCGCCGGCCACGTGGTCGTCGTCGGCCCGGCCAGGCCCGGTCTCGGCACCGCCGCGGGTCCGTCCGCCCGGCTGGATTTCGTCCGCGAGGATCCGCCAGGGAGCGGCCCGGTCGCCGCCTTGCGGACCGGCCTTGCCGCGATCTCGGCCCCGGCGGTGGCCGTGCTCGCCGCCGACATGCCCTTCCTCGCTGCTCGTCACCTGCGCGCGCTGCTCGAGGCAGCTGGCCTGCAGCATGACACCCTCGCCGGGCAGGCGCCGCGCGGCGCGGTCCTGCTGGATGATTCCGGCCGTCCGCAGTGGCTCGCGGGCTGCTGGGCAGTCACCGTCCTGCGCGGCCAGCTGGCCGGGTATGGCGGCGACTCGCTGCACGGCTTGCTCCGTCCGCTCCAGCCAGTGCGACTCAGCTACCCGCTGGCCGCTGGCGAGCCGCCGCCCTGGCTGGATTGCGACGGGCCGGCCGATCTGAGCCTGGCCCGTGAGTGGCACGGCAGGTTCTAGGCTGGCGGCACATGATCGCTGAGCGCCGCGCCGGCAGTGGCGCCCGCCAGCCAGGTCGAGGCGGAGGCGCGCAGGTGACCACGATCCAGCGATGGCTCGAGGCGGCATGCGCCGAGCTGGGCATCGATCCCGGCACCGTCGACGCGCGGACGATACTTGACCTGGCCCGCGACGTGGCGCACCAGGTCGACCGGCCCGCCGCTCCGCTGACCGCGTACCTGCTCGGCGTCGCCGTTGGCCGCGGCCAGCCGCTGGGGGCGACGGCACAGCGGCTGACGATGCTCGCCAGCAACTGGCCGGCTCCGTCCGGAGATCCCGGTCCGCCGCCCAGCGATCCCGGGTCGCCGAGTCCGAAGCCGCCTGCGCCGAGGTAGGCACTTCTGGTGAATACCGGCGGTCCGCGGCCACATTCTGGCCCCGGACCGCCATTCCGGTTCCCCTCGTCCGCAAATGCGCGCATCCCAGGGTCCCCGTGCTCGCGCGCCACGCGCGCGCCGCCGAGGGTGAGGCGGAGCTGTCTGGCGGGCGGCGGCCGCACCCGGAAACTCCGGGCTTGCCATCCGATGTATAACGATATATCTTTGAGCTACTCGGCTCATCTTAGGAACATCGGCGATGGGTCAGAGTCATCCAGGCAGTAACCCACACGGCGGCCACGAACAGGCAGCCGACAATCAAGGAGCAGGCACAATGCACGAACACGAAGAAGACAGCTGGCGGCACCAGGACGACGAGGAAGCCAGGCGGCACAGGGGAGGCGGCAGGCGAGGCCATGGCCGCGGCCCGGGATTCGGCGGGCGCGGCCCGGGATTCGGCGGGCGGCCGGGATTCGGCGGGCCGCCGGGATTCCCGGGTCTGGGGTCCTGGCTCGGGGATCCGAGGATGATGCGAGGCCCGCGGGCCAAGCGCGGGGATGTCCGCGCCGCTGCGCTGGCGCTGCTCGCCGAGGGGCCGATGAACGGATACCAGATCATCCAGGAGATCAGCGAGCGGAGCGGCGGGGGCTGGCGGCCAAGCCCAGGCTCGGTCTACCCCGCGCTGCAGCAGCTCGAGGACGAGGGGCTGATCCGCGCGGAGACGGGGGAGGGCGGCCGGCGAGCCTACGTGCTCACCGAGGACGGCCGGCAGTACGCCGAGGCGCACCCGGACGAGCTGGACGCGCCATGGGATGCCGTCACCGGGCACGCCGGCGGCGCGGCAGCCGACATGCGGAAGCTGATCGGGCAGGTGGCCATGGCCGCGTCCCAGGTCCTGAGCGCGGGCAGCGATCCCCAGATCGGTCAGGCTCGCCGGATCCTCACCGACGCCCGGCGGGCGCTGTACCGGGTGCTTGCCGCCGACGACGACGAGAGCGCCGCCGGCCGGCCGGGAGAGGCCGCCGGTCAGCCGGGAGAGCCGGACGCCAGTCCCCGCTAGGCTCGGCCGGGACACCGGGATTCGGCCGGGACACCCGGACAGGGAGGCAGTGACAGTGGCATCGCGAACCGGCACCGGCCCGGGCCCGCTCGCCAGCATGGCTGGCGGCGAGCCCGGCGGCCGGCCGGCCGTCATCTCGGTCGCCGGCCTGACCAAGCGGTACGGCGAGATCGAAGCGGTCCGCGGCATCGACTTCGAGGTGGCCCGGGGCGAGACCTTCGGATTCCTCGGGCCGAACGGCGCGGGCAAGACCACCACGATAAAGATCCTCTGCACGCTGGCGAACGCGACATCGGGCACGGCCATCGTGGCCGGGCATGACGCTGCCAGCGAGCGGGACGCCGTGCGCCGCGACATCGGCCTCGTCTTCCAGGACACCACGCTGGACACCTACCTGACCGCCGAGCAGAACCTCCGCTTCCACGCGGAGCTTTACGGCGTGCCCAAGGCCGCGGTGGCGCCGAGAATGCGCCAGGTACTGGACATGGTGGATCTCTGGGATCGCAAGGACAGCCTGGTCAGCACCTTCTCGGGCGGAATGCGGCGGCGACTGGAGATCGCCCGCGGGCTGCTGCACGCTCCCCGGGTGCTCTTCCTCGACGAGCCGACGGTCGGTCTCGACCCGCAGACCAGATCCTCGATCTGGCGGTACATCAACGAGCTCAAGGGCCGCGAGGACATCACCATCTTCCTGACCACCCACTACATGGACGAGGCCGAGAATTGCGACCGGATCGCGATCATCGATCACGGCCAGATCGTCGCGATCGACACCCCGGAGGCGCTGAAGGCGGGCATCGGCGAGGACCGGGTGCAGATCCAGACCGCGGACGACGCGGCCGCCATCGCCGCCCTCGCGGAGACATTCGGCATCGAGGCGGCCCTGCGCGACGGCGCCGTGACCTTCTCGGTGGCCGCGGGGGAACAGTTCGTGCCCCGGCTGTTCGCCGGATTCCCCGTGCCGATCAAGTCGGTCAGCGTGTCCCGCCCCTCGCTGGACGACGTCTTCATGTCCTACACGGGCACCACGATCCGCGACGCGGAGGCATCGGGCAGCGATGCGATGCGCCAGATGGCCGCGCGATTCAGGGGAGGGAGATAGATATGACGACGGACGTAGCCGCGACGCCGGGCACCGGCGGGCCTGGAACCGGCATGCTTGCCGACCAGATCAGGGTCGCCGTACCGGACCGCGGCATCCGGCATGACCTGCGGGCTGTCAGCATCGTGTGGCGCCGGGAGCTGATCAGGTTCCGCACGGACCGGCTGCGCGCGATCACGGCGCTCATCCAGCCGATTCTGTTCCTTTTCGTGCTCGGCACCGGCCTGTCGTCACTGGCAGGCGCCGGCATGCCGCCGGGAGTGAGCTTCAAGACCTTTATCTATCCGGGCGTCCTGGCGATGTCGGTGCTGTTCACCGCGATATTCTCGGCCGCTTCCATCGTTTGGGACAGGGAGTTCGGATTCCTGCGCGAGATCCTGGTCGCACCAGTGAGCAGGGCCTCGATCGTGATTGGCAAGTGCCTCGGCGGCGCCACGATTGCGACATTCCAGGGCATTGTATTCCTTATCCTGGCAGGCTTCGCCGACGTGCCGTACAACCCGGTACTGATTCTGACGCTCATCGGGGAGCTGCTCCTGCTGTCATTCACGCTCACCGCCTTCGGGGTGATGATGGCGGCGCGAATCAAGCAGTTCCAGGCGTTCATGGCGCTCACCCAGATGCTGGTGATGCCGCTGTTCTTCCTGTCCGGTGCGCTGTATCCGCTGAGCGGCCTGCCCGCCTGGCTGAGCGTGCTGACCCGCATTGACCCGCTGACCTACATTGTCGGGCCGATGCGGCACGCGGTCTTCAGCCACCTCAGCATCTCCCCGCTGTTCAGGCAGCATCTCGCGCCAGGCATCACCTGGGGCGGCTGGCTCGTGCCGCTCTGGCTGTCCGTCGGGATCGTGGCCATCATGGGCCTGGCCATGATGGCCGTGGCGATCGCGGAGTTCCGCAAGACCGAGTAATCGGCTGGCGGAAAAGATAGAGCGACGCCGGGTGGCTACGGGGGCAAACCACCCGGCGTCGCATTCATCGGCGCTCCGACGGGGGCCCGGAACGCCGGCACAGGTGCCCCGGCGGGGGACC
>Ga0302325_10017117_pt1 | contig 15334 bp, 15 predicted proteins | sample Palsa_T0_2_FD_201948 | JGI IMG/M metagenome (GOLD analysis project Ga0302325, IMG submission 201948) | Peat permafrost microbial communities from Stordalen Mire near Abisko, Sweden - Palsa_T0_2 | ecosystem: Environmental > Terrestrial > Soil > Palsa > Peat permafrost | place: Sweden: Abisko...
CAACATCTCAAGCAAATCACAACATTCATTCCGTCTCATTTTCCGAGGAAGCTGCGGATATTTTGGCTGGTTCCCGTGTAAATACCTCGATGATAGCAGAAGGTTCATTAATTGCAAATTCTGAGGTAGTCATCAAGTGATGTTCTATCTTACCATCGCACTCTTCGTTTGGCTTGCCAGAATCTCCAAGGTATCTCGTCCAGTTCGTCGAGATGTATTTCGCTTAAGATACCAATTTGACGGTGACATTTACAAATTTCTTCTGCCCAATGCTATTATGATATGGGGGTTGATTCTAGACGTGTTTGTCTAGCGCTCTTGGTTATCGATATCGTCCTTGTTCAAAGTTTTTCAAGTGTCCTGGTAAAATTGGTACATTAATCGAATGAGTCTGGGAGGAGATGAAAGTGAACGGAATACTGAAATGTAGAAGTGGCTGCATGCTCCCCAAAAGAGAAGAGTGCAGTGCCACATCCACTAGTTTCGAGAAAGGAACGGCGGGGGTGGTCGCTTGCTTATTGGAAGGGGGGTAGTGAACTTCCCATCACCATACCATTCTAATCTTCTATTATCCCCTCCTATATCGTGCAACGGCATCGAAATACTTCTTCCCCCCTTTCATACTTTGCAACGCGCAACCTCAACAGCTATGGGTAGTTTTGCTCCCGTCGACGACCCCTTTACGGGCAGCGCAAGTTTCTCGCAATAGGAAAGTTGCCAATTTCTACGACGACAACGTTGGTTATTTTGCATATGATTTCGGTCACCCGATGAAGCCACACCGAATTCGATTGACGCATAGCCTGGTGACCGGCTACCAGCTCTACAAGAAGATAGAGATATTCGTATAACGAATTTTCCTGTCTTCAAATCTACTAATTCAGTAGTTCCCCCTCTACATCACCAACGTTCAGTGGAAATATGGTACATTTATTTATCCCCGTAACCAAGTACCTGCCTTCGCGGTAGACAGAAAAGGCCGTACTCATTATCCAAGAATTCAGTCTCCAAACCTGGTCCGGAACAATTTTGGAGCTCGTGCTGACAATGTAATTCAGAGACCCAAGCCAGCCACGCCATTGGAAGTGACCCAGTTTCACACCGGCGACTATATCGATTTTCTGCAACGAGTCACGCCAGAGAATACGGACCACTTCCGTGCGGAACAGACCAAGTTTAACGTTGGCAATGATTCTCCTCTTTTCGACAGCCTGTTTGATTTTTGTGGTATTAGCGCTAGTGGAAGTATGGAAGGTGCTGCCCGTCTTAATCGTCAAAAGTGCGACATTGTCATAAACTGGGCCGGAGGGCTTTACCACGCTAGAAAGTTGGGGCAAGCGGGTTCTGCTACGTCAATGACATCGTACTGGCTATCCTGGAACTTCTGAGAATGCATCAACGAGTCCTGTACCTTGATATCGATGTTCATCATGGAGATGCAGTGGAAGAGGTCTTTTACACAACTGATCGCGTTATGACTGTATTCCTCTATAAGTAGTAAGTAATCTAACAATTCCTGTTCTGGGACGTTCTCGGAAGCCTACTTTCTTCCTCCCATATTTTGGCAATTACTGACTCTCCTTCTAGTGGAGAATTCTTTCCTGGAACTGGGGATGTTAAAGATGTCGGTCACGCTAAAGGCAAGAACTACTCAGTCAATTTCCCTTTGCAGGACGGCGTCGACGACGAGTCCAACAAATATATCTTCGAGAAAGTAATTGGCAAAGTCATGGAAAATTATCGTCCTAATGCTGTTGTCCTGCAATGTGGAGCGAATAGCCTGAGTGGAGACATACTTTCTTGTACATCCGTAACCCAAAAACAATGTGGAACCCTGCATTTCAAATAAGAGTGTATTCCTCTTGTGGCATGCTCTCAATAACTTACCGTACACTCTCTTACATATGTAGTAAACAGAACCAATATCGGACTCTGCGTTCAAACATAGTGTTCATTCTCTGCTGACTTAATCTCAATAACGCATCGTACTTTTTCGTATATTCATAGTAACTAGAAGCAACGTCGAACGCTGATGGCCGCGCTCTCGATATCCTACTCGAGACTAGCTAAAATGCCGTCCCCCCTCTCATCTAAGCTTCCCCTTTCCTCTCAAGCCCCCAGAATTTCAACATGGCAACTAAAACAGAATAGTATAAAGATTATTACGTCATATCTACCAACCCTTCTCTCATCCAGACAGCAGCGATGAACGTAGTTTTTGATTCAGATCTAATCTACTGAACGAAAGCCGTGAATGAGGGCGAGTTGAGGAGGATGGGTGGAGGAGAGTTTTTGTTTTGGTCTTTATGCTCTCCCTGGAGCTGAACTTACAGGTGTGTCCTTCTCCCAGTGTAAATTGGAATTGTAAGTGGAGCTGAGTATGAGCAGGCAGAGACAACCCAAAGCAAAGCGGTCTAGTGCGGCTGATTACAGATAGAGTGACATTTGATGTGACGGATGTCTATGTCTTGAAATAATAGCAGGGAAATGGACTAGGAACTTGGTTATTGAGTGCTGTGGATGAGGTTCTTCGGGGCTGGAAGGGGTTGAGGAGGGTGGTGTTGATGACGAGTGGGGATGTTGAATGGTATGAACATGGCTTGGCAGTGAAGGTTTTTGAGCAGGGGACAAATAGTAATAAGTTAGTTTTATGACTAGGAAGGAGGAGGGCAGTGTAGTTAAGGACTGATGGGGTCGGAAAATGCCTTTTCAATATGCTATGCTATGTCCTTCCATGCTTGCCCGCATCCCTTCCAAAAATGCTATGGGTATCTTCCTTCCCTAATCTCACATGATGCACCAAAACACATACAAAAAAACAATGCAACGCATCCCATCCATAAACATACAAAACCCAATGCTCTATCCCATCCATGTCAATCCATCCAATGCTACCATCCAATCCATGCTTCCCTCTAATGCAAAGTCCCACAGTAAAGCAAAAACGAAAACCAGCAATCACAAACCCAGCGATTCCCATTCACCACCACTAAACTCATCCTCCCCGTAATCCGTCGTAGCACTTGACAAAACCCTCTTCAGTGTCCTCTCTTTCCTCTCATTCCCATCCGACTCCTTTAGCGGGACCTTCACTACCTCGATCTTCTCCGCCATAATCTTGCTCTCATGAATAGCAGCCGCCAGCAAGTCATCTTCTTTTTCTTCAAAGAAAGTGCGTCGCCTATCTCGGGCTGGAGCTTTTGGCAGAGTCGCAGCTTTCTTACTTTCATGCAGCACAGCGTGCAGGATATCGTCTTCCTTCTCCTCAAAGAACCTAGGTTTCGTCCTCGGAACTGGCTTCTGTTTTGCTACCTCTGGCTTAATGACTGGTTGCGCTAGAGCTCGACTAGGGGTGGTGATCTCGAGAAGTTCTTGGGAGGAGAGAATGAGGTCCTGTGTGCAGATGAGATCGTCAAAATGATCATCTTTGGTAGGCTTAGTTAGACTGAGTCTTCTTGCCAATGGCCTATTGGGCGGCAAATTGTCAATGATCGCCTCAGGTTGCTCCAAGCTTAGTTCCCGGGCTATTTGAGTGCTTGAGGGGAGAGAATCGGCGTCAGAGAGGAGCTCCCGCATTTCTTGGGTAGGACTGGGGAAGAAGTCGTCAAGATGATTTTCTAGGAAGGATTGGGTCGATGACGGGGCAGTATTGGGTAGTGGTCTCCTATTTGCGGCTGCTATGTTTTGAGGAGGAACCCTTGGTTTCTGAGGCGTAGGTGCGAACGATATGGCTCTTTTCTCTTTGAACCGGAACGGTGGAGGCGGCATATTGACGGATACTTCTTGTAAGGCTGGTCTAGAGACAACAGGAGATTTCCTGTATATTGTGTGACTTTCGTTACGGACCATGGGTTTGACTGCTGGCTGGCTTGGTTTTCTTGGGGGCGTTGGCTTGCGCGTGGTCTGTTCGGGAATTGGCAGAGTTGGAAGCTCTACACTGTCCGACCTATGCGCTGCTTCGGCAGCCTCTGACAACAGCTGGGTATTGGCCATCTTCGCAAATGTCTGCGAGTCATCCAGTGGATATTCATCCTCAGAAGATTTCCTTGCCGGCAGCTCCTGCGACGGTTCCCGGCATAGAGGTCCGGTTGGCTGCTTTGCAACCACGGCTGGAGACCCTGGACCAGAACCATGTTCCTGCATGGACAGCATAGAGCTGTCAATTCTCTCCAGAAGATCAGATTGAGATAGAGATGGAAATTCTCCAAACTCATTCTCGGAATCGTCGTCTGCCGCAACCCGTTTCGCACGAGGTTGCGCTTCGTTCTCTCCAGCTCCAGCATCAGACAATGTCTCGTCCGAGTCCTCCGCCACACAGTCCACCTTCATCTCTTGCCACGATCGTTTCCCATTATTGCCGCTCCTTACAAACTTCGAAATTGTAGGTTGACTCGCTCGTACAAATCTGCTGGGCTCCGGCAACCCCATCTTCCTCCTGGCTTCTTTTTCTGTATTCTCCTTTGCAATCTTCTTCTCCCTAGCAGCCCTGGCCCTAGCAGCAGTCCTCTCTCTTTCATACTCCTTCTTTTGCCTCGCTAACTCCTCTGCATCCCGTCGTCGCTGCTCCGCTCTCGATACCCTAGGTTGTCGATTGGCCTGCTGGTATGCCTTCTTGACTTGTTTGCTGGTCATGCGAGTTGGCCGGTTGTCATTAGGCTTTACCAGAGTCGTAGGTATCAATTCGAAGGTCCGCTGGAGGGTGGGCATTGTCGCTGCATCTGGCGCAAATCAAGCCAGAAGCCAAGTTCAAATTAGACGTCGTGCAAACCGAATTCAAGTCCGCAAGTTTTCTAGCCGATCTGCGATTGGCGGAGCGGACGCGTCGGTCGGGACGCGGGGTAAATATTGACAAACTTTTTCATGACTCTTCAAAAGTCCCAAAAAGAAGTGAACGACAGGAAACGCCGGCTTACAATCATGAAAGTGCGTGTTCAGTGTTTGTCGCCTAGACTGTGTGTATGGATTTGAAAGTCGAGGTCGCTGGCTTTAACTACGAGCAGCAGCCTGCAATTAGGTACTGGTTAAGGTCCCTATTGGTTTATTTCAAATATCCAGTCAGCTTCAAAGTTCTGCTCTGGCATGAGCATCTATTGTTTTGAAACCAATTTTCTTTGCGTTATTGCGAAGAGTTGAATGTCCCAATTTGGGAGGGACATTAAGTTGACTAGAAATCAAACATTGCAGTTCTTGTAAGCTCATTGTCCTCATGCTCTTATCTTCGCGTAGCCAGCCATTTGCAAAAAGTTGAAATTATTTCTTTTGATTCCAAATGAACCCCTCCCGTAGCATTGAGTTGCGTTGGAAATATACACATGCCAGACTCTATTGCTCAAGAGAGCTGATTGCGGGATCCCAGCAGCAGGGAGAATACTCATCGGTTTCCAAGCTCTTTATCTCCTCAGGAGTCAGCTCGAAATCATAGATGGCAGCATTCTCCTCAATCCTGCTTGGAGTAACGCTCTTTGGCAGAGGCACAAGTCCCTTCTGCAAACTCCATCTCAAGAGAACCTGTGCTGCTGTTTTCCCATACTTCTTCATGATAGGCTGCAAAACTTTCTCCTCCAGCCTCTCACCACGTACCAGTGGAGAATAGGCTTCGACGATAATGCCCCGCTTCTGGCACCACTCAACGATATCCTTACGAGCCAACCACGGATGAATCTCCCACTGACCAACGCTGATCACACCTCCTTTGCCTTTGCCCTCGCTCTCGAGTTCTTTCATATACTCCTCCATTTCATTAAGATGATGCACACCGTAGTTACTAATCCCGAGCGAGCGAACCTTACCCTCGTTATGAGCTTCAACCAATGCCTTCCAGGCACCTTTTCGAGCCTCACGGCCTCCATATGGGGCATGAATAAGAATGAGATCGATGTAAGTAAGACCAGTTTCCTTCAAAGTCTTCTCCACTTGAGCTTTCGTGTTCTCGTAGTTGAGAGTGCGTGCTGGGATCTTGCTCGTGAAAAAGATATCTTCACGCTTGATCCTAGACTTGTGGATAGCCTTGCCACACGGAGCTTCATTCCGATAGGCGGCGGCGGAATCGACCTAAAGAGCTTCAATAAGGCCGTTGAACTTGGGGCTTTCGAAGAAGAGCTTCTCACATGCCTATAGCCAGCCTCAAAGGCAAGGCCGACCACTTCTTCACAAGCATTTGCTGGGCTTCATGCTGATGTTAGTCATAATCTTGTGAGCTCGGCCTTATACTTGCGTACGTTTGATATACCTATTCATGATCAATATGTGATATCTCCCAGTAGAATGGTCTACCTACACCATATCCCAAAAGTGGGATTTCATAGCCCGAGTTCATACGCAACTTAGAATTAATAGTGAGTTTCGCCATCGTTTTGCTAGGAGAGAGTTGACGTTAGTTGTTTGCAATGAAGTCTCTTGCGTTTGATGGCAGATTGAAGATTTGGAAAAGAGGACGAGGAGGAAAGTTGAAATCAGGGAGGAATTGTGGAGGAATTGTGGATTTCAAATCATGTAACACATATACGCCACCAAACGAGGAAGGACATGCGTCTGAATATACCTAGTCGCGACGAAATACCTCGAATTTGGATGGAAGACATGCCATTGCAAGATCGTGAGTCTTAAACCTGCTATAGATTTCATATTATTCCATACATTAGAAATATTAATATTTTTCTTCAAGGTAAATATCTCGAAATGGGCTTTAAAACGCGGGGTTATCTCCGAATTCTGTGACGTCATGTGACCTTAACTTCGATTGAATCTCGAGTTTTATTTGTACACTCTAGATCGTCCCGCCGCATCAACATCGCGCTACCTGTCAAACCGATATAAGTATGGCCAGTTTATATGGATATTTTACGTTTGCATATTGACGGATCAGGTCGGAGTAAAAAGATTTTCTATCTACCACGTCAGAATTTACCCCACCATCGATTTCGACCCAATGTCTACGCGACATCTGCGCTTCCTTTTCCATTCACAGACAGACGACAACTCCGTCAAATAGCTTTTGACACGCTAAAGCTTTACTCAAACCATCAAATTCACACGGATAACTACAGAGGGGCGTCACACAGTCTCGAGACGACATGCGCCTCATAAAGCAGAACATCGAGCGTGATGGCTCAGGCACAATTACGCTCTTTCCTGAAGAGCCAGAGGATATGGTAAGAACTCAGATTTTCTCCCATCTTTTTAGCTTACTTACCTCTGCATAGTGGCATGCCTACAACCTCATCGCGTCCACCGATCTCCTCCGCGCATCTGCCATTCGCAAAGTGACAACTGAAGGCGTCACCGGTAGCACAACCTCGAAAAGGGTGCATGTCACCCTCCTTATCCGTGTCACATCCATCGATTTCGATCCCCAAGCTGGACAGCTACATGTCAGTGGGAAAGTGGCGGAGGAGAACAAGTGGGTGGGAGTTGGCGCACATCATACCCTCGACCTAGAATTAAACAGGAATTTCACTCTCGAGAAGAAAGATGGGTGGGACTCAGTGGCTCTGGATGTAGTGAAAGAAGCTATAAAGCAGGATAAGGAAGGGACCGTACCTGCGGTGGTCATGCAAGAGGGCTTGGCAAATATCTGTCTGATTACAGAGCATCAGACTATTCTGAAGCAGCGAGTCGAGACTGGGATTCCGAAGAAACGGTCAGGCAGATCAAGCGATCACGACAAAGGTTTAACGAAGTTCTTCGAGGTCACATTGGAGACATTAAAACGTCATGTCGACATTACTCAACCCAGGCCGTTATTACTCGCAAGTCCTGGATTCACGGCTGCAGGATTCCAGAAATACATCATAGACGAAGCGGCCAGGACTGGGGATAAGGCGGTGTTGGCGAACAAGGGCAATTTTGTTGTGGTACATTCGAGTTCAGGACATCTTCACAGTTTAAACGAGGTGCTGAAAAGCCCGGAAGTTCTTACTAAGTTGAAGGATACCAAGTATTCCAAAGAGGCGAGGTTTATGGATGATTTCATGACATTACTCCGAAAGGATGATGGCAGAGCATGGTATGGACCAACTGAGGTCGAGAAGGCTGTTGAAAAAGGTGCTGTCGGACGTGGTGGAGGGGTGTTGCTGATCAACAATGCTCTTTTCCGGAGTCAAGAAATCGGGACAAGGAAGCGATGGGTGGCGTTGGTCGACAAGGTCAAGGCTGATGGAGGTGATGCAAGGATACTGAGTAGTGATCATGAAAGTGGAACGAGGCTGGAGGGTTTGGGCGGGATTGCCGCGATTTTGACATTTCCCTTGGAGGATTTAGATGAGGAGGAAGACCAAGAGGCTGTTCCTAACGGAACGAATCAAGAGTTAATAATATGAGAAAAATATACCGAGCTTAATACCCCGCCAATGCTTCGGTGTTTTTCGTTACAAAACGCGAACAGCCTGGTGAGCGCAGTTAGGTTCAAGGTTATCTGCTATTGGTGGCTTCGGAGTATGTAACCGTTCCGATTCGGTGAGCTGCGTCTCCTCTTTGCTTTTGGAAAGTCCCTCTGGTCTCTTCACAAGAGTAAAGCCGCAACAACTTTTACTTTATCTCAATTGATAAGAACACTTACTCTCACGCCTTTATATTCTTGCCGCATTCCTTTTCTTGAAGAAAAGATGACTTCCAACAGGGAAACATCCAATGCACGTTCTTATCATTGGAGCTGCTTCATCAGTTGGAGCTCCTTGGAGGATCATTTAGACTGAGTTGAGTCAGGAATCACGGGATTGCTTCTTGCTCAGAGTTTGAAGAAGGAATAGCGTGTTCCGTCTTATCAAAAGGCAAATTCGCGTTCTGAACTAAAGCTAGCGTACTGACTTGATCCACAGGCTGGTATCTCATACACCATCTTTGAAGCAGAGCAATCCGCCTCTCTATATCGGCCAAGAGAATGGAGTCTAGGAATCCAGTGGAGTCTTCCATATCTGAAGAAGTGCCTCCTAGAATACCTCTGGGATAGGTTGACAGAAGCACAAAATGATCCAAACTATGTGACGAAGGAAAATGATGTTGTGCCAATTTATCATGGAAAGACCGGTGAAGTGTTGGTGACGATGCCTGCTCTGGGAACTCGACGGTTTAGCCGTAGGAAACTGAGAACTCTGTGTACGGAGGGGACCGATGTTCAAGTAAGGACTCAAGTCCTATGCTGCAATGTTATTCTCACACTCCTCATAGTACAGCAAAATCCTCAAGTCCATCACTTGGGACGACAAGGACAATGTTACTGCCCACTTTGAAGACAGCCGACTCAGGCGCAGGTAGATTACTTCTGCTTAGCCCCGCTAACAAGCCAAGCCCAATGGAGATCTCTCACTCCATTTTACATATTTACTACAACGATGGTGCGAAAGCTAATCATGTTTGAAGTGTGGATCCCAAATTTGCAATGGCACTGTCTCCATTTGGAATGTGCAACTTCATCACAATCCAAGACGCTGCCGAGGCAAACAAGCCTAAGACTTGGTAAGGTGTTCTTTCTAGCATTGACGGTCATGGGCCTTCTGGACGAAGTCATTGATAGTGAAACTAGATTAGAGCTCTTGAAGGAAAAGGCTCAAGGTTTAGCAGAACCGTGGAAATCGGCATTTCTCTGGATACCTGAAGGGGCGAAAGTGTCTACTGATAAGATCAGCTATTGGAAGACAATTCCCTACATAATCGTAATGGAAGGATTACTCTCGTGGTAGATGCTGCATATCCTTTGCCCCCACGCCGTGGCCAAGGTCTCAACAATTGCATTGTCGATGTGGCGAAACTCGCTGAAGAGCTAAGCGCTGTTTGGATTTGTAAGGAAAGTGCTTGGAGCCGTCGTAGCTTCCCAAATTGGAGACGCCATAGCCAGAGGTAAACAAGCTTTCCACAAATCTCTTCTTTCTGCATCCACCATACATCATCGAAAACAACATCATAATCATTGGTATCAAAGTCTCTCAGAACTAGCTCCAGACTTCACAGACCCGTGCTCTTCATGTTAAAATCTCCTGCTTCTCGAATTCCCTTAAATAGCGATCCTGGAGAATTCGGAAATTGCCCGGCTAGGTCTACGAACAGACTCTGAAACAGCAGCTGTTGATGCCCTGGTCCAACTCGCCACTGGCCACATGGCAACAGCAGAAGAAGTCAGCAAAGAAGCAACCCAGCGGTCTGCCTCAGTCTTGTCGAACTGGCAAGTTCTGGGAGACATCTTGGACCGGCATGAGGAAGCTTTGCGGAAGCGCTGGATCAGAAAAACGAAGACATGGAAGAAAACCATCTTGTCCAAGACCTGGCCGAATATGCCCGCGTTCCACCGGCCGGACATGGAGATCCTTTACGATGAAGAACTGGGAGCCGAATCCGTCGAAAAGAGACCAAGGGAGTCATTCCTCTTGCCATACATCAACATGGAGGATCTGAGCCGTGAGAAATCTCTGCTCTTCTTACTCCATACCCGTGCTCGTAACCCACCAGCAAGGTTCGTCGATGATGAGCTGGAAAACTGTCGTCTGGGGATTGATACTCGCTACATTGTTAAGTTGAGCTTGAACGATCATACCATGTATATGGAAGGACAAACTACCGATACTTATGGGAAGCTGGTGGCTGTGGGAGATTACGAAGGCGGGTTTAACAGCAATTCATGTGCCGGGTTTCACCCTGGTGACGGTATCTTGATCCTGGAGATTCAACAGAAGCTGATGGAGTTTCTCATCAAATGCTGTGAAGCTATACTCGACAAGCCAGCAGACACGTTGATCAGCCAATATCCCACCAATCCGGAGCCTCCACCTTTGCAGGACTGTTCCTTGTGGGCGACAACAGAGATTATGGCTAGATACGCTCCATATTTTCCTCCTAAGGTTCCTAGATTCACTCGATTGAAATCCTACATAAAAGCGAGGTTTTCAATGGCGCGAGACCATCTCTTTGCATTAAAGGAGGATCCGGGATACTTCGCGGATGCTGTCTATGAATGTAGCGAGCATCGACAGGAACTTATACTCGACTGTATGGGAAAGATTCATCCCAGTTATGGCCAGTCTACATTTTGGGACATAGCGGTTCATGATGTGATATTCTCTGCTTATAGTTCACTATGCGCCTGGGACATGATTGCCAAACAGATCCAACAGGTGGTAACTCTTCGTAAGCAATATGCGAGAGTAATCGATCCAAGGCATGCACTGCCCCCAAAGTATATGAGGGAAATACTTATAATGAGAGCTCTGCTTGGTAACTTCATCCTCGGTCCAATTGCGAGCCTGCAGCATGGGCTACCGGCATCCCCACCCTTGCGATCCCTATTTGTACGCGAACTTCTGGACGGGACATCGAAGACAGTTGTTCGCGCTGATGTGGACATTGACCTTGATCCGCTGATATTTTTAATTCATAAAATATGGGATGGTTCCAAATGGCTTCGCTATGGCCCTCAAAACTTGGTCGACGAAATGGAGAGATTAGTGATTGCTGAGGCCAACCAGCATGACAGGATATCACCCTGGGTAGCGGAGCAATTTGCCGAATTGGGGCTTCTCGTGCGACTAAAACACGAACTGGATAGCTATCATCCATGGGCTGCCGAATTCGACATTCTTTATAAATCTCTCAAAACAGAGATCGAAAAAGAGACTTTCGCTAAAAGCTTTGCGCCGTTGCGGGAGCTGAACATGATCATCCCGAGCCTCACTCTCGGCAAAGTTGGGTGCCCTTCAAATGAAAAATTCTTCTACCCATCTGACAAACGCTTGTGTAAGAGCAATGCTGAGGATATGCGGAAGTCAGAGCAGAACCTTGATCTTTTCTGGCACGAGTTAGAGAGGCAATATGAAGAGAAAAATGGAGCAGGACTACAGAAAGCATTCGGCGACCTCTTTACTTTCAACGAGTTGGAACGCACACCAGAGTGGATGGAATGCCCTGAAGAAACTTCTGAAAAGTGTGAGGCACAAGAGGCAACAACGCAGATCGACGAGCTTCTCAAACCAACGTCTGAGTTGCAATTTGAAAGAGAAAAGCCTTCTACAGAGTATACTCTAGGCATTGATGCGTACCTCATAAAGGTACGAGACGTACTCCCAGAACCTAATTATGGACAATTGCTTGATGCAAAAGGAGGTATTCAACCGAGGTTCCGGCTCGACAGTCGCGCTTTCAGGGTCACTAGAGCCCTCTTCTACAAGCCATCTGATTTCGACGGACCTGGAGAGATAGCATGGGCCGATTTCTTGCATGTGATGAATGCTGTGGGATTCACCCCCTTTAAGCTCTATGGCTCCCTTTGGCATTTCTCGCACCAGATAGACAGCGCCATCCAGTTTCACGAGCCTTATCCTCACTCTAAGATCTCGCTTCGTGTTGCGATGCAGATGGGAAGGCGCCTGAAGCGTGCATACGGATGGAATGCTGGGGTGTTTGGTTTGGAGAAGGGAAAGGGTAAGGCATCCTAAATTATTGCAGGAGAGACTGGTGGTGGATTTGGAGGTTGATAGCACCCGAACTGGCTACTTATGAACACTGTTATGAGTTGTATGACTTCATGTGAAAGTATTCGAATGGCTGGCTGCAAGCATGAAAATAGCTCTCTGGCCTCTAATACAACATGTATTCCGTCCTCAGACAGAAAATTTACTTCGTGATTCTCGGATACGAGATGTTAAAGGATTTGAAATCTCGAAATTAACAAAAAAGCGATTAAGAAGAACTTGGTGCAAAGAATTGGGTATATGGAAGTCTCGTATGAACATTCTGTATTGCTGAGAATAAGGCTCGCTGAGAAGGAACAACCATTACCGAACGCTCCCCTGGACTTCTAGGCTTTGATTTACTCAACTTAGATGAAGCATGGCTTCGAAGTGTATCGGGAGAGAAACATTCGCATCTTTGTCCTGGCATGGAGGTTGAGAAGCTGTTCGTGAAGTTCAAAAACATGAAGTCCACGTCTAAAAATAGAAGTGAGACATGTGATTCGGAATACGGAGGTAAGCGAGAATGATTCCTCTTCATTCGTATCCGGGTTCACGGAACGGGAACAAACAAGCAAGTACAAGCATGGCTAAGCTTTCACTACTTTGTGCTGTTCCCTCGCTGTGGTGATTCGTCCCAACTATTCTTCCTCGCCGTTGCTCTTTCGTGAGTGGAGTTCTGCACGGCAGGCATCGACGATACGGCGAGCTGGCCGAAATTTGGGTGTCAGAGGGGCTGTGTCAAGTTTGACGGAATGATACTTTTGCGGTTTCAACTCTCGTGTTGTCTTCACCACAACCCCTGCGACGAACACCCCCAACAGGTGATGCCTTATGAAATACCGGCTTTCGTAGTTCACAAGAGGTATAGTTCGTTTCGATTTTTCATTTTCTGCGCCTGTGAATGGTACGCTCCGCGCAGTGCCTCTCTTTGATCTCCTTCTCCCCGTGGAGCAGACGAACTCTTGTATAGTACTGTAGTATTCCAACAACTCTATTTTTGGGCATCTTACTGTACTTATCCAACTTGTGCCTTTTCGCCTTCAGTCTTTCTACAAACCCGTTCTCTTCGTATCGACTAGCACCTTTGACAGGGCCTTTAATCATCTACTTTCTCGATTTTATTTCTTCGCCACACTCCTTCGCAGGCTACGAGGTGCTCCATTTTAGATCTCCCGGCTCCAGATATTCCCCTCTTCTCACGATCCACCGAATCCGTCAAATATTATTCCACAATGCGGACATCAAGCTTGTTATGGCCGGTACTGCTGGCTCAGAATGCAATCGCTATTACTATTGACACCACCTCGGCGGGTAAGTTGATGTCCGTGAAAGAATGGCAGATGTTGGAGTTGGAAGATACTAATAGAATGCTGTATGCAGACTCCATAAAAAGCGCCGCAAGCACCGTAGCCCACGGCCTACTGACTTTCTACAATGGGAACGAAACTGTATGTCAAACCCTACGGGTGTTGAAAAGTAGGAACTGATGTCAAGCAGGGAGAAGTACCGGGTTTACTACCACCACCATACTTCTGGTGGGAAGGCGGAGGCATGTTCATGACATTGATCGACTACTGGTCCCGAACGGGAGACACAACATACAACGGCTTAATAGAACAAGCAATGCTATTCCAAACGGGCACAAACAATGATTACATGCCAGTCAACCAAACCAAAGATGAAGGAAATGACGATCAAGGATTCTGGGCTATGGCAGCGATGTTGGCAGCGGAAACGAACTTCCAGAACCCACCAGCAGGACAGCCACAATGGTTAGCTTTGGCGCAAGCGGTGTTCAACGAGATGGCCAGCCGGTGGGATGAGACGACCTGCGGTGGTGGGCTGAGATGGCAGATCTTTACCTTCAACAACGGCTTCACATATAAGAACAGCATTGCAAACGGTTGCTTCTTTAACCTGGGCTCTAGACTGGCACGGTACACAGGCAACGACACCTACGCTCAGTGGGCTGAGAAGATCTGGGACTGGGAGCAATCAGTTGGCCTGATAGATAGCAGCTACAACATCTACGACGGCTCAACTGACACCAACAACTGCACAGTAATCGATCGTCTTCAATGGTCCTACAATGCTGGCGTCTACCTCCACGGCGCCGCCAACATGTTCAACTATGTACGTTCATCTCGCACCCCTTTCCCCACCTTCAAAACTAACCTTTTCCTTTCCACAGACAAGCGGTTCCTCAACCTGGGAAGAACGCATAACCGGCATCCTCAAAGCCGCCTCCATCTTCTTCGACAACGGCATCATGCAAGAGCAAGCCTGCGAAACGGTCCAAACTTGTGACACTGACCAGCTCTCCTTCAAAGCCTACTTCTCTGCCTGGCTAGCCTCCACCACCGTCCTCGCACCCTTCACGTACAGCACCATCGCGCCGCTCCTCGCCTCCTCAGCAAATGCCGCCGCCGCAGCATGCTCAGGCGGGAACCAAGGCACGACCTGTGGATTTAAATGGACGACGTCGACCTACGATGGAACGACGGGAGTCGGACAGCAGATGAGTGCACTGGGTATGATGAATGCCGCGCTCGTACAGGTGCCGAATGAGAAGGCTGTTATTCCCGTCACGAATTCTACGGGAGGTACCAGTGTCGGTGATGTGAGTGCGGGTAGTTCTGCTCCGCTGACCGCCGCGGCGATGGACACCACTGCACCCATTACGACGGGCGATAAGGTTGCGGCTGGCTTCCTTACGTTTGCGGTCTTGAGCGGTGTCCTTGGTGGCAGTGTGTTTATGGCTCTAGAGAGCTAGTTTCTCTGCATGAACCCCCCTTATTTTTACTTGCTCTTTTATTTGTTTGCATAGAAAACTACTTTTTTTTGCGTTCTGGATGCATGAAGCATGGCATGGAGTTAATCATCGGCTTTTTTGGGGG
>Ga0302325_10017118_pt1 | contig 15334 bp, 13 predicted proteins | sample Palsa_T0_2_FD_201948 | JGI IMG/M metagenome (GOLD analysis project Ga0302325, IMG submission 201948) | Peat permafrost microbial communities from Stordalen Mire near Abisko, Sweden - Palsa_T0_2 | ecosystem: Environmental > Terrestrial > Soil > Palsa > Peat permafrost | place: Sweden: Abisko...
TTCAGTTATCGACCTAGAAGAAATATTCCACGAACTTACGACTATCTTGTTCGGATTTTTGGCATTCAACGTGAGGAATTCTTCTTTCCTCAAATTTATCCCCTCAATATCATAGCTAATGCCTCTAATTTCGTAGATTGAGATTCATAATTCACATCCATTTTCAGGAGCCTTTGATTATGCATCGGGAGTTACTGGCGAGAGATTCCAAAATCCTCTCTGGCAAGTTACTGAAATCTTTTCCGGGGCAAAGTTTAGAAAATCGGTGGCACAAGTAAAAGCCTTCGGCTCAGTGATCGTCTCGAACGCTATTCAAACCAGGCAAAGTAAAGATAAGGCAACAGAACTCGATCCTTTACTTGGTGATACATCAGGAAGCCTGATAAATTCACTGCTCGATTCTATTGATGATCAACAGATGGTTGCCGACGCCGCGCTGAATTATTTGTCTGCAGGTAAGCCTCCAACATCCTATCCGAACAATAAGTATTGACCATTTCTAGGTCGAGATACCACAGCGCAAGCACTCACGTGGACATTCTACCTCCTCATGCGAAATCCAAGCAAGCTAAAAGCAATTAAACAGGAAATTTCCGCAGTTCTGAGATCCGTGCCGAGTCATGACCCTCCTAAGGTCCACACCGCGGTTTTCCGGCCTGCATCTATGCCGTACGTGATGGCAGTATTCTATGAAGCCTTGCGGTTATATCCACCTGTGCCATTTGAGCTAAAGCAATGCGAACAAGCCACCACCCTGCCAGATGGCACTTTCCTCCCCAAGAACGCGGTTCTGCTCTGGTGTACCTGGGCTATGAACCGCTCGAGGCTGATCTGGGGTGATGACGCCGATATCTTTAGACCAGAGAGATGGTTGGAGGATGGGAATTTAACATCAAAAACTGCATATGAATACCCAGTCTTCAATGGAGGTCCAAGAATGTGTTTGGGGAAGAAGATGGCGGAGGCAGTGGCGGTTCAGGTTATTGCGACCCTGGTGTCGAAATTTGACTTCAAGGCTGTGGACGATCGAGAGAGAATCAGCAAGAATAGTCTAACCTTGCCGATGGAAGGAGGACTCCCGTGCTATGTCAGCCTGCACATTCAATCGAGATAGTTTATATCACAAACCTGACCAGCCTACCTGGCGATGAAGAGTAAGGTCAGTTTCTCACATCGAATGGAGGCCAGATTTCGACCCGGCCAGTAGGGATTGTCCACGGCTGTGTTTCCAAAGGCATAACGACTTAATCCACAATTTGTGTGAATAAATACTCGCTCAAAAAATGCATGTTTGGATGACATGATCGTCGGCTCGTTCGAAGCATATCGGTGTTTGGAAAAGTTGGGAAGGTTCTTGGCAATGTCTACATCTGCAGACAGCTGACAACCATGATGCTGACTCTGCCTTGGCATAAGCCAATATCAGCCTGAAGCAAATTTTCAAACTCAACATCTGCGGAACTCGGGCTGACTCTGCTCGCAAGAAGTCGTGTCATCATCATGAAGCAAACACTGATGCGACAATTTGCAACTGTGAGTTGTCGGAGCTGACTGCCCAGGGAAAAGTCTGAGTTGTCCCACAAAGTATTGTGAAGGCCAAGATATGCGGAGTGCGTGCTGACAAACTCCACCTTCAACCCATTTTTGAGAGGCGCAGATGCAGTTATTTGATGGCCGCATAAGAATTAATTTTGACAATGGCAGGATCATGCATAAAAGGACTGTCATTCTCCTTGTCATAGTCCTCAATCAACATCACATACAAACTCATTGTCAAGCTCAAATATCTATCTACTACTTCCCTCTACACTATTAGCGAAATGGCAAGCTTCACAACCAACTTTATCTCAGCCGATGGTCTCAAAATTTTCTACCGCGAGGCAGGAGCAAAAGACGCACCTGTCATTCTACTGCTTCACGGCTTTCCCAGCTCGTCCCACCAATATCGCACTCTCATTCCTCTTCTCAGTCACAAATATCGTGTGATCGCACCTGATTTTCCAGGCTTCGGTTTTACTGAAGTTCCAGAGTCTCGAAACTATGTATACAACTTTGAGAACATCGCTTTAAGCATCGAAGCCTTTCTCGATGCTTTGAAAATACAGAAATTCTCACCTTATGTCTTCGACTACGGCGGGCCAACAGGCTTTCGCCTCGCACTCCGCCGACCGGAAGCCATCCAAGCTATCTTTTCTCAAAACGGGAGCGCCTACGATGAAGGCCTGGGAGCATTCTGGGATCCTCTGAAAGCATTGTGGAAAAGCGGCAGCAAGGAAGATCGAGAGAATATCCGTAACAGCTTGCTCACTATGGAAGCCACCACATGGCAATACGAGACTGGCAGCAAAGTCGCTGTTGCCCCCGAAGCACCTTTCCTCGACTTCGCTCTCATGTCTCGTCCTGGGAATGCTGAAATCCAGCTCGATCTCTTTTACGATTACCAGAGTAACGTGACATTGTATCCGCAGTTTCACGAGTACTTCAGAAAGTCTCAGGTCCCGCTCATAGCTTTTTGGGGAAAGCACGACCAGATTTTCGTCCCACCAGGAGCAGAGGCTTTCAAGCGGGACTTGCCAAATGCGGAAGTGCATTTGCTGGATGCTGGCCATTTTGCGGTTGAAACGAATACGGAAGATATTGCAGAATTGATGTTGAACTTCTTGGCTAAGAATGGGATTTGAACTTGGCTTTGGACGGCGGTGAGCAAAGGAACGGGGTATCAAAGGGAGGGGGATTGTTCATGAACAAATCTTTGTAGTCAAAAATTGCTGGAATTTTCAACTAAAATTCGCTTCCTGCTTTGTTCTTTGCGATTTGAGTTGAATTTCCTCGCCTCCCTCAGATCTCTCAGTAAGTAGTTGGATTATGAAGAAGAAATCTGGCGAAAGGTTGGGGGGGTTATAGTCCTCACAGTCGAATTTGTCTGTCGATACCTCACTTTCTTCTTTATTGATTCTCTAATTGAAGTGGTAATATTAAGCTTTAGTCTTACAATTCGGCTCAATGACCCTACCTCGCATCTCGTAGCAAGTGGGTTATGTCCTGTCAGCTTGCCAGACTCAAAAACGCGCGATCTCGCTTAGACGACCTTGTGTCGAAAATCCATGCTCTTGAATCGAATATGTTTCACGACGTGCCTTATAGAATTAAATAAATGTTTTTGCTATTTTTTTGCTATCGCTCGCTGAAAGGTATGGCATAGTTGAGTAGGGTGCACGAACACCCAGTGGGTGGCATGTCCTTTCTCCATCAGGTAACCTTTAGAACTTGTGCGTATGTATCAGTAGTATTACACACTCTCTAGTCGACGCTAGCCCTCTCTTTTTTCCTTCCTTAGACCAACCCAGGTCTTTTCGGTAGGGTTAGGTTTCCTTTCCGTAATGATTGAGGTTTTTATGAGAACAATTCTTTTCTTTCGCTTTTTGAGATATGTCTTCAAGCACGTCGCTGCTTCCACTTTGACGAAACTCCATCGCATTGCTTTCCTCCGTTATAATGACTAATGCTAGATGAAAAGGCGTAAGATTAACAGGGTAGCCGCCAGCAGCTTCTCTCTTTGCTTTGTTCCGTCTGCTCTTCGGGAAAGCGGCACCACGGTGGTGAAACTCTTAGCCTTCTCTCTTCACCGAGAAGAACACCACCCAACTAGGTCCTCCCTTATTTAGTAAACGCAGCTTGTTCTCAATTACACGCCCATGTACTTGATATCTGCGAGCGAATGCCTTTTTACCCTTCCTTTCCTCAATGATTGAAGGATTTGGGAGGACAACGACGCATCGTGGATTTAGAGGCACCCCCTTTTTCGCTCGACTTATGATGCAGTCTTTACTACCAATACTCTAGACCGTGAGTTTTACACCATGCACTCTCGTAGGATCGTTCCAGTCCAGCAGATGCCGCTTATCCAGAACGTCTCTTTCTAAGTCGTCTCCGTTCCACCTTCTTACTGTAAAATTTGCGCTCTTTCGATAAGAGTCCAAGTTTTGAGGTGATGTAGGTAAAGGAGGACTGAGAGCTTGGCTTAAAGAACAACATTGATGAACGACAATTCCTGCTGGTATATTGAAACATGCAGCTGCAAACTATTCATTTATTCTTCATCTATTATGCATCGCAGGCAATGCTCCACTTTGCGTAAGCTATCCAAACCCCTTCCCAACCCATCTAAAGAACGCCATGTGTCGCAATGTGTCGCCTAGATCATCAATATGTCCAATGCCATATGCTTCTGACGTGAACCGGCACATTAGGTCCATTTCCTGCTGCCCCGAATATCAAATAACCCACTAGCAAGCACCTAAAAATTTCCAAGCCCCGGCTATTATTTAATCCAGCTCAACTCCATTTAATGCCTCGATCAAGCTATCGCCCTGTTCGGGTATCTCAGGGTGCACTGTGCTCAGCTTCTCGCCCAACTCCTCCCCTTGAACTTTCAAATCCTTGATCTCGGTCTCCAAATCCTCACCCTCGCCATCACTTCTGCTTCCTTCGCTCTCGGTCTCCGGTGGTGTGATGTCGCCAGTGACGACCAGCGTTCTCCTCACGTGATTCATATTTCGCTTTAACATACACATCTCGATTGCAATCCCAGGTCCAAACGCACATCCCACAACGAAGTCTTTCACTTTTCCACCAGGCGCCAATTCATCCATGTCTTTTGACCGTAGTCGGTCCATGACGGAAATAATCGTTGCTGAGGAAGAATTGCCGTGGTTTATGTAAGTGTCGTATGAGGCTCGCATATGTTCCGCAGAAATCTTCATCGCGCTCTCAACGCCCGAGAGGATAGTTGCTCCCCCTGGATGCAGCGCCCAGTCGAAATCAGCAGCATCTTTGTAGTTTGGAGGAAGATTTGGTAAGGTGGAAAGGAGGTCTGAGAAAGTTGGTGCTACCACAGCAGCTGCAAGCTTGGGTACTCGAGGTGAAAGAACTACTTTCCATCCTATAAAAATTGTTAGTAGTAGTTTAAGCTCAAAATGAAGGGACAATACCTAAAGGATCAACATCAAACCCCAGGTCCTCCTCCGTATCAGGAATAATTCTGTGGTCCCAACCCAGCAACTCATACACCGGCTCCGCATCCTCGCCCCCAACGCCGTTACTCAAGATCAGCGCGCTCGCACAATCGCTGAACAACGTTACACCGATTCGCGTCTGCTGTAGCTCGTTTACACTATCCAATTCGCTCCTCACCAACAAACTGCTTATCTCCAGCGCAATAACCAACACCCTCGCCTTCCTGCCACGAAAACTGCTTCCCAGCGCCAAATTCGCAGCCGTTCTCAAGCTCGCAAGTCCACCGCTGCATCCAATCCCGTGTAGCAAAACCTTCTCTACCGGCTGTGTCACCCCCAATCGCTTGCAGACGTAATGATCAAACCCTGGATTCGCGCTATTCGTACAGGTTGTCGAAACTACGTGTGTGATGTCGAGAGGAGAGAGCTGGGCTTCGTGCAGCGCTTTTCGAGCGGCGGTTACTGCGAGTGCAACGCCGTCTTTCAGAAATGCGCTGCAGAGTTCTGCGATGGTGGGGGCGCGGTCCATGTTCGCCAATGGGTGATCGACTGTTCCAATTGCTGAGCGCGAGTCGATTCCCGTGTATTGATTTATCATGAGGATCTTGTCCATCCTGCAGAGAGTGTTAGTCGAGTTTCTGGTGATTGGGGAGAGATTGGTGGACAAACGCTGGAGTAGTGGGGTAGTGGCGCGAGACAAGAGTGTTCAGACATGCCGGATCGAGCTGATGTGGAGGATATTCTGTTCCTAGACCGATGACCGAGAGATTAAGGTCCCCGAAGTGATTGCTTGTCGCATTCTGCGTATCTCTTGAAGGAGACATGGCGGCGGCGATATGTAGAGATATGACGGCCAATTGAGCAAAGTGAAGGTCTTTGGGTAGCGAAGGACTGGATTTGAGATGTTTGAAGGCGGTGACCAGCACAGCTGGTAGTTATGTCTAAAATGAGGTGGGCTTATGATACCTACTGAGGCTTGAATGGTGGCGGTGCAATGCAGGAGAGGACGGGAAGGCCACACTCCTTGATACTCGAGGGGGATCAATCAATCCTGGGATGGCAGTTGAAGGCGAGCGAGTGTGGAGGGGTGGATTACAACGAAGCAAGGCGGTGTCAGGAACCAGGCCAATGAAGTTAGAGAGTGAGTTGTGAGTTGTGACCAAAGGAATGACGTTGCTGTCTTTGAATGTGGCCTCCGTCGCCTCCCAATTACGGTACTTTTCGTACTCCGTCACTTCCTTCCTTCACTGGGCCGAATTTCAAATCCTCAACAAAAAATGGCAGCTGCAAAGAAAAGTCATGCCCGCGGGTGTCAATTCGAGGGGACGCCCCGTCGCCTACTCGGACCTTGCTTGATCCCCGATTGCAGGGATGACCTGCAGCAGCAGATGTTTAGACTAGTCGCCATCGGGCTAGACCTTACCCAGCAACCCTGCTCGTCAGGGGCTTGGAGGGGAAAGCTGCAGATTCGGTTCGTCATGATTTCAAGCTTGGCACGTGAGAGCTCGAAAGGGGTTATTGCTGATTTCCTTTGCTTCGTACCGTACAGTAACCTTACAGTAGAACGGTTGAGAGCGTAGTTGCGTGTTGGAGCCGTTGTGAGCTTGTGATACGTAAGTTAGATACCCGGAGACCTTCTGAGGAAGACGGGAAAGCAGTTCCCGCTCTGATCGCCAAGTCTCTTTTCCGGGCCCGTCCGTTAGAACTGATTCGCTGCTCCATTCAGGGTTCCCTCTGTTGGTTCGCTTAGCTCTCCTTCCAACTTCCTCACCTCAGCCTTGTCACGAAGTTACTTCTTCACCAGAACATCTCACCATGCCTCTTCCACCAACCCTCGGCTTCGCCTTCTGGCTTCACTTCTTGATCGAGTTTCCAGCGTCCCTAAACTTCTTCCTCCGACCCTCAGAACAACTTTCCTCCCCAGCGCCGCAAGCTCATGCAATCATCAGACAGTATGCCGTGCTGCTTTTCGTCTCGAATCTCATTGCCTTGATCTTTGCTCTTCGCCCGGTCGACGGCACAAGTAAAAATGTGGCCGGGGCTTTGTCAGTCTACCACCTTGCTCCTTTGGTGAGAGCTGGAAGCAGGATCGTGGATAGAAGTAGGGAGTATGGAAACGGACTTGGAGGGCCGATGGTTCATTTGGTTGTTCATGGGATTTGCTTTGCTGGGCTACTTGGAATTTATCTGTCAAAGCCAAAGAGAGTTGAAAGAAATGAAGCGGTGAAGTGAGGGCTTGTGTTGAAAGGGGGGATCAGCTGAAATTTAAGTGCAGTTAAAAGCCACCTTGGATCTTGGGAGTACCCCCTCTGCCTCAACGCCCAGATAACAATATCAACCATAGTATCCGTATTGATGCCTTTCAGCTCAGTAACCTAGCATCCACTGCATCTATCATTGGCACAATACAAGCAAATGTCTTCAAAGGATAGTATGCCTCCCTCCTTCCCTGACCCAAATGGCCGTACCATATCCTTGTCTGGCAATCCTCTTGTCTTGCCTTTTCTGAGCTTTCTTATCTCCTGCCACACGACATCGTGCAAGCTCTCCAACTCCATCATGAATTTCCTCCAGCAACTTTGACGACGAGTTTCTTCCTTACGAATGAGAGTTTTCAAGCTCTTCACAACGAAACGGGTTCGATCGAGGCTTACCGAAGGTCGAAAAGTTGGGAGGTCCATCTGAATCGCTGCCTCCATCTTTACTAACGCACTTTTAGCCGCCTTCATTTGATTGATCAATCTAGTTTTCCTGATGAACTTCCTGAGAAGCTGTCGTTTATTCACTCTCGCTTCCCTTGTGCTGCGAGCCTTGTCGGCACGGAATTGACCCCTCTTGCTAGCCTTCGGCGGCCGGTGCTCATAGAGGCGGGCCTTGCCGAGTTTTTCGTTGACGGCAATTTGCGAGAGAATGTTGTTGAGTGTAATAGTATTCTGATCTGAACCATTCTTCTCGGAACCACTATTGACACCCAGCTTCGTTTCATCCGGGCTGAAGAACACGCCAAACCCCTTCCCCACTCGTATTTGTTCTTCAGTATTATCCTTCCTGCAATGTTGTTGTTCGATGTGACCCGTCATAATCGGTACTGGTTGAGGACCCGGGTTGCGTTTACGGCCAGAGAGTCCAGATCGGAATTTTTGAGGAAGAGGCCTCGAGCGAAGCGCGTAGCGGTTGGGCGGCATGATTGAAATTTGTTGGCTGCAGAGTGAATATGTAGTGAGGGGAAGAGCAGCAACACTTATAGGCGCCTCGAGAGAAGATGTCGACTAATATCAAATGGAGTGTAACAGAAAGAGCTGGATGACTCAAAGGATGTTTGAAAACTTGAGACAATGTTCAAGACTTCGAAGACAAAGAAAAGTGGGTGGAAAGTTTATTTTTGCTAAAGTCTGGGAAGCTTAAGGTTCGGTTGGAAGGCTCTGCAGGAGAGAATGAGGCAAGAGCGACCGCTGAGTCGGTCAATAGCTTTCCCGGCGAATACACGATACTTACAACTGTGTTGAATAACCCACCGAGTGAACAAAGAATTTGGAATATTTGGAAGGAAGAACTGGCACTCGGCTGCTCTTGAAATAATTTTTGTGGGTATCCAGCACAGTAATTCAATCAAACGTGACCTTCTTCCCCTGAAACGTCGCCATCTTTTTGGCTTCCTTCGCTTTCTTTGCTGCCTGCCAACTGGGATGCAGAACACCCACATCATCTATCTTTCCCATTCCCCTCTTCTTCGGCTCGATTGCGATGGCGTTCTCACCTGTTGCACGGTCATAGTTCCTTGTGCGTCCAGTTTCCATTCCGCCTCTACCACCTCTCCCACTCAAACCACCCCTGCCTTGTCTACCAGACGAATCTTTAGTACCCCTTTTTCCATCATCCTTCCCCTTCCCAACAGGAGCTTTACAAGACTTAATATGATTCGCCTTTTCTCCATATTTCTTCTCCCATATAGCTCGTCGTGCCATTTGACCAGGTCTATTTTTCTTGATTGGTGCAGCATCCTCGATATCTGAGGCAGAGGATTCGGAGCCAGACCAGTAACCGCCCATGAGAGTTGGGAGGAAAGTTGAGAGACCAAGCTTTGATGTTGGTGGGCCCTTAGGCCTGGAGGTTTTGGAGGTTTTGGTAGGTTCTGGTTCAGGTGATGGGGATAGCGATGGGGACGATGGGGATGGGGTTGGAGAGGCAGACGGTGTTGGCGAGAGGGAGAGTGACTGACGTTCTGTTGGTTGAGGTTGGTGACTACGGGCGTACTTTTCTTCATCAAAGCTGTCTTCGTCTGATGAGCCTCCAAGCAATGCCTCATAACGAGCAATTGCCTCTTCATCAATTGACTCTTCTCTTATGTCGCTTTGGTTCTCCTGTTCGTCCTCTTCGTCGTCTCGGGAATCAAAGCTTTCCCAAGGAAGCTCACCATTCCTAGCACCCAGCTCCTCCTCCTGGACTACCACCTCATCTGTATCATCAACCCTCTTTGACACAGTGGATCCACCATTCTTCAATATGCCCTTAACTTCCACCCTCTTCATCACTTTCTCTTCCTTCGCAGGTGCCGGAATCCCCATAGCGATATACATCCCATTCAAGATCAGGTTCATCGCATCCTTAACTTGCTTCATCTTAAACATCCCACTCGTCACATTCCTCAACGCCGTAACCATCACCTCGTCCCCCTCAGGCTTCGGTAGCTCCTTCTTCACTTCATCCGGCAGATTTTCACTCTCCGCAAAAGCCTTAATTTTCATCAACGACTTGTACAAATGAGCATTCGCCACAATCCCTAGATCAAGCCCCTTCAATGCTTCAATCTCACGATTGATCCTCGCAGTGTCATCGCTTTGTCCATTTGTAGTCGCGAGCTTCAAACGTTTCCCAAGCTTTTGGCGTTCGAATCCTTTTGCTGTCTTGAGCGCCTTGTGAAGTTGTTTTCGAGCTTTTGCTAGTGATTCCTGCACATCTTGCTTGCGCATGTTCTGGACACGGTCGCCGCCATCATCGTATGCGGAGCGTTTTCGTTTCGGCATTGCGGAGTTGGTTGATGCTGAACGTTCAGCCTCATCGATCATCTAATAAATTTTGGCTCCAGGGCGGTGAGGGGGCGGCAGAATCGCCCGATTGGGAAAGTGGGATGGAATGTCCGACAATCGGGAAGAATGACATCTTCGGAGACGGAGTTTTGGATTGATTTTATATGTTGCTTGCGTTTGCAATTTGAAGATAGAACTAACTTAATTCTTTGAACTTACATTCGAATTTGAATTTTCCCAATGGCGACAACATCCATACAAGCACCAAATCTCTTCAATGTCCACGGTCTCGTTGCTGTCATCACTGGAGGCGGTTCAGGTACTGCTTACACGGACAGCGTGATCAAAAATATTATATGCTGATCGCACAGGAATTGGCCTCATGATGGCACGAGCCTTGGCACTCAATGGCGCACACAAAGTCTATATCATCGGCCGACGAAAAGAAGTCCTCGAAATTGCCTCCAAATCCGTCTCAACCAACAACATTATTCCTCTCGTGGGAGATGTAACCTCAAAAGAAGTTCTTTCATCCATTGTCTCTCACATTACCTCCGAGGAAGGATTTATCAATGTCTTGATCGCTAATTCAGGAAATCTCGGTCCACAAGCCAGTCAGAAAATCACCAGCGAGTCAACGATTGCAGATTTCCAAAAGGCTTGGGGAGAAACAAGCTTTGAAGAGTTTGCGGATACATTTAAGGTGAATACAGTGGCTGTTTGGTATACTGTTGTTGCATTTCTGGGACTGCTGGATGCAGGGAATAAGAAGGGGAATGTGGAGCAGAAGAGTCAGGTCATAGCAACGAGCAGCATTGGCGGATTCAATAGAAATGTGCCTGGTGGGTTTGCGTATGGACAGAGCAAAGCTGCTACGACCCATATGATAAAACAGTTGGCGACGAATCTGGCCCCCCTTGGGATTCGATCAAATATTCTTGCTCCTGGATGTGAGTTCTATTTTCAAATAACTGCGTTATTGAATCAAACGTTCTGCCATATTCGACCAAGTCGTAGCTCTTGGCTGGGGATGTTTGGCTATGATGACCCTACTTTAGTCTTTCTTCATATGTCTTTTTGTTCATTGGATTCTGACATGAACAGTGTTCCCGTCCGAGCTCGCTGCTGGAATCATCGGCGATGGTGTTTTCCCAAGAAGCCAGATTCCCCTAGAGAGAATCGGCACGGAAGAAGATATGGCAGGTTGCATCTTGTTTCTTACCAGCAGAGCAGGTGCCTACTTGACAGGAAATGTGATGATTCTTGATGGAGGACGTTTGAGTATGGTCCCAGCGACCTACTGAACAAAAATATTTTAATCAGATAGAGAGTCTTCAGGGGAGAATTCGAAAATTGATTAGAAAGACGATAGAACGTTGATCCCTTGGTTTAGCCTCTAGTGTCTCTCCATTTTAAAGGAAAAATCTTGGAGAATTTTCAGAAGCCCCGAATTAACGAGCCCGCTCCCACTAGTCTGTGCGTACAGGCCTGTTTTAAGGCCACACTTCACCCCGCACCCACCATAATTTCCTGAACCATCAAAATAACCACTACGCCCCCGCCCCTTGATTTTAACCACCAAAAAGGCTTTGAAATCCCTACCAAATATAATGAAGCGATACGCCAATTACACTGGTTTGGCCATATCCCAGTTTTAATGATTCAGGAGCGATATAGTTAAGTAGTCTCTGTACAGACGAAAGCACTAACCTACTACGGAGGCCCAGATGGAGCAGGCAGTAACAGAGGAATGGGACGCAATACCACAAGAATGGATTAATCAATTAATTCTAAAGCACGAGCACTGCGTGCATGTATTAACAGAGCGTAGAGGGTGGTCAACTCCTAATTAAATTAATTGATTTCGCATCACGATTTACGCTAGGAAGTGTGAAAACAGGCCTGTACGCACAGACTAGTGGGAGCGGGCTCGTAAGGCCTATGCACATATTGTACTTTCAGGAAGCAAAGGACGCAGCCCAAGGTTGAATTGAACATCAGCCTGGAAACATGCTCTTCTAGTCACTCCTCACCGATGCCTTTGAAGATTGTATGCGAATCTTATCGAGCAGATACTCTAGGTCGGTCGATAGAGGCCCAAAGGAATGCTCGAAGAAGAATCTTTCTAGGAGAGTGTTCGTTGTGTGCATATGTCAGGTACAACCGGCTTTACCCATAAGCAATGCCTCGTGATGTACCTTTTAGGCACATGAGGCTGATGTAGGGCTACAGAGAGAGAAATCTTGTGCTTATAAGCAGGTACCTGCTCTTTGTCATTCATCTGCCAGTTGGCTGTATATCGCTCAAATCATCGTTTTGCAGATGATTCGAATTACATGATGGCCTTGCACGTGTTTTCAATGAAGATATCGAAGCAGCTTTGAAGAGCAGGCAGTAGTGAGATTTGTGCTCGGCCAAACTATTGAGCCTTGGTGTCACCACGGAATAGCCTTACTAACCTCACTAACCTCACTAAACTTCCCCGGCCCCGGCTTGGAGCCTTAGTACTTGGAAATCTGGTGTCGCTCTGGCGGGGCAAAATCAAGTCTCGCTGTTGTTAGAAATGGAAATAGCTACATTTCTCTTTTAGTCTTCGGTGAATCCGGCCCAGAAAAAGGCCCCACCCCCACGAAATCGTTCACCACAAGTACTCCGATTGTGTTTTCGAGAAACAGGAATAAATTTAGCCATTCTTTTATGATGTTATTCTAGGGATTAAATAAGACTTGTGATCAACTCGATCATGAAACAATTTGTCCGAGACGTCAAATCTCAAGGGAGACGTCCGGACGACCTTGGCGTATCTACTGAGCAAACATAGTACTCGAGGCATGAGGCGCTTTGGGGAACCATAATATCGTGAACTATCAGCAAGGTTTGGAACTTTCCATTTACCAATCGTAATTTGTAATGTTTCTTCTGATCTCGGATGCAAAGCACTCAAATGTCTGGTTGCAAGTCGCACAAGCCGACGCCGAACCTTTGAGTAACGAATAGCCTTTTGACCCTTGTGACCGGTCCCTGAATACGCGCATAAGGACAAAAAATAGCCTTGGCAGATATATTAAAGACATATTGAGATAAATGGGTTTTGCTTTGTAAGTATATATTCATCGACCGACGGGCGTGGCTGTGTGTGTTCCGATGCAGGGCGACCTGACTTGGCCATCCTCTCATCTAGAAATGTGGACGATCTAGCGGATTGTAACTTCAAAGGTCTGTCTGAACTCGTCATCAACACCAAATTCCAACTGTATCTGGACATAAGATACGTCGTCTGAGATGTTCTAAGCCAACAAAAGAAAGTGCTCAGGGCTTGGGTCCTACATCGAATAGAATGGATAAACATTACCCTTGCACGCTCGCCCCAAGCAGAGATAAGGCTAAGCGATGAAGACTTGGTTTTAGGCAATGGCTTCCGATTGTCGCTAATCTCGTAGCCCGGAATAGATGAGGCATTTCAGAAGTCTACCAATGTCTTTGCCTAGCTACACCGCCGACTTTCCCTTTCAGATTGAGGATCCGTGAACGTTCTTTTTCGGGCCTATCCTACCGATTGTTTAAAGCGTGGACTGCTCAGGTGTGTAAACAATATGTTTATGAAACTTATAGAGAGTGGAGTAGTTCTCACTTACACGATGAGGTGCTGCCAGACGGAATGTCATCGTATTCTCTACACACGAACACCAGGACCAGAACCCAGCTGCAGAATCTCATCGCGAATACACTCCGGACCAATGATAGTTTCTTCCTCTCCGCGTTTTGGCGAGGATTCCTTTCAGCCAGTGAGGTTAATATAAAGGTTGTATAGAAATCCTAGTCTTAAAACCCTGCCGGCAGATGGGACTACAGTAACAACCTGGAAGTTAAGCGGAATTGTCAGATCACGTGAAACTACAGTGTGATGTACCTTCACCTTTTACTACATCTGTGAAACAATGGGACAGCGCTTTCAATAACGATAGATGCCAAATCTCTCTTAATTGAATATGTACATTTGCAGTCTATGAATCTTCTCGACACGTATCCTACACCACAGCTATTTTTATGTACAAGTCCTAGACCAACAAAGGCCCCTAACAGCGTAACCAAGCATTACCAACTAATAATTGACAGAATAATACTCCCAAGCCCAGGGCTCTTTTTCACATTGCCAATACCGCCATTCGGAATAAACCCAGGCAAACTACTATTCAGCGAGATCTTCGAAATTGCTGACGGTCCAAACGCCACGGTATCATAAGCATCACTCGGCATCGTATCATCATCATTGACACTCGATCCAGAAACACATTTTCCATCTCCCCAAGCCACATTCACAACCCGTTCCCAGAGAGGAACAATAGAGACGAGATCCACAGGCTGGTAGAATAGTCTACAATTGGTAGCTTCGTAGATAAACTGCAGAGGGAGTTCGGAGGGAGAAGAGGAGTTGTAGTTATTGCGCAGGTTGAAGCGACCGCTATCTGCGAGGGAGGAGCCGAGCGGTGGATCGGAGAGGGAAACGTTGTATTTGGCAGGGCCGGGGAAGGGAGGAAGGGTCTGGTTGCGTTCGGCATAGAGCAGGGCAAGAAAACCTAAGGTAAGGGTGACGTCGCCATAAGTCCAGACTTCGGCTCTGTTGATACGTTAGCTGTTGAGATGGAGAAACTGGCTGGGATAATAAATACCCTTTACTTCCTGCGACACCTTGCATCGGGCCTATTTGTGGGCGGCCACCGACTGCAATACTTCGGACACCAGCTTGGGATTTCATGAATTCTGAGAAAATTGCACACGTAGAACCACAAGTTCCATCATAGAGGATGACGATGTCCTCTGCTGCGAAATGCTGCGGGGCGATGTTCGTATTATTGTAGTAACCGGAAATAACGAAGGGGAGCTGGATTGTGGGATCACTCAGGTTGTACCGCATCAGTGCCGTGAAATTATCGCCGTAGATTTTTTGCGGTCCTATGAAATCCGTATAGTTGGCAAAATCTTCCAAGTTTGCGTCAACAACCGCTTGCACCTGATACTCGCTGAAAAATGTGTAGTTATAGACTCCATCCGTTGAAGTTAGCTCACTGATATACTGGGCGAGTGGTGTAGAACGAAATCTGGTGGCGCCGAAAGGTTCAATTGTTGGGAAGATTTGTTTGAAAGCGTCGTATCCGTTTTCGATATGCCCTCCACCATTCGCTTGTAAATCGACAATGAGCTTCGTCTTCCTGGCCGCTTTACAAGCTGCAAAGAATTGCTTGATTACGTTTTGCTGAATAACATTCGCATCTTCAGTTTCAGCGCGGTTGG
>Ga0302325_10017121_pt1 | contig 15333 bp, 21 predicted proteins | sample Palsa_T0_2_FD_201948 | JGI IMG/M metagenome (GOLD analysis project Ga0302325, IMG submission 201948) | Peat permafrost microbial communities from Stordalen Mire near Abisko, Sweden - Palsa_T0_2 | ecosystem: Environmental > Terrestrial > Soil > Palsa > Peat permafrost | place: Sweden: Abisko...
ATGGCGAGCCTCTTAGGCCCTTAAGGGAATCACGACGCGCTAGAGGTTGCCCGGAATCTGGATAAGAAAATCGAAGATCTCTTACGACAAGCTGCAGCTTGAAAAAGCACGAAAGAAGTACTCATGGCCAGGAATCACCCAAATAACAAGCCTCCTGCTGCCGCCTGACTCGGAGGAACCGGTGCGGTTGGAAATGGCCACACAACTCCATCAGCTGCTTGCAGACACGATGACCCGCGCTTCTTGCTCCGCTAGCCCTTGTAGTTTGCACAGACCCATGAAAAGGCGAGCCTTGTGATGTGATGATTCAAAGTGCCTGCGAGACGTGACCAAATCGCCGATCCTGACTAATAATCCCAGTCAGACCCTATAAGACAGACTAAGCTCGGGTAATCTTCTGAGGTGCTTGAAATCTAGCTATCCTCGACCGCTGAGGCGCCTCACTTGAGGCGTGTGTATTTGTTTACCCAATTCGTTTCCCAAGTTTCGCCGCCATCATTGGAAAACGCCTGTTCGGATTGCGCGGAATCATCACTGATTTTCCAGATAGAAAATCGAATCCAGATATATCTGCCGTTGATCTCCTCCTGGTCATAAAATTCGCAACGGCCATTCCTACACTGCCCCACTCCCGGCTCGCCGAGCGTGCCAACATTCGGCGTGGCGAAGTCCAGGTTCCACTCATGAGTATTTGGATTGAACCATCGCAGCGCCAGCAACTGCACGTGCCCGGCCAGGCCGTCGCCGACATATTCCGCCAGGTTGGCGCGTCCGCCCCATACTCGGAGAACCGCCGTCTGCCCCTCCAGATCAGCCCATGTCGTCGATCCCGTCAGTGGATGCATAAGCCGCGAAGATTGCGTATGCCACGTTCCCAGATCGAAGTCGAACGCGTGCTCATCGGGATCGGCGCTCATCGGTTCAGCTCCAGCAGCCATGTCCGACGGCGGCAAATCCTTTTCACGCGTCTTATGAGCATCGAATGACGTAAACCACGTCTTCCCACCATCGTTTGAGTACGATTCCGTGTAACGATGCGAATTAGGAGTGATCTCCGACCACATTCCCCGTACGAAGATCGACTTGTCGTGAAAGGTATCATGTGCGTACAGCTCGCCGCGGCCGTCATGAAACTCGCCCACTAGACCCCCGGACAGAACTGCGATCTTACTGTTGAGGAACGACTGACTCCACTGGTGCGACTGCGGATTGTACAGAAACAGCGATAGTCCTTCCCAATGTCCCTTCGGACCGTCGGCCTCAATCTCTTCCAGCCTCGCGCGCCCACCCCAAACCGGTCGTATCGTGACCGTGCCGTTGAGTTCCATCACGTCGCTCGATGCCGAGAACGGATCGAGCACACGGCGTATGTGCGTATGCCACACGCCAATGTTGAAATCGAAATCGTGCGACCCGTCGCGGCCCCGCGCCTGTTCCGCACCTGTTACCTGCCCGAGCGAGAACGCGCGCTGCTGCCAGCCTCCGCTGACGAGAAAAAGAATCGCCACAACCCTGAGTAGATTTCGAATGCCGCTTGCTTTGGTCTCTTTCATGCCTGCAGTGTAGGCTTATTCTCGGCGAAGGCATTGCACGTATGGAACAGGGATTTTCAAAGAAAAATCAAAGCATGATGGAGACGGCATATCGGTTTGGCGATTTCGCGCTTTATCCCCGTGATCGCCGGCTCAAGAGAGGCACTGCCTCAATTGCTCTTCAACCCAAAGCCTTCGACGCCCTTCTTTGCCTAGTTCGAGGGGCAGAGCACATGGTTTCCAAGCAGGAGCTGAGACAAACACTCTGGCCCGATGTGCACGTGAGTGAGCGAAATCTCACGAATCTGATCGTGAGCCTCAGGAAAATCCTGGGTCCCTATGCGATAAAGACTGTTTCGAAGTACGGATATCGACTTGAAGTGCCCGTTTCCGGAGAACCGGGCGTCAGGCGGGAGACTTACGAGAAATTCATCCGGGCTCGGGAACTGACCACGCAGCGATCTCTTGACTCGATGCTACTCGCACGCGACCTGTACTGGACCTGTCTGGCCGAGAATCCGAACCTTGCGCCCGCCTGGGCATGGCTGGGCCGGTGTTGCTGGTTCCTCGATAAATTCACACCCAGCAGTTCCGTTATCCCGGCGTTGGCGGAAGCCGCATTTCAACGTGCATTCGTGCTCGATCCCGATCTGGCTTCCGCTCACCAGTTCTATACCCTCTTGCAGGTCGATCTTGGCCGTGCAGATGAGGCAATGCGTCGGCTTTTCGAGCGCCTTCAGCGTCATCCGACAGAACCGGAATCTTTCTCGAGTCTGGTTCAAGTGCTCCGCTTCCGCGGACTGCTTCGAGAATCCGTTGCAGCGCACAGACGAGCTGTCGAATTGGACCCTGCTGTCACTACGAGCGTGGCGCACACCTTCTTCCTGGCAGGACAGTACAAAACTGCAATCGAAGCCTACAGTGGACGAGCCGCATATTATTTGGATGCGGCCGCATGGGCTGCGCTGGGGGACCGAAAGCAAGCGGTTGCTCTCCTGCGCGAACGACTCAGCAAAACTTCATTCTCAAAGCGCATAACAGCTCTCATGGGTTCGCTATTGGCCACCCTCGAAGGTAAAACGGACGAAGCGGAAAGCATCATGGATGAGGCCGAGACTAGCCGCGAACCCGAAATCCTGATTTATTTCGCTCGGCATTACGGTCATATGCGCTTGCTCGACTCTTCGATCAAAGCCCTCCAACTCGCTGCACGTTCGGGCTTCACCTGCGCACCAGATACGTTAAAGTCGGATCCCTGGCTGGTCCCCTTGCGAAAGCATCGGGAACTTGGCCGACTGCTAAGCGATGCAGAGGCTCTTGTTGAAAAAGCCAGATCTAGTCTCACGGAATGTGCGGGGGGTTCGAAAGTTTTTCGTTAAATCAGCCTTTTGTTAAGCCCATCATCTCGGGGCGGCGGCGCTGAGTAATTTAAAGTGGCAGTTCAGATTACTCATATCCGTTCGAATCAAAATCGGACGCAAGAAACCCAAAACCTCCAAGAAGGAATTGGATAATATGAGAGCCTTGATCACCCGGGACCTCGCAGACGCGGGCCTTGCCGGGCTTTCCGCAGGTCGGAGATTGGCAACTGACTACAACGCTGCACTCTAGGCTGCGAATATGGCGATTGCCTGAGCGGGATATCGGATCACGAGCAAAGTCGGACATCACCGGGTGTCGTTAGAAAGTACGAAACTTGTGTTGGGCAAAGCCGCGAACAACTACGCCGACTATTGCGAGACCTGTCGGCGGAAGCGAAATGCCATCGACCACACGTTCTCAAAGGTCGCGACCGAAACCGAGGCGGCCCCTGTGGGGATGGGATCTGCGTCGCGATCACCTATCCGCAAGCGTACTTGATAGGCAATAGTCATGCTGATCACCATTGACGACTTGCGGCGCTTTGCCGTCGCTCGCAGCCTCTTTACGCCCACCACGCTAGAACGCGCCCTCCACAGGCTCGGCTTTGTGCAGGCAGATCCGATCCGAGCGCCTGCGCGCGCACAGGACCTGATGCTGCGCCATCGCGTCAAGGGCTACCGTGCCGGCGACCTCGAACGCCAGTACACGAAACTTGGCATCGAGGAGGACTTCTTCGTTGTTTACGGTTTTGTAACCAGATCCTTACAGGCACTGATGCATCCGCGCTCGCATACTGGCGTACTTGCCGAAGGCCCGCTGCCCTGGTCCCGCGCACGAAGGAAGCAGGCACAACTTCTGCTGGAGTTCGTACACAAACATGGTGCAGTACATCCGCGCGAAGTAGATCGGCATTTCTCTCACGGCAAAGTGAGGAACTACTGGGGCGGCTCGTCGAACGCGACGACCCATCTGCTGGCCGCCATGCACTACCGCGGGATGCTGCGTGTGGCGCGGCGCCAGGGCGGTATCCGCCTCTACACTGCCCACCAGCACGGGCTTGAACCGACCGATGCCGCCGAGCGCCACGCGCGGATCGACGCGCTTGTCGATGTGGCTGTCCGAATCTACGCACCCCTGCCCGGGACGTGCCTGTCGGACCTTGTGCGTCGGCTGCGCTATGCCGTGCCGCAATGGCACGGCGAGCTGAAGAGTGCCTTGCAGCGGGCAAAACAGCGGCTCTCATATACGCGCGTCGATGACGTCGACTGGTATTGGCCAGCCGAAGAAAAGGCGGCGCGCTGTGCGCCGCAGGACAGAGTACGCCTGCTGACGCCCTTCGACCCTGTGGTGTGGGACCGCGACCGCTTCGAGCTGCTGTGGGGCTGGGTGTACCGTTTCGAGGCGTACACACCGGCCCCCAAACGCAAACGTGGCTATTACGCTCTGCCGCTGCTCTGGCGCGACCGCGTGATTGGCTGGGGCAACCTCTCGATTAAAAACGGTGAACTCAAATCTGAGTTCGGCTATGTTGAATCGCAGCCACCACATGATCGTACCTTCAACCGCGAACTTGAAGCTGAGCTGGATCGCATGCGAGCCTTTCTGGGCCTTGATTCCTGACGATAGTGGAACCCGGTCACTCCAGCTCTAATCATTGGCACGTGCGCCAAAGCCACTGACGAGTATAGCTTTCGGCTCGATCAGGCCGCGAATCTGGTCGGCCCTGGCGGAAGAGTTTAGAACTTTGATTGAATATCGATTTAGCACCTGCGTGTTCAGACTGGGGAATCGATGCAATTTTTAGTGGCCCTTATATTACGCATAGGCAATTTCTCACGTGTTTCATTCATCAATTCGTCCTCGCCGGTAATGTCTCTCGCCTCATGGGCGGTATGTACGTGGCGCTCTTTACCTTGCCCTTCGCATCGACTATGAATCCTCTAGTGGCGAGCAGTTGAAGGATCTCCTCACAAATCGCATTGCGAACCGGGCCGGTCATCTGAGTGGACAAAATGTAGTCCACTTTCCGAGCAGGACCGTAGTTCTCTGATTCAGCCATTCCGTGCGCGATGAGCCGGTCCATTGCTTCTATCGTGAGTGGTGTCTCGCCTGATTCAGTCCTCGGATCCTCCAGTTTGGCCAGCTTTATCAATTCGCGCTGCTCGGAACGCAGTGAGGCAAGGCGTTGCTCTAAATCCTTGATGAGCATCCGATCTGCTGGAGTCTTCTTCAATTCAGCCTGCAGCATTTTCTTGTTTCGCTTGATGGCCTCTTCAACCTCAAACGCGTGGTCGTGTGGCCGATGATCCTGGAAGCATTTGCCGAGGCCAACGTAATCGTCTACGCCATACTTGCTGCACACGCTGGTACGCGGAATTCCTTTCTTCAATTCCGCAAAGATCTCGGCGATATCAGGTCGAGCACAAAACTTGCACTGGTACGGCATTTCGCTCCTTTATGACAGACAGACGGATAGCCACTGGCTTGACGGGTAGAATGTCGTCCCAGTGTTCGTATCCCACGCGCCGCCGCCCTTTATGAGCGACTGGACCAACTGCTTCAGATCTGCATCGTCCGTAATGCTGGAAAATGTCAGCGTTACTGTCGAACTGTTCGTTAATGTCACGGTCGCGGTTGAGTAGGCCATGAGCTGGCTCCGTTCTTGTTCATAGTTTTCCCCCATTCGAGCAAAGCGGAAAGCTTAACGCGTGGCTTCACACCTGGACCTGTCGAAACAGGAATGTCACCCTTTCGCATCGCTTCCAGAATGGTAGCGGTGTGCTTGCCCATCAATAGCGAGATATCAGCCGCGGTTAAGTAAGGGTCGAACCCAATGAGATCATTAACGAACTTGCCAATGTCAAGGCGCATTATTGGTTACTTATAGGGTAACACCAAGGAAAGGTCAACCCTTTTTCTTGGGCTACTCCCACAAAGTGTCAAAGTAGAGAGGCTAAAGTATGACCCAGTGTTAACTGGTAAGGCAGATCGGCGCAAGCGCCTTACTTATTCTGAACTGACAGGCAAAGAACAACCGCCGCGCCACGAAGCGACAGGGACGGGGGAGACGCCAATCCCCTTCTAGTCCGTGCCGCGTTTTTCCTCTTTGCGGCAGTGAGTTTCCTGCCCTTTTTCTCGCCTTCCCGATTGCGCTTTTCGGAACCTTGAAAAGTGCTATCATGCCGCTGGGCCTTGACGTATTCCGGTGTTCTCATAAGGAGGATTCGCGATGATTACCGTGGCCAAAAGCCGGATAGAGCCGAAGCCGCGTGAGCATCCGAAACAGGTCGGCGTGGTTGCCCAAGGGCAAATTGGTGTTTCGACGTCCGGGCAAACGAATCTTTTCAGTTATAACTTTTGTGGGTGCCAAGCCTTGCTCATCGCGTCTATGCAAGGGTTCGGTGGGCTTCTGGCGCATATCGCCGAAACCGGCCAAATACCCGGAAACTCGCGCGATGACTACATCCGTCAGTCCATTGATTTGGTGCTCGGTCTGGCGATCAAGCTTTTTCCGCCCAAGGTCCATGTGGCCTTGTTCCGCGGCTGGCAACAAGAAATCGCCCGCGACTGGGGACTAGGGAACGACAATAGAGTAGGGTCCTTCTTGGATCTACGGGCGAGGAGTTATCAAGGCGAACATACCGCCGTTTTTTTTGATACCGTGAAAAAGAAGGTGTACATGAGTAAGGACGCGATCATCGACATCGGACGTGCCGATCATGAGGCCATGTTTGAAAGGTCCGAGGCGATGGCTAAGTCTGGAACCACCAGCCTCGAGGTTCCGTTAGCAGCCAAAACAAAGATGCTTATACTTACGTTCCCTTAACAAGCTTCGATGTTTCGATGTGGTCGGGTTCATCTCAAAGGTTGCCCAAAGGATTCGACTTGTACCTGCTACAACGACGGCGAACCACAATCAAAGTAGGCCACCCACGGCAAACACAATATTATACATTTGAGCCATTGCCCTGTTACGCCGCTGTAGTCGGTTATCGCGCAGTTATCCACAGCATATTCACAGTCATTAGTAAATGGGCTAGTATCAATAGCAGAGAACCAAAGTTGATGGGTATCAGCGCCGGGCGGGTGTGCACAACTTTAACCAGAAAGTTCAGCCATTTTCTACGACTCAGTTACCTCGCTTATTTTGCTTTTAGCTCTCCAGTAGTTTGAATCTTCCATACTTGCATTTTTCCATCAATGGATAATCTAATTATTCCATTTGATGGAGGTTGTTTCCAGCCAAGAGTATTGTTTCTAGTGATAACTACGGCCATATAGTTGCCGCTAGAAAAATATATCGGTATGTAGTTATGAGGGGAGGTATTTATTATAAGTTTATAAGTTACTTGGCTAAGTGCTGGGTAGCTTACAACTTAACGAGAGGATGGTAAACGAACATGGCACGGAATAAAGCACAGCAAGCAGCAGCAGAACGAGCCAAGAAGTCAGCCGCACCGGTTGCAGCAGACGAAGTCCAACAACAACAAGTAGGCAAGCCGAACGGAAAGGTAGTCGAGGCTACTCCAACCCCAGCAGCTAAACCGGCCACTCCTGCACCGGTACAGCCTAGCAAGCAGCAGCAGGCGATCGAGACGTTGCGTGCAGGGTGGTTGCAGAATGGCGTGAACCTGGACAAGCTGACAGTACGGGACGATGGCAAGTTCAAGCTGTTGGTAGTGGCGGATGGCTGGCCAACAGTGCGGCTAGGGCCGACTGGCGGGATCACTGTAATGGAGCTCCATTCATACGCCAAAGCCTATGACGCGGCAATGAACGGTAAGGAACTGTTCGAGAAGCAGCAGGCGCGGGACGCAAAGAAAGCCGTTGCTGCACAGCCAGCAGCACAGCCAGCGGCACCGGCAGCAGAGAAGGCCCCGGCAGCGAAACAGACAGCGTAAACAGTGTTCCACTCTCGAAAGGAGGTAGCTAGATGGAACACACAGCGCGTATCGTCGAGGCCCTACTGGCGATCTTTGGTAGCATGAAGTTCATGCACGAGTGCTACGAGGTCATCCACCACGTCGTTCATTTGATCAAGAAGTAATAGCAGAAAGCATCCACGCTAATCGGCGTGGTGCTTCTGTCTTCCCCTCATCTAGCTCTCACTTCCCAGCACCCGCCGCTTTGCGTGCCCTCTTGACCCGATAGTGGGGACGCCCACCGAGGTCGACCCCTGCCCAGTTGCACGGGCAGAGTTCCAGGTCTGCATTTAGCCTCTCCGTCCACGCCCTGAATCCGTTGAGACCGAGTTCTGGCTGGGGCACGACACGGTTGTGAACCAGCACCCTACCCTTTGCGAGTTTGCGGGGGATGCGCGCGAGGTATCTCATGTCTGGCTTTGCGTCCATAGGGTGGAAAGCCTATCACGGACACGTTTTGAAGAGCACAGCTTGCAGATAACTTGCCAAAGTTGATGATTTCCTACTTTGACGGTAGACAAAGACGCGCTCGGGCAGGCCACTCCCTTTGCAACGCACCAGTTGTCCCCATCGACTTCCGTGATGTCCGACGCAGACTGCTCGAGCGGGTGCCAGACCTCAGTCGGCATCCCGTGAATGAATTCCGCGCCCAACTCAATGGCGGATGCGGAGGCTGGGTTCCGCTGAGTAAAAATGCGGCCGCCGATCCGGCTCCTCGCCTCTAACACCGTCACCGAAAGACCAGAACCGGCTAGCTTGCAAGCAGCCGCAAGTCCAGAAATTCCCGCGCCGATTACGATGACGCTATTTGCCTCGGCCATAGCCTTAATCAGGGCCACGCGTGCCTCTCAAGTCTCTGCGAACGAGTTTTCTGCAGTCATAGTAATCGTTCGTCGTGCTGTTGACCGATATGGTATAACTGTTATACTCCTGCGTTTTTCCTTCGATGCGCGCAAAAGCGGGCGCTTAAGAGCAAACCCGAAAAGAGGCGTCGGATTCGAAGAGGCGCAGGAGATTTTCTCGCACCCGTACTACCTTGACCAGCGCTCGGACCTGCCCGAACAGTACCGGGCGATCGGCTGGGTCGGCGGGGATTTGTACACCGTAATATTCGAGGTGCGGGAAGACGAAGACAAAAAGGAAGAGTACTACCACTTGGTGACTCTCTGGAAGGCCACCAAGCAGGAGCAGAAACTTTATGCAGAACACTCGTAGACGTCGGAAGCCAGTCTCGGCGGAAACCATCGCCCGCCTAGCGGACCAGGGAAATGATGTGTCACAGTTCTTCACTAATACGGGACGCATGATGGGTCCGATCCGGAGGGTGAATGTTGACCTGGCGTCGGGGATGCTGGAAGAACTCGACCAGGCCGCCAAAGAGTTGAACATCAGTCGGCAAGCGGTAATCAAGACGCTGATACGCCAAGCGCTCGATCAGCAGTATCTGGCACGAGTAGGCCGCACTTTTGCCAAGCGAAGGTAGCATCCTTGCGGCCGTTGACCTTGCTACTAAACGATCCGTGACCTTCAGCGACGAGAGACGCCCGAGCAGTACTCGGGTAGACGTGGTAATGGTGAGAGCGCTGGCAGTGCCTGGTTGTGACCCTTATGCAAACTTGGTCCACGCGCATCGGGGGCACTCAGAAGTTGGCCGTTGCGCTTCCAACGCGAACTGCTCATTTGCCGGGTGCCGCGGCCGGTTTGATCTCGTCAGCAGATTTCTCCAGGGCGTCAACCGAGCTTGAGTCGAGCTGATAGAGGCTCGGTTCGTTCTCGCGCCTAGCGATGTAGCTGTTGCCGGATTTCGCAATGAACACCTTTTCCACCCGCTTGCCCTCATCCGACGTGACGGTGATATCAATCGCGGGATTAGCAAAACCGGATTCAACAAATTTGTCGGCCGTCAGATCGCGCAGCTTTGAGATAAAATCTTGTACACTTCCGGCTTCCATCTTCTTTCCGTTGGACCACCAATCCGGACCACTTTTGCTCAGGAAGTAAGCTTGCGTACCGCTGTGCACCTCGATCTTGGTAGGCTCGTTGAAGCCAAAGTCAAAAAGCTTCTTATTGCGAAAGTCGTCGAGCCCTTTGTCGACCGCCTGGCCGAGACTGGAGTCAATCTTGTAGGCGCCTTCGACCACACTGGACTTCGCGTAGTAGGTATCCTTGCTCTTACGAACCTGGCTCTTACGAACCTGAAGCTCCTGCGTTCCCGACTGGTCTGTAACTCTGGCAGTTGCAACCGGAGTTGCCCGAGCGAAGGCCGAGGCGGCGTCCTCAAGATCTTTGTTTGACCCGCTGAGATCCATGCGGGCGTCGGCCAGCTTCCCAAGCAGTTCGCTTACCTGAGTTCCATCAGCGCGCAGCGGTTTAGGCTTAAGAATCTGCCACTCGTCTTCATTGCGCCCGAATTCGATGTCCCGGTTTTTGCTGATGAGCTCCAAGCGGCTGACCTTTTCTGCGGTGACAGTCAGCAGCCGCTTGTCGCGCAGATCGTTCAGGCTCTTGTCGATGCTGGTCTTGTGATAGCTGGCCATCGTGAAGATCCGGGGATTGCCGGCCAGCATCGCGTAGACCGCATTCCCGGCGGGCGTTTCATCTCCTACCAAGATCCTTTCTGTCTTGTTGTCTTTCTCGGTGATGTCCACCTCGAAGGCAGGCTGGGCGAGACCGTATTGCTTGACATCGGATGCCTTGTCGTCGACTAGACGCTCCGAGTTTAACGAAGAGAGAGTTGAAATCACCCCGGAAACAGCTGCCTGATCGGCACTGAGGGGTTTGGGTTGAACGATCTGCCAGGCCGCGGAACTGTTCTTTGTGAGGATGATCGGCTCGGCGTCTTTCTTCTTCAACTCCAGCTTGGTGATTGCTGCTCCATCCAGCTTGAGGATCGTGGGCGGAGTGTCGGCCGATGTCTGGGCAGTTTCTTCGCTGGGTTTTCGGTGTTCCGACCAGTGGAGAGTACCAATGAGAGCAAGGAGCACGAATGCGGCAACGATCAGGCTGCGAATTTTCATGGCGCTTCTTCGGATAAGACTCGAATCGGTTGAGAGCGTCCTACCGCCTTTTCCACCACACGCCAATGCCAGTGACGATGACGATTCCTGGCAACAGGAACTGGCTGGTGGTACGTACCCAGCTCAATTGGGCGTGTGTCATAGTAATGCGCCGGTCTTCGCGCTCCTTGGGCCGGATCGAGATCAAGTCTTCATCGGACGAAAGCCAATTGATCGTATTCAGCGCCAGGTCATTGTTGCCGTCGAAGTTGATGAACCCGTTGTCGACCCAGGACGCGCTGCCCACTACCACAAAACGTCCCTGGGAATTTTCCTTGCCGCTGTTATATGTGCCGGCGGCTGCGATGGTCAGCGGGCCCTTCTGGTTTTTGGGATCATTGACATTGACCGACGAAGAACTCAAATTGCCCGTCGCCAGACTCGTGCTCGACGAATCGAACAGCTTCTGTACGCTGGTCTTATCGGTGCTCTTGATCTCCAGAGAGCGGGAGAGCGGAAACCCGGTAGCTGTCTCCTTCATGTCACTCACAATGGGCTGGGATTCATAACTCGTGACCAGCGCTACTTGAGGGCCGAGTCCAACCAGTTGGCCAATCGGGTTCAGGTCGAGAATCAGGTTCTTGTCGAGAGTCACGCCCCAGCTCTGGAGTACGCTCGCGAGGGCGTCGTTGTCGGCGATTTCCGAACGCCCAGCCTTAAGAGGTGCGCCGAGCATCAGGAGCGCCCGCCCGCCGTTTTCTACGTACTTCTTGATCGCGTCCACTTCTGGTTGCTCGTAGTTTCGAGTCGGTCCAGCTACGACGAGGGTCGTGCAGTCGGTCGGCACATCGGCCTTCTGCAACAGACTGATGGTCTTGCTTTCGTAATTGTCTTTGGCCAGCAGATCCTTGAAGTGTGAAAGTCCTCCTCGATCGCTGTCGTCAATCTGGTGTTCGCCGCTTCCGCTGATAAAACACACCGTCCTGGTGCTGCTCTTGAGGTCGCGTATGAAGGCGCCAGTGACGCCTTCCTCCGTCATACTCTTGGCTTCCTCTTTCTTCGGGCCAATCTGAACCACCGCCGTTCCAAAGCTCCGGATTCCGGCTTCGCGCGCTGCTTCCGGGTTCTTGTCGGGATCCACGTACTCCACTTTCAGCTTAGGTGACAAATTCGCATATTCATCGAGCAGGTCTTTCCCGTCGCGGAATCGCGTGCTCTGATTGAAATACGTGATCGTCGCGTTTTGCTTTAGGCCTTTGACGATCTTGGCGGTCTGGTCGGAAAGACTGTAACGTTTGTTGGACGTTGCATCGTAAGACTTGTTGAAGCGGTCAGAAAGGACGTTCACCACAACGATCGCAGCCACGACGATCAATATGTACGTCGTCGCATAGGCCGCGTACTTGGTCTGTCTCGCTCTTAGCCACTGGTTTGCCATCGTGATCTCCTACTATGATCTCCAGCGCAGCGATTCCAGGGAACGGGCAGTGAAGAAGAGCCCCACGAAAATCACCGTGATATAGAAAACCGCGTCTTTGGAGTCGATCACCCCTCTGTCAAAGGATTCAAAGTGGGTAATCACAGACATGTAGGAAAGGACGCGTGCCCAGGTCGCCCTTTCGTAGCCACTAACCCACCCCAACACCCAGAGCAAAAGGCATACTCCAAAGGTCGCGGCCCCCGCGATTATCTGGTTCTTGGTGAGGGTGGAAATAAAGGTGCCGATCGCCAGCAGCGCGCCTGCCTGGAGAAGCAGACCCAGATAGCCGACAGCGAGCGGCTTCCAGTCAGGATTGCCGTATTTGAACAGAAACGCAAAGTTCAGCGCAGTGAACAGCAGCAGGCAACCATAGAGCACCATCGCCGCAAGCCATTTTCCGACGATGATTTCTAGGTCGCGAATCGGTGAGGTCGCCAACAATTCGATTGTGCCCGTGCGTTTTTCTTCGGCGAACAGGCGCATCGTGATCATGGGGATGAAGAACAGCCCGACCACCCCGACGTTCGACAACAACGGTCGGATGATGTCCTCGTTCAGGTTCATGGGCAACGTCTGCCCACGCATCTGCATTTCCATGCCCTCGACAACGAAATACGCGAGTGCATTCCAGAAAAAGAAACCAAAGATCAGGCCAAACATGGTCAACAGCAGATAGGCGACCGGCGAAACAAAGTAGCTGCCCAATTCTTTCCGGCAGATGATCCAAGCATTCCTCATGGCTGCGACTCCTCGGTGGTAGTCTTCTCCGTCTCCACGGATTCGTTCTTTGTAAGTTTCAGGAAGATTTCTTCCAGGCTCATGGCCGCTGGCCGAAGTTCGTTGAGGTCCCAACCGCACTGCACCACTGTGCGCGCCAGGTCGCCTCGGACAAGACGTCCCTTTTCGCTTTCCACTTCAAATTGGGCGCGGCTGTCGACCTGCTGTTTACACAGCACCCGGCTGACGCCGGAAACCTGCTCAAGCTTGTGCTGCACGATAGGCAGGTCCAGGCTTCCATCGCGAACGGCAATCTCGACCAGAACCGACTCAGCGCCGCGGGCTCGCGCTTGCAGATTGCGCACCGAGTCGGTCGCCACCAGTTTTCCGTTGTTAATGATGATCACCTGCTCACACGTTTGCTCGACTTCCGGAAGGATGTGTGTGCTCAGGATGATTGTGTGAGAACCGGACAGGCCTTTGATCAAGTCACGGGTTTCGTTAATCTGTTTCGGGTCAAGACCGGCCGTGGGCTCATCAAGAATGAGCACCTCAGGGTTGTGGATGATCGCTTGCGCCAGGCCAACTCGCTGCCGGTAGCCTTTGGATAGTTTTCCAAGAAGCTTTTTCTTGACATCAGCCACAGCGCAGCGATCACAAACATAGTCGATGCGCTTTTGGAGTTCCTGACCCTTCAAACCCTTCAACTTCCCTACGAACTTCAGATATTCGGCCGTCTCCATTTCCGGGTAAATCGGCGGCGTCTCGGGCAAATAACCGATTCGCTTCTTAACTTCCAGGGGTTGATCGAGAACATCAAAACCAGCCACCTTCGCCGTCCCCGCCGACGGCGGCAGGAAGCACGTTAGCATGCGCATCGTCGTCGTCTTGCCTGCACCGTTGGGACCGAGGAATCCAACGATTTGGCCCTTGGCGACCTCGAAGGAGATCTGATCTACGGCGGTTGTGCGTGCGTACCGTTTCGTAAGTTCCTTGACTGTGATCATAGGTAGTTGTCGGCAACAGTGAGAATACTCCACTGTCGGGCCAAACCACACGTGAACAGTGAAGCGCAGAAAAATATGTTAAGGAGATTCTTGAGACGATGTCAATCGATCCGCACCACGGCGTCACGGTCACCATTAGCGATTCCTTGACAGGCTTTGCGCGGACCTTGACGTCCAACGCTTCGGGCTTTGAGCCCGAAATACCACCAGTGGTTAACACTTGGGCGGGAGCCGTTCCGGCAAACCAGCAGAGAAGAAAAACTTAACGCAATCCACAAACCGCGCGCGTGCCCTGTTTTCATGATGCGCTCCAGTCGGCGGATGTTCGGAGGTGAACTTCACCACGGACGATGGACACCTTACGTTTTTTGGCAAGACAGACGAAGTTAGGTCGGCATCTCGTTGCGCCAGTCGCCGAACTCCGGTGAATATTGTATACATTACTCGGCAAAATAGGGGAAGATCAAATCCTGGATACTCGTGAACCGGACGGCAGAACTAGGATTCGTTGCACTCATGGTCGATGGACGCGGAACGGTGGGACGTTCGCGAGCATTCCATCAGGTCTCCTATAGAAATCTGGGCGGCGCTTTTGAAGATCATGTGGCGCTGATCAAGCAAATGGCGGATCGTTGTCCCTACATGGATGTGGCGCGGGTCGGAATCTACGAGACCTCGGCCGGCGGCTATGGTGCAGCTCATGCGATGCTGGTATTCCCGGATTTTTAAAAGGTGGGGGTCACGATCTGAGGAGATCACGACGCCCGCCTGGACAAGGCCTGGTGGAACGAGGCGTATCAGGGATACCCTGTACAGGATGACTACGTGGGCCAGTCGAATGTCACCATGGCGGATCACCTGAAGGGACATCTGCTGGTGGAGCATGGAGATATTGACGATAACGTGCATCCGGTGGAAAGCCTGCGCTTGGTCGACGCTTTGATGAAGGCGAACAAGAACTTTGACATGCTGCTTGTGCCCAACATGTTTCACGGCGAAAGCGGAGATCACGCTCTGTATCTCGTGCGGAGGCGTTGGGACTATTTTGTTCAGTACTTGTTGGGGGTAACTCCACCAAAGAACTTCGAAATCAAGGAGGATCGCCCGCCCGGCCGCAGTCCGCGGCGAAGGAGAGGGTATCTCCTGGACTTCACGGAAAGAAACCTTCCCAGGCGGGCTTGCACAATGAAAACATTTACCCTGTTTGTCTTTCTGATTGCCGCATCTTTAGAGGCAGGCGCCGTTGATTCCGGCGTCGCGATGACTCCTCCCATGGGTTGGAATAGTTGGAATCATTTTGCCTGCAAAGTGACCGCC
>Ga0302325_10017122_pt1 | contig 15332 bp, 15 predicted proteins | sample Palsa_T0_2_FD_201948 | JGI IMG/M metagenome (GOLD analysis project Ga0302325, IMG submission 201948) | Peat permafrost microbial communities from Stordalen Mire near Abisko, Sweden - Palsa_T0_2 | ecosystem: Environmental > Terrestrial > Soil > Palsa > Peat permafrost | place: Sweden: Abisko...
TCGTAGCCGTTCTCGGTGCGGTTGTTCCAGTTGATGATCTCGCCGCTGGGCGGATTGATCCCCTGAGGATGGTTCTTGGCCGACACGAACCCGCGCCACTCCTCCTTGCCGTTGCCGTTGACCGGCAGGTCCTGATCGACGTTCGAGGGCTGGATCGGCACAAGCCCGCTGGTGTAGACGCCGATGTCCTTGTCGTCGATGTACAGCGAGTTGAACGTCTGCGGCGTCTGTGCTGCGGCCTTGAAGAACTGGTGCACGTTGTGGACCAGTCCGTGCGCGATGTCGTGGTAGAAGAGCAGGTCGAGCACGTCCTTGCCGTAGCTCGCTCGCTTCCGCGCCAGCGCGACGAGCTTGCCGTGACTGGTGCGCGCGTACCCGATCACGGGGCCGTTGACGGTGGTGTAGAACGCGATCTCCTTCGCGGTCTTCGAGCCTGGGTTGAGCGTGCCCGCATCGAGGAACTGCATCGCCAGGCACTTGCCGTCGAACACGTATTTATGGGTGCTGTGACCGCACAGGGTCTCGGCGTACGTCGTGATCTGATCGAGCCCGGCCGACGTCAACGACCATGCGAAGTCCTGGCTGCGGCCGATCAGCATGTAGCCCGGGAACGGTGGTGTTGTCGCACCGACCTGATGGATTCCGGGTCCTTCGAGATCCATCTCGAGCGTCAGACCGGGGTAGTAGTAGCCGATCTGCGGTCCGGCGACCATGATCGGGTGATGCGTGGCCGAGCGCTTGCCAGAGACGAGCAGCGCGTTGCTCGCATGGCCCTCGAAGTGCCGCTGTACGTCGAGCGCGTCGGTGGCGCTCGAGGAGATGCTGTTGGGGGCGAGCATCACGTTGCCGCTGAGGCTCTTCGGCGGCGGCTGGAACTGGACCTTGCCGGGGACGCTGACGGGCGCCTCGGGATCGTGAGCTTCACGCAGATCGTTCCACACTTGCATGCCCTTGCTGGCTCCGAGACGGTGCTGCAGCGAGGCCAGGAACTCTCCGTTGACCGCCTGCTGGCCACCGCCCTCGCCGACGAACTGGTCCTTGAGCGCATTGAACGCGTAGATATCGGTGCGGGTGAAGTTCGGCACGTTCGAGAACGGTCCGAGCGTGTGATCGTGAGCCGCAAGGTAGGCGTTGATGCCCTGCAGGTAGACGTCGATGTCGTGCAGCACCTCGCGGCCCTTGGCGCCGGCCGCGAGCAGCACGTTGGTCTGTTTGGCGACCGTCGCCTGGAGCTGGGCGGTCGGCTTGAAGCTCGTGACCGAGGCGATCAAGCCGATCGCGCTGACACCGGGGGCATCGACGGCTGCCAGCTCGGCGTCGTAGCGCCCCTCCTGGAGCAACAGGCCGCGGTCCTCGGCCATCACCCACCCGGCTCCCCAGGTAACGTCGTCGCGCGTGACGCCGTAGATGTGGGGAACGTCGTACTCGTCGAGCAGGATCGTCACGCCGGCATGCGGGACGCTCTCCTGCGTCAGCGGGCCGGACACCGCCGAGCCGACCGGCTCCGGCTTGAAGTCGGCGAATACGTCGGCCGTGGTGACGTGGTTGAACAGGGGGGTCAGCGCGTTGTACATCTCCGCCTGCTGCTCCTCCTTCGGCAGCAACGCCGGAGTCGGGATGTCGCCGTACTGGCCGGACGGGATGATGTCCCGCGCGATGATCGCGTAGTCCTTGGCGGTCGACGGATTCGCGGCCGCCGGGTTGGACGGGCTCGCCGCAGATGCCGCGGCCGGCGCGAACGCGAGTACCAGTAGCGCGAGCGGACTCACGGCAAGCTTGTGACGCAACCTCATTCGGTTCCCTCTCTGTCGCACGCCGCTTCCCCCAAAGACCGGCGCCGCTCTCTACCCCGGTGGCCCCGAGGCTCTGCTTCATACCCTACACGGCAGCCCCCGCAAATAGAGAAGCCCCGCCGAGGCGGGGCTTCTCGTTAGCAAGCCTGTAAGCCGGATCCTGTCCGGGGCCCATCCGCCGGAGGCGGCGGGCCCGTGAGCAGTCATCCATCTGAGCGGCCTACCCGGACCTCGGCGGGTCACCTACAAACGGTCCTGCTTGGCCTAGCATCGAGTGGGGTTTACCTAGGCCGCCGCGTCACCGCGACGCCGGTGCGCTCTTACCGCACCATTTCACCCTTACCGGCCTCGAGCGCTGCAGCGGCTCCAGGCTTAGGCGGTGTCTTTTCTGTGGCACTTTCCCGCGGGTTTCCCCGGGTTGGCGTTACCAACCACTCTGCCCTGTGATGTCCGGACTTTCCTCGAAGAAGTACTCCACCTCCGCGACTGCTTGGCTTGCGTATCGGAGGGTATCCGGCTTTTGGCTCCGCGGAGCCACAGTGCTACGAAATTGTGCAGCCGCAGTCGCCGCAGCAGCCCCCGATCGGACGCGCATGGACCCCGTACTCGGGCGCCATCTCCTCGCCACACACCGGGCATTCCACCGTTCGGTGGGCGGTGAGCCCCTCCCATGCGCCGACGAGTACATCGTCCAGCGTAGGCCCACCGCCCAAAGATTCGAATAGCGACGGCCGCATGGCAAGGGCGCTCATGGTCACGTCATGCTCCGCATCAGGCCGACGACCTTGCCGAGCACGCGTACGTCACGGCTGCGGATCGGCTCCATCGACGCGTTCTCAGGCTGCAGGCGGACATGATCGGGCTCCTGGAAAAAGCGCTTCACAGTCGCCTCCTCACCCACCAGCGCGACCACGATATCGCCATCCTCCGCCACCTCCTGCGGCCGCACCACGACCAGATCTCCTTCGAGGATGCCGATGTCCTTCATCGACTCGCCACGAACGCGGAGCAGGTACTCGCCGTCCCGCCCGCCCGCCGCCTCGGGGGTCTGGATGTAGTCCTCGATGTTCTCCTCCGCCAGCACCGGCTGGCCGGCCGCGACCTGGCCGACAAGCGGCAGCCCCGGCTTGACGAAGCTCCGTACCCCCGCGGCGGCGCGGTCGAGCAGCTCGATTGCCCGCGGCTTCGTCGGGTCGCGCCGCAGCAGCCCGATCCGCTCTAGGTTCGCGAGGTGCGCGTGAACGGTCGAGGAAGACGCCAACCCGACCGCCTTGCCGATGTCCCGGACGGTCGGGGGATAGCCGTACTTGGCGGAGTACCGCTTGATGAAGTCGAAGATCTCCTGCTGGCGCTTGGTCAGATCTTTTGTCAGGTCCATCGATGTGCTCCTTGCTTGGCGTGAGCCCGCTGTCCGTCAACGTCGAACATGTGTTCGTGAATCTAGCGCCCCCCGCGGACGGACGCAAACGGCCCTCTTCGTCCAGGCGCCCGAGGCTATACTGGCCGCCCCCAGCGCCTGTGGCGGAATTGGTAGACGCGCAAGGTTGAGGGCCTTGTGGACCGATTGGTCCGTGGAAGTTCGAGTCTTCTCGGGCGCACTGGAGAAAGCCCCGTAATACGGACGAGGGGCTCGTGTTCATGCCCTGGTGGACGTACTGAGAGCATTCGGGGATCGCGCGAGCGTGCTGCTTTCCAGAAGGGATCGGTTCGGGCCCGCGGTGATGCGGGCACATTGTCGGGCTGGCGACGTGGCTGGGCGGCTACGCGAAACGTGGACGACGTTCGGCCGGTTCCGTAGGGTGAGCAGTGATGGCGGTTGTGGGCCGGAGCTTCAGGGGTGCACTGTCGAACAGGGATGTGCGGGTTGCTGTCTTGGGTCAGGCGGCCGGGACATCAACGCAGTACCTCGTTACGACTGCCCTGGCGATCCACCTGGTCAGCGTGCTCGGGCCGGGAAGTCTGTGGATGCTGTCGCTTCGCTATCTACCGGCTGCGCTTCTCGGGCCGTTGTCAGCCGCCCCCACTGACCGCTTCGGTCCACGGAATGCGTTGATCTTGTTGTTCGGTGGCCGTGCTGTGACGCTCGGAGCGGCGGCGTTGGCCCTCGCCGCGGGCGTGCCGGTCGGCGTCCTGGTCGCTCTGACTGTCGTTGAGGCTGCGCTGGGGACTGCGTGCCTGCCCGCGCTTGCGGCAGCACAGGTGTCTGCTGCGAGATCGCCGCAGGAGCTCTCAGCAGCCTCGGCGCTGCAATCGATTGCGAAATCGTTGGCGGAGGTCCTCGGTGCGCTGGCGGCCGGGTTCCTCAGTGCGTTGATGTCACCCGGGGCGGTATTTGCCGTGATCGCGGGCGTTGCGATCACGGGGTCGCTTGGTGCGCTTGGCCTGCGAGCGAGCTCGACGCGGGCGAGACCGGTCGGGCATGTGGGGTTGCGGAGGAAATGGTTCGCTGACTGGGGGATGATGCGCGATCGGAGGATTGCGGTCACGACCGGGCTGGCGGCTGTCCGAGCGTCAAATCGTGCGGTGTGGGTCGGCCTTTCGGTGATCGCCGCAACGGGGTTTTTGAAGCTGGGCACCGCGGGGGTCGGCGAGTTGGCCGCGGCGGCCGGCGTCGGCACCGTCGTTGTGATCCCGGTCGGGGCGCGGCTGATTCGCCGGCGTCGGTCCTCGGCAACGCTCTCGCTGGCGGTCGCGGGGATGGGGCTGCCACTGGTGCTGATCGGGGTGACGGGCAACGCGCTCGCAGCGCTGCTGTTGATTCCGATCTGGGGGCTGTGCGGTGCGACAGCGGAGATCCACATCGGGTGCCTGATTCCGCGCGTCGCAGCACGCCGGGTAGCGAACGTTGTGTCGCTGAACGAGACATTCAGGAACTGGGCTCAGGCCGGTGCGACGCTGCTTCTGCCGTTGTCGGTCACCGCCTTTGGGGCGAGATCCGCGGTGGCTGCGTGGGGCGGGATCCAGATCGCTGCCGCCGCAATCTCAAAGCGTCGCCTGGACCAGGTTGACGTCGAGGTCGCTTCGCACATGCGGATCTTGGAGCTGATTCACTCGATCGCCATGTTCCGGCCGCTCAGAGTGGTCGAGCTAGAGCAGGTCACAGCCTCAGTCTCGCCCCGTGAGATGCGCGCCGGCGAGGTCGTGATCCGAGAGCTCGATCGGGGGGCCGAGAGCATGTTCATCATCAAGAGCGGCACGGTCGAGGTCACCCGCCGCGGCGAGCGCCTCCGCGAACTGGCAGCTGGAGACAGCTTTGGCGAGATTGCGCTCCTGCACAGAGCCCCGCGGACGGCATCCGTGACGGCGATCTCGGATGGCACGCTGCTCGAGTTAGACCGCGCGGGTTTCATCGGCGCGGTAAGCGACTACAGGGCTGGTCCCGCGGCGCTGGAGCTGGCGGCGCCGCCGACGGGCATGCCCGTAACGCTGGCACACGCGCTGCAGTCATTGCCGATGCTGTCGGCGCTCGACAGCACAAGCCGAGCGGCGCTTGCGAACGCTGCGGTCGTGCGGACGGTCGAGCCCGGCGAGGTGCTCTGCGCGGAGGGCGACGTCGCCGATCGCCTGTTCGTGATGCTCGACGGAACCGCGGATGTGCTGTTCGGCAAGCAGATCATCAACGACGTCGTGCCTGGACGGTGGTTCGGTGAGATCGGCCTCCTACACCAGGTCGGGCGAACCGCTACCGTCGTCGCGCGCGAGGCCGGCACGATCGCCGAGTTGCCGGTCCACGCGCTCACGGCGGCGATCGGTCATGCGCCGACGGCGGCCGATCTTGCGCGAACGCCAGACTAGGCCCAGCTAATACGCTTTTCTGATCCCTATCCGAGCTCGCCGCAGCCGGAATCCCGGTTGCAGCTACGCGCTGAGCAGACCGGTCTGCCGCAGGAGTAGATCTGTGTCGGCGAGCGCAGGGCCCGCTTGGAGACCACCGAAGATCTCACGCGCCCGCCCGAGTGGTTGAGCGGCTTCGGTTGCTCGGCCGAGTGCGATCAGAGCGCGGCCCTGACCCAGCAGCGCGTATGCATATTCGGGGAGCACTCCGAACTGCTGCCAGCGTTCGGCGGCCTGCGCGTAGTCGTCCGCAGCTGCCTCGTGTTCGTCACGCGCCGCAGCGTGGGCGGCCCGCACGGTGATGAGCGCGTGGCTCGCCAAGGGGTTGCGAAGCTCGACACGGTCGCCGATCCGCAAAGCGAGTTCGGGAGACGCTACCGTGAGCGCGGCGCGCACCATCGTCGGGAGGTATGTGGTGTACGTCTGGACCGCACGGGCGCCTGGAATGCTCTCGACCTCGGCAAGTAACGCCGCGGAGGCTTCGTGCTGTCCGAGCACGGCGCGTGCGAGCGATGATGAAACCAGGCCGATCACGGCATACTCGGGCGCCCCCGCTCCGCGGGACGTGGATTCGAGCCAGTCGAGCGAGTCCGTTTCCCGGCCGACCTGCCCGCGGAAGGCCGCGATGCGGGTTCGCGCCGCGCGAGTGATCGCGAGCGTTAGCTGATCTGTGCCCTCCTCGAGGCGATCGGCGATGCTCGCCGCCAGCTCAAGCGCCTCGTCGAGCTCGCCGCAATCGAACAGTGGATCGAGCGTACTCGGCGTGATGTACTTGACGAGGCTGGTGACACCGCGGGCCTGGGCAAACGCGATCCCCTGGCGCAGCAGGTCGAGTGCCGCGACGGGCCCTTCGAATAACGAGAGTGTCTCCCCCAGGTTGGCGTAGATCACAGCAGCTTCGTGCCCCTGGCCGGCCTCGGTCGCGATCGCGAGCGCCTCGCGGTAATCCACCAGCCCGGCCGAGTCACCGAGATCGCAGCGTGCCAATCCGAGGTAACCGACGGTCCGCGCCGGCCGGGGCAGGCCGAGTTGCTCCGCAAGCGCAAGCGCCTGCTCCGCGTGCCGCGCTGCAGCGTCCGAGCTTCCGGTGAGCCCTTCCGCGCGCGCCAGTTCCGTGAGTGCACCGACAAGTTCCGGGCCCGGCGGCAGCGGCTCGAGCAGCGCGACTGCTTCCGCGGGAAGCTCTGCCCAGCGTGGATCCGCCGCGTAGTAGAGGGCCTGGCCGAGGGTCGCCATCGCGCGGGCAGCGGCGGCCTGGTCGCCGTCTGCCGTGAAGGCCGTGATCGCCTCTTCCAGAGCCGCCTTTGCCTCCGCCGTGCGCCCGGCTTGATAGCTAGCCTTGCCGTAGCGCGCGAGGGCGGCAGGCCGGTCTGAGTGGCCCGGCGGTGTGAGCGCGAGCGCCCGCTCAAAGCTCGCCAGCGCGGCCACCGTATCGAGGCCGAGCGCGCGCTCCCCGGCGAGACTCAAGAACCGGAGCGCTGGTGCTTCAAGCTCGGCCGCGTTGTCGCCTTGACCGGCCGCTCTGGCGAGCTCCAAAGCGCTCGCGTAGTGGTAAGCGAGAACATCGGCGAGATCCTCCGAACGGCCGTGAGCTTTCGACTCGATCCAGGCGGCCGCGGCAACGTGGCGGGACGCACGAGACGCCCTCGGAAGCTGCTGGTAGACGACGTCTCGGGCGAGGATATGCCAAAAGGAGTGCTCCACCTCGCCCTCGATCGAAGACCGCCGCGCCGGCCGCACCAACTCCTTGCGCGAAAGCTCGCGCAGCATCGAAGCGACGGCCTGCGGGTCACGCTCGCCCATCGCCGCGACCGCCCCAGCCCAGAACACCTTGCCCACCACAGCCGCATCCGCAAGTAGCGATTTCGCGTCGGCATCGAGCGTGTCAAGCCGCGCCGCGATCAACGCCTGCACCGAGTCGGGGAACGGCACCTCCGCACCCTCCCGCAGGCGCCAGCTCGAGCCAATCTGAACCAGCAGCTCCCGGTCGCGCAGCAACCTCACGAACTCCTCCGCATACAGTGGGTTGCCGCCCGCTCGGTCGAGGATCGGCTGCTGGAGCTCAGCCGGCAACACCGTCGTCTCGAGCAGCGCCGCGACCAGCCGCGCCGTCTCCTCCGAGGAGAGCGGCGCCAGGTTGATCCGGTTGTGGTTGTGCAGCGCCGATGCGTAGCCGGGGTGACGCTCGTACAGCTCTGGCCTAGCCGTACCAACGAGGAGCAACGGCACGCCCTCCGCGTAATCGGTCAGATGCTCGAGAAACGCGAGCATCGCCTCATCAACCCAATGCAGATCCTCGAACACCAGCACCGTCGCACGCTCCTCGGCGATCTGCTCCAGAAAGCGCCGCCATGCCGTGAACAGCTCCTCCCGTTCCGCGGACGAGCTGGCTTCAAGCCCGAGCAGCGGCAGCAGCCGCTGGCGAAACCACTCCCGCTCGGGCCCCACGGGAAGAACCCGCTCCAGCTTCTCCGACGCGACCTGGGGTGGGTCGGACTCGAGCACGCCGGTATGCGCCTTGAGGATCTCACCGAGCGCCCAGAACGTGATCCCCTCCCCATACGGCAAGCATCGCCCCTGCCGCCACGTAACGAGCTCGGGCCGCGCATCCACGTACCTCAACAACTCGGCGACCAGGCGGCTCTTACCCAGGCCAGGCTCCCCGACCACCGTCACAAGCTGCACCGAGTCTCCAGCGACAGCCTTGTCGAAGATCCCCTTCAACAACGCCAGGTCGATCTCGCGCCCGATGAACGGACTCTCATGCGTCCGCGTCACGTCGGTTCCCAGCCGAGCCCTCGACGCCTGCGCGTGAAACACCCGCACCGGCTCAGCCTTGCCTTCAGCACCGCCGGCTCGATCTCCTCATAGTCGAACACCGCGCTCGTCGCCTCGTACGTCGCCAACCCGACGGCGACCCCCATCACCGGAGCGACCGACTGGATCCGCGACGCCGTGTTGATCGCGTCCCCTGCCACGAACCCCTCACCCGACGCCGAACTCGCGCCGAGCCGGACCAACGCCTCACCCGTGTTGATCCCGACCCGCAACTGAAGCGGCACGCCACCCACGCCTTCGAGCGCCTCGGCGGCCTCGGCGATCCGCAGGCCCGCGCGCACCGCGCGTTCGGGATCATCCTCATGCACGGCGGGCGCCCCAAATACCCCAACGACCGCGTCACCGATGAACTTCTCGACTACACCCCCATGCGACTCCAACAACCCCCGCACCATCGCAAAGTAAGCGGCCAGCATCCGGTCGACATCCTCTGGGTCCGCGCGCTCCGAAGTGGCCGTGAAACCGACGAGATCGCAGAACAGTGACGTCACCACCTTGCGCTCCTCGCGCGCCGATGACCCGGGCTGCGAGGTCAACGAGGTAGCGCAAAACGGACAGAACGGAAACTCGCCCGGTGACTCCTTTCCACAGGCGGGACAAGCCAGCATCAGACCAGCGTAAATCCCTGCCGCAAAGAAAGCCACCCCACCCGCGAGGGACTGGGACACCGCCCGCTTCGCCGCTCACCGGCCACGGTTCGGTGATCTGCCGGTTGGGCCAGACCGAGGCGGCGATTTGGACTTACCTGGGCTCTTGGCGGGACGACGGCCGCTCAGCCGGACTCTCCGAGCCGTTTCCGGGCGACCGTCTCCGTGGCCGCCGAGACGGTCGGGTGCGCGGCATCGCGGTGAGGAAAGCCTCACGGCCGACGCGCAGGAGCGTCGTCTCGGTCGTCGCGGCGACCGTGGCGGGTACGTGTGACGGAGTAGAGCAGCGCGATCTCCCCGAAGCCCTGCCCGCTGTCCATCCGCCGGATCTCGCGCCGCGCGCGAGCGTCTCCAGCGATGCGGCGGGAAGCGCGGAGAAGATCTCCGTGTTGCGCAGCCCACCCATCTCAACGACCGGGATCGACGCTTCCTCGTCGATGCGGCGGATGCGCCGCACCGCGGCGAGCACCGCCAGCGACGCGAAACACGCCATCCGGCGAACGCGAACTTGTCGCATCGAGCCCGAGTTGTCACCGACCAGGAGGCGCGACCATTCGCGAGCGATCACGATCGAAGTCCGCAGTTGGGCCATAGCGTGCTCGTCATCGACTCTTAGGATCTGGACGTTCGCGATCCGGCTCTCCATGACCCGCTCCGGATGGCATCGCCCACACCGATGCGCTCGGCACGCCAGCTCCGATGTGTAGCTCGACCGCCGTCGCGCGCACGTCACGGGCGTCAAGGCCGAGCGACAAGGCGAGGAAATCGATCCTGCGTTTGATCCCGTCGCTGTCGTCGAAGAGCACCACCCCCGTGATCGGGGTGTGATGGTCGAACGAAGGAATTCGCGCCCTCCCCTTCAGCAGCACAGCTGCTGTACGTGCCGCTTCCGCACTACCCTCGAAGTCGATGTCCTTGCTGGCGAGCAGATCGTCGGTCGCCGTATCGCGGACGAGCCCGAGAATGCGGCCCAGTAGGCAACGGCCTGACCACCCACCAGGATGACCGACGAGTCAGCGGTCACCGGCGCCAGCGTCTGCAAGACCCCGGATCCGTGACAACACTCGTGACAACATCCACCCTGTCCAGCGCGTGACGACGACATTGCGCATCGCAACGGAATCGTCACGAGCGCGCACCAACTCCGTGCCAAGACGACCGTTCGCGTTGCGACCGCCATGCTCACGCGGGACGCTGTTGGCATGGATCATCTGCCTAGAGAAAGCTCTCAAACGAATCGGACTCAGCGGTCCCCGGAGACACCTCTCCCGAGCGCACGGGGAACAGAGCGGCCTGCCTCACCCAACTGGTGGCCGGCGTGCCCCGATTGCAACCCCCAGCGACTCCTGGAGATCATCGGCTATCGCGTCAAAGGTCCAGATTTCATCCAAGCTCTCGTTCTCCTGACGCACGAGGACAACGGGGTTTGCCAGGCGCCGTTCGTCGAGCACACAGATCGCGTCGAGGTGCGGGCGATCGCCTGCTGCCAGTCAGCGCTCGGCTATGGACCGATCGAGAATCAGACCACGACGGCTTGGCCGTCGAATGTGTTGCTCGATTCGCCGCTTGAGGACCGCATCGTCGTCGACGTCGACAGCGGTCGTCCACTCAGACGTTTCACGTTGGGGCGCCCGAACGGGTCCCCGGGCTCAGTCTCGCTGTTCATTCCCGTCGTCGGCGAGGTGGCCTGGGTCCCGGTCGACGAGCTGTGACCCATGCGCGCTCACTCAAGGGCCTCGGGAAAGAGCCCGAGCCCCTCGGCTTGCGCGGCAGCGTGAAGACGGCGATCCCACACCGCCACCGTCAGGTCGTCACGAGGAAGGACGAGCGCTGCCGCGAGGTGCAGCGCGTCCAGACTGCGCAGATCGTGGGCGAGCGCGAGCTCAATCGCCCGCTCGACCAGGTCTTGGTCGAGCTCGATCACACCGAACGCCGGCCACTCCGCGTGCACAGCGCGAGCCGCTGATGGGCTCCCCGCGAGGCTGACGGCGCGGGCCGTCTCGAGGAACCCGACACGACACATGAACCAGCCGTCCGCTCGCCCCATCAGCTCACGAAGCCCGTCGCTCCCAGGCTCGGCCACATAGCGCTTAACGAGCGCGCTGGCGTCGAGATACAGATTCAGCGCTCGGCGTCCCGTTCGCCGATGACCAGGGCGGACGCGTTTGCATGGGTCTTGGCCAGCCGCGGCGCTCGCTTCGGCCGCGCTGACGCCGGAGGGGTCAGCCGCCCGTCTGCGACAAGCGCCCGGACACGATCATCCTCGGCTGCAGCGCCGGCGGGAACGATGTCCGCTACAACGCGACCGCGAACGGTCACACGCACTTGTTCGCCGCGCTCGACGGCTCGTAGAGTCTCGCTCAGCGACCGCTTGAGTTCCCGGACACCAATCTCGCGCATGTGGCCACGATAGCATCGATGTGGTCACCCAGCGTGACAACGCTCGTGACAACATCCGCTCTGTCCAGGGGGTCCAATCCGTGCAGAAAAACCCTCTATTTGCGTGCGGCAAGCGCTTCCGTTCTTGTATATACGTGGAGAGCGCGCTATATATAAACCGTGGCCAAGCACCTCGTCGACATCAATGAAGACGCCCTGCGAGCCGCGCGGGCGGAGCTCGGTACGGACACCATCAAAGACACCGTCAACCTCGCTCTACAGCGAGCCGGCCTAGAACACAGCGCCGCGGTCACGCGACGCCTCGACGCTCTCGCAGACCTCGAGCCGCTTCCCCGTGAAGACGCGTGGCGCTAACGCACCTGGTTGACACCAGCGTGCTCACCCGCATCAGTCGTCCGCTGATCCGCGAAGCGATCGAGCAGCGGACCGAACGAGGTGAATTGGCGCGCGCCGGAATCAGCGACCTAGAACTCGGTTTCTCGGCCCGCAACGGGCCCGAGTGGGATCGCATCGCCGAGGCGCTCAATGCCTTCGAGCTGATCGAGACGACGGCCGAGCACATGCGACGCGCCCGACAGATTCAGCGGCTGCTCGCGGCCAAACACCAGCGCGGGCGAAAAGTGCCAGATCTGCTAATCGCGGCCGCCGCCGAGTCCGAGAATCTGACCGTCCTGCACTATGACGCCGACTTCGATCAGATCGCGACCGTTACCGCGCTGAAGAGCGAATGGGTGCTGCCCTCCGGCTCGATCGACTGAGTGGCGCTCGGCCGAGCCTGCGCGGCGGGCGCTTGGACTCACCAGCTGACCGGATCGGTGAGACCACCCCGTGCCAAGTGCGGCCGTCAGACAGCGCGGTGCTCACGAAGCCCGGCGACCAGGCCGAGCCGCTGCGCCCATGTCAAGACGGCCTGGCCACCCACGAACACGACTGCGCGGTCGAGGATGAACCGCACGCAGACCTCCCGACCGGCGTCATAGACCGCCTCCGCCTCAACACAGTCCACACCAGCGGGATTTCGCCGCCCCTCTCGCGCCCACGGCACGCGACACTTGTGTGATCGTGATGGCCTTCCCGATCGGCGCCGCCGTCACACTCGAGCAGCTCGCGCTTGACCCGCATGCGCTGCTGGCGCGGCTGCGGGCGCACGAGCCGGCGTCGTGGGTCCCGGCCCTCGACGGTTGGCTCATAACGCAACACGGCCTGGCGCTGTCGGTGATGCACGACGCCGAGACGTTCACCGTCGAGGACCCGCGGTTCTCGACCGCGCAGGTGGTCGGCGCGAGCATGCTCAGCCTGGACGGCGAGCGGCACTCGCAGCACCGTGCGCCGTTTGCCGTGGCGTTCAGACCACTCGCCGTGCGCGAGCGCTTCGCAGAGACGGTCACCTTGGAAGCGGATCGGCTGATCGACGCGCTGTTCTGCGCGCGGGGAGCGGAGATCAGGCGGTCGTTCGCCGGGCCGCTGGCCGCCGACATCGTGTCGCGCGCGCTCGGCCTCGGCGAATCGGAGGTGACGGGTCTGCTCGCCTGGTACGACGCGATCGTCGCGGGCGTGACGGCGATCACGGCGGGGCGAGCGGTGACGGATGAGGCACGCAGGGCGTTCGCGGCGCTGAGCCAGCGGCTCCTGGAGGTCATCGACGGCGCTGATCGCTCCTCACTGCTGGCCACGGCGGCGGCGGGCGGCGAGCTCACGCCGGCGCAGGCCGTCTCCAACGCCGCGGTACTGCTCTTCGGTGGAATCGAGACGACCGAGGGGATGATCGTCAACGCCGTTCTGGTGCTGCTCGAGCATCCCGAGGCGCTCGCGCGCGTCCGCGCCGACCCGGCGCTCCTGGATGCCGCGATCGACGAGTCGCTCCGACTGGAGCCGGCCGCCGCGGTGGTCGACCGCTACGCGACGGCGCGCGTGCGGCTGGTGGAGGCGGACATCGGCGCGGGCGACCTGGTGCGCGTGTCGATCACCGCCGCCAACCGGGACCCGGCCGTGTTCGCCGACCCCGACAGATTCGACCTCGACCGGGTCAACGCTCGCCGCCACATCGCCTTCGCGCACGGTCCCCACGTCTGCCTAGGGATCCACCTGGCGCGCCTCGAGGCACGGGAAGCGCTGGCCCGCCTGCTCGCCCGCTTCCCGCGGCTGCGCCTGGACCCCGAGCGACGCGCGGCGGTGGAGGGTCTCGTGTTCCGCAAGCCGCCGGCGCTCCACGTCCGCTGGGACTAACCGCGCGTCCCGGCGCTGGCGGGATGATCCGAGCGGGGATCGGTAGCGCTCCGTCGAGCATCCGCAGCGCGAACACGCGGTCGGCCTCGTATTCGGAGTCCGGCTCGACGCACACGGACAGCCGAGCGTCCCGATACGGCTCGCCCAACCCCTCCCGCATCTCACCCTCATGCGCCAGTTCGCCGGCTACTGCACCACGCTCAAGCAAGTGCTCGAGAACACCCCGCCGACGACGTGATCACACGGGCGCATGCTCGTGTCGATACGCTGCGCTTGAAGCCGGGTTGAAGTCAAGCGGAGGTCAGAAGGTTGAGTAAGGCTGTGCGACAGCTGGCGATTGGCGAGGTCGCGGCCCGGGCGGGGATGAGCACGTCGCGGATCCGCTACTACGAGGGTCGCGGCGTGCTTCCGGAACCGGAGCGCACCGCGGGACAGCGCCGCTATAGCGAGGATGTGTTTCGTCGCTTGGCGATCATCGATGCCGCGCAGCGGGTCGGGTTCACGCTCGAGGAGATCCGCGATCTACTCGGGTCACGCGATCAGCCCGCGCACGAGCGGCTGCGCCAGCTCGCGGTGATGAAGCTGCCAGAGCTCGACGAGCTGATCGCGCGCGCGACCTCGGTGCGCCGGGTGCTGAAGATGTGCAGCCGCTGCGACTGCGAATCGATCGACGTGTGCCGCATGTTCGACGATCGCGTGTTGCCGCTTCGCGAGAACACTGCCGCGACGCCGACCAGGCGTGCCGGGCGGCTGGGTGACGGTCGCCGCTTGACCTCAACCTCCGTTGAGGTGTAACAGTCTCGCCCACTGTGCCCGACCGCTACCTATGCGGTCTAACGGCGCCAGAAAGCCAGCCGCTGCACCGAAGCCGTGAGGATGTTGCCCCAGGTGATCTGTGTGTCCTGGCGCTGTGACATCGCCTCGAAAGGGCTGAAGCGCATCTCGCCGCCGGTCCCGAGCTTGATCGTGCCATCGTCCTGCCGGGTGCCGTCGACGAAGATCCAACCGCGCTCGATCCGGAGGTTCTCACTCACGGCCTGAGCGTAGCGCTCGAGTAGCGCGGGCAGGTCGCGCCGCCCCGGATCGCGTGTCCAAAACGTCGTAATCGCGCCCGGTCACGCGCAGATCCTGACGTTTCCCACGCTGGGGGTGGGTTTCTGCACCCGCCCCCCACCCGCGACGCGATTGCGACGTTTTCCACCCCGATGCCCCGCGCACCGATCACGCAGAAAAGCTCGGTGCCCATTCCGATCACGGCACTCGGATTTAGAGCCGTTCGTGGTACGGTGGATGAGTCCATCGCGTCCCCCCACGGGTTGGCGATCGTGCGCCCGCCCGGTTCTTCCTGACCTCTCTGCCCGGCGGCCGCCCTTGCTGAGAGGCACGTGAGGAGCATCGATGGCTGCTGTCAGTGCGGCACCCGCGCGGAGGTCGCGTCGTAGCGCGCCCAGGCGCGCAAATGCCGGCGACGGAGCGGATCTCCCGTTGGCGCGGGCGCCCAGAAATCAGCCCGGAGCATCGCTGCGCGTCGCGATGCTCGCTCCGCCGTGGATCTCAGTGCCTTCGCCTGGGTACGGTGGCGTGGAGTCGGTCG